>ERZ1292630.2819-Hain-H41-02um-R3-2819-length-15718-cov-8_pt1 | contig 10924 bp, 10 predicted proteins | sample MGYA00564408_ERZ1292630 | MGnify/ENA primary metagenome ERZ1292630 (study PRJEB36523, sample SAMEA6512641) | groundwater metagenome | collected 2019-01-08 | study: AquaDiva: Metagenomics assemblies of 32 groundwater samples
GGCAAAATTCCGAAAGATCTATTGGCGTCTGTTAGTAAACTGCATGATGATATTGCAAATTTACTAGAATTCGAATTCTGTGAAGATGCGGTTGCCAAGTGCGATGGTAATATAATTAAAATTTCTCATGGCTCGAATCAAATACGTATCGATACAGATATCAATCCAGATATTAGTCTTGTTAAATTTAGACAAATAGTTGGCAAATATAAAGATAAACCGTATTTGTTCTTGAACATTGGCAAGCAAAGATATAAGATCAGGGAATTGAACGAATGTGAACTTATATGCATGTTTATGGAGGACTACATTAAGTCTGCCGCGTGCATTAAAATCTAATTTTGATTTTTTTTGCATATGTAAACAATTATAATGGTGCCGTATATTTCCGTAATTGGACTAACGTGTTAATGAGGAAAATGTAGCGTTAGAGATGGTAAAAATCTTGGGATGTTACGCATTTTGTGAATTTGTCGCAGCACATTGTGGATATGATTGACTAATTTGGCACATCGTCAAATTTTGATTTTTTTTGTACATATATAAGCAAAATAGCAAAATGTATCTCTACGCGCTGATTAAACCATATAAGTACAGCTTAAATGACGAAATAACATACACAATTGATGATTTGAAAAAAATGACCAATTATGATAGGGAACATTTATCAGAATGCAAAGATATGCTGGAACTAATTTTGCGCGCCAATTATTACGATTGTGATGTATGTGAGTTCGCTGGTGTAGAATATGAAGAGCTTGACATATATGACAAATTTGTTGAAGACTTAGTGCATCACATTCGCTACAGAGTATTTAAAACTCATGCATACGGAATGGGAAATGCGATTGAAGCAACCGGACGATATGCTGATTTTAGTAAATTTATGGCAAATCCAAATTTAGCATATCACCAATGTGTTGCTATAAATAAAAACGATGGCAAACACTGCCTTGTGATGCACGATAGCAATGTTATTCAAGTCCTTGGTGTCATTAGTGAGTGGCAGGCGCATTATATCGTGATTTCTGACATGATCAAGAATATGGAATCTTATGCCAAGGATTTTAATAGAATTTGTGATGTATATGGACGATGTTGTAGTTGGTTATATGACTATGGTTGTTTGCACTATTGCGGTACTAGTCAATGTTATTGCCTTTGCGGTTCTGATCCATATTGTTATGATGATAATGCGCCGGAACTCGATTTGAGTCATAACAAAAAAGTTGTCGAGGAAAAAATGATTGCTGAGGAACAAATTGCCGAAAAAGTCGTCGAGGAAAAAATGATTGCTGAAAAGGCAGATATTGAAAATTACAAACAATTACTTGCTGAAAAATGCGACCCAACTATGTTTGAAACTACATCTAATGTCGCGACAATCAAAAAATCAAAAGGCGGCTACATCGCGGTCGAACTTGATTTGACTTGCGAATTAGTTTTACATGTGGATTTCGACGAATATACGATCAAAAAGTTGGATAACGAATTTCCATGCGATGAAAATTTGTCGGATTATGTTGTTGATGATGTTGAATGTGTCTTAATTAATGGTGGCGATAAGTGTTTCGCACATGTGGGATTTAAATACAACGATGTTTTGTACAAAATTCAATCTTGGGAACATAAAACTATGTTGTCGTGTTCTGCACGTTTGCAAAAAACTAAGAAAATTTCAGAAGAGTTGATCGGGACAGTTGATAAAATTAGACGCGATATTGCAAATTTGCCCGAAATTGAGCATTGCAGTGATGCAATCATCGATAAAGGAAGTTATTTGACTAAAATTTCGCATGGTCCTAACTTGTTGTATGTTAACTTGAATAATAAACATGGCAATTCTGTTAAATTTCAAGAATTAATCGGCAAGTGCGATGGCAAAACATATCAATTTGTGAAGATTGGTAAGCAAACATATAAGATTAAAGAACTCGATGAATATCAAGCCGGTTGCACAATCATGCGCCAGCGAATCGATAGATATATCTGACGGCGAAACACACTTGTTTATTAACGTTGCTAATTATTTTTTTTGTTATCGCGAGGCTCGCACTTTTTGTTAATATGGTTCGTCCATTGTTCTTCAGTAAAACCGTGAACTGTTTTCATGTGGCGTTTTGTATCCGGCGGATAAACAAAACTCATCTCGCATTTGAAACATACGTAACTAGTCGGTGACAGATGCAAAAAACGGCAACGTTGACGCTCGCATGAATTTTGAAATTCGCATAGAATTTTATGTCCTTGTGTTTGATTATATGCCGCTACAATAGCTGCTTTGCTGTATTTATTAATGTCATCGATGTATCTGGCATAATTTTGTGTTAGATTTTTTTCTTCGTGATCGGGGCTATTCGATCTGCTTAGACTTCGTTTTCTGTCTGTTTGCGGTAAACTTCTAGATCGTGACTTTTGCCTTCTGTGATCGTAGCTTCTTGATCTTGAGCGTCGTTGATTTTGTTTGGGAATACTTCTAGATCTTGACCTGTGGTTGCGACTTTTTGATCTTGAGCGAACTTGTTTGGGAATACTCCTCGAACGTGATTTTCGTCTTCTGTGATCGTAGCTTCTTGATCCTGAGCGTCGTTGATTATTTCTGTGATCGTAGCTTCTTGATCTTGAGCGTCGTTGATTATTTCTGTGATCGTAGCTTCTTGATCTTGAGCGATCTTGTCTATCGCTTTTGTAATTTAATTTATGAAAATCTTGAATATTTCCAAATGGAACCGGTGTACTTCTATATGGGTGTGTCCATGTCGGATAAATACCCCAGTTATAGGCGTCGTTCATTTTATTATAGTTAAATATTCAAATTTAAATGCTAGAGTATATAAATATCACAGTTAGAAATTGGATCCATTTTTGAATTTTTTTTAGCATATAATACACGATGGCAACACCTGTGAATTTGGCAGAATTGATCGAACCGCACCAATATAAGTTGGAAAACGTGACATATGGGGCAAATGTGGTAAAACAGATGACTATGTACGATGTGGAACATATCAGTGACTGTAAAGATTTGCTAGAATTAATCATACGCGCGGCGTTTCACAATTATAAAACGCGTGTGCTTGTTAGAGACGAACAGTATGATTGGGGTAAAATCGAAAAATATGAAAAACTTGTGGCCCATTTAATGGCACATGTAAAACATGTCACGCACGTACCACCCAACAAGTCTTTAAATATAATGCAACAAACAAAAGCAACAGGACGATATGCTGATTTTATGTCATATATGATCGAACCAGAAACTCCTCATAGTTATTTCACAACGAAAAATCCATCTGACGATTGCTATTATATTATGTCCAAATGTGGCGATAAAACTGGTCAAATGAGCAAAATTAATGCATGGCAAGCCGATTATTTTGCGATTTTCAATACAATTATGAAGATGGGAAAGAACGCCGATATGTTTGGAGGTAATGAATGGGTTATTGATAGATATGTAAAATGGCAAAATGGCACCAATGACGAATATGACGACATGATAATGCCGCCGTGGGTGTCGTGGATGTCAGATACTGAAAGTAAACCAGTGCAAGATATCTCCGACCACAAAAACCACACTGCAAAAATTATCTGTGATGCACCAATAGTACCACTGACATCGAATATTGAAACTTACAAGATTCTGTTCGACAAAAACTATGACGGAGTCGAATTTGATTCCGCAGAAAAAAAAGCGAAACTTGTTGCAGCAAGAGATACGTATATTGCAGTTAAAATCGGACCCAACGATCTAGTTTTTAATGCCGGACGTAAATATTTAATTGAACAATCGCAAACTGATTTATCCAAATATTGCATTTGTGATGTCGAATATATCACTACTCAAAATATTGACGGTCCATTCGCTTATCCTGGATTCATTTTCGAAGGTGTGACATATCAGATCGATGGGCTAAAATACCATAACATGTATCATTACATCAAATTTGGCGGGAATGACTTGAGCATGCTTCCATCGGAGGCAATTAAACTGGCCGATGAAGTTGAAAAAAAAGTGGAGTGTTTGCCTGAAATTGCGTTCTCAAAATGTGACGACACCGTATGCAAACCAGAATTTATTAAAATTACACATGGAATGAATGTAATTACCACTTATATTAGCTGTCAACCATGTAGTGACCAACGTGGCGAACCTATCGGTGGAGTTTACACCGAATCAAGGAAGAATGATTACGTAAAATCCGACACAATTATTGGTAATTTCGAGGGCAAACCGCATTTATTCCTGAGAATTGGCCGGCAAACATATAAAATTACCGAGATCGACAAATTCTCAGCCGCTAATATCTTATTCGCACAAAACAAGATTTGACTGCAGCGCTCGTTGCGCGACAAAAATTGATTTTTTTTATACAAAAAAGATGGCAAAATCAAAAGCAGAGCAGTTTCGCGCCCTAGTGGCAAGAGAAAGTGAAATCAAATTCGTGGAAGCCGATGAACGAGTAGAAGTGGCCGAATTAAACAAAAAATGCATCGTTGTGAAGTACGGTCCCAACAAAATGGTATTCAAAACCAACGCAAATTTCGCTGAACTTGGTATATCCAGCAATTTGGAACAATACGCAATTAACGACAAAGTCAATTTGCGTCCTGTTTACAGCGGATATGGGTTTTTTGCATACATCGGATTCGAATACGATGGAGTGCTTTATCAGCTAGATGGCCAGCGGTACGACACAGCATATGAATATATTTGCAGCCATGAATTTGACCCAAAATACGTGCCAGAGTCATTAGCAACCGCTGCAAAACAACTCAAAGACGAAATCGACAATTTACCTGAAATCGACTTTTGCAAAAAAGCTACTGTCGAGATCACAAATGAACGTGACATTGTGATTCATTACGGACCGAACACCATCCATGCGTATTTGGACGATTGGGATCTCATGCAAATAGGCTTCCGACAGGAGAATTTCAAATACATCAAATCACAACCGATTGTTGGCAAGTATGATGGCGACCACTATTTGTTCCTGAAGATTGGCAAATTCACGTTTAAAATCGATGAAATTCCACGTACAGCACTTGCGGAAGTGTACGTGCATTCGCACTACAAGCTGTGATTAATATTCAAAGCTGTAATTATTTGTGTATCTCAATACACAGTGATTTTTTTTGAATTTTGCAAACACTATAAGATGCCGAGACCCAGACAAAGTCGAATTGACGAAATAAAATCTATGGCAATTCAAATTGGATGGCCAAACGACATAATAGAATTATTGATTGGCAATATTACTTTGCCGTTGTTCAAGCCAAAAGAATACACGCATAATAAGTCGAAATCAGCTAAATCGGCAAAATTATAACGTGGAACTTTATTTTGAATTTATAAAGTAGTATATACAACGTAAATATGCTTAAACGTCCAGATATGTCGATGTCCAAAACTGAACTCAAACAAATGGCCGAAAAAATTGGTTTGCCGAACAACGGAACAAAAGAACAATTAATCGAAGCTATAGATTCCGAACTATACGATTGTGTTCATGCTGAGCCTTTATTGTATATTTATGGTTGCAAATCGAAAACGCGTTGTCCAGATGAATCGAAAATTCAAAAATTGGCCGATTTGTTCAAACGTAGCCAAAAGGGTTTGGGAAATTATGACGCAAAAAAGAACTACGAATTTAGAACCACAAATAATCGCTATATGGGGCATCATGTCTGCAGTTGCGGCGAACGATCATCGTCATGCGACTATTTGTTGCCAGGAAATAAGTATTTCACAAATAGTCTGTGCGTGCATTATTTGGAATGTCATTATGACGACATCAACAAAACTGAGCTTGCAAAATTAGATAATTTGCTTAAATAGACATTTTGTATGAACAAACCGTACAAACGTTACAAATACGCAAAATATGCACCATAAATGAAGTATACGATATATTTCTAAATTTGATTTTTTTCTGATATATAAAGCAGCGACGCAGGTAGATACGTCAATCATGAATTTAGCCGAACTAATTAAACCAGTCACATATAAATTAAATGAGTCCCAAATTAGATATACGCCTAGTGAAATTAAGCAAATGACAGACTATGACACACAAAATACCAGCGAATGCAAAGATATGTTGGAATTGATTTTGCGTGCAAAAAATCATAATAGCTGGTTGCCGACGTTTATAGAATTGAAAAGTGACCAAGATATTACAAATCTCAATGAATATGCGCATCTTGTCGCATGTCTGGCCATCGAATATTTCTACTTGTATTATATTCCGTCAGAAGCAGATCTGACGATTGACTATTTTGTTCCAGCAACTGGAAGAATGGCTGATTTTTGCAAATTAATGCCAAATCCGAAGCTTGAATCTTGCGTATTGGCGGCCCAAAGTCGATACTCGGAAGATCTTTATTTGGTGATGGAGTATAAATCTAAGGTGTTTTCACTTGGTAAAATTAACAAATGGCAGGCGCAATATATCACAATTCGTAACGTAATCATTAATCTCGGCGAAAAAGCAAAAATCAATGGGACGATGGAACAATTGCACGAAATGTACAACGCTGACGTTCCGGATACGCCAGTCGCAACTACATCAAAACAAACTGACGAAGATGCCGATTACGAAAATGTCACCGCCGAAGTTAAAAATACATCAGTAACTAAAAATGCCACTGTCGAAGTTAAGGTAGCGGCAACAAACGAAATCAACGTAGCGGCAACAAAAGAAATGTACGAAAAGTTATTTAAACACGGCGAAATTGGATTGTTTCATACGGAAGCGGTAAAACATAACGTTGAACTTTTGCGCATGAAAGATTTTCTAATGGAAGTAAAAATTAACGACGACAACACTGTTGCTTTACACAATGATATCGAATACCCGATCATCGGCTCACAACCAGATAAAAAAATCCAAACATTTATTGACCATGTTAAAAGCGTTCCAATTCGCGGCGATGAAAACAATTTCGCATATCCCGGATTCAGGTTTAATGGCGAATTGTGCAAAATTAAAAATATGCCATATAAAACTATGTATTCGTATGTTATCCAAGAAGGTAACGATTTGAGCATGATTCCGAAAGATTTAGTTGAATTGACGGTGAAAATTAGACAAGAAGTTGCAAATTTGCCTGAAATTACTGATTTTTGCAGCGATGCCATTGTTGATGAATACGAGAATTATATTAGGATTTCTCACGACGGAAATGAAATGCACACGTGCGTATGTTCACTGGGACAGTCAACGGATCATGTGCAAACTATCAAATCACGCGAACTTGTCGGTCGATTCCACGGCGGGTTGCATTTATTCCTGATGATTGGCATCCGAAAATACAAAATTATGGAAATTTTCGAGGCAGAAGCGGCGGAAGTCTTCGTTAAAAACACGTATTTGTGCTGATCGTAAGTATTTTTTTGTATCAAAAAATTGATTTAATATACAAAATAATATAAGATGGATACCGTAGACCTGAATTTGGCAGAATTGATTGTTCCGCACAAATATCGCTTAAACACCAAAAGAGCAATATCAGCATGGGATGATGCTCTAAAGTCCGACGCTCCATTGGAGTACGATTTCAAAAATTCCAGCGAATGTAAAGACATGTTAGAATTGATTTTGCGTACAGGTGTCTATTATGACAGGTCTTGGTTTACTGTAAAAAATCAATATGATCCCGACGAAATCAAGGAATATATTGGCGTCGTCGACTGGATACAAGTTCATCGTTCATTTAGAAGGGGTGAATTTCTTCTAAAGAAGGAAATCGGTCAGATTTACGCAAGCGCGAATCAAAGATGTGCTGATGGGCTAAACATAAAAGCCTACGCGTATCAACAAGGCGATCAGTATTTGCTTATTTGCAGCGATGGCAAAACCGAAACACAACATAAAATTAGTAGATGGCAAGCTTATTATATCAATATTTCCAACATAATTATTCGCATGGGACCGGACGCCGATTTTATCGGGAAGCGTACACAGTTATACGATAATTATACGGATTTTGTGCGACGTAACGGCAATAAACGAAAATTAGCCGAAGTTGAAGAAAAAGAAATCATAGACCAAATTGAAAAGAAAATCGACTTAACCGAGGTCGAGAAATACAAACTTCTACTTAGTAAAAACTGCAATAACTGGTTCCAAACCGCACAAAAAGAAGCCGAACTTGAAAACGTGTTCGACGAATACATGCGAGTCAAAATCGATTCTGAAATGCTGGTGCTTAATGCCGGATGCAAATATAATTATAGCCAGTACGATGATTTCTCGAAAAAATCGGTTGCTGATGTGAAACAAGTAACAATTCGCGGAGATGATAAATATTTCGCATATGCCGGATTCATATACAACGGTACCGTATATCAAACTAATGTGGCGTATAGAAATATGTATTCATATATCGAATCTGGACATGGAGACGTAAGCATGATCCCTGAAGATTTGGTTGCATTAGCAAATTCAATAAAACGCGAAGTTGGCGCAATTCCAGAAACCGAACACTTCAGTTATTCAAGGGTTGAATGTGAAGAAGAATATATTGATGTAGTCACTACTGGACCAAGAACACTTCGCACATATTTGGAATTCGACTTAGGTTTTGAGCGTGGCAAATACATAGCGCACAAACATCAGTATTTTATATCGAAAATAGCAGTTGGAAAATATGAAGGTAAATATCAAATACTCCTAAAAATAGGTTCACAACTATTCATAATGGAGAAAATACCATCGAATATGGCTGGCGAAATCCTCATTAATCAACGAATTGCAAACAGCAAACGTGAAATGTGAATTATTTTTTAAATATAGTGCGACAATGAATTTTACGGAGCTAATTGCACCATTCGAATATGAACTAAATACAGAAAGAATGACATCATTATTAGCCGACGAAACAACACAGTATGAAACTAAAAACGCAGATAAATGTCACGATATGCTGGAGTTGATTCTACGCGCATTTTATAATGATTGCAGTATTCCGATTTTGTCAAAAAAGGATTATATGACTTGAATAAATTAAACCGGTATGGGCAATTTGTTATCCAAAAATTACGGATAGATTTTCATGACTCAAATGAACAAGTATGTTTAATTCCACGTGAGAAACAATATTATGACGCAGATGAAAGATATACAGATTTCAGTACCGTGCTCAAACATAAACCAAATGTAGAGCCTCAATGGCCATTTCCCGAAAAAAAATGCGAACAATATTATTTTGCCGTTGATGACGATCACAAAACCGTATATCTCGATAAAATCAGCGAATGGCAAGCTTATTATATTCGCATTTATAATTTTATTAAATACATGGGAGAAAAAATCAATTTTACTGGCACAGAAGACGAATTATATAGCGACTATGCATATTGGATGTTAGGCTGTCGGCAAATCGGCGCCGAAGAACGCAAAAAAATCGAAGAAGAAAACTTGCTGTATGTCAAAAATCATCAAATGTTACTTAGTAAAGAATCAGGTAATTGGTTCAGAGCAGCGCCGCGTGAAGCTAAATTGAAATCTGTATATGGAAATTATATTGCTGTCGAAATTGACTCAAATGTTCTAGTTTTTAATGCAGAACGTAAATACGATTTTGAACAATCAAGTGTCGATCTGTCGAAATATTGCCTCGGCAAAGTGCGATATTGGACAATTAAAGGCGATAAAGAGAATTTCGCATATGCGGGATTTATATTTGACAATGTCACATATAAAATAACAAATTATGCCTATAGTTCGATGTATTCGTACATCGCAACCGGACATAACGATATAAGCATGATTCCGAAAGATTTAATTAAATTTGCGCGTGAAATAAAATTCGACATCAGCACTTCACCAGAAGTTAAGTTTTGCCAAGACGCCGTCGTAGAATGCAACAACGAATATATCAAGATCACACATGGCCCGATTATTATTTACACGTATTTTGAGTTTGATTGTCTGTCAAAAAGCGTATACACTCCAGATAAGCATAAATACATCAAATCGCAGATGGTAATCGGCAAATTTAACGACGAATTGTATGTATTTTTAAAAATTGGCGCGGTACTGTTTAAGTGCAGCGCTATCAATGTTGATACGGCCAGCAAAATATTGATTCATAAACGAATAAACTAAGCTTTTCGAAATGTGATTTTATTTTTTTAGATATAGAATACAATAACAGATAATAGTGCAACAATGAATTTGGCGGAGTTAATTAAGCCGTGTAAATTTGGACTAAGTGATGAAATCGTGTACACACCATCCGAAATCAAGCAAATGACTGACTATGACAGGGAACATTTGCACGAATGCAAAGACATGCTAGAATTGATTTTGCGCGCGAGGAGCAACAAAAGTGCATTATGTACATTTACTAAATTTGCTTCCGCACCAATTGACCAGATTGAAAGATATAAGTGTCTCGTAGAATTGTTTATTATCGAAAATGCGTGCAGTCGAGAAGATTATCTGTCGGAATTAGATTCAGTGAAGTTAGTCCCAGCAACTGGTCAACTTGCTGATTTTTGCAAATTTGTGCCATATATGCGTTTTTTGAGCGTATTTGCTGCCAAAGATAAATCATCTGGAGACTATCACGTAGCCGCTGATATTAATTTCAAAACAGTTTCACTCGGTAAAATTAACCTATGGCAAGCGCAGTACATTACAATTCGTGGGGCAATTATTAGCCTCGGCGAAAACGCAAGAGTAAATGGTACCGTGGAGCAATTACATGAAATACTCAAACTTAATACATTTATCAAATTTATGAAAAAAGTATCATTTAACTCTTCCATCAGAAACACACCAGATGACAGTGATTACGACATTATTTGCGAATCGTCCGATAATACAGAAGTGAAAACTACACAAGTTGCTGATGATAAAGTGAAAACTACACAAGTTGCTGATGATAAAGTGAAAACTACACAAGTTGCTGA
>ERZ1292630.5086-Hain-H41-02um-R3-5086-length-10922-cov-6_pt1 | contig 10922 bp, 10 predicted proteins | sample MGYA00564408_ERZ1292630 | MGnify/ENA primary metagenome ERZ1292630 (study PRJEB36523, sample SAMEA6512641) | groundwater metagenome | collected 2019-01-08 | study: AquaDiva: Metagenomics assemblies of 32 groundwater samples
ATCGGCGGCCTGGGTTTGGGCTATACCTTACGCCAGGTTCTCGATATGCTCAGCCCCTACGCCCAGGTTGTGGTAAGTGAACTGTTGAGTGCTGTAGTCGAATGGAATCGTGAGTTTCTCGGGGAGCTCAACGGCCGGTCACTGGAGGACGACCGAGTTGACATCAAGATTGGAGATATCGTGGAGCTTATCTCACGTTCCAGGAACAGATTCGATGCTATCCTGCCCCCCGGCGGCGGTGAGCCACACCTGCCGCTCCAAAACGAGTCGAAGGGAGGCCGCATGCGGCCCTGGAGGAGACACTAGTCGTGGATATGCTGACGAGGTAATAACCAGATAGAGATTAATCAGCATTAGTAGATAAGATGCCGATTACACCTTGACATAAAAAATCCTCTATGATAATATGCCGATAAATATAGAATAAGTATAAAAGTAAATGTTAGATGATAATAAAATATATACAAGAGAGGCATTAATCAATTGACAGGACGGGATCTTCACTCAGCTTTAAAAACTGATGAAATCGCTTCATGTGATGGAGGCGGTGTTAATTTTAAAATCGTTAAGCTTCAGTGGGGAAAAGATGATTTTGGTTTTAGCTTACATGCCTCACCGCATACTTTTACAACTGCTGGTTTTCAAACAACTGATTTTTTAGCATATCTTGGTTTCCAAAGAGGATCCTGTGCTTTTACAACTAGTCGTGAATGTTACGGTAGGTGGATTAAAGATGATTTTCATTTAAAAAATTTCTGCAGTGCATTTTCTAACTCATTCGAAGAAATAAAAAAAGCTCAAAACTACTTGCAATCATGTGGTTATTCTCTTGATCGACCAGAAGGTTGGGGCTATTTTCATGGAAAACCATCTCAGGGACGAGATAGGTCGTACACGTCTTCTGACGGTCATACAGCCGCAAAGACAGAAATTATGAAAAGCACTGAAGATCAATTCTTTCAGTTTGTACTGTCTTGGATCGAGGGCGGTTCCGAAAGAGGTTGGACTTTTCATTATCGACCAAAACACTCGCCATTATCACCAGAGTTTGATGCTGGCATCGGATATTTAAGAATCCGTACTTTCGAAGAATGTCCATGTTTTGATTTTGAGCCATGTTATTGGAATTTTGTTCCATTTGACCAGAGAGGATCGAGTGCTTTTGATAGTAATGCGGAGGCTGTTCATAAATGGTTTGATGCTCATGAACACAATTTTTCCCAAGGTATTAATTCTCTCTTGTCAGCTCAGTCATTTATAGATAAGTATGATATGTATTTTTTGCCTATAGATCAAAAAGAACTAATCAGAACAGATACACAGATAAAAAGAAACATCAAAAGAAGCGTAAAGCCTTTAAAACGGCAAGATAAAATATATGACTTTGATGTTTCTATATCTTTTGCTGGGACTGAGCGTTCTCAAGCTGAAGCTTTAGCATCATCGGTAAGAGATGCTGGCTTTGATGTTTTTTATGATGACTTTTATCCTGAGCAATTATGGGGTAGAGATTTAATAACTTTCTTTGATGATGTATATAGAAAACGTTCCAGATATTGTGTCATTTTTGTATCTTCGGAGTATTGCGAACGTATGTGGACGAACCATGAGAGAAAAAGCGCACAAGCGCGTGCCCTCCAAGAAAAAGGCAATGAATATATTCTCCCTATCCAAGTTGATAACTCAGAACTACCAGGTTTGCAACCGACTACTGGGTATCTTTCAATGAAAGACTATGGAATAAATAAAATTGCAGGAATATTAATCAAAAAGTTGAATAGTTAGATGAACGTAAGATAATAAATGAGAAAATCACTCACAGTTTTTGTTTGCAGTACTTATACCGATCTTGCAGAAGAACGAGAATTTGTTCTGCAAGCAATCAGAAAATTACAGCATCAACACGATTCTATGGAATTTTTTGGTGCGCTCTCTGACCTACCCATAGAAACATGTTTAGAAGAAGTTAGACGAAGCGATGTGATGGTTGTTATTGTCGGCCATCGATATGGAAGCCTTGTGCCGGGAATGAATGTTTCATTTTCAGAAGCAGAGTACAACGAAGGCTATCGCTTGGGAAAGCCATGTCTTGTTTACTTAAGAGATGAGAATATTCCTATACTTCCAAAATTCATTGAGCGGGAGGCCGAAAAAATAACCCTACTTGATAGATTTAAAAGTATTTTGCGAACTCGTCACACTATAGCAACATTTAAAAACTCACATGACCTTTCTGTTAGCGTTGCCGCAGACCTCAGTCGAACAGCACAAGCTTTAGAAGAAGCTGTTAAAGCCGAAGAGGCTGAAAAGGAAGAACCTTCAACATCATTATTCGAAGAAATCAATGAGATAATAAAAAACGCTTTAGGTAATGGGGTAGAAAAATCGTCAGTTATATCGACTGTTCGTCAAGCAATAGCAACTCTCTTACGAACCGAAGGAATTCGCAAGCCTTTAGTTTTTATAAGCCACTCTCATAACGACAAGAAAATTGTCAGTGCGGTGGTTTCAGGATTAAAAAATAAAGGAATTGATATTTGGATTGATGAACACGATATTAGATTTGGAGACAGCATTTTTAAAGCCATATCAAAAGGGATGGACTCAGCAGATTATCTTGCCTTCTTTATGTCTAAGAGTTCTTTAAGTAGTAAATGGTCAAGTAGTGAACTAGATGCTATGATGTCAAGACGATTAAGCAAGCGAGGGGGTGCTGTTATACTTCCAATACTTCTCGAAGATGTTGAAGTGCCTGCCTTACTTCGCGACGTAATGTATTTAGATTTGAGAGATGGTGATGTAGCAGAAGCCGTTGATAAACTTTCAACTGCTATTAAACATCATAATTTAAATAAGAAAAACAAAGAATAAAGAGACATCTAACAAAAACATGCTCTTGAATGCTCAACTGCAGAACCCTTTTTGATGTTGTTTAGTTTGGGTTTTGCATATCGTATTTATAGCTTGAAATACCATACAGGTTGAGCCTCAGAGATGTTCACGTTGTTTGCGAACTCTGCGGTGAACTTTTAATGAATCACTTTATCAAACCCAATTCTTTTCCGAGCTTGAGGTCTTTTACGCTGTTTTTATTCCAGTAATCCACCATGACGGCATGTGTGCGGCGTGCCTTTGTTGTCAGTACCTTTGCATCTTCCCCAGATCCGCTCGGATAAGCCTCACTCCAGGATAAAATATCATGAGGGAAATTACGGTTGAAGCGGATAGAAAGTGTTCTTTCCAGAGATGGATATGTCACCGTATACTGAGAGACAGACAAATTCCTTTCCTGCGTGTTTGTCAGTTCTGCAACGGCCTTTTCCACCCCTAAATCAATCATGAGCAATGTTGTAAAGAAACTTCCGGGAATCATTTCGATTTCTCCCAGCGGAAGAGTTTCGGGAGCAATGCGTATGCGCGCCCAGACTTCATCATAGAGTAGTCATAAATACCCGTATTAAATCTTTTGATAAAGTTGAGCTTTAAGACGGGAATGCTTTTTCCCCGGGATGTCTCGTAATCTGATTTTACTTGTATATCAGGAAGAAACGGCTCGGTAACGAATATTAAAACAGCGTGGCCGGGATGGATTTCGCCATATCTGCTCTGTTCGAGTTCAAAACGTGTTATTTCTGCACCGTAATTGTACCAATAGGAATGAAAGTCTTTTTCTTCAGGTAATGAAAAAGCTACAGGTGTATAACTTAAAAATACTATGAACAGTTTTGTTATCAGTATTATGCATTTGGCCTTCAACTTCAAAATCATTTCTCCGTTCTTAAAGTGATAGACGTAGACAGATTGAACCACTTCAGCGTATTAAGCACTAAAATTAAACATCTGTTTATAACAAATTTGAATCCTTAAATGCACAATAGTCTTGCCATAAAACTACCTATCGTTGATTCAGTTAAGTTTATCCGGTTACAAGTTCCAATTCTCTTATTCTGGAATGAGCTGGAGCCAATTTTTTTATAGTAACATAAACTATTGGTTGATCCTTTTCTGCTTGTTTTTTTGCAAGATTAGTGCTCCACTCGTTGAAATCTTTGTCTTTCTCTAATAGTAAGACTATATGTGCATTCTGGGGAATCCTTTCATTTAATTCTGGATGTTCTCTCATGTATCTATCGAATTCCATTCCTATAACGCTATTTCTTCTCTCATAAATATTCATGGATATTCTCCTTTCAAAAACTGTTCTTTGTAAGATTCCCAGTTAAGGTTTATGTCTTCGTCAGCCAATGTCAAACTGTCTTCATATGAGAGGTAAATATCTTCCCTTGTTTTTTACCTCTAATATTGTATCGATCTATATGTGCAAATTTATGGCTACAATCATATCTAATAACCGGCTGCCATTTCCCTTCAATTTCTAACTCAAGCTGAACTGCAAAATAGACAACCTTACCCTTTTCTGCCTTGTGGTAATGTCTTTTACGCACACCTTCTCCTAAATCTCGTGTGTATGATTTCTCTCCCATTTACCTGTTTCTCTAGTTATTTAAAAATTTCGGTTCAGGTCACGCCTTAGGCGGATCTGCCTTCGGTACGACTGCCCTCCCGAACGCCCGCCTGTACCTATTCGGGCAGGTACCGTTCGGTACGGACGGGCAAGATCGTAACGTTAAATATCATATGCCAATAGAACGGCATGGTCAAGCTGAAACTGTCTGATGAAGTATATGTTTAATAGACCTGAGAAATCTTAAATCAGCATTCAAATATATAATAAAATATTTAACAAGTAGCAATAAATCATGTATACTAATCAAAGTTAAAAGTGCTTGAAGTTGTAGAAAAATAACGGTTAAACTGTTTAAACGGCTTAAGCGGCTTAAGCGGTTCAAACCGCGTCTGTTTCCTGACTTTAGCACTTATTTAAACTTTAGTTCACTTTAGACACTTCAAACCTGGTTGCTTGCCCTACTGGCAGGCAGGCGGCTACGCCGCTCTATAATTGTAAAATGGAAAGAGCAAGACCTGCAGGCTATTTGCATACAGGATTAGATAGATACGAGGTATTTGATTTTCAAGAGGATGAATTAGGAAAGCTAAAGTCATTCATAGATAATAAAAAACTGCCTTTTAGTTTCCATGTGCCCTTCTACAGACCCTCATATTTTCCATACATTGGTGTAACTACATTTTTCCTTAATGACGATCCAAATAAAAGAGATATTTCTCTTAAACTAATCAATAGCACTATGCATTATGCAAAGGGGTGGAAGGCTGATTTTGTCGTGACACACTTAAACTGGATGGAGGATTCTAAAAACAGGGAAAAAGTAATGGCTCTTGCAAGTGATACAGAATCGAGATTCTGTGAATTAGCGGACAGGTACAATTTGCCCATTAATGTTGAATTTGGAGGATATTCCGGGTATTTCCACGAACCGGCACAATTTGTAGAATTTGTTAAAGATCATCCATTACTAGGCATCTGTATCGATATAGGGCATACATTCCTTATATCCGGAATACGAAACCGTAATTTTTTTAAGGATATAGAAACCATGGCGCCACATACCAAATCAATTCATGTGTGGAACACAAAAGGGCTTGACCACTGCAAAGAACATAATCACGTACCGGTCCACCCCTCACAAAAGACAAAGGATGGATGGGTAGACATAAAGAAAACACTTGAAATAATATTATCACATAACAAGGACTGCGATATAATATTTGAATATAACCATACTTATTACGACAACATACCTGGTGAGGTTAAGGAAGGTATGGAATGGGTTAGGGAGATTGTAAGCAACGTATGAAAGATAAAGATTTCAGGGTTTTGTTAATCAATTGTAATACAATGATGGATGTCCTGCTGCCTGTGGGACTTTCCTTAATATCCGCATGCCTTAAAGAAAAAGGTTTTGGTGTAAAGCTGTTTGACACCACCTTTTACAAAACGGCGACTGAAACCGGAGATGAAGCGAGGGCAAAGAATCTCCAGGTAAGGAAAACAAACCGTGAGGAATTTGGTCTGGTATATAAAGATACTGATCTTTTCGATGACCTTAAAAAGATGGTAGAAGAGTACAATCCGGACATTATAGGCTTATCCTGTATAGAGTGCACTTATGAACTTGGAATAGAAATACTCAGGAGTATAAGGCATTATTATAACGTTCCCATGATTGTGGGAGGTATCTTTGCTACTTTTGCTCCGGCTGAAATTATTGCCGAAGATTGTGTCGATATGGTGTGCGTGGGAGAGGGAGAATATGCCCTTGTTGAGATATGTACTAAGATTACTGAGGGTCAGGATATAACGTCCGTACAGAACATGTGGATCAAGAAGGACGGCAAAATATTCAGGAATGGGATTAGAAGACCTGTTAACCTGGATGAACTGCCGTTTCAGGACTGGACGATATTCGAACCCAGGAGATTTTATAAGCCCATGGGTGGGAAAATCTCCATGACCGGCACATTTGAAATGAACAGGGGCTGCCCTTACAGCTGCCGGTTTTGCAGTGATTACGGGTTGAATAAACTTTATGCAGATAACGGAGGTTATTATAGGGAAAAAAGCATTAAGAGGCTTATTGACGAGATGAAGGAAAAGAAGGAGAGATACAATCTGGAATTTGCATACCTGGTAGCCGAAAGCTTTCTTACAACTAAGCGGGAAAGGATAACTGAATTCATTGAACTTTATAAGGAAGTAAATATACCATTCTGGATTGAGGCAAGACCTGAATCAATTAATGAAGAAAACATTAAACTCCTTGAATCCTCGGGGTGTGAAGGAATAAGCCTTGGTATTGAAAGCGGCAATCTGAATCTGAGGCGCAATCTTCTGGGCAGGAATATGACAGACGAAACAATCTTAAAGGCATTCAGGCTTTTAGAGAAGTCCAGTCTCAGGGTAAGCGCTAATAATATTATAGGCTTCCCGACAGAAACCAGGGAGAATATTTTTGAGACCATCGAGTTTAACAGGAAAATAAATGTACCGGGTGTTATGGTTTCACTTTACAATCCTTATAAAGGCACCGCCCTGCGTGAATATTGTGATGAAGAAGGGCTTATGCAAAAAAACGTCCATGCCGGAGATTACAGATCGGAAACAGTATTAAACATGCCGCAAATCTCCAGGGAGGAACTGCTCGGACTCCAGAGAACGTTCCCTTTATACGTCAGGTTTCCCAAGAGTGAATGGCCAAAGATTAAGAAATGCGAAGGTAACGGCCAGGAAGCAGAAGCCTTGTATAAAGAATTGTCCCGTGAATACACAGAGAAATATTTATAGGCCAGGCAGTGTGGAATCCAAATCCCAAGCCCTATCTTATGTAACAAGACTAGAAAATGATTAGCAATAGCGATATTTCCGGGGCAATGACCATCCGACTGGAAGAAATATTTGATCAATTGCCGCAGATGCCTGAATTTGTGGAAGGCATCCGGAGGTCGCCCGCAAGAAATTTTACTTTATCCCCAAAAGAGACCGAACTCGCCTTAAAAAATGCACTAAGATATATTCCTGAAAAGTGGCATCTAAAACTGTCTCCTGAATTTCTAGATGAACTGCTCACCACCGGTCGAATTTATGGATATCGCCTCAGGCCGGAAGGAAACATAACGGCCAAACCTGTTGATCAATACAGAGGCAACTGTATAGAGGGAAAAGCCTTTCAGGTAATGATCGACAACAATCTCGATTTTGATATTGCTCTTTACCCTTATGAACTGGTTACCTATGGTGAAACCGGACAGGTCTGTCAGAATTGGATGCAGTACAGACTTATCAAAATGTATCTGGAAAAGATGACCCGGCATCAGACACTGGTTGTTGAATCCGGTCATCCACTTGGTCTGTTCGAATCTGCGCCTGAAGCGCCACGAGTGATAATCACCAACGCACTCATGGTTGGTTGTTTTGATGATCAGGAAAACTGGCACAGAGCAGCGGCGCTTGGCGTTGCGAATTACGGTCAGATGACGGCGGGCGGATGGATGTATATCGGACCGCAGGGTATTGTTCACGGGACATACAGTACTATTCTGAATGCCGGCAGACTCAAACTCAACATCGCCGAAGACAGGGACTTAAGGGGATATATATTTGTATCTTCCGGCCTTGGCGGAATGAGCGGTGCTCAGGGCAAAGCTGTAGAGATTGCAAATGGTGTCGGTGTCATCGCCGAGGTTGATTATTCAAGAATTCAAACAAGATACGACCAGGGCTGGATTAGTAGAATCGTTGATGATCCTGCCGAAGCATTCAGCCTGGCAAAAGAATACCAGCAGAAAAAAGAAACTCTGGCTATCGCATTCTATGGAAACATTGTAGACCTGCTGGAATATGCGGTGGGAAATGATATCAAAATCGACTTATTATCCGATCAGACCTCTTGCCATGCGGCTTACGAAGGCGGATATTGCCCTCAGGGGATGACCTTTGAAGAGCGTACTGAGCTATTAAAGACGGATAATGCAAAATTCAGAGAATATGTGGATCGGTCTTTAAAGCATCACTTTGAACTGATTAAAACGATGGTAGACAGGGGGGTGTTCTTTTTCGACTATGGAAACAGTTTTTTAAAGGCGGTCTTTGATGCCGGCGTTCAAGAAATCTGCAAGAACGGCAAAGATGCGACCGATGGATTTATCTTTCCGTCTTATGTAGAAGATATTATGGGCCCTCTGTTGTTCGATTACGGCTACGGCCCGTTTAGATGGGTTTGCCTCAGTGGTAAAAAAGATGACCTTATAAAGACCGATAAAGCGGCAATGGCTTGCATAGACCCAAAAGCAAGATTTCAGGATAAGGATAATTATATCTGGATAAGAGATGCAGAGAAACATAACCTTGTTGTAGGCACACAAGCCAGGATATTATATCAGGATGCTGCGGGCAGAATGAATATAGCGCTCAAATTCAATGAAATGGTTCGTAAAATGGGAATAGGACCTGTGATGATGGGCAGGGACCATCATGATACCGGAAGCACCGATTCGCCCTTTAGAGAAACGGCAAATATAAAAGACGGCAGTAATATTATGGCGGACATGGCGACGCAGTGTTTTGCCGGAAATGCTGCCAGAGGCATGAGTCTGGTTGCACTGCACAATGGCGGTGGCGTCGGTATTGGAAAGGCCATAAACGGCGGTTTTGCGCTCGTCCTGGATGGAAGCGAAAGAGTTGATCGTATCATCAGACGGGCAATACCCTGGGACGTAATGGGTGGTGTTGCCAGACGAAGCTGGGCAAGAAACGAAAATTCTATTGAAACCAGCATTAAATATAATCTTGAGCGAAAAGGTCTCGACCATATTACACTTCCCTTTATTGCGGATGAAAAACTCATCGAAAAACTGGTATCCAAAGCGTTTGAGAAAAATTAATCACACAAAGACCTGCCCGACCCGTCCGAACGGATTCATCCGGGCGGGCTGTGTCGTTCGCCAGCCCGACACGCATTCTGGCGGGGGCGGGCAGGTCTCTGTGTGATTATTAGTAATTTAATAAAGGTGAACATATGAAAGGCTGCATGATAATTAAAAATGCATCTCAGCTTGTGACCTGCAGCGGTTTTAAGGCCAGGCGGGGGAAAGCCATGTCTGATTTGTGCATAATAGATGACGGCGCTGTAGTTATTGAAAACGGCGTAATAACGGCTGTTGGTAAGACCGGGGAAGTGTTGGCCAAGTTTGATGAAACCGGGTTTGAAACTATAGATGTAACGGGAAAGGCGGTTTTACCAGGATTTATCGATTCTCATACCCATTTTGTTTTCGCAGGATACAGGGATGAAGAGTTTTCCTGGCGGCTGAGTGGCGAAAGCTATATGGAAATAATGAATCGGGGAGGCGGAATCGTCAGTACGGTTAGAGCCACGCGGGAAGCCTCCAGGGAAGTCTTAATAGAATCAGGCAGGCAACGCCTCGACTCGATGTTGTCCTTCGGCGTTACAACCGTGGAAGGGAAAAGCGGTTACGGCCTGGATGAAGAAACAGAGATAAAGCAACTGGAAGTGATGGAAGCGTTAAACAAACTTCATCCTGTGGATATTGTCAGAACATTTCTAGGGGCTCACGCAGTTCCTGAGGAATTTAAAGGCAGGGAGGATAGATTTATTGATTATATGACGGATAGTGTCATGCCGCAAATCGCACATCGAAACCTTGCAGAGTTTTGTGATGTTTTCTGTGAAAAAGATGTCTTTTCACTGGAGCAATCTAAAAGGCTGCTGTTCAAGGCAAAAGAGCTCGGATTTAAGCTAAAGATTCATGCAGATGAAATCTTCCCGTTTGGAGGCGCTGAACTTGCGGCTGAACTTGGTGCAGTTTCGGCAGACCATCTGCTCCATGCTTCTGACAAAGGTATTGCCGAACTGGCAGAACGCGGCATCGTTGCAACACTGCTTCCGGGAACGGCATTCAGTTTAAAGGAACCGTATGCCAGAGGCAGGTACATCATAGATCAGGATTGTGCGGTGGCACTGGCGACTGATTTCAATCCGGGAAGCTGTTTTTCAGAATCGATACCGCTCATTTTTGCTTTGGCCACTCTTTACATGGATATTACGATCGAAGAAGCAGTCACTGCTCTGACGATAAATGGCGCTGCGGCAGTTGACCGGGCGGACAGCATTGGAAGCATTGATGTGGGTAAAACAGGTGATATAATAATCCTTGAATTTCCATCGTATAAATATATCCCCTATCATGTCGGTGTAAGTTGCGTGGAAAAAGTCATTAAAAACGGCAATCTCGTATTTGATAAAGAAAATAAAATCAGCAGGTGAGAGGAAAATCTTCTTAAGTTCCATTATGTTAGCAGAACTAACCATAAAAGAGTTTCTGGAAAAGATAGCATCGGATTCTCCTGCTCCCGGCGGAGGCAGCGTGACTGCTTTAAGCGCAGCGCTTGCGGCAAGCCTGACAGAAATGGTGGCGAAACTTAC
>ERZ1292630.5090-Hain-H41-02um-R3-5090-length-10918-cov-8_pt1 | contig 10918 bp, 13 predicted proteins | sample MGYA00564408_ERZ1292630 | MGnify/ENA primary metagenome ERZ1292630 (study PRJEB36523, sample SAMEA6512641) | groundwater metagenome | collected 2019-01-08 | study: AquaDiva: Metagenomics assemblies of 32 groundwater samples
TTCTCCGGCACCATGGCGACGGCCTATCTGGTCTATCTCATGCTGTTTGTGTGGTATCCGGCCTGAAGGCAAGGCGGCTTCTTAGGTTTGGCCTGTTTGTTTGGCTGAACCAGACCAATTAGATGAACTCACCATACCGGATCATCCCAGCAGGCCATCCGCTGCGACAGACCCTTTAGGCGCGTTCAGGCTACCGCCCTTGATGATCGGCCGGCCCCGGCAAGAACAGATGAACGGATTTCAGCAATCGTTCAGCGGCAAAGGGTTTCTGCACATATTCCGTAGCTCCGAGATTGGCGGCCTCTCTCATCGTTTCGGCTCGTGAGTCGGCCGTCAGGAGAATCACCGGAATCCACTGCCATTCCGGCGTCGTTCTGACGATCCGCAACAGTTCCAGTCCTGTCAGCGACGGGAGCATGATGTCGAGCAAGAGCAAGTCAGGCGGCGGCGTGGTCGCGATGTGCTGCTGCGCCATCCGGCCGTCAGGGACATGTGTGACGCCATAGCCTTCTCGTTCAAGTATGAATCGCAATAAACAGGCAGTATCTTCATGGTCTTCCACCACCAGGACAGTGCCGTTTCCATCTACTGTTTTCATCAACGCACCCCTCTCATATTGAGAATTGGCCCCCAACGTCCCGTTCCTTAGGCAGCCTGCCCCTTAGAAACCTGCTCCAACATCTGCCTCAAACGATGATGGATCACGCCAACGCCCCACGACTTGACGATGTAATCGTTGGCTCCCTCGCGCAGCATCCGCTCGATGTCTCCCTTGTCTGAGTCACCTGACACCACCATGACAGGAACCTGTTCCCATCCTGGTTTGGTGCGAATGGCCTTGAGCAACTCGAACCCGTTGAGATACGGGACTACCAGGTCGAGCAGGACGGCGCGGGGCGGAGCGATGTCTTCCATAATGTTGACGGCTTGACGGCCATCCCTCGCATGCACCACGGCCATCCCGGACTTCTCGAGGTGGAGTCTAATGAGGTCTGCGGTATCCTGTTCATCCTCGATGAGGAGCACCACGCCGTTTTTCTTTTCCTGTTCCTTTTGCTTTCTCATGATTTCCCTTCTCCGGCTCTCTTCTGAGCCGGCTACGATGACCGGTCGAACGGCTTTAAGATTCCTAGACTCCTGACGCATCTTCATCGAAGATGACGTCGACTCGCTCAAGATATGAGTCCAGGCTGGTCAGTTCCTCGTCGATCGTTTTCGACAGGCCTTGTTTCGCCGCGGCTTCAATCGTTGCGGCCATGGTGCTGACGGCGTCGAATCCATAGCTGCCGCCCGCTCCTTTCATACCGTGCGCGACCTTGCGCACCGTCTCGAAGTCCTGTGCCGTGAGAGCCTGCCGCATTGTCGTGACTTCTTTCTTGCGGTTGGTCATGAACTTCGGTACAAGCGGGGCAAAGGAGGCGTCTACATGCACAATCTCCTTCCCGTGCGATGCGGGGTCGAGAGCCGATTGAGAGGGTTCCATGCGCGCGCCTCCTTTCATTGGTGTCCCGTCCGTGCCTTAGGCCGCTTGCTTCGATGGACGCCAGGTATATTCCAAAATCGCCTTGAGCAAGGCCTGCTTCCTAATGGGCTTCGTGAGATGCGCCGTGCACCCGGCCACCAGGCTCTTGTCGAGTTCGTCTTTGAAGGCATTCGCGGTGAGTGCCACAATCGGGGTCGGTATCCGGTGCTGCACGCATTCCCATTGGCGAATGGCTTCTGTGGCTTGATAGCCGTCCATGACCGGCATCTGGATGTCCATGAACACGAGGTCATAGGTTCCTGCGCAAAACTTCTCCACTGCGACCGCGCCGTTCTCCGCCATGTCCAGTTCGTAGGGGGTCCCTTTTAAGAACAAGGTCACCACTTCGCGGTTGTCCTCCAAGTCTTCGGCGAGCAGGATGTGGAGAGGGCGAAGGGGGGCCGGCTGAGCCGTCGGCACCAGCACCAGGGGCGGCACCTCCTTTGCGGCGGGGCTTAGCGCTTCCGACAGCGAGGCCAATAGCCGTGCGCGGCTGATGGGCTTATGGACGTAGCTGGCAATACCCAACGCACGCATACGGCGGACGTGATCGCTCCGCATATCCGATGCATGCATGACCAAGGGGAGGGCAGCGAACGAAGGCCGGGCGCGGATGGCTTCTGCAAGTTCGATCCCGTTCATGCTCGGCATGTGAAAGTCTAGGATGGCAAGGTGAAACGGCTCGCCTCGACGCTGGGCCTCGTCCAATGCAGCCAACGCCGTCGGACCGTCCGGGGCTTCGCTCAGCACGATTCCCAAACGCACGAGGAACTCGCGGATGATCATCCGATTGGTGTCGTGGTCGTCCACGACGAGCATCCGGTATCCCTGCATTGCGAGGGGGGGCCGCGTGGCGGCGTCCACTGGCTCGTGGACTGCGGCCATGCGCACGACGAACGAAAGTGTGCTGCCACATCCTTCCTTGCTGGTGGCCTCGATGTGGCCGCCCATCAGTTCTACGATGCGTTTGGAAATACTCAATCCGAGCCCGGTGCCGCCATACTTTCGCGTGGTCGAGGAATCGACTTGGGTAAAGCTCTCGAAGATGGTCTCGATCTTGTCAGCGGGGATTCCGATCCCCGTGTCGGAAACCGAGAACCGGAGTGTGCTTGAGTCGGCCTCGTCCCCGCTCGGGTCTATACGAAGAATCACTTCGCCCCGTTCCGTAAACTTGATGGCATTACCCACGAGATTCACGAGCACCTGGCGCAGGCGTGTCGGGTCACCCATGACATAGGGAGGTACGTCCGGATGCACAAAGGCCACCAGTTCGAGGGCCTTGGCGTTCGTCCGGACGGCCATCAACTCAGCTGTCTTGTCGACGAGGTCGGCGAGATCGAAGATCACCGATTCCAGTTCTAAATGGCCCGCTTCGATTTTTGAAATGTCCAGGATATCGTTGATCAAGTCCATGAGGCTCGTGGCCGCCCGGCTGAACCGCTGCACGTACTCCTGCTGATCCGGCGTGAGCGCCGTGTCTTGGAGCAGATCGGCCATGCCGATGATCGCATTCATGGGCGTCCGGATCTCATGGCTCATCGAGGCCAGGAACTCACTCTTGGCCTGTGTGGCCTCAAGGGCGGATCGGTGCGCTTTCACCAACTTGATGTTCTTCGACGCCAATTCCTGTGCAGCGTGTTTCAGCTTCTCGTCACTCGTTTTTCGTTCGGTAATATCGCGTAGGATGCCGGTAAAGAGACGGCGGGCATCGAGCGTGGTTTCACGCACCCCCAACTCTAGTGGGAACACTGAGCCGTCCTTGCGGCGCCCGGCCACTTCCCGCCCGAGGAGGCCGATGATCTTGGCCTGGCCGGTCCGCCGATAATTGGCCATGTACCCATCGTGCGCACTGCGATACGGCTCCGGCATCAGCAGCTTGACGTTCTGGCCGAGCACCTCGGCAGCGGCATAACCAAAGAGCCGCTCGGCGGCCGGATTGAATGCTTCGATCAGGCCATGCTCGTCGATGGTGATGATCCCGTCGCCCGCATGGTCCACGACGGCATGTAACCGCGTCTGCTGTTCCTGCCGGTCCGCTTCCGCCTGTTTGCGGGCGGTGATATCGACGATGGAGGCGAAGACGTGCAGGCCGTCCGGCGTCTCAATCGGATTGAGGCCGAGTTCGACCTGGAATTCGGTGCCGTCTTTGCGGCGGACGTAGAGTTCGCGGCCTACCCCCATGGCGCGGGTGGTCGGCGTGCGGAAGAACATGTTGCGCAGGTCCGGATGGTGAGACCTGAACCGCTCGGGAATGAGGAGTTCAATGGGGCGGCCCAGCAGTTCCTGACGGCTATACCCGAACAGCCGCTCCACCTGCGCATTGATCAGCACGATGATGCCGTCCCGGTCCACCATGAGCATCCCGTTCGGCGCAGACTCGACGATCTGGGTCTGGTTCTGGGCCGGGAAGGTTTCGTGTTCTGTGATCCGACGGACTTTAACCAGGTGGTGTTTGAACCGCTCGACCATTATCATGGCGATGGCGATGAGGAGGATCGTGAGGGTTCGATTGATGATGGAAAATGTGGTGTTTCCAGGAGGGGATACGATAAATCCCGCAACGATCAGGCCAACACAGAGGAGTCCTATCAGCTTGCCTGTCCACCGTTCTCGAGTTCCCACTGTCAGGGCCACCGGGAAGAGATACAACATATGAACGGCAATGCCGAAAGGGGTCATCGCGTCGAGTAGCGCGATGCCGAGGCAGGTGCCGCCGATGCTCCAAGACAGCCAGCGAGGGGGCATCACATTTGGTTTCAGTACCGTCTTGCGCACACGGTGCTCCAAGAGTCTCACGACCTGACGTCCGAGGTCTGCCAGCCTCTGCCGTTGTGCGTCGGTGAGTTGTCGGGGTACGCGATCAATGACGCAGAGTGTTCCTAGGGCATGCCCCTCGGGAGTGATCAGGGGAGTCCCGGCGTAAAAGCGGATGAACGGATCCCCGGTCACCAGCGGATTGTCGGCAAAGCGAGGGTCCGCGAGCGCATCCGGTACCTCAAAGATCGCACGCTGAAGAATGGCATGGGCGCAGAACGTGATGTCGCGCGATGTTTCGCACGCCGTCACCCCGACCTTGGACTTGAACCATTGCCGAGAGGGATCGATCAGACTCACCAACGCGATGGGTGTGCCACAGACTTTCGCGGCACGGCGGGTCAAATCGTCGAAGGCTTCTTCCGGAGCCGTGTCGAGGATCTCATACTGATTCAACGTGTCGAGGCGCGCCGATTCGTCCGGTGGTAAGGGAGCTATTTCCATGCGGGACCTCGGTGATATTTCTTTCGTGCGACCAGGCTCTAGCCTGACGCCGATCACGTGTTTGCTGGCCTCAGCGGCGAGGCTATTTCAGAGGCTGTTCCTCCTTCTGCCCAGGAGACGGTATGCCTGTGCCTATGGCGAGGGGTCCAGTCAGCTTCATCGGCCGCTCACGAGTTTTTCTTGAGCGCCGCATGAGAAAGGTGGCCTTGGAACGGTGGGCCGAGCAGGGCGGCCTGCCACCCACATAGGTGATGGATACTTTCAGTCCCAGATGGATCGGCGGGTACGTGCTGGCCCCGGCATGGGAGTCATATTTTGTCCCTCGCAGGAGCTGGCCCCGGCATGGGAGTCATATTTCGTCCCTCGCAGGAATGGTGAGCGACTTTCTCGGTCTTCGGCGGCTCCAACTATTGCCTCTCCCTGTTCATTGGTTGAGCAGGCGCCAGCCCGTCTATCAGTTTGGTCAACAGTCAAGAAACTCGTCGAACAGGCCGATACGAGCCTAGGCTATCCAAGGGGCTGGACTATCTCATGTTGTTCATGGGGTGTCCTCCTGAGGACTTGCCGGTCTCTTTTGTGTGTGTGGTGTTTCTGGCTGAACCGGACCAACCGGATGAATCCAATCAATCCGGCACACCACGAGAGACGTTCCCCCTTCACCGTGAATGGAGGACGCCTTGGACTTGAAGAGTTGGCTCTGGTACGGCGTGCTGACCAGTATCACGGCTGCCTACCTGGTCGCGATGGCCGGCGTCCGATCCGCCAAGCAGCATGAGGTATTGCATCATTCCCGACGGATGATCGTGGCCTGTACGATCGTCGGGATCTGGCTCGTGGCCTACGTCTTGAAACAGGTCCTCTTCGGGCGCGAACAATTTGGAGGGCCGGACCGGCACTACTGGTCGCTCTATGTGCCGTTGTTTTCTATCCATATGGCCCTGGCGGTGACGACGATCAGCCTCGGCGGCTACAACCTCTACATGGGGCTCCACCGGATTCGCTACGGGAGCGTGGGCGCCATGTCGTCCAGACTGTCGCGGCATCGCCGGTTGGGGCAACTGTTGGTCTGGACCTTCTCCGGCACCATGGCGACGGCCTATCTGGTCTATCTCATGTTGTTCGTCTGGTACCGGGGTTTGTGACGCACGACAGGGCAGTCAGACTCACTAGTTCTTGGCCTACAGGACTTCCTGAAACCGGTATGCTCTCTGTGATTTCGAATCTTTTGGGCTGTATCTGGCTCCAGTCAAGAATCGACAGCAACCAACCGATAGAGCATCGGCGGTGTGCACTGCAGAGGTGTGAGGGCTTGCGAAGGGGGAGATTCCAGTTCGATGCGTCCTTGTGGAGGGAATGATCTGTCGGGATTGCCTGTGTCTCACCGTCGTCTTGGCACCCTGTGCATGAAGCCATCACCGTCACAGCCGCTGCGATGTTCGACTCCGTCGCGCAATATGCCGGAGCGAATACCATCGGCGTGATTTTGACGGGCATGGGCGACGACGGCGCCAAGGGGATGTTGGCTATGAAATAGGCCGGCGCCTATACCATCGCCCAGGACGAAGCCATCTGCATTGTGTTCGGTATGCCGACGGAAGCGATCAAGATGGGGGGCGTCGATAAGATTTTGTCGTTGGACGACATTCCTGCGGCGATGCTCGCTCATACGAGCCGCAGCTGACGAAGGGCCTGACATGCGCTTCAGACCAGTGTGGAAGCTGATAACTTCACCTATGCGCAATGTAATGAAAGGACCTGCTTATGGAAATCACACAGCGTGCCGTGAAGGACGCCACCGTGCTGGATGTGAAAGGCGATCTGACCTATAGCAACCGGGCTGCATTCAAGACCGCCGTTGAGCAGGTGAAGAACAGGAACTGCCTGCACCTCATTGTGAACCTGGAGCAGGTCCGATTCTTGGACAGTTCGGGTCTTGGTCTGCTCGTCCTCATGTCGCAGAGTTTCAAGCTCCAGAACGCCAAGTTCAGTCTCCTGAAACCGCAAAGCTACGTGCGGGAGATCATGAGCCTGGCGAATCTTCCCAAGATGATCCCGATCTATGAGACCGAGGGAGACGCGCTGACTGCGCGTGCGGCGTAACCGTTCCGTCGTCGATGGTGGAGGCCCATGAATCTCGACTCAACCCAGCATATCGCTCGTTCCTTCGACTCGTCGGCTCCCTCCTGTTTCATGGTCGCCACGATTCTGCTGGTGGAAGATGAACCGGTTACGCGGACCAGCATGGCTGCGCGGCTGAAGCGGTTAGGGCACCGGGTGTTGGAGGCTGAAAATGGACAGACGGCTCTTGAGGTGGCCAGGCGCGAACGGCCCGATCTGATCATCGTCGATTGGATGATGCCGGAGATGGACGGCCCGACGTTCTGCGAAACGGTGCGTCGTGATCCTGCGATGAAATCCATCTACATTCTTCTGATGACCTCCCATGATCAACCAGCGCAGATTGCCGAAGGGTTGGCGCGGGGGGCCGACGACTTTCTGAGTAAAGCGGCCAGCAAACAGGAAATCACCGCTCGTGTGTTGGCCGGTCTGCGCACCAGCCGGTTGGTGCGCGAGCTGGAAACGACCGGCGCTCAACTGGAGTCGTCCATGCTCCTGCTGCAAACGAGGCAAGCGGAGATGGAGGCCGATCTTCAATCGGCTGCCGCCTTCGTCCACTCATTGCTTCCCCCGCCGGGAATTCCTGCTCCAGGCCTCGCGCTCGCGTGGGAGTATCAGCCGGCGCTGACGCTGGGGGGCGACCTCTTCGGTGTGGCGCCCATCGATGCAGACCACCTCGGTCTGTATATTCTCGATGCGTCAGGACATGGCGTGGCGGCTGCGTTGCGCTCGGCTTCGCTGATGACGTTTCTGCGGGTGGAAAACATGCTGGAGCTGATCGGCTCGTACGATCCTGCGAAAGTGTTGTTCGAAGCGAATCGGCGATTTCCCTTGAGCGAAGAAGGGGAGTATTTCACTCTGTGGGTCGGACAGCTCCACGTGCCCACAGGCAGCCTGTCCTATGCCTCGGCCGGTCACCATGGCGTACTCCTCAGCCCGGCTGAGAGGCCGTCTCAATGGCTCACTCGTCCCTCTTCTCCCCTCGGATTCGATCAGGCTGCGGTCTTTGCCAGCGACAGGATTCTCTTGCAGCCGGCGGATCGGCTCTTCTTGCTGAGCGACGGCATTTACGAAGCGTCGTCCCCGACCGGGGAGCCATGGGGGCGCTGGCGGTTTCAGCAAGCCATCGAGACACAGAAGCGATCGCTGCTTGCCACTACGATTTCCCATTGTTTTACGGAAGCCAGGCGCTGGCAAGAGCAGACCGATTTTTTAGATGACGCTGCGGTGGTTGGGCTGGAACTGACCGTCTGATCGGAAGGCAATCTTATGGATACGACCTCGGTGTGCAATGTATCCGAGGCCCTGAGCCAAGCGGATGGGGATCAGGAATTGCTCCTGACTTTGGCGGAGCTCTTTCTGCAAGAGAGTCCCAAAGATGTGGCTGCGGTGCGCGCGGCGCTGGCGCGGCAGGATCGTGACGGGCTGGCGGCGGCTGCGCACAAGTTGAAGGGGTCTGTCATGCCGATCTGTGCGCCGCGTCTCTTCGAGAGCGCGAAACGGCTGGAAGTGCTAGGACGCCAAGGCGAGTTTGCTGAGGCCGCGTCGGTCTGTGCGGATGTCGAGACACGCTTAGCCGAGGTGCATGCCGCGCTTCGGGATTTGATCGCCGGAGGATTTCCATCATGACTGCCACGACAGGTTCGCATACACAGGCGCGTACGTTGCTCGTCGTTGCCGACAATGCCGATACCCAGACCGTGATACTGGAGCATGCGAGGGCGCAGGGGCATTCGGTGATTTCCGCGACGACCCCCGCACTCGGGTTGACGACCTTCGACATGACGCAGCCCGATATCGTGATTCTGGATCTCTTTCTGCCCGAACAGGACGGCATGACGCTGGTGAAGCAGATTCGCGAGCGTCGCCCGACCTGCCCCGTCGTGCTCATCACCGACGCGGGCCATGTCGAATCGACGATGGAAGGGTTGCGCGCCGGCGCTCTCGATTATGTGCAGCAGCCGATTCATGAGGACGCGTTTGCACAGGTCCTGCAGCGGGCGATCCATGCGCTGCCTGCTTCCGTGGATGATGCGCCGGGTGTCGAACGGCTGGAGTATGTGCTGGTCATGGGCCCCGACCCGGGTTACGTCGAGAGCACAGTGTCCTGGCTCATTCAAGGAACAGCCATGGGGCTGGCGGAGGCGAGACAGCTCCATCTTCGGGCCGCGTTGCAAGAACTCGTCATGAATGCGGTCGAGCATGGTTGCCTCGAACTTCGGTACCGCGACAAGATCGACGCGATGGCCAACGACCGGTATGACGAGTTGATTCAGCAACGCCGACAGGAAGCCAGGTTCCGAGACCGCCGGGTCACCATCCGTGCCATCTACGACAAGCGACAACAGATCTTGACGTACCAGATTGCCGACGAAGGGAAGGGGTTCAATTGGAAGGCGCGGGTGGGCTCCCGTCTTGATGTCTGCCCGACAGGCGATGTCAGTGGCCGAGGCGTCTTTCTTACGCAGTCGTTCTTCCCTGACATTACCTACAACGACAGGGGAAACGAGGTCATGTTCACGGTTCCCCTTGGGTGACCGTCCCTCAAGTCGGCTGGGAATGTTCCGATACGACTGATAGCGCGATCACTACCGGAGAGCCCATGGACAACTCGAGTCCCGCCCGTTCCAAACTGCGGATTCCGATCGACGCGATGTATCTCTTGTTGCGCGAAGGCTGCATCACCGAGTTCAACGCGAAAAAGGCGTCAGGAGAAAAGGTCGACTTGCGGGGGTGCGATCTGCGGGGTCTCGAGCTGCGAGGGCTGGATGCCGACGGGTTGGACTTGAGCGACTGTTACTTCCGCCAGGCGGATCTGCGCAGTATCGATTTTCGAAACGCCCGGCTTGAAGGCGCGAGCATCAATGCCGCGAAAATTTCCGGAGCCTACTTCCCGGCTGAACTGACCGCCAATGAAATTGAACTCTCCCTTCTTCACGGCACCCGCATGCGCTACCGCTCGGAAAAGTAACTGGTCTGTCTGATCCCCCCGTGCCGTTGTCTCATCCCTACGCCGTAGTTGGCTCTGCCCCCGTGCTCCGGTAGACTGGGGCTCTGACCGATCATTGAGGCAGGAGTGGAGTCACGATGGACTGTGTGTTGTTTCGACATGGCATCGCGGTTGATCGAGAGGAGTGGGAAGGGAAAGATGTCGATCGTCCGCTGACGGGGAAGGGCAAGCGGCGAGTCTGTCAGGTGGCCGCCGGACTGCGCCGACTTGGTGTGCGTCCTACGGTGATCTATGCGAGTCCTGCAAAACGGGCGGTTGAAACGGCTCAATTGCTGTACGACTTGTTTGCGAGGCCGTCGCTCATGCAACTGCGTGATGAACTCTTGCCGGAGGCTCCGTCGGCACAGGTGGTCAGGCTATTACAGGATTTTTCTCCGGAGTCCTGTGTGATCTGTGTCGGTCATGAGCCGCAGTTGGGTATGGCTGCAAGTGTCCTCCTGTCAGGACGGGCCACTGCGTCGTTCCCTCTGAAGAAATCCGGGGCCTGTCTGATCGAGCTGTCGATCCCGGCGAAGCCAGGTCGAGGCGTTCTTCGTTGGTGGTTGACGCCCAGTCAGTTGCGGGCTATCGGGAGGCGGGGTGGGGATGGCAAGAAACCCGTGAAGCGTGAATCGTGACGCGTATCTCGCAAGCCGGAAAGCATGATTGTCTGCGAACGACGAGATACGAACGACGCTTCACGAGTGACGATTTAGCATTCTGCTAGTTGGATGGGGCTGGCTGGATGAGGCGGTCTGACGGCAGCTCAGGGCTTCGCAGGTGTGCGGTGAGCAGCGGTTGAATCTTGCTGCGTAGTTCGTCCTGAATCTCATCCGGCGATTTTCTGGCATCGATCACTTCGAAGTGAAACTCTTCTGCCATTTTGTCGAACTCCTCGATCAGGAGTGACTGGTACTTCTTAAAGCTATCGTAGAGATCGTTGCCCAGCCGCAGATCCATCCCCGATTCCCAGAAGTTCATCCCTTTGGTTTCGATGACGCGCAGCACGAGTGTTTCGACGTCGATGCGCA
>ERZ1292630.5094-Hain-H41-02um-R3-5094-length-10912-cov-5_pt1 | contig 10912 bp, 9 predicted proteins | sample MGYA00564408_ERZ1292630 | MGnify/ENA primary metagenome ERZ1292630 (study PRJEB36523, sample SAMEA6512641) | groundwater metagenome | collected 2019-01-08 | study: AquaDiva: Metagenomics assemblies of 32 groundwater samples
TATCGGCGCCATTTTACCCGAGGCTTTGTGCAGGACAAAATCCGATCCTCCCCCTGGCACAAGAGGGAGTGACACGGCTCTTCGGACTACCTCACCGCAGCGAACAAGGCGATCAGTAAAAACAACAAGGTGATGCCTTGCAACCCGACGCGCGCGAACATGAGCTGGTGGCTGTGATGCTGATCGAACTCGCCTCCCCGCACCATGGAGACAATGCCCCAGAGCAATGTGCCTACCGTTGCCAACAGCGCAATGACAATAGCACTTGTGAGTACCGTCATGGTGACTTCCTCCGTCAGAATGAAAACCTGCCGCAAGTGTGCATATTTTGAGTGATGGTGCATTATGCTTTCCTTGATGTATATCAAACCTGTTGTTTTCATAAAAGGAAAGCTATAGTCGCGCGCCATGAATGCACGTGACTATGCCTTCCTGACCGATCTCCTGAGACAACCCACCGCTCCCTTCCGTGAGGGGCACATAATAGCAATGGCGACACGCCTGCTTGACCGGGTTCATGTTCCCTATTTCCACGATCCGGTCGGCAACATCGTTATTGGCTGCGGATCGCCCGCCGACTACCGCCAACGATTGCATGAAAAGAGCAAGGAGCCGCTGCGCGTTTTTATCGCGCACATGGATCATCCGGGGTTTCACGGCACCCGCTGGGTGTCGCCTACGCGTCTCCGCATCAAATGGCACGGCGGCTCGCCGGTACGGCATCTCGCTGGAAGCCGCGTATGGCTGGCAACCCGCGACGGTGAATGGGCGCAAGGCCGGCTCGGCCATGTGCGCCTTGTCAAATCACGGCACGCGATCGATACCGCCGAAGTGCGCATCACCGGCGCCGCAAAAACACCACGACCGAAGGCGAGCGCGCTATACGGTGGCTTCATGTTCCGCTCGCCGGTATGGCGCGCCGGAAAGAAACTTTACACCAAGGCCGCCGACGATCTCGTGGGCGTATTCGCCATCCTGCGCACCGCGATGGATCTTTATGCCGGTCGCCGCCGGAAAGCGCCGCCCTTCATCGGCCTGCTCACACGGGCGGAAGAAGTCGGCTTTATCGGCGCGGTTGGCCATCTTGAACAGGGATGGCTCACCGCGGCGCGCCGTCCGGTAATGTGCATCAGCCTCGAGACATCGCGAACATTACCGAACGCGCTCGTCGGCAAAGGGCCCGTGGTGCGGCTGGGCGACCGGCGCACCGTGTTTCATCCGGACTATCTCAAGGTACTGTCCGACGTGGCGCAGAAGTCGCTGCCGAAACGGCATCAGCGCCGCATCATGGATGGCGGTGCCTGCGAGGCGACGGCGGCCACCGCCTACGGGCTGCCCGCGATCGGCATCTCGGTACCGCTGGGCAATTACCATAACGAAGGATACGAAGGCGGACCGGGTTGTCGTGCCGTGCGCGGCCCGGCGCCGGAGTTCGTGCATCTCGACGATATCGGGGGCATGCTGAAGCTGTGCCGGGCCCTGATGCAATCGGGACTGCCGTGGGATCGACCCTGGAAAATTCAGCGCCGGCTGATGCGCCAGCGTCTGCAAGAATACCGGGTGCTTCTGCGAGGTTTCCGCTGAATGTCCGGGTTAAACGCCTGACGGCTTGGTCCCGGTGGCAAAAAGTGTTTCCACATTCAGCCACAAACCCTGTTCGACCATGAGCGGGCGCACGTCCGCCAGGTGTTCGGCGCGAAACGACTCCCGCCGGGCCGGGGGGATTCTCTCAACCCATTCACGCATGCCGCTGTTCCAGACGACCTCCCACCACTCAGCTTCGTCTTTCAGATGATAGCCAAGCTGCTCGGTGTGCACCTCGATATCCTTGAGACCGGCGCCACTCAGCAAATCACGACAGCGTTCGGGATCGGCGAGACGCATCGCGGCGAAGGGCGCGTCTTTGTCCGGCGCGTCCACGCCGTAATTTTCGATGCGCCGGATGAACAATTCCATCATCGGCTGGAAGGCCTGCTTCCCGAAAACAGTGAACAAAATACGGCCGCCCGGTTTTGTCACCCGCGCCCATTCCCGGAGCCCGACAGACATGTCGGGCAGAAAAAAAATGCCGAAAGAGCAGACAACGTGATCGAAATAGTCGCGGCGGAATTCCAGCGCGGCCGCGTCCATCACGTGCAAGTCGATATTGGGGATGCCGAATTTATCGATTTTTTCCTGCAAGCGATCGAGCATCCCCTCGGCCAGGTCTATCGCCATGACCCTGCCCTCGTGCCCCACGGCTTGCATGGCGGCCATGGCCACCACGCCGGTGCCGGTCGCCACATCGAGAATCCTGGAGCCGCGCGCCGGATTGAGCCGGACGATCAGACGATCGGCGCAGAACGGGAAGAAACGCATGGCGGGGTTGTCGTAGCCGGCGGCAACGCGGTTAAACGCCGCCGCCACCTGCGCTCGGGGGTCAGGCATGATCATGCGGTGGCTATGATGTCAGAGAACCTTGCGGCGGGGAACATCGCATGTAACGCATCCGGGAACGAAGGCGCCAGACAGGCGACAGCCTGCAACCCTGGAGAGTCTGGAGCCTGAGTGAAGTTCCATGACCTTGGCACGGGATGAACGGACATGGACCCGCCTGCTCCCGGCGCCACCTGTCGGCCGGGCAACCCCAAATATCGTCGCGTCAACCCGTGTAACAGGCATGGGACCTATACTTTTTCCAAAGACATAGTTGTTACTTTTTCCCTCAGTTGGCAAGGATGTCATGTGACGGCAAGAAGTATTTTCCAGAAGGTCTGTCCAGAATGCATGGCCACGGTTCCACTGGATACCCGGGAATGCTCTTGTGGACATCATCTTGATCACGACGATACGGACACCACGCTCACCTCGGAAGAGATCCGGCTGAAGGCCGAGGAACTCTACGAAAACTACCTCGGGGCACGCGTCGAGCAGGCCGCCAAAGCCGCCAAAACCGCGCAGGCCGAATTTGCGCGCGAGCCATCGAACCCGGGTAAATCCGAACAGGTTGCTTCCGCGATACGTGAAGTGCAGATTGCCGAATCCGCCCTGGTGACGCAATCCGCGCACATAGCGGAAATGAAGAAGGCCATGTTGCCCACGGCCCGGCCTGCCGCCCCCAACCCCGTGGCGACCCCCGCGAGGAAACGGGCGACGGCAATGAACGCCGTCGCCACGAAACCCCACGCGCGGATTACGCGCAAACCCATCCCGGTCTTGACTGATGTGGTAGCCACGGCGCCTGCGCCGGTGCGCCTGAAACACGAGACCAAGGTGGTTGCCGTCACCTTCAAGAAATTACCGGCAACCGTGGCGCCATCCAGGAAGCCGGATATTGCACCACCGGTGCAATCAGCGACACCGAACCCCGCCTTCCGGCAGGCGCAGGCCGCCAAGGCGGAGAAGATCCTGCGCGCTAAAATCACTCAACCGGCTCCCGTTGTGAAGGCAGTCAAAGAAGAAGCGCGCATGATGCCGGTGGCGGAACCCAAACCATCACAAACACCACCTGTTACCGCGAAGACCGCGCCCCGCCTGTATGCCCCGCGAGACAAAAAGGACTGCCCGAATTGCACAGCGTCCGTGGCCCTCGCGGCGGCACGGTGCCGCTGTGGTTATGAATTCCCGTCCAGCGAACACCTGATACCAGCGCTCGCCATGAGCGACGAGGAACGCGCGGAATTTGCCAAGCTCTTCAGCACGCCTTGAACGTTGCCGTCGCGCGAAAATGCGCGGGCCTACCCTTTGGCTGACTTTCTGTCGATTTCCTGGTTGATCCCGTAAAACAATTCCTCCATCGGCTGCGGCTTGGCCACGCCGTAGCCTTGGGCGAAATCCACCCCGATGTCACGCAATAATTGGAGTATCTCGTCGTTTTCCACGAATTCCGCAACGGTCTGAATACCCATGGCATGACCAATCTGATTAGCGGCTTCCACCACGGCGCGATTGACCGAATCGCTGGCGATATGGCGCACGAAGCTTCCGTCGATCTTCAGAAAATCCACCTTGAGGGCTTTGAGATAACCGAACGAACTCAGGCCGGTACCGAAATCATCGAGCGAGAAGCGACAACCCATGCCTTTGAGCACCGCAATAAACTGCGTCGCCCGCGTGAGGTTGAGCATGGCGGTGGTTTCGGTGATCTCGAAACAGATCTGTTCCGGGGAAATGCCGGTTTTAGCGAAAGCATCGATGACAAACTTCAGAAAATTATCTTCGCTCAACGACTGGCCGGATAGATTGATGGAAAATAACCATCCTCGGGTAATGGAGGCGTGCTGCGCAGTGGTTTCGAACGCCTTGCGCACGACCCAGCGGTCGATCGACGTCATGAGATTGTAGCGTTCCGCCGCCGGAATGAAGGCCAGCGGCGGAATCAGCTTGCCCTCCTCGTCCAGCAGACGAATCAGCAACTCGTAATGCGGTGCGCCACTTTTCGGGTCCGCCACCGGCACAATCCTCTGGCAGTAAAGGCAAAAGCGGTTCTCATCCAGGGCCTTGCCGAGACGCGAGACCCAGCGCATCTCGCCATGACGTTGATTAAGTTCACTGTCATCCAGGCGATAAACGCTTACGCGGTTGCGTCCCGCCTCCTTCGCGGAGTAGCAGGCCACGTCGGCCGCGCTCATGATGTCCGTGACACTCTGCTCGCTGGAGGTGATGGACACCAGACCGATACTGACGCCGACATCAAAGGCAAAGTCCTCCCAGACAAACCGGAACTCCCTCACCCGGTTGAGCAACTTTTCAGCGATCCGCTCAGCCACCTCGATGTCGCAGCGTTCGAAAAGGATACCGAATTCGTCGCCACCGAGCCGGGCCACCGTGTCCGTATCGCGTATAATTTCACGCAATATAGCGGCAAACTGGCGCAGCAACTCGTCACCGGCAATATGACCGCAAGTGTCGTTGACAATCTTAAACTGGTCGAGATCCATGTAGCAGAGCGCGTGCACAATCCTGCCCGGTTCGGTCTCGCTCATGGTCTTGCCCAGGCGGCGCTCGAATTCACGCCGGTTGAAAAGCCCCGTCAGCTCATCGTGGCTTGCCTGATAGGACAATTGCTTCGCCATCTTGCGCGCCCGGCTCACGTCGTGCAGCACCAGCACCGTGCCAATCAACAGGTCATCCTTGCCACGAATCGGCGCCGCGGTACTCACGACATCCACCTCTGACCCGTCCGGGCGAACCAGAAAGACATGTTCCACGGTTCCGACCACGACTCCGTCGCGCAGGCAGACCTCTACAGAACTCTCAACCGACCGTCGGTGATCTTCATCAATCAACTGCAGAACATCCTTGACTGGACGGCCGCGAACTTCATCCAGTTGCTTTCCCGTGAGTTTTTCCGCCATGGGATTGAGATACTGGAGATGGCCCGTTGCGTCGGTGGTAATCACCGCGTCGCCAATAGAATGCAGAGTCACTTCTATGAGCGTTTTTTCCGCCATCAGTCTTGCTTCAGACTCACGCACCTTCTCGAGAGCTTCCTGCAACTCTTGCTGCTTCAGAGTCACGAAATCCAGCGCCTTGTTGATAAAACTGGAAAGAAACCCGAATTCATCAGTGCGTTTCTCCTCGAACCTCAGCGCCATTTCTCCGTGGGTAATCGACTTGGCGGTCCGGACCATATGCTGGAAAGGACGGGTCAATACTCTTTGAAGCATCCAGTGCAAGAGAAGACCGAAGGCAAGCATGGTAATACCAATGGCAGCCAATACCTCCTTGCGTTCCCGGACCAAGGAATCCTTCAGCGACGGGTGATACACGGCGACCAGTACGCTAAACGGAATTTTTTTGGGATTTACGGGGCGGTAGGTAAATGTGCGCTCGAATGACACCAGATCTCCTCCTTGCTGGCCCAGAACCAACTTCTTTCCCTCCGCAAACACACTAATGCCCGCGAATTGATGCTGATGCATCAATTCGTTTGCTTTTCCTTCAACCTCTTCCCAGGAAAAATTCTTCCTGCCGTTGATAAATTCGGCCAGTTCAAATACCAGGCTATTGCCATTTGTTACATTTGCATTTTTGATTTCCGTTTCCCGGCCATTCAGTAAAGCGAATGCCGCGAGCATTCCCACCAGGATCATGCCCCAGAATACGATCACTGAGATTTTGGTTGAGAGGCTGGATTGCAGGTTATCGCCCGCGCCCGCCTTCAACATTGTGGATTTCATCTAAAACCAAGCCAGCGAAAGCCCATCACCATGGGACAGATACCGCTCAAACCGGCGCCGAAAAGGGCAAACCCGATGAACCAGGGGAAGAACCACAATTCCTTGCTGAACATCACATAACTGATAATCAGAAATGCGGCGACCGCCAGGCGCAGGGCCCGCTCCGCCTCGAAATTGATTCGCGCCCGGTCTCCCGGCGACAGCGCGCAGTCGGAATTGACTCCGCCCAGTGCGCCCTGCAAACGAGAAACGAGGAGCGGTATGCGCCAGTTGGTGATCCCCTCGAACAAGATGACAATGATAAAACCGTAGATCACCAACCGCAGATCGAAATAAAGCGCCACCAGCAAAATGGACCCGAGAATAACGCGAAAGATACGCTCGCTCATATAACCTCCCGATACCGGGGCCAATGTCCCGTCAATAACAGCAACAGGCCAGTCGCGCGATCTTCAAATTCAGAAACGATGTAAGCACACAAAATGCGCGTCACCGACGGGCAAGGCGCGCGAGACTTACATACAGCATAGGTCTCGCCCAGCACATGCTCAAAGGCGTAAAAATCGCAATATTCGTGCCCTTTTGGTGGGAAAGTTGAATTATTTAATCGGAAACCAGCCCAAGGCGTCGTAATACCCTTGGCCGGCAATTTAATGAACCGTCATTTCAACGGGGACGGGGCAGCTTGAAACGCTCTCCCTGGTAACTCAGGATGGCACCGTCCGGGACGATCGCTTCAACACGCGCCCCACCCTCGAGAAGACTGCCCTGATGATATTCGCGGTTGTTGATGAAAAGAATCCGCTGGGACGCCTGCGGGGTATAGACATGAATCGTCACCGCCATGGGAGGAATGGCGCGCTGCATTTCCGGAGGCATCTGCTGCAACAACGGGGTGCTGTCCGTTTCCAGAAGCACGGCGGGGCCGTCAGCCTGTGACGAGGGGCGCTGTTCGATAGCCGCCACCTTACGGCGTGGTGCAGTACGGGGCTTTTTAGAGGTAATGGAAACAGGCACCTGCGTCTGTTCCGCCAGGTCGCGAACTGGAGACTCCCGCTTCACCGCCATTACAGGCGGCGGGATCACGGCCGCCGGTTCGGCGGCAGGCGGCGCGGCTGGGGGGGCTTCAGTGGGAGCCGTGGCGGCAACCGCCGCTTCGGAAGAAATACGCTTGACCGTGCTGTGCCAGAAAACCACTGCCGCGGCCAGCAGAAAGAGCAGAAGAATGATGCCAATCACCAGCAGCCACCCGCCGCGCGACGGTAATGACACATTATGCACCGGCCCGCCGGGGCGCGTCGGAGTTCCAGGCTGCCGTTCCTGTTCGGACTTTCTGAGCGCATCCAGGATGTATGACATGCTCAGCGCGTCTCCGCGGTTCCGGCGTCGGCCACCAGCGCGGGTGATTTGCCCGGCAGATAGTTTTGCAACTGGGCCAGGGTAACCCGTCCCGCCACGCCGTCGGGCGCGAGCCGGTGCCGCCCCTGGAACTCCCTGAGTTGCGCCTGCAACTCCTTGTCGAAAATTTCACTCGATTCCGCCGCGAGCGGCTCGCCCCGGTAGCGCGCCAACGCGTCGCGCAGCCAGATCACCGCATCGCCGCGATCACCGAGCCGCAGCATCTCCTGTTCCGGCATCGGCGGCTTCCAAAGCAACAGATATTTTCCGAACCAGTAACGGCCCACCTCGCTCACCGGAAATTCATGCGACTGTCCGCCTATCACCAGGGAGACGGCTTCGGCCGTCAGCTCCGCCACGAGGACATGATGCTTGCCTCCCGCGGTATCCTGCAACTCGATAACGGCGGGGCGGTTGTAGCTGCGCAGATTGTTCCACGTTCCGGTTTTGTATACGCAATGCAAACCGGCGTTCAGCGCGCGTTCGCAGCCGGTTCCACCCACCAGCGATGCATAATTCAAACTCCAGCGCTCGAACAGACTCTTCATCGCTGAATCGGTGTCGATCGCCAGAGCAGGATTGGCGAGCAGCGACTCGATCGTGGCCGCCGGTTTGGACGGACTGGCGGCGGAAACCTCACCAACTGTCGTTGCCCCCCGGGGTTCGGCAGCCGTTGCGGCAACAGCACTATCGCCGGAGACACTGGCGCCCGGCACCGCATCGGATGTAGCGGCCACGACCGCCTTGTCCTCGGGTGGCAGCGGGTGTTTCCACCCAGGCCACCATTGCCAGCCGGCCACAGTCAGTATCGCCGTCAGCATAATAGCAACGCCGGGGGTGAGCACGCGCCATGTCAGCCAACGGGAAGGCCTGGAAAATGACCCAATTTCAGTGGCAGCGCGATTCACGATACCCATATCCACGACGGTCTTCTCGCGCGTATAGGCGCCGAGCAACGAACGATCGCAAATGATGTTGATCAACCGCGGAATACCCCCCGAAAGCGCATGCACACGGCGCATCGCCGACAGGCTGAAGAGTAACGCGCGTCCACCCGCCACGCGGCAGCGGTGGCCGATGTAATAACAGGTTTCTTCACGGGTCAACGCGGTCAAGCGATAGCGCGCCGTGATACGCTGCGCGAGCTGGCGCAGGTCCGGTTGTGCCAGCAAGCCAACCAGTTCCGGCTGGCCAATGAGGATGATTTGCAGAAGCTTCTGCTTGGTGGTTTCCAGGTTGGTCAAAAGACGGATTTGTTCCAGCACTTCACGGCTCAGATTCTGTGCTTCATCGATAATCAGCATCGTGCGCCGGCCGTGGGCGTGGCTCTGGAGCAGGTGGGCGTTGAGCGCGTCGATCAGCTGCTTGAGACTTGCCTGTCCACCGGGACGGGGCACACGCAGTTCATCGCAAATGGCGGCAACGAATTCGGTGACCGTGAGCACGGGATAGAGAACCAGCGCGACATCGACATCCTTGGGCAGCCGCTCTCCGAGCGCGCGAATAAGCAAAGTCTTGCCGGTGCCGACCTCGCCGGTCAACTGCACGAATCCCCCGCTCTCACCCAGCCCATACTGCAAGTGCGCCAGTGCTTCCTGATGGCCCCGGCTCAGATAGAGATAGCGCGGGTCCGGCGGGATCGAAAAGGGATTTTCATACAAACCAAAATATTGGAGATACATGCAGCGCCTCGCTTGCTCTGCCGCCTGCCGCCCACGCCGTTGATGGGTCTGGCGTGGCGTTAATGCGGCCTGCCATCAGGTTCTTGCAAGCAGCCGGGAACCTGGGATTACGCCATCCACGACGGCCTATACGATAACATTATTTGTCCCCTCCTTGTCTGTACAAGGCAGGATTCGGTCTGTTCAGGCCAGCGCTCGGGCAACGGCGGATTATTAACGGGAGAAATGACGTATTTCAGACATCTTTCTGGGCGGATGGTCCGGTCCGCACCGCCTGCACCTGATCATGAGGCGTCGCTGGGCAAGAATCGTCATGCCAGCAGTTTGGGGATATACCCATCCGCTGCGCCAAGCAGGGGCAACTGTAAACGGGATTGAAGAAATTACAACGTGGGATGAGGCAGAGGAATTATTGACGGCGTCCGGGTTCGGCGGTGTCGCCCGGCGCCTTGGCGGCCTGAACGATCTTGCGCAAGTCGGCCAGCTGCGTCTGCAGCGCCTTGATCGCCTCCGCTACCTCGACGGCTTCTCTGCCTGTTTCGCCTTTGACCACTCCACCGGATTCCATCTTTGCTGCGCGTGATACATCACTCATGCGAACCTCCTTGTGAAAATCTGCAACGGTTGCCCGACGCTAGTTACATGAGGACTTCATTGAATCTGTTCCCTGCACCTGATGAAGCATGTTATCTGATGCATTTATCTAATTAAGGAGGAAAAGCAGGGAAAAGACAAGTATCAAGACTGCGCCTGATTCTAATCGCCGGACAATCGTCGAGTGCGCGCCGATGAGCCGTCAAAAAATGGCGCTCTATCTACGATAACTACCAAACATCGGGCTGTGCGATACATGCGACAGGTGTCTGTTTTTTGCCAATGGTGGTCTGTTGCGATCCTGAATCGATTTCATTGATCGCGGGAAGAGGCCTACTCCTTGAGCACGCACTTGCGATATATGTCTCCCAGCGCATGGTCCGGATCGTATTTTTTCTTGAGCCTGTCGTACGCTGGCTTGTTGTATGCCCGCCAGAACTGATCTGGCGTGAAACAAGAATCCGAGTAGAGCGACTTCATTCCGCTGAGCGTCATTACCTGCTCCTCGACCTGGCGGTTGTAGTAACCCGGCGGGAGTTTTTTTTTGCTGCGTATCACATCCCAGAAACCGAAGTTGATATAAAGTTTTTCCGGGTCCATGCGATAGAGCTCGAATTTCACGTTCTTGTTGTAAGCGCGCGTGGGGCATATCCATACCGGCAGGAAACGGATGACATCGTGATAAAACGCGAGGAACCGCGGCGCGTGCTCAACGGGAATCTCGACGTCCTGGATCACCGGCTCGGCATGAATGCCGGCGAGTTTGTTGAAAGTGTGCATGAGTTTCCAGCGACTGTTCCAGCGCATGATGCGAGTGTAGGTCAACGAATTCAACCGCGAGCGGCCATAGAGCCGGCGGATGAGCGGATGTTGGGCAAGCAAATTCTTGGAACACCAAAACCAGTCCGTGTCCCAGCGCCAAAGGTAACCCTCGGTAGTCAGATAGTCCTCTGAGCGTTCGCGCAGCGAACGATAGTAGATCTTCTTATAAGTGTAATCGCTGGCGTAAGGCGCGTTATCGACAAACCGTCCCAGCGTCAGCACCATCTCATTCCGGCCAAACACCACGCCATCGAC
>ERZ1292630.5095-Hain-H41-02um-R3-5095-length-10911-cov-35_pt1 | contig 10911 bp, 10 predicted proteins | sample MGYA00564408_ERZ1292630 | MGnify/ENA primary metagenome ERZ1292630 (study PRJEB36523, sample SAMEA6512641) | groundwater metagenome | collected 2019-01-08 | study: AquaDiva: Metagenomics assemblies of 32 groundwater samples
GAAGTGGTATTGTGGCCGATTCCAATGAAGAAGAGGAATATGAAGAGACCATGCACAAGGCCAAGGCCCTTATCGATTCACTAAAACCATGCCCAAGCTCATCTTCTTAAATGATAAAATTGTCAAAGATACAGAAGGACTCTTAAGTACTCTGGATCGCGGCTTTCTTTATGGGGATGGTCTCTTTGAAACTCTTAGAGCTTACGATAAAAAACCCTTTCGACTTGAAGACCATGTTACCCGTCTCTCAAATTCCGCGCAATATTTTGATATTCCTTTTTGCTATACATCTCAACAAATACGACAGATTATTGAACAACTCCTTACCGAGAATAATTTAAAAGATGCCTATATCCGTATGACATTGTCTCGAGGACTTGGAGTTAATGGACTCATTCCAACGGATACATATACTCCCACTTTTGTTATCCATACAAAACCGCTTGCCGCCTATCCAGCATCACTGTATAAAACAGGTGTGTCGCTTATTACTTCTCATATTCTCAGGAGCACTACCTGTCCCATCTCATGTCACAAGACACTAAACTTTTTGACCAATTACCTTATTAAAAGAGAGGCATCTGAAAAGGGTGCTCACGACGCACTCATTCTGAACACAGACAATCATATTGCCGAATGTGCCGTCAGTAATATTTTTGTTGTTGAGAAGAACACCGTTATTACCCCCTCTCTAAAGGCCAATGTACTTCCTGGTATTACACGGAAGATTGTCTTAGAGTTGTGCAAGGAAAACGGTATTTATGCACTGGAGGAGCTTTTCGGAGTCGAAAGGATTCTTGGGGCAAACGAGGTTTTCATTACCAATTCCCTTATGGAAATTATGCCCGTTTTAAAGATTGATGGACATGCTATAGAAAAGCTTATCCCAGGTACTATAACAAGGCTATTGCATGACAAATATAAGTCATTAATTACATCTTTTACTCCAACATATTAAATGATAATATGTATAATTAGAATTGATATAAAACCTCTTCTCTCAGGCCTTTTCAATTTGGCATATAAAAATGTAACTTGTCACAGATGTGTATCATCACAAAGGTGTGTTATGGCACATTGCATGACACAAAACGCAAGAAATAAGTCACAAAGTAATAAAGTAGTATCCTGCTCTATTTATTGCATCTATTTAAAATTTTGTCAAAAATTATTATAATTAATACCAAAACAGAACAACTTGGAAACCTTTTTGCTGGTATGTTTTTATTCACAATAAAAATATGGCAGTGCCTATTAAATATTTTCACTAATGCAAGGTGCCAAATATTATGAAGACTATTTTAGTAGTGGATGATGAATTAGGAATCATTGAATCGTTTAGAATGATATTAAAAGAAGATTATAGAGTTCTTACTGCTATTGACGGTTTAAAGGCATTAGAAATCCTTCGTAATGAATGTGTTAATCTGGTGATTCTCGATATTATGTTACCGGGAATGTCTGGACTGGAGGTTTTAAGTGAAATAAGAAAAATAGACAAGGATGTTGCGGTCATAATGGTCACTGCCGTAAAAGCAGTGAAAACAGCTATTGAAGCCATGAAATTAGGCGCTTCTGATTACATTATCAAACCATTTGATGTAGAGGAAATCAAGCTTGTCATCAACAAAACTCTCCTCTCAGGAGAACTTGCGCATGAGGTGGCGTATCTTCGGGCTGAATTAAACAAAAATTTTGAATTTAACAATATTGTCGGACAAAGCGCTGTCATGAGACAGATATTTGATACGATTATCAGAGTAGCGAAGGGGGATTCGCCTGTATTAATTACGGGTGAAAGCGGCACAGGAAAGGAACTTATTGCAAGGGCAATTCATTTACAAAGTCCAAGAAAGAATAAGCCTTTTGTTGCCGTGAGTTGCCCTAATCTTCCTGAGAACTTGTTAGAAAGTGAATTATTCGGCCACGAAAAGGGGTCATTTACAAATGCAACTGACAAAAAAATAGGACGTTTTGAACTGGCAAATGGTGGCACTATATTTTTGGATGAAATCAGTGAAATGAGTTTGTCTAATCAAGCTAAACTTTTACGGGTTTTGCAGGAATACGAATTCGTCCGCGTCGGCGGAACCAAAACAATTAGTATTGATGTTCGGCTAATTGCGAGTACCAATATCAATCTTAAGACCGCGATAACCAAAGGAACGTTCCGTGAGGATTTATATTACAGGATAAATGTCGTTCCGGTGGATGTGCCTCCTCTGAGAAACAGGAAAGAAGATATTCCTTTCCTCGTAAAGCATTATTTTAAAAAGTATAAAGAAGAACTTCACTCTAAAACCAAAAAGATTCAGCCTACCGTAATGAAACTGTTTGAAAACTATTATTGGCCAGGAAATATAAGAGAACTTAAAAACGTAATCGAAAGGATACTTACCCTATATGGAGATAGCGATACCGTTCTCGAAGAACACCTTCCGATGGAAATCACCAGTGGAAATAATCATCCCGCCTCATATAATTCTGACAATTTAATTGGATTATTGGATGGCGAATCACTTGATGAAATTGTTTTGCGTATAGAAAGAGAACTTATAGAAAAAGCCCTTCAAAAAGCAAATGGTATACAAACCAAGGCTGCACAAATCCTAAAAACGACAAGAAGGATATTGAGATATAAGATGGATAAATTAGGATTGTCCTGAATACTGGTGAATAATTTTGAAATTTGCCTGCCCCATCGTTCATTCAAAATTTAAAGGTTACCATTTTATTTGTCTTCTTCATTGATATAGATCCTCGGCACACGTTTACTTATGTTGCAGGTAACCTCGTAAGGGACCGTATTTAATTGTTCAGCAACCGATTCTATCGATATCGTTTCTTGTCCTTGGCGGCCATATAATACAACTTCATCTCCGACAGAAACATCTTTTATGTTGGTCACATCCACAAAACATTGATCCATACAAACCCGACCGATAACAGATGCCTTCTTGCCTCTTATAATAACTTCTCCTTGATTCGAAAGTAATCGATTATATCCATCGTCATATCCCAATGGCAGGGTAGCGACACGGATAGGTTTAGTAACCCTGTATGTCCTGCCATAGCCGACAACATCCCCCGATTCCATATCTTTAATATGAATAATCCTTGTCTTGAAGCTCATAACAGGTCTGATGCATATATCTCTTGAAACATCCTCTGATGGATATAATCCATACAGCGATAGACCTGGTCTGACCATATTAAAATAAGCTTCAGGATAACCCAGAATTGCACCACTATTAGCCATATGTCTTAATGGAATACGTACCTTGATCGTATCCAATGCATCAAGTATGGCTCTAAATCTTTTTATTTGTAAATTTGTAAATGATGAATCATTCTCATCAGAAGAGGAACAGTGTGTGTATATGCCCTCTATTAAAAGGTTTTTCATTTCTTTTAAAGACTTTATAAACTCCACGGCTTTATTGTGCTTTACACCGATACTGCCCATGCCGGTATCCACATATACATGAACTTTTATAACCTTGTTAAAATGATACGCCCTTTTTGATAATACATCAGCAAGTTTTAAATCATAAACCGTAGGTGTCAAGTCGTATTGGATAACCGTGTCGATTTGCTCTTCAAAGATACCACCAAGAATTAATAATGGTGTTTTTATGCCCTTCTCCCTTAATTGAATCCCTTCTTCGACGATGGCGATACCGAGCATTTCAACACCGTTACTTAACAAAACCCTGCTAACCTCGTAATCGCCATGGCCGTAAGCATCGGCTTTGACAATACCCAGGATATTTATCTGTGGTCCGACCCGTTTCTTTATAGCCAACAAATTATGTCTTAGGGCATTCAGGTCAATTTCAACCCACGTCGGTCTGTGCATAGCCTGCCTTGGGAAGTATGGTATTTCCATGAGTTAAGAATCCAATATCTTTCATTGTATCTATTAACCTGTTAATATCTTCTTTGCTGTGGGTAGCCATTAATGAAATGCGTAATCGGCTTGTACCCAAAGGCACTGTTGGCGGTCGAATTGCAGGAATCAAGATACCCTTTTCATAAAGTCTTTTGGATATGCGAAGTGCATCTTCCGCTGACCCAATAATAATGGGAACAATAGGGCTTTCTCCAGAAATATTGCTTATAAATTTTGAAAGTTGAGACCTCAAATATCGTATATTATCCCATAGCTTATCGATAGGGGTTGTATCTTCCTGGATAAGTATCAATCCCGCCAGAGATGCGGCACATGCCGCGGGCGGCAGCGCCGTTGTATAAACAAAAGAGCGCGCCTTATTTTTTAAAAAATCTATGAGGCACTTATTCCCGGCAATAAACCCGCCGATGCTTCCAATCGCCTTGCTCAAAGATCCCATAATAATATCAACTTTTCCTTCGAGTCCATAGTGTTCAATCATGCCTTTCCCATGTTGACCAAATACCCCCGTGGCATGGGCATCATCAATCATAAGTATGGCATCGTATTTTTGTGCAATTTCTACAATTTCTGGTAGTGGAGCAGTATCACCGTCCATACTAAATACACTATCAGTAACCACCATCCTCCTTCGATATGTTGAAGATTTCTGTAACAAGGACTCTAATTGGCTTACATTATTGTGTGGATAAACCCGGAATGTTGCACCTGATTGACGACAGCCATCAATAATGCTTGCATGGTTCAATTTGTCTCCAATGACTATATCTTCCCTCCCGACAAGGGCACATAGAGCGCCCACATTGGCCATATAACCGGTAGGGAACAGCAGCGCAGCCTCTGTGCCTTTAAACTCTGCAATCTTCTTTTCAAGTTCCTGGTGAAGTATCATATTCCCGGCAACCAATCGAGATGCGCCTGTACCCCATCCGTATTGGTTAATGGCTGCAATGGCAGCTTGTTTTATCCTTGGGTGGTCGGCAAGTCCGAGGTAGTTGTTTGAACAGAACGAAAGATAGGATTTACCTTTTATTTGAATGTACGGACCTTGAGCGCTTTCAACTGTCCTGTACTCACGCATCAATGCGTGCTCTTTCAGTGAATTCAATTCATCGAAAATAAAATCTAGTCCCATCGAACAGACGCTTTCTTGATTTTATATTATGTTGTTGTATATAATGATTTCTCAAAATACATTTTATAAACTACAGGCATACAGACTGTTATATGGATACTATTCACAAGACCACGAGAAGACATAAACACAGAAGGAAATTATTTACTACCCGGAGCATATTGGCGTTCACATTTCTTTTAGTGTTATCAGCTGTTACTGCGTTTATTATAAGTAATCCTCTTGCAAATTTTTATACAGCAACTTACACACTGCTAATATATCTTCTTACCATAATGCGGGTCTCTTTTAATTATTTTCATCGTGTTCTTTGGGTTTATAGTTAAATCTATTCGGTTCATGGGAAAAACATTTCAAAAACGCAGAGGATTATTACTTTTTTCTAAAGGAACATATATGAAACCTATCTGTCATTTGGGCGCATCAATTATTACGGGTGCAACTGTATTTCTAACAACAAAAACAATTACCCCCAGTATTGCATGTTTCCTGGTTGGGTGGCTGGTGGACGTCGATCATATATGGGATTTTTATAAAAATGTTGGTAAAGGTTTTAACATTAAAAGATTTGTCAATGCATTCGATAATGGAGAAATAAAAAAAACATATTTATACCTCCACAGTTATGAACTCTTATTTGGATTGATATTCCTGTGTTTCTTCTCCCATTTTAATTATCTTTTATCTTTTACTACCTTGGGTTTTGCAATACATTTGTTTCTCGACCAAATGTTTAACTCTGCAAAACCTCTTACCTATTTTATTACGTATAGGATATTAAACATTTATAATAAAGACATTATTTTCAAAATAAACCCTAAAAAACTATCCTCTTAGATAATGTATTTTTAACAACAAAACGTCAATTGCTAATGGCGTCTTTTCGTAAATCATTACAATTTCCAGAGGATGTTTGCAATTCCAAATTAAGATCCTTTATCATTTCTAAATCATCTTCGACCTTTCTTCCCTTCGTGGTCAAGTAGTTTCCGATCATCGTGCTATTGGCGCCCGCATAAAACATCCATGATTGTAAATCCCGAAGATTTTTTTCCCGGCCGCCTGCAATCTTAATTTCTTTATCAGGCAAAACAAACCGGAATACAGAAATAATTTTTAATGCCTCCATAGGTGACAGGGGAATACTGTTTTCCAATGGTGTACCGGAAACAGGATGTAAGAAATTAAGAGGAACGACGTCGACATCCAGATTTTTCAGGGTGAATGCAATATCAATGCGATCCTCCATCCCTTCTCCGATACCAAAAATTGCGCCGCTGCATATTTCTAGTCCAACTTCTTTTGCGACACAAATGGTATTTATTCTATCGGCAAATGTATGTGTTGAACATATATTGGGGAAAAACCTTTCTGATGTCTCTAAGTTATGATTAAGTCTTTTTAGTCCGCATTGTACCAAGGACGAGGCCATTTCTTTTGTCAATACTCCAAACGAGCCGTGCGGATGGATACATGAGTCAGTAACGACTGCTTTTATTGCCCCGCAAATTTTATCGAGATCGTCAGATTTACTTATACTATATCCGCTGGTAACAATACCAATGGAGTTGGAACCTGCTTGTTCAGCACATTTAGCAATATCAAGTATCCTGTTTGTATCAATGAGTGGAAATTCTTCTATGCCAGTGTGGTAACGTGAGGATTGAGAACAAAAACTACAATCTTCTGTGCATCGTCCCTGTTTTGCGCTAATGATGGAGCATGCCTTTACATGATGACCAAAATATTTTAAGCGTATTTGATTCGCCCAATAAAACAAATCATAGACCTCCTCTCCGTTGATTTGCATAAGAAAGAGGGCATCATCACGGCTGATTGGCTGGTTTTGCAATGATTGGTCTGCGATTTTTTTTATTTTCCCATTCATCATAAGTGAGATAGGCTAATTTTTGCCACGAATGAACACAAAGTTGCACGAAATACGAACAAAAGAAAATTTAAGGAGAAAGGGGGAAATGGAGAAATTTTAAAGAGAAAAGTTATCAAACATAAAAATTTTATCCCCCTTCCATCAAATAGTGTTCCTTTTCATTCGTGTTTATTTGTGTAAATTCGTGCCTAAAATTATTTATTCTTATATTTCAAATAGACATTGCGTACATTCTGCCAAACAATTTCAGGGCGTTCAGACCGGACATACGTCATACAATCTGTCCCTTCAAAGCTCCACGTGGCAATATTCCGAATTCCTGCGTCATAAGCCACATCCACAGCTGTAACAATTTCCTCTTCTCTATTTGCCGGGACCCTATAGCCCTGGATCCAGATTTGAGGTTCTTTATTATATTTTTTTGAAAGTGCAAGCACCTCGTTGGACACATTCCGGACGAATTCCGTTACGTCTTGTTTATAGGCATACCAATAAGGGTCGCTTCCAAAGATATCCATACTCTTAATCATGGCGACCTTTTCCCATTCATAGATACCATATCTCGGATCGGTTGTTGGAAATAAACATACCGAATTCTTCAAACCTTTCTTTGATGCCTCGTTTGCAAGGTACTCAAGGAAGTTAACAATCGTCATTTGGCGAAAGGCCTTCACATCTTCTGTAAAATCAGTAGGCATCTCATAGCCGTATTTCTCTTTGAAAATATCGTTACACACTTCGCATGTACATCCCCAAATATCCCTTTTTTTACCTCCAAACAAGGACGTAAACTCGCCAAAAAACAAATGTGGTTCATCCCAAAACACACCCTCTGCACCCGTTTCTGCTGCGAGTTCAATCCACGCTGTCATTTTGTCCCGAAATGTCTTTGAATTTAAACACGCCTTATATACTTTTATCTCACCCTCAGGGAAATTTAATCGCTGCCTGCAATTGGGATACGTCTTTACAAAGGTTGAAAATGATTCCCCGCCAAATACACGCCCCACACCCCACGGATCGAGGAAGACTTCCAGGCCGACATCGCGACTCGCCTTCACAATATCGACCATCGTCCCAGAATGGTATGTAATATCATGTTCACTCATGGTGTGAACGACGAAATTACATCCATCGTCAATCATCTTTTTCATGTCTTCTCGAACATGACGTAATATGCGATTTGCAAAATAACTTGCTCCGAGTTTCATGTTGGCTATGTTAACCTTATCAATATATTATGTCAAGAAAATCCATTTCGATACCGTTTTTTTTGCTTGCGTAGGAACAAAGAAATTGCTATTATAACGCCACTTTTAATCAGGGCTCTGCCATGTACGTGTTTCGAGGCATTTTTTTAAGGACCTATAACCACATTTTGGGAACCCGTCTTTGCTAGTAGGCGTACAATTCTCAATGAAGAAAGGTACAAGACTATCATGGGGTAGACCACCGTGAAATACGGGTCCAAAAGATAGTCTCCCACGGCATTGCGGTGGAGCCTTAATTCTTATCTTTACAAACACTTCCGTTACTCGCTTATCTACCAGATTTACACAATCAAAAGTCTACCCCCTTTCATAAACGCTATATTTTCTTGAATTAACATATTCAAATTTATATAATATTTTTAAATAATCAGGAACCTTATTCTATATTTTATTGTTTCACTAACCAGGAAATTGCTAACGATGAGGGAAGAAAACAACAGAAGGAAAGAATTTGAAGATATTGCTATGGAACATATCGATTCCCTCTATAGCATGGCAATACGGCTAGTATTTAATAAAGATGAGGCTGAAGACCTAGTCCAGGAAACATATTTAAAAGCATATCGATTTTTCAATACTTTCCAAAAAGGAACAAACATAAAGGCATGGCTCTTTAAAATCCTTCGGAATACCTTTATAAACAAGTACAGGAAAACGGTTAATTTACCAAGTGAAATTTTTTATGAAGATGTCGAATCGGTTAATTCAACTTTATCTTATAAACAGGAAACTGCTTCTGGAGAATCAACTGATACTTTAGAAAAAAAGTATAACGATCTTGGCAATTTAATGGAAGACGATGTTAAACACGCAATAGATAGCTTGCCGATTGAATATAAAGAAGCTATATTGCTTTCAGATGTAGAGGAATTATCCTATAATGATATTGCAGAAATTACAAACGTGCCGATTGGAACAGTCAAATCAAGACTAAATAGGGGTAGAAAGTTGCTCCAAAAAAGTTTATGGGAGTATGCAAAAGATAGAGGTTTTATTAAGAGGGGGAAATGATGGTTTGCGTTGAAGCAATTAAACACCTTTACGAGTTCATGGATAAGGAAATTGATAAATCTCAATATCCGACCATGAAAGAGCACCTTGATAGCTGTTTTGAATGTCGTCAAAGGTATGAATTTGAAAAGGGCGTTCGATCATTAGTAAAGGCATATTGTATAAACACCACAGCTCCCGCATACCTCCATAGTAGGATCGTAGAAAGGCTCCACTCCGTTGATGCAGAAATATCGGAAAATAAAGAGATACAAGCTATTTCTGAACAAAAAGTATCGCGCACACTATTTTTACCTCGTTTCTATGCAGTGGCAGCCTCCATCCTTCTTTTGATAGCAGGCGGTGTTTTTTATTACGCCAATTATTATAATAATAGCGATCCCATATCAATTGTCGATAATGCCGTCAAAAATCATGTTGTAGCAGTAAATGATAATCTGGTATTTAATGAAAAAACCTCGGTTGTGGGCAATGTAAATAAATATCTCGGAAATAATATAAATACCAAGCTTAGCAATTCATCTCCTTTGCTCAACGCAGAACGTGTCAGTATTGTTGGTGGTATACCGGTAAAATTCGGTGGAACAAGCAGCCCCTGTGTTATTTTCGACAAGGGGGGAAATAAACTTTCGCTTCAAATTATACGCAATAGCAGTTTTCCCATCAGAAATCTCGAAAGTGTCAAATTGGGTACCAAAGAATTTTATATAGGAAACCGTCGTGGATTTAACTCCGTAATATGGGAAGAAGAAGGTTCAACCTATTGCCTTACCTCAGACATTAATAAAAACGAAATACTGCGCTTTGCCGCTACGCTCACCTCCCGATGACGTCCATTTTATGCATTAAAGATGATAACTATATGCCCACGTACAACCTCTCTGTAAATACAACTCAATTACCTACCAACCGTATAAACCATTCGCGATGCTGCTTCTAAGAAATGAACATCTACGATGTTACACTTACCATATCAGATAAACTTATCACATGGCCTTCCGACCCAAGCGTATCCATTCGAAAGACACGCTTGATTTCTCAAGGCAATTCCTGTAATGTATCCGAATTAAAATTTGGCTCGCATTGCGGCACTCATATTGACGCCCCCTATCATTTTGAAGAAAATGGTATCAAAATCGATCAAATCCCTTTAGATTGCCTTATAGGAAGTGCAACGGTATTTGACATAAAAAATAAAGAAAAGATTGATTTAGAGGATATAAAAACATTACAATTTAAAAATAAGAAAAGAGTTATTTTTAAGACTATTAACTCTACTTATTGGAAACTTTCAGAATTTAAAAAAGACTTTGTTTATATTACAAAAGATGCTGCCCAACATTTAGTAGACAGCGGTGTAAAAGTTGTAGGAATAGATTATCTTTCTATTGAAAAATTTGGAAATAAACCCGCTGACACCCATCACATATTTTTGAGAAATGGTGTTGTCCTTATCGAAGGGCTTGATTTGAGCAATGTAGAAGCAGGAGACTACGAGCTAATTGCATTACCGCTAAAAATAAAGGATTGCGACGGAAGCCCGGCGCGGGTAATTTTAAGAAGTATACCGTAACCTGGACGAGCCAGAATCAAACAGGGACTGAGTTACCTTTTAGATTTACGATTTCAGATTTACGATTTTCTCAATCGTTCGACTGAGCGCTCACGACGAAGTCTCAAATCGTAAATC
>ERZ1292630.5097-Hain-H41-02um-R3-5097-length-10907-cov-7_pt1 | contig 10907 bp, 4 predicted proteins | sample MGYA00564408_ERZ1292630 | MGnify/ENA primary metagenome ERZ1292630 (study PRJEB36523, sample SAMEA6512641) | groundwater metagenome | collected 2019-01-08 | study: AquaDiva: Metagenomics assemblies of 32 groundwater samples
ACTGGCAAACCACATTCAGCGACTCCGGCCACCACCTCGGCCGCCGCGCCCGCCCCCACCCAGCCCCCCCCCCCCGCTTCCGATGTCGGCGGTCCCAAAACTGCTGTCGTCGTGGCTAGCGGAACGGCCGGCGGAATCCCACTTGCCCCCGCCACAGATCCTTCCCGCCACCGGGCCGCTCCGACTGTTCGCCGTCCCCGGCCTTTGCTACGTCTCGGTGACGACGCTCCTTCGCACGTCGCAGCCGCCGAAGAGCAAAGTGGTGTGCCTCATCCGAGTCACGGCCACGGTACCGGCGGACGGGGCGGGAACGGACACTGAGAGGTCGGTGGACGATGACGGGGAACAGGAATGGGATGACGGCAAGCCCCCTGCCGGGCTAACGCCGCCCCCCAAGGGCACGTCGGTGGGCCTCGCGGAGCTCACCATCGCCTCGATCAGCGGCACCATCGCGACAGTGGCGCAAATTGATCACTTGCGGTTCGTGACATTGCAGTCCGAGCGCCAGTCGACTGAGGAGCACCCTCCAGCGACAGCTCCAACCGTCTCGAGGGCTGAAAAACGTGGTGCCCACGCCAGGAGCAACGGGCCGACAGCCGTCGTCGTGCTCGAGTTCGAGTCGGCAGCGTCGAGCAGCAGCAAAGTTCCGGCGACCAGCAGCCACACCCCCGCGAAATACTGCAGCCCACCTCACATCGCGCTTCGGTTCGCGTCGGTGTCGATTGCCGAGGAGTTTATCGCCTATGTCGCGCGGCTGTGTTTGTTCACGGGGAACGACCGTGCGTTAATGCAGAGCCGACCAGACGACGCCGCGCCCATCGCGGTCAGCGTGGCCCACGTGCCGCCGCGATTTGCGTCGATGCCGTCGGACAGCGATCGCGCCATGCCCTGGTGGCGGCGACCTTCCGCGCAAAAGAAGCGCCTTTTGCAAGACGCGAAGGAGGCATCCGCCGCGCACCGTCCTCGGCCGGTGCTGTTCGACGCGGGGCAACAGCCGCGAACCATCACAGCTAGAAAACAGTTGCGTGAGTACATTGCGGCGAGAATCGCGTCACCGGATGAGTTATCCGCTCGGTACAACCTGCTGGAGGAAGCGCTGCTCTCGTACGCCGGCCGAGAAACCGAGTTGTTAGATGCTGTGAAGGCAAAATACAGTTCGGTGCCACTGTTGCCACAGTGTCCATCTCCGGCGGTCGACGACGACGCGTCCACTGATATCGCGCCTTACAAACCGAAGCCGCCGCGGGCAGACCACCACGGGGGCAGCAGCGGCAGCGACACGGAGGGAAGCGGCACCGCCTCCTCCGTCGACGAAGACGAGGAGGAGAGGGTATCCGACGAATCGTCCGACGACATCGCCGCCGCAGTGCCTCCAAAAACGGATGCGACGACTTCTCCGATGATCTTCGCGGCTCCTCGCTTGATCGCCCCTCGCGCGGGCCCGGCGAGCTTCCTCCAGCCGTCGTCCGCACTGGACGATCGCAGCTTGGACACGCCGTTGGAGGGCTTCGGACCGGGCTTGGCGGCGTCATCGGGCCCGGCGGTCGTCAGCTTGGCCGGTGTGCTTCGGCCGCTGACTCCAGAACAAAACGCGATCGAAGAGTGGCTCACGGCGGCGGTGCCGCCAAAGGCGACAGCGGTTGGTGATGGTGCAACCCACCGACCCACAACGCTCGCACCGATGGCCAGCGTCCGTCCGACTCCGCGTCCCGCGTGGACCGAAGGGGGGTCGGCGCTGCTGCAAGAGCAGCTGGACGGCGCGTTTTCGGTCGCGTCTCCGCGGGACGACCGGTCGCCTGAGGGATCTCCCCTAGCGAGCGAGGCGGCCGTTCACGAGGCTATGGCACTCCAAGACGCCGTTTTGGCCCAACAACAGGCGCCGGTGACAGCTGGGATCACGATTCGCAGTCAGGACGAGTGCGATGTCGGTTCGCTGCCATCGGATGACACCGACCGAGATCCCCCGAGAACACCGTCGCCGGAGACGGCTCTTGAAAACGCCGCCGACAATGCGACGAACAAGCAGCGATGCGCGTCTCCGAAGAGCGGTTCGTTGATCGAGGCCACCTCCTGTGCATGGCTCGATGCCGAACGCGACCTCGACGACGTTCGGGATGTCTTTCTTCAACTGTGTTCGCGTCGCGCTGCTGGCCCAGATGAACAGGCCGAGCTCCTGCACAGCATGGCGCGTCCGCTGCGCCGGCTGAAGGAGGCGTTGACCCGCCAGACTCACCCGCCGCTGCCGGTGACGGCGGCGGTCGAGGTGCCCCCGCCGGCGTGGGTTACGGTGCGGTGGCTGCTGGACGCGACCCACCCCATCGCGGAGAGCACTCTGCGCGTGGCGTCCTGCCGGAAGCGACTGATCGTCGCAGAGTGGTCGTCTGCTCGACTTCGAGCGACTGAAAGGGTTGAGGACGATGATGGAGCGGTACCCGCAGGTGACGGGACCGACGGTCGACGCTATCTGGCGTTGGGCTACGCGTCGCAAATGATGGCGTCCGCCACGATCCCCCCTGAGTGGGCGGTGCCCCTCACGGATATATTCGGCGTCCAACTTGCCTCGGCAACAGCTTCCGCGCCGCTGCTGCCGCTTCAATCACTCGGATTGCTCTGCTATAACGCGAACGCGACCTTGGTGCTGAGCTGTTCGGCCGTGGAGTGCAGCGGAGAGCCTGTGGGTTCCCGGCGGCCCCCCTCAATCAGCCATTCTTTTGGCGGTGGTGCGCGAAAGAGCCTGACTGGGGGGTCGCACCACCGATTGTTTCTCGAATTCGATCACGTCGCTTCGTCGCAGCTGTGGCTTCGACGCCTACAGTCCGTCGTCGAAGACCGGCGCGCGTCGTGGCAACGCGACGTTAGCTTGGCGTCAGCGAGTGTGTCGTTCGAGCGCCTGGGTGTCCTGTAAGTACCGTGGGTTGTCCTGCCTCCCACTGTTCTCCCAGTTCCTCCCCCCTCACCATCCCATCCGTCGAATTACCATTGGGCGACAACGTCCGAGCGGAGCGGGTGTTGACGTTGCGGGGTTCGGGTTGTTGTTGACGATTAGTACTTCCCAAACATATGGCCGACGCGTCCGCCGCGAAGACCTTCACGCAGAAGCGTGTCACGGTTTTTGGCAAGAAGAAGACCGCCACTGCCGTCGCCATGGTGACCAAGGCACCCCAGTGCAACATCAAGATCAACGGCATCCCGATCCAGCTAGTGCAGCCCGAGACGCTGCGCGCGAAGCTGATGGAGACCGTCAACGTTGTCGGCGCGAAGAAGTTCTCCCGCCTCAAGTTCGACGTCACCGTCCGCGGAGGAGGCCCAGTCGCGCAGGCGTATGCCGCTCGCCAGGCGATCGCCAAGGGCCTGGTCGCGTTCTACCAGAAGTTCTCCAACGAGGTTGAGAAGACATCCATCAAGGCGGCGTTCTTGGACTACGACCGCTCGCTGTTGGTCGCGGATCCTCGCCGCTGCGAGACGAAGAAGTGGGGCCGCCACAGTGCCCGCACGCGCTTCACCAAGTCGTACCGTTAATCTGGATGTGCTATGTTGCCGTCTCTTACTCCTTCTTTCCTCGGAACGAGTGCTGATGTCCGCTCCATTCGGAGTCGTCGTACTTGCGATGATGTAACCCTGTCTCCCAATTCCACTGAACAACTTGCGAGTGGTGGATCTTCAACAATACTTCTTCGTGTTGCGTTCGCGATTTCTTTCTCTTTCACACAGTGACCCAAACATGGCCGACGCGTCCGCCGCGAAGACCTTCACGCAGAAGCGTGTCACGGTTTTTGGCAAGAAGAAGACCGCCACTGCCGTCGCCATGGTGACCAAGGCACCCCAGTGCAACATCAAGATCAACGGCATCCCGATCCAGCTAGTGCAGCCCGAGACGCTGCGCGCGAAGCTGATGGAGACCGTCAACGTTGTCGGCGCGAAGAAGTTCTCCCGCCTCAAGTTCGACGTCACCGTCCGCGGAGGAGGCCCAGTCGCGCAGGCGTATGCCGCTCGCCAGGCGATCGCCAAGGGCCTGGTCGCGTTCTACCAGAAGTTCTCCAACGAGGTTGAGAAGACATCCATCAAGGCGGCGTTCTTGGACTACGACCGCTCGCTGTTGGTCGCGGATCCTCGCCGCTGCGAGACGAAGAAGTGGGGCCGCCACAGTGCCCGCACGCGCTTCACCAAGTCGTACCGTTAAAGTGCATCGAAGACGGGGGGGTTCTGTTTCCGCTTGTTATGTGTCTTCAATCCCATTTCATGTCCACCTGAGGGGGCACACCGATCACCCCGACCCCTTTTTTTTGTTTGTTGTCAGAGTGCCGCCGAGGTTGCTTTACAACTGACCGATTTCGCGCTGTCGCGACGTCTCTAGCACCCAAAGGCAAAACACATCATTTGTGAGGTGCGTATTGTTGGTAACTTGACCTCCACGGCGCCAGTAGAGAGCTGCCCAAGATAGGCAACTGCCTGCCTATTCCACAAACACGAGTGCCTGTACGTGGCTGTGCGCAACACGATCGCAGCAACGTCGGGCTGCCAACTCAATGACGTCGCTGCCGGTGACGCTTCCCAGCGGCGCGACCATCACAAGCTACGGGGTGATTGTCGACGATGCCAAGTACGTCAAGGTGAACGCGGCCGAAGACGTGACGATCTTCCCGGTTGGGTATACGATACAACGGACAATTCCATCCTACACGCACAGTGGCACTGAGACGATCGTCACGGCCCGTGTCGACGCCTCCACGATAGGACCCGCCTTCGTCATCGAAGTCGCCGACGACCCGATCGGCACCGTCACGAAGGCGAGCGCTTCCGCGGCATGGGCCGACGTGATGGCTCGAGGAGCGGCCGCGGATAAACGTGTGTCGGTGAACGGTCTGTCGAAGTTCGCATTAAACGAACCTTACGTCATCGAGGTACTGAAGCAGCTCCCGGGCGCAGCGGCCGCCATCGAAAAGCGCAGGCCGCAGACGGTTGCCGCCGCCGCCCCGTCGTCGTCCACGGCGCCTGTGAAGCGACAGTCTCGCATCACGGAGTCGCGAATGAAAGGGACGGGAGACCAACTGAAGGCAACACCCGCGAGTGACCTTCAACCCGCGCCAGTCACGACGGCACCTACGGCAGCACCCGCGAGTGACCTTCAACCCGCCTCAGTCACGATTGTACCGAAGACAGCCCCAAAACGGCAGCCTAAACTCGCTGCACCATCAGCCCAGGCGATGGCGACGAGTGCAGTCGTGGCGACCGCCGAGGACGCAGCAGCTGGCTCCGTCAGCATGGGAGCAGCGAGCGCGAAGTCCGTTGCGTCAGTGCCGTCGGCATCGTCAAGGGCAGCGAAGCCAGCCGCGCCGGCGGAGGGCAGGACGACATCCACATCGGCGGCGGATAAGCCCACGAAACCAGCGAAGACTACCGACAAGCCTGCCAAGACTTCGGCCGAGAAGCCGGCGAAGACGACAGAAAAACCGGCGAAGACGACCGAAAAACCGGCGAAGACGACCGAAAAACCGGCGAAAACCCCGGCCGAGAAGCCGGCGAAGACGACTGAAAAGCCGGCCAAGACAACCGTCGATAAGCCCGCAGCGAAGCGACAAAGGTCCATTATCGACTTCACCAAACCTACGAGTGCCAAGCGACGCGACACCAACGCCAACACCGGCCACGAAAAACCTTCAGCCGAACATTGCCCGCCGACAGCCCTATCTGCTGCACCGCCTACCGAGACCACGACGGCGGCATCGGTCAAACCACCGACGCCACGGCGCGCTTCCGTTCGAAAGACGAAAGATGTGAAGGCGGCAGCAACGGAAGGGAGCGGTGCCACGCCATCCCCCACCGCCACGCCAGGCACGGGACGGCGTGCCAACATCAAGACGCAGTCCTCGCTGGCCGATTTCGGTATCGGTCAACTCGGGGGGGACGCCGCGAAGCGGGGACGTCAAGCGGTCAGTGGTCAGTTGGCGGATCCGAGTGAACGGCCGAAAAAGGCACCGCGGCGCGCCCAGCCAGACGCGGCGACGACGCCGACTGCGCCTCCCGTGCCGGGCGGCACTCCGCCAACAACAAGCGCGAGTCGCAAGCCACCGCGCAAGGCGATAGAGCCGACTCCGGCGCCTGCTGGAGGGGAAGCCGCGAGCACCATCGTCGACTTGGGCGCACCACCACCCATCGTGGCGGATCGCAAGCGCCGAAGAGCGGCCGCAGACGGGGAGGCGCCGGAGCCCAGGCCCCGGCGACAGCCGTGTGCCATTAAGGTTGTTGAGCCACGCTCCGTTGATGCCGAGGCAACCTCGTCGAAGGACACCGTAGTGCCCTCGTCGTCGGCCGAGGCGCTTGACGCCGACGATGTTCCTTTCACGGAAAAGTTCCGCCACTGCGCGCCGCTAAAGTCAGACATGGTCGCGGAGCCCACGACCAAACCCAAGGCCGCAGGAAAAAGGCTTGCTTCAAAGACTCGAAAAGCGGCCTCTGCGGGTGGCGATGTGACGGTGACGACGTTGGATAAATTTCTGGTTCCGAAAGCCGATGTTGCCGCCTCCGCCGCAGCGTCGGAACCGCTACCACCACCGCCGCCCCCGCCGCCGCCGCCACCGCCGAAGCCGGTCGGACCGCGACCGGTGCTTGATCGCACGGAGCAGCGCGAGGCGAAGGCCTTGTTCGAGGAATCGGCAAATCTCCCGGAATTCGCCTTCCCGGACGGCATCACCGCACCCAAGCACAAGAAAGCATTCCTAGCATTCGTGTCCGAGTTTCTTTCGGAACGCACGAAACACGACCTGCTATCGAAGGCCAGCCGCGAACGAGCGAAGCAACAGCAGGCGGCGCAAGGGGGGCCCGAAGCGACCCCGGCAGCCGCTGCTGATCCCGCGGATACGGCAGTGATTGCGGTTTGAAACCACCGACAGGTATTTGATGCGCTGATCATAGAGTTAACTTATACATTGCGCTGCAGCCGGCTTCGGCATGATTCTGCTGCGTACGTCATCGCCGCACCTGTGTCGCCACGACGACCTTTTTGCGGAGCTGTCCTCCCCCTTTTTGCTTCCTCCAAATAGATCCCTCGTTTACGCCGCCTCAGCAACAATGTCACTGCTCTCAGCACGGGAAAAGTTCATGCAGGCCGAAAAGGACAAAGAGAAGAAGGACAAAACGGACAAGAAGGACAAAGATCGAGATGTCAGCTCACCGCTCAAGTCGAGCAGCAAGCCTTCCTCCAGCGGCTCGTCAAGCGCCGCTGGGTCGACCACGTCCGCGGCGGCCGGATTTTCCAAGGTGGATGCCAGCAAATCCGACGACGAACTTGTGGCCGAGGCACTGAAACGTGGCGAGTGGAAGGAACAGAAGGACGAGAAATCTGGCCGCAACTACTACTACAACCCGAAGACCAAGGCAACGACGTGGGACCTGAAGAAGGAGCTGCGGAAGCTCGTCGGCCCGGCGCCGACGGCGGCAGGGCCAACGGCGGATGCCGCATCCGCAACCCAGCCCGCGGCACCGACGCAGCAGCCGGCCGCGGCGGCCGCCGCACAACCTCCTGCAGTGGAGCCGACGAGGGCTGCCACACCGACCGCCGCCGCATTAACGGCAGCGGCTGTGGCGCCCGCGGTGGCGGCCGCAGCGCAACCTGCGGTTTCCACCAGTGGTTCGTTCGCTGCAAGCGGTCGGCCACCGACACCGACCTCCGCTGCCGCCGCTTCTGTCCCACCATCGGGGTCGGCACTGCCCGCGGCCGTCTCTGGGACGGGGGGCATGCTGCCATCGGGTATCCTGTACCAAGATCCGGTTCAACGTCTTCTTGATCACAATGAACAACTGCTGAAACTGAGTGCCTCGCAGCAGTCGGGCAGCGGACCCGGACTGTCCGTGGCCATGGACTTTCAGGCCAAGTACGACGCGATGGTTCGCACCAACCAGGCGCTATCCGCACAGCTGGAGCGGATGAAAACCGAGCACGATGCAATGGCGAGGGCCCTTGTGGAGTCCAACAAGAAGATCCACGAACTGCAGCTTCTCTTATCCGCCCCACAGACTGTTTTGGAAAAGAGCCGCGACGACGACCTCTACGCCACGATGGCTCATCTACGGGAGTCGAATCGAATTCTTGTGACCCAGGTTTCTGAGCTGTCCATGTTGCTCGCCAGGGGCTTCAACGAGGCCATGGCTCGCCTCGCGGAGGCGACTCCGGGCCGCAACAGCGGCGTCGGCATGGACGACGTGGCGGCTGGCGGGTCATCTGCCACCGGCGCGTCCTTGATCACCCGATTCTTAGATACGGCCGCTCGCCACACCTTGTGCCCCAACTGCGTGTTGAGCGTCACGCGGTTCCGCGATAAACTGCTAACGCCAGTAGACAGCAATGTGGGGAGAATTCCCCGTCCAGGTCCGGTGCTTGCGGCCGGCATTCAACCCAACGGCCCGATTTATGAGGCGGTGCCGGACTACACCACGCCACCCGCCTCGCACTACTTCAACGCTGCCCAGATGCAGCCTTCCCACCTCGCTCCTGGAGCTGCGCAGCCGACCAGCCGAGGCTTGTCGTCGGGTCGATCCGACAATGGCGCGGGTGCGCAAACGGCCGCGGCATCGTCGCCGGCTGTGATTTACGGTGGATTCGTGGTTCGCAATCCGAGGGTGCCGTCGTGACGTGTCACCGGCGATGCAGCCCCCCGCGAGCGATATCCTCCACACCCACAGCATTAGAACAAATAGTTTGCAAAGTGTGGTTTCGAACGGCCGTCGCTTCAACACGGGTCCTAGTTCGAAGAAAAGTGGTGCCCCCTCCACGTCCATTTTTTTGGTGATCGTTGCTCAACCCTCTCTGCTGCGAACCGAGGCACCCGTCGCCATCCATGAGTGTTCGCGACGACAAGGAGGAGCCATCCGCGCGTCCCCCGGCCACCTCGGCCACCTCGATGGTGCGGCGGGGGCGCGGTAAGTTCAAAATGGCGCTGACGAGCGACGCCGTCGAGGCCGCCCAGGCAAGAAAACACAACAACGCCAACACGACGAGCGCGTCGCAATCCCCGACGATGGGCTCACCGGAGCAGTCCGAAGCGACCGAGTCCGAGGCCCCGTCGGAACACTCCACGCTGCGAGAGCAGCTTTTCAAGCGGTTACGGCTGCAGCATAACTTCTTGTGGGTTTCAGGTCGTTCCAATGCCACTCGCAACGTCGTTCCCGTGGTGGTTCTGATGCCGTACGCCGGCCCGATGCCGGATGCCTTGCGAAAGCGGCAAGCCACAAGGGCGCTTTGCTTAGTCGGCCACCGCCCCGAGGGCTCGGTGGTCGCAGCAGCTACGCCGCCGCTCGCAGGGGAAGTCGCCCCCACGCCCCCCCGCCGTGGTCTTGAGGCCGCCTCGGGCGCCTCGAGCGAACCTCCCGGCGGTGGTGAAGCGCCTCACGCGGGAATTGTGCGGTACGTTACGATGCACGACGCGTTCCTGCGAGTGTGCGACGATGTGACTGCCGTGCTCGCACTGGAGGACGTCAGGGGTGCGCTGATGGTCGGTGTGACGGCCTCCTTGGGCTTCCCGATTGTCGGGGTTCGCAGCTCTCAGCTCTTCGAGAGTCACCCGGCTGAGGCCTTCTTCTCATCACTTCCGCAGGATTCCGGCATTTACTTCGTGAAGGACGTGGCGTACCCCATCGCTCAGTTCGCGATGCGGAACGCGGCGGGGGGCGAGGCGTCCGACGGGGCGGGCCGCTGGGATGCCGCGCCAAGGGAATTCCAGCGCCGCGCGGAAGTCACCGTTCAGCTCTTGGACGAGAACCGGTACGTCGTCGTGAAACTAGAGGAGGACCGCGGCGGTCGCCACGAACCAGTGCAAGGGTCCGGGAGCGGTCTGCCAGCGGCCGCGACCGCTTCCTCGTCACAACTTCGCATGAAAGTCGTCGACGTACGCAACGTGGGCGTGAAGCTTTCTTGGTCACTTTTGGCCTTACCTGAGGAGGAGACCGCCCCCGCCACAGTGCGACGGCCGAAGGAAATGGTGGGACTCGGCATGATCACCGAGCTGACCGCCCAGGCTCAGTTGCACGTTGACAACGACGCGGCGCTGTTGGCACAGGCTGTGATTGAGGAGCTGGCAACGGAGCTTTGGCAGAGCATTTCAGGACGCGAGTTTAGAAACGTCGCGTCACCCCTCATCTTGGAGGCTGGTACCTTGAGCGCGATCGTCGACGCCGTTGACAAGGGGCACGATGTGTTTCATGCGCAGCGAGCGACGTCGGAGGCGCCGTCGGTGGATGCGCGACGTCCGGCGCAGCGGCTCGCGGCCCACGTCGAGCGCATCGAGCTCAGCCGCCGTGTGTGGAGCAGTGTGCTGGAACCACCGGGTGACCCCACTCCGTTGCGGCCGGCCGACGCGGTCTACATGGACATCTCTCACGTCTTGACGATAAACGACATTCCACTGATGTCGGCGCTAGCGTCATCGCGGGGAGACGCGCCAAAGCTCGCTGCGACGCCGACGATGGGCGGGGTGGCGACGCGCAGGGGCTTGCCGTCGGCACATCGCCGACGGCAAGTGGACTTTCGCCAGCACGACGGATTCGACGCGTCGCGGTCGAATCCGGCGGGGGTGCTGGGCACCATTTTCTCCCACGTCGCAGGCCTACTCCACGGCATGCAGGGCACGTTGACGCGGCGACCTCACCATGAAACCGCCGCGAGGCTCGCCACGAAGCATCATGCGGCCGGTGATCGTGGGGCGCCGAACGACGGCTTGCCCGAAGTCGCCGCCGCCAAGGGGCATGTGGATCCAGACGCTTTTGCTGCTTCGTAACGCCGATTACAATCGCCGATTTTTCGACCGCCCCCTCACGGACGTCTGCGCAGGCAAGACGAAGAACGTGAATATGGGAAAGACTCCTAAAAGTGAGTAGCGGAGGGCTGAGATCAGCACGACACTCCGCGACCCACA
>ERZ1292630.5098-Hain-H41-02um-R3-5098-length-10907-cov-6_pt1 | contig 10907 bp, 7 predicted proteins | sample MGYA00564408_ERZ1292630 | MGnify/ENA primary metagenome ERZ1292630 (study PRJEB36523, sample SAMEA6512641) | groundwater metagenome | collected 2019-01-08 | study: AquaDiva: Metagenomics assemblies of 32 groundwater samples
TTGATAATGGAACTGGGTAGAATCATAATCATCTGAATGTGACAGCGCCCAATCAGCATTATAATTAAAACGCGCTTCAGAATATAAGAAGTACTCCCCTGCCTTTAAAGTATCCTCTGTTTTTCTGAGAAAGTTCACCAGACTGATACGGGCAAAATCATGCTGATTAAGGAAGCCCCCCCACCCCCAGTAATAATAACGCCATATTTTCATCTTGGGCTTACGCCAGCCGACCTTATACTCCCAGCCTCTGTCATCTACAAAATTTGACTCGTCTTTAAAAGATACAAAATTATAAAGCGGATAAATGCCATTTACGCTCTTGTTATACCAATCAACAGGAGCCTTAGCTACAAGAGGATACTGAAATTTTTTCATAGAAGCCATAGGAGCGCTCTGTTTGACATGAAAATCATACATAACTTCAAAAGTCGTATGGCTGCCGTATCTTATCCAATAACCTGCTTCATTTTCTCTGGGCCATAAACCAACTTCTATTGTTCCATCCGGATGAGCACGCAAGCTTTTTGGCCACAATCCTGCTGCAAAACGAATGCCAACAGTCACCCCCTTCCCTTCGCTGTCACTCACATCAAGAAACATAAGGTCAGGATATTCTTTTTTTTCACCTCTTATTAATTCCTTATCACCCTTTTTAATCCAGTATCCTTCCTGTGCAAACCCGCGTTTTTTTTCTCTCTTATAATCCGGGGGGATGGGTGCGTGATAATAAAATGCATTTCCCCCGTGTTCTTGAGGAAAATCTGAAACTGCCTGATATAAAATTATGCTTTCCTCTTTAAGCAGTTCTTTTACCGTACCATTATGCTTTGAAACTACACCGTAAGTTTCGCCTGAAAGATTAATCTTCGTACTTAAATCAAGAGAACGCATGTAGGCATGTTTAACCTGCTCCTTGCTTGCATTGCGAAGGGTATAAAAAATCTTTACCCTATGTTTACCTTTATAAAAATGCATCCTTACCGTATAATCCATCATTCGTTTATCGTTCTCAATATGTGTTCCTTCTGCCTTTATTACTGCCCGCACAGGACCATTTTCCTCAATAAGAACCCTTGCCTTTGCATCATTGAATGCCAGATATTCCTCTCTTTCCTTGCCAGTAACAATACAACCCCTGGATTTTCCTTTTGAAATAATTTCACTGCCATCAACGGATACATTATCAAAAAGATTAAAACCTTTTTTTCTTATCTGAACATTCATTACCCCGGTGTTAACTGTAATCATTTCACCATTATCCTCCGCCAGTTTGCCAGTGGAATTTCCATTTCCTCTTATCACATGGACATTATTATTTTTACCATCAGATTTTACATCGGCTTGAAAATCAATTAAAACCCACTGCACCGAGCCATCATGCCATTTTTTAAGTGTCCTGAATTGATATTCTTGAGTTCCCTGCAGAGCCAATTGAGTCATACCATTTTTTTCATAAAGCACTCCTTTAGGAAAGGGTATCCCGAGTGTCACAGGCTCTTGCTCCCTATCAATACCCATGATGCCCTGCCTTAAAGCCTCGTGGACAGTTAAAGGAATATCTATTTCCTCGGCGTTACAAGGCGCCATAAATGAGAAAAATATAAATACGGATAAAAACAATGTTGTCAGCAAATTAACTCTTAACATTTGTTCCGTTTATATATTTTGAGTCTTGAATATATTTATTTTCCCTGAGATAATTTAAGAGGGTTTTTATACACTTTTCCAAGGACATTTCATCTGTTTTTAATATTATTTCAGGATTTTCTGGTTCCTCATACGGAGCTGAAACACCAGTAAATTCTTTTATTTCACCGGCTCTTGCTCTTTTATAAATCCCTTTTGGATCACGCTTTTCACACTCTGACACAGGACACTTCACGAATACTTCAATAAATTGTCCATTTCCTAAAAGCCGTCTCACATTGCTTCTATCTTCTCTATAGGGGGATATAAAGGCAGCCATTGCTATTAACCCCGCATCAACAAACAATTTTGCTACTTCTCCAATCCTTCTGATATTTTCCTTTCTATCATCATGGCTAAATCCAAGGTTTTTATTAAGCCCGTGCCGGATATTATCTCCGTCTAAAACATAATTTTTTACCTCCATTATATGAAGCTCTTTACTTAATACATTCGCTAAAGTAGACTTTCCTGCTGCAGATAGTCCTGTAAACCAGATTACACAACTTTTATAACCATAACTTTTCCACCGTTCTTTGGTTGTCACAGAATGCTTGTGCCAGTAAAGGTTGTTTTCATTATTTCGCATATCGTATCCTTTATTTAACTAAAATTGTATGCAAGAAATTATGCATTGATACAGATTAGTAGATTTCTTCATACTTCTGCACCATGTGTAAAAGGGAGAACTTTTCTTCTACTCTCAGCCTTCCATTAAAACCATGTTGTTCTACAAGAAAAGGATTGTTAAAATAAAAATATAGTTTTTCTGAAAGGTCATTATACTGACCCGGGGCAATGAGAAAACCTGTTTTACCGTCATCAACCAGTTCAGGCGTCCCACCCACTTTTGTAGCTATAATAGGTAAACTGCATGCCATTGCCTCAAGAATAGTATTTGATATCCCCTCTGCTATAGAGGAAAGAACATAGACATCCATACATTGATATAATTGGTAAACATCTTCTCTATCACCTGAAAAAATCACTTTATCCTGAATGTTTAGTTTTTCTGAAAGGACCTTTAATTTTTCCTCCTGAGAACCTGTTCCAACAACCATCAATATGACTTCTTTATTTTTATTCTTCTTACTAAAACAACTGAAGGCTTTGAAAAGCGTTTCATGGTCTTTGACAGGGTCAAGCCTCCCAACCGTACCGATTATAAATGAATCAGGTGCGATTCCAAGTTTACTTTTTGACATCTTTTTATTTTCGGAAGGCTTAAATTTTTCAGTATCAACACCATTTATTATCTGTATGACTTTCTTTTCAGGAATACCAACATCATGTATAAGCCAGTTTCTCAGTTCGGAAGAGACAGTTACAAATTCAGAAATCCACGGGCTTAAGCCCTTTCGCACTTTTTTTCTGATTATATTTGCTCCAATTGGGTCTGATGCTTCCCTGCCATGTTCCCCGTGTATAATTGATTTTATCCCTGCAAGTTTTGCGGCAATTACACCATCAATGGCTGACCAGTTTCGTGTGTGAACAATATCTGGTTTTAACTTTTTCATAATTACTGCTAACCTGAACGGAAGTAAATAGTCCCTTCCATTTCCTTTGCCCATTGAATATATTTCCACAGGTTTATTCAATCGTTCTGCCATAGGTCCTGATGAGGTAATACAACATATTGCATGTTCAAATCTTTCGTTATCTGTGTGATTGATAAGGTTAATTACGCCATTTTCCAAACCCCCGATATGAAGAGAATGCAGAACGTGAAGTATCCTGGTTTTCATTTTAGTCTGTCAATTGAATAACAGATACAAAATATCCACCAACTTGATTTATAGGGATATCTTCGCTTCTCCAGCCTTCGGGGGGCCTTTTCTGTTTAGGAAATCCAGCAGGCGGCTCATGCAAGGCATCATCAGCATTTGATGGGAGTACCCTTATATAATTCATTGTGCCAACGGTTTCATCATAGGCATCCCATACTATAACTGACGTCGTAAGGGTATCTCTCTTTACATAAAAATTATAATGTTTATGTCTTACCACCTTAGTCGGACCAAACATTTCAGGTTTTATGTGATGAATAAGCTTTCCATTCCAGATGCCATTGGCAGGTATGAAAATCTCTTTTTGTTTTTCAATTATAGAATTTCCATCATGGTCTATTAGTTCAACTGCTCCTGTTCCGCCATCGCCCTCTGTTTTAGCCTGCATCATTCTCGGCGCCTCAAAACCATCTGTTAATGTGTGCGCACCATAAAGAACATTTCTATTAATACCGAGAAAACTGCTAATGAAGACTTTATAGTTTCTATCTTGCTTCGTTGTATTTTTTATCACAACGGGCACTTCTATATCCCCGGATTTTTTAGATATCTTACCTTTGAAAAAATCCTTTTCAAACTTCGCCGTTGGCTCAAGATATATCATTTTCAACTGGTCAATTTGTACTTCCTCCTCATTATTAATTTTTGGATAAAAATGAAACTGAAGCTGTCTAATGGATGGAAAAAATTCAAGATTATCAGTAGTTCCCCGTGCAGCATAAAAATGGTAATAATACCTGCTCTGCTGAAATGCAGAAGGCGTCAGCAGCACTTTAACCCATTGGCCTGCCGCGTTCTCATTAAATTTAAAATTACAGTATCCATGCATCATGGAATCAGTAGCCTGCCCTTTATTTGATTTACCGCCTACATGTAAATCACCGAATTCCCAATGATATGTCCACACACCGAGAGTATTTTTCTTTTCTTTGCTGATTAATACACTTTTATGTTTTAACTTTATCCAAAAAGAAAGGGCGTTTGGACCATTTTCATCGTACTTTGTATTTTTAGTGGCAAGATACATCCTCCTTACTTTACCCTGAAAGAACAAATCCATAATTTCGGGTGTATCATTTTTTTCAGGCAAAAGTTTAAATAATGCACTTATTTTACTATTCTCAGCGCCGCTTTCAACAGTAACAGCTCTCATCCTGTCGTTTCTTCTGAATCCTACAATGTCACCTTCCTCACTACAAGGTATGCCATTTTCAAAATCAGCAAGGATAACTTCTCTATTCTTTGCAAATAAATTATTATCATGTAAAAAAATGAAAAGAAATAGGATAAGTATAATTTTTATTCTTTTCATAGCCTTAACAGTGTTTTTATCTTTACACATTTTTAAGCAAAATGAATATTATTTTTCTGAACTATTTCCTTATTTACAAGTGCTTGCATAATTATAATCATTGCTATTATATGATAATAAAGGTCAAAATATGCCCTTCCAAGAAATAATCCACCCACCATATATGCAATCAAGCTTATCTGGAACATACTGGAGTAATCTTCAACCCATTTAAAATCGTGATTGTTTAGCACAGTTTTTTTCAGTTTTTGTGCAGTTAATAATGAATACAACATCAATAATATAAATAGACCAAATGCAACAAAACCATGTTCACCGAGAACCTCAAAATAAATACTATGTACATCATGGACATTGCTGCTGACAGGGGCATAAATCCTGAAAACAGGACGAATAAATGTTTCAAACCCGCCTCCAATCAGGGGTCTGTCCTTTGCCAGATTCAAGGCAGTTTTCCATGCATTAATCCTCCCCCGTACCGATGAGTCCTCTTCATATGATCTAATAGTATCTATTCTCTCAAACCACTGTACAGGAATATATATCGCTCCTATTATTAAAACTACCGAGAGTATTATGACCGCAATAGTTTTATGTTGAGACTTAAAAAACAGAAATGCCAAAACAATAGCAAGCGCAAGAAAGCCGCCTCGTGAATATGTAAATACAACTGAAACTATACTTGATGCAAAAGTAAACCAGAACGCCATCTTGAGGCGTTTATTTTCTTCATTTTTTGCAAGATAGAAAAGCATGGGAATAGCCATGTTGAGAGCAAGCGCCATATCATTATTATCGGCAAAAAAAGAACCGGGGGGCCCATAAACCCTGAATCCACCACCTGTAACAAAGCTGAATACCCCCCCCTTTATTCCAAGGAAACCTATTGATACAGCAATCACCATAACGAGATATTTAAGTTTTTTGGGGTCATTAATCAGGACCATTGTTGCGAGAGTCATAACCAATATCTTTATAACTTTTTCCCATTGAATCCACGCCGCCTCAGGATTAAACGCAAAAAAAGTAGTTAAAGTAAAATATAAGCCAAGAAGGACTATTAACAGTGTCTCTCTTGTCTTTGGTAAGGACATTTTGTCTTTTGTAAAAAGCAGCCCGGCAATAGTAACTATAGCAACAATCTTGGCAAATGGATAATCATATGCAGCGGCCCATGTAAATCTATGAGGGTTCATATAACTAATCCATGAAAAAACCAGAATGCCTATCCACGGACGTAAAAAACAGAACGGGAGACTCCCGAATATGACTATAAATATGATTGCATCGCGCACAGAATTTTTTATTAACAGCTAAAAATTAATTGCTTAACATCTCCTCATACAGATTAATATATTTATCGGCAACAGATTCTATAGAAAAATCTCTTACTATTAATTCTCGAGCCTCTTTGCCCGTTTCAACTCTTACAGACTGGTTCTTAAGGGCAAATAAGCCTCTCAAAAATGTCTCGGGCTTCTCAACATCAAAAAACATACCGTTTTTTCCATTAATAATATCCTCAGCCCCGCTTACTTTATTAACAAGACATGAAAGCCCCGATGCCATTGCCTCAAGAATAACATTCGGCATCCCTTCATTAGTTGAAGGCAAAACAAATATGTCAGCCATTTTATAAAGGTCTTCTATCTTATCTGTATAGCGGATAAAAAAGACTTTATCTTTTAAATTATCCTCATATGCTTTAAGACTATTGTATAATTTCATATCTTTGTCCTCACGGCTGACAGGACCGGCTACTACGAGAAATCCCGGGTGGTCATGACAGAGACTGCTCCATCTTTCTATCAGCCACTTTACATTCTTTCTCTCATCAATAACACCTACATAAAGCAACATGGGGTTCTTTTCGGGTAATCCAAACTTCCTTCGTAAACCTATCTTCTCATCTTGAAATACAGGCGAAAACCTCTTGGTATCAACTCCGTTTGGTATCTCTCTTATTTTTTTATCAGGCAATCCATAGCTTCTTAATTCATTTGTTATCTCTTTACTGATTGATATGTACCTATCAACCATAGAAATAAATTTTTTATGCAGCCATCCACTTCTTCCCCTGCCCAACCCATGAAGGTCGTTATGTGCAAGACTTATTTTTACAAGACTTTTTTTTCCAAAATATTTTGCAACAGGCCCGATAGAACTATTTTTTAGATATGCTCCATGGGAATGAATTATATCAAACCTTTGATGACGTAAAAGCCGCCACATATTTTTCCATAGCAATAACTCTCCAAATCTGCCTTTACCTTCAAATAACCTGCATACACAAAACTCGTCAATTTTATCAGTTTCAGGCAATCCATCGTGGTTAACAGTTAAAAAGTTTACTTCTAAACCTTTTTCTCTAAGTTTTTTAGCCAAATTAAGCGCCTGTAATGCAGCACCGCTATATTGCGGAGGAAAGTAATATGAAAACATTAATACCCTGATGCTCATGAGGAAATAAGATGTTTGTATCTAATTGTGGCTAAGTTCCATCCACGAATGAAGCACAATTAATGCCCAGATACGATCTTCCAAGTTTATTTCTCCCTTTATATACCTATCTATATATTTATTCGCAATGGATGAATCTATAAGATTATATTTACGAATACCTTCGCTTGATAATAAACGGCGAATATATTCATAGTTATTCCATGCTAAAATATAATCTTTAGGGAAATTGAATACCCCTTTTTTCTTACGGAGAATCTCCGGGGGAAGATATTTTTCAAGCAACAAACGAATAATAATTTTGTTAGTATATCCTTGATATTTTAGACTGTGGGGCAGACTTTCACAGTATGCAATCAGGTCTTGGTCTAAATAAGGGAAATGCATTACCTTACCATGGGTGCTCGCAATCTGTACAGTTTTTCTGTAAGCTGTTTCAGGCTCCCAAATATCACATAATGTAAGAGTCTTGTGAACCATTGAAGATGATACATTATAGAGCCTTTGGTAAAGAAGGGTATCCCAAAAATTCGGTTTTCTCCCTAATAACTTAAAATTTTCCTCAGCCGTCCATCCCTTCCACGAGACAAACTGCTCTGCCCTGGGCCTGCTGAATGTATTGTTAAATACATCGAGAGTATATGAAAATCCACGTTTCACATACTTCCATGGTAAGAGATGTAATCCGGGAATTGTACGATGAATGTGCCATGCAAGGTTCTCATGCCAGGTTGTAGTTATACCCATATAACGATCATTGCCCGTACCATCCAGATATACGTCATATTTATCCTGAAATTTTTTCATAATTACATAAAAAGGCAAGGCAGCAGGATCCCCCATTGGTTGACCAAGAGATTCAACAAAACTCGCCCAATGTTGAACATATGCCGCTGAAGAAAATTTTAGGATTTGAAATGGAATCCCAAGGTGCTGTGCCACAATACGAGCATCATTGCTTTCATCTATCAGCTTGTCATCAAACCCTATTGTTATGGCTTCAACATTTTTAAGTCCACCCTGTCGAACGGCTATCGCTAAGGCTGATGAGTCCTTCCCTCCGCTGAGGAGTAAAGCAGTTGTCCTGTTTTTTGGACATACTCGCTCCAAGCTTTTTATAAGGTGCTCCTCTAAAGAGAAAATATACTGGTCATCAGGGATGTCAAGTTCCCAGTTGAAATCAATCCCTCTGGTTTTCATGAAGGATATTTTATCTTCAGAAAGGATTTTCCCATCGAAAGACACGGTCTGGCCCGGCAAAACAGAATGTATTCCCTTATAAATAGTTTGAGGCGCAGGAACGTATAAGAAATGGAGGAAGTTTGAAACTGCATCTTCATCTATAGTAACGGGAAGTTTTCTGAAGTTTGTGAGAGATGAGGAAAAATAGAATATTCCATCTATGATTGTGTAATACATAGCATGAGCACCAGCAAAATCCCGACCTAAAGAGATATTACATTGCTCATCTTCTACAACAACTATTGACCACGAGCTATTTAAATTCTGCACCATAGAAAGTGGGCTATCTAATAACTCTTTTGCATTTGATTGTTCTGTATCATATTCTTTAAAATCCGTTATATTCCCTTTGTAACTGACGAAACAAGCCCCTCCTATTTCACAGGGGTTAATTGTCTGAGCCCCTTGTACGAGAGAGAAACAGTAAACAAGGCTATTGCCCCCTTCAAATATCGGGCCTGTTCCTCCAATGAAATTTTTATGTTCGCTTTCAAAAAGATTTTTGAATTTTTCGCGTTCTTCCCGCGAGAGATTTGGCTTAAACATGCCAACCGTCATAGAACATCGCACTAATTTACTTTTCATATTTTAAGCTGATTTCGGTTACGCCTTATTGAATAACCATGAACAAAAAATAAACAATAGTTTATTAATTGCTCTCTTCGTCCTCACCACAGAACGGTCTGGGTTTTTTGTCATTGCGTGGATTGAACATCTGCCACTTTGAAGGAGATTTTGAAAATTTTACATAGACATACATTAGAAAAAGATCCAGCAAGCTCTTTATCTGAGAAAATTTAAAATTTTTTAGTTTATATAATAAGCTGCCATTTTGCCACCATATCTTAAATGGATTTCCCACTCTTTTTTTAATAATTAAATCATTCCAATATTTATCAAAATCGGGTTTTTTTATCATTTCACTTCTTGCCTTTAGTTTCTGTAAGATAGCATCCTTTCTTTCTCCTTCGCATACCGCCGGCTGATAATTACTATTTATCCACATAGGAACTACATCTATATTTGTTTTTCCATTTTTAAAGAGTTTTACTTTAACTATTATAGATTCCCTGTCAATGTCTTTAAGCCTGAACTGATAAGGTTTCTGTGGCCCTCCCCAGTAGTAATCTGAATGACAGAAATTTCCCAAACTATACATGATAAGCCCATCTTTATAATATTCTATGCCCTGTAATATTTGAGGGTGATTCCCGATTATAATTTTTACTCCTGCATCAATAACCCTGTGAGCAAATAATACCTGTTCAGGAGTAGGATGAGGAGAATGTTCTATCCCCCAGTGTAATGACACAATAAGAAAATCAACGTCTTTTTTGTTTTTTTTAATATCTTCTATTACGATTTCTTCTTCGAGAGGAGCTACGCCTGGTGATGTATTTGTTGCATATCTTTGGCCATTATTCGTTCTTGATGAATAAGCAAGAAATCCTAAACTAATATCATTGACAGTCAAAATTGATATTTTTCTACTCTCTTCTAAATTAAATCCCGCACCAACTGTTCTTATCCCTGCCTTTTGTAAATTTATAGACATATCTTCAAAAGCTTCTAATCCAAAGTCAAATGTGTGATTGTTGGCTAATGAAAGTATATTAAAATCTAAATCGTTAAGCGATCTAATATATCTTTCATCTCCTTGAAGACATCCTTTTCCATCAATGGGTGAACCCTTTTCAGATAAGACAGTCTCCAGATTGCCAAATCTTATTTCTGCATCACTCAATGCATGAGAAATTTTTTGAAACACAAAAGATGGATCTCCTTCGGAAGCAATCTTGTTATAATAAGAATGTATTAAGATGTCACCAACAAAAATTATTTTAACGGCGTCAGTATTCATTGATTTGTCCGTGTTCGTGTGTAAAAGTTTTTATAACACGTGCTGGATTCCCTGCTGCAACACAATTAGATGGAATATCTTTAGTTACAACGCTACCGGCGCCTATCACAGAGTTTCTGCCTATCCTTACACCTTTTAATATTATGCTGTTTATTCCAATCCATACGTTGTCTTCTATTATTACCGACTGTGATACTGGATTAATCAAATTTCTTTGAACGGGAAGTAGACCGTGACCATCACTATCAAGTATTGTCACATTTGCTGCTATTAAACAGTTTCTGCCTATACTGATTCTTTCAGTTGCGTGAATCGATGCACCATTTATTCGCGTGTTATCCCCAATCTCAATAATCGCATTTTCCTTTTCATCGGTCATAAGACGTGTAGGCGCATAAACAGATGTATGATATCTGCGGCCATTAGAGAGAAGGGTGACATTATTCCCAAGACGAATAGCGCCTGTGAACCTTAATATAATAGGCTTGCCTTTGAGAATAACATTAGTTCCTACTGTTACTCCTTTTGATTTTAAGTACATCTGCCAGCAGAA
>ERZ1292630.5101-Hain-H41-02um-R3-5101-length-10906-cov-4_pt1 | contig 10906 bp, 6 predicted proteins | sample MGYA00564408_ERZ1292630 | MGnify/ENA primary metagenome ERZ1292630 (study PRJEB36523, sample SAMEA6512641) | groundwater metagenome | collected 2019-01-08 | study: AquaDiva: Metagenomics assemblies of 32 groundwater samples
CGAGATACGGGTTAGTAAAATTGATATCGAGGAGGGCGTCATCGTTAAACGAATAGTTGCTCTCTTCAGCCCACAGCTTAGTCTCCCCTTCTTGCAAAGCTTGGACCGCCTGACACGCACTTGTTCCCCCTGTGCATGAACCAGCGGTCACAAGTGAAGCCAAACCGTCGTTATCGATCGACCAATCCCAGAAGGTTGAAAGTGAATTCAAGACAATACATTGGTCAGCCGCCAGGGCTTGAGCATTGAAATTGGCAATTTGATCTTTCTCCGCAAAGATTTCTTCCGACGGGCTAATATTCACTCCAGCCACCTGACAGCTAGCTGAGCTCGAGCTCGTAGTAAACGTCCAGTTGGTTTCATCAATCGCCACATTACGATCCGAGGTGATGCCTGTGCCGAGCGTCACACGATACAAACTCGACGGATCAAGAGAAACATCTGGGTCAGCCGTAAAGCTTACCTCTGTTGGCGGACGAACCGTGATCGGCACGATGGTCGATCGGTCGCAGGAACTGTCGAGACACTTCTCAAGGGTGATGTTACTTTCGTTAAATGTGGTTGAGTCCATTTCCACATCAAACGTTGCCGAGACTGCGGCGTTCACACACACCGAATCACCGCCGTTACGTCCGTCCCACGGCGTTGGTGAAATGTAGCTGTCCGAGCAGCCGATCAACAGGTGTGGAATGACCGGAATAATACCGGTGGAAAACTCCCACACATAACTGGCGCTAATTTCTCCGGTCACTTCAGGACAAACGTCGTCGGCACCCACACACACGCCCGAAGCACAACATTGCTGCGTGTTCACATCACACATATCTGCGCTGTTACAATCGCCAATTTCAAAGTTAACACCGTTGCTAACTGCCCCGTTTTCATCCGTGAGAGTGACCGGACCCGACGTTGCTCCAGACGGCACGTTAGCGACCACTTCCCCGTCACCTTCGCTCCAAAGACTCACGAAAGCTTCTTGATTGTCGTAGAAGTGGACGCTGCCATCATTAGTAAAACGCTCGCCAATAATTGTGACCCCTTCGTAGCCGAGAGGACCGCTGGTTGGCGTGACTTCACAAATCCCTGGGCCAGCCGTGCCAGCGGTGACCGCAAAGTCGGTGGTGTTAGAAATCTCCCCATCTTGGCGCACGAGACGGATGAGATACGCGGTAACTTCAAGTCCCCTTGGCACTTTGACGATCACTTGATCCTGGGACCAGAAGTTATCGGCACAGGCGTCCGGAAAAGAGACATCGGCCGCTTTGGCCACATTGAAGTTAGAGCTTTCGCTATCGTTATTCACAAAGTAAACCAAGCCCTCAGCCGAACCAAAGTTCGCACCAGAGACCGTCACATACGTTCCTATCGGTCCAGACTCAGGATCAACGGAAGAAATCGTTGGCGTTTCTTCGGCACCAGAATCAACCACGCGGAATTCCACTTCGTTCGACAATTCTCCGTCGGCCCACACCACCACGGGATAAGCATCGGCGATCAATGTCGGCACCGAGGTTTGAATTTCCCCATCGCTCCACGAGCGATAAGCGTCAGCAGCATCTTCGCCAAAGTACACACCTTCCGTGCCGCTTTGAGCATCGCCAAAATTCGCGCCCGTAATGGTCACGTTGTCCGCCACTTCGCCCGATGATGGGTCGATCGCGCAAATGCCCGGGCGCTCGGTAGTGTTAACAAGAAAGTCATCAATCAAACTTCCATTATCATCTTGAGTGGTATCGGAGAAGCCACCATCGGTGGTAATAGTGATCGCATACGATGATCCAGCGACGAGAGACGCAGGCACAACCGCGATAATCAAATCTGAACCCCATGCGTCCGCGCAGGCGGCGAGCTCGGCGACGGTGTCCCCAAACTTCACGGTTCCCGTTGAACTGCCGAAATTTTGCCCAGCGATCGACACATACGTCCCGACCGCGCCGTCGGGCGGAGTGATGCCGGTAATCTCGGGCACATCCGCACACACCCCTTCAAGACACACACCGCTTTGGCAATCTTCGTTGGCGTCGCAACTGTCGCCACCGTCGCCATCACCATCAGTATCTTCACACACGCCTCCAGAGGAACAGACATCGTCACCGTCACAATCATCGTCGACGGTACAAGAACTACCGCCGCAGGCGCCACAATCGGCACCACCGCAATCTTCGCCCGTTTCATCTTCATCCACATCACCGTTGAAACAATGGGCGGCACGTACGGTCACTCGTACACTCGAAGATTCCCGACTGTTGCTATCCACATCATAAGCGACAGCGGAGAGTGTCACCTGGGCGCCTTCAGCAATATTGGCGGTATCCCAATCGACTTCCGCAGTGAATTCCGTAGGCGTCTCGCCATCTGGTTGATCCGTGTCGACCAACACCCCATCAGCATAGAACTCGACCAAGGAAACACCACCATCATCTGTAGCCGTGGCTTGAAGTGGCACCAAATCATTCACCGAAACGCTATCGCCATTTTCTGGATAGGTGATGCTAATGCTCGGATCCGCAGTGTCCACAATCGATCCGCTCGTGAATTCATACGTACAACTGTCATAGAAGCCGCCACAAGAAATGGTCTTGTCGTCTTCACTTTGAAGCCCCGAGCCGACAGCTATTTGATAGGTGGTGTTTTCATCGAAACAATATTCATCACTATAGCCTTCGCAGAGCGCGCTCGGGACAAACGTCACCCGGTCACCACTGACCGTGTAGGTCCCAGCCACGGCTTCAACCGAACCACTCGGCGTCACAGTAATATTCCCAGCGACCGAGGCCTGATCGACCGAGCGGTTGAAGGTAAGACGCACGGTAATATTTTTGATCGACTGCGTGCCTTGCGGTGAGACAGATTCAATTTCAAAAACATCAGAAGTCCCAAGCGGCGGAATGTCGCCATCAGAACCATTCCCAGTACCATCCCCTCCCGCCCCGGTCGCGTTCAGCAACTTGCCAATCACAAAGGCAGTAATGACGTAGGCCATCATGATAATCACGAGCCCAATGACCGCATTGATAATGACGTTCTTGGCTTTGGTGACCCGCTCGTCGTTGCCGGCCGAAGTCATCCATAAAAATCCGCCGTAGACGATAAGAGAAACCGCAATCACGCCCAAGAAGCCGAGGACGATGCGAATGATGTTGGCGATAATAATGCGGATGTCGCCCGTCCCAAGCCCAAGCGCGGTTTGAAAGGCTCCCCCCTCTTCAATTCCCGTGTTCAATTGCGCGAAGGCCGGGGCAGCCACAGCCAAACCCAAAACGACAAAAAGGCCTACAAGCCCCCCGAAGCCTTGGCGAAGGGGGACGCCTTTTTGTCGAGCGAATTTAGCAAGCCACTTCATACTTATTGCAAACAGCGGAAGTTAGTGCCATCGAACCCGCCAGCGCTCGATACATCATTGCAGCAATGGGGTTCGTTGGCCGTGCCGGTGCAGACATTACTCGAAGCGGGATAGAAACAATTTTGATACAAACTCTGAATATCGTCGGGGAGTACTGGAGCGTAGAGTTGCGTCCCTGTGAGCGATTCATCAACCCCACCCGTGCTCGGGTCATCATCCTCGGAATCCAAGAATGTGCCGTGGAGCACGGTTAATTGGGTGTGGGTCGGATCTTGGCCGCTCGCTCCCGCATCAGCTCCCGCCGCGTCCAGCGAATCCATGACGCTCTGGTACCACATGTCATGATCAGGATTGGCCAAAATACCAACCGTTGAATTGGTAATGGTCGAGGCGCGCATGAGTGTGTCCCAGATGATCACCACATCTTGATCAGTGGCCACATTATTTTCGAGCACGGTCGGGGCAACACTTTCAATCGATGGCGGAGTGAGAACAATCTCATCCGTCACCGTGAACTCTTCACTGTAATCCGTGCCAGGGCCGCTGCCGCCATCGAGCGAATTACCAGCAAGGTCAGCAACACCTGTGTAAGGCACGTCTGCTTCTGGTGGCGTCGTGGTATCGGCCGCGAGAATATTCAAGCGAATCTCTTCTTCCGTTGATTCTGATGAGCTCGGACCCGGCAAACAGTAAATGATTTCCCCGCAAGAATTGGTTCCACAAGCGTCGGCTGGAGTGAACTCGACAATGGTGTAGCCGCTCGAAATATCAAAGGTTCCGGAAAGGGGCGAGAAAGTTCCAGTCTCCTCCGGGTCGGCTAGCGTTTGCAGTTTAGTAAATCCGCCATCAATGGCATCATAGGTTCCTGAAGCCGTCGTCGGATCGACCGCCTCGCTAAAAGTGATCTGGATGGTGATGTTACGGCCGTATCCTGATGCGCCGTCGCCTGGAACCACACTTTCGATAGTTGGTGGTGTGGTATCGAGCTCTGTCGAGACTTGGAAAGACCATTCGTAATTTTCATCGAGAACCCGCACGCCATCGACATTCAAAATGCCGCGATCCAACACGACGGTACAATCGGTCGGCGCCACGGCTGAGCCCATAACAGGCGGATCAAACACGAACGTTTTCAAATCATCGGTGAAGCTGACGGTCACGTCACTCGAGGCGTAGTTAGTTTCTTCCCCATCTTGGTCCACACATGTCAAATCAAATGCATCCGTGATGTTAGCCGTCGCTGGGGCAATGTCATCGCTCACGTCGCGCGGCTCAGAGCCTGTGTCGTAACCAGCGATGAACGAAGAAAGGTAAATCTGATTTTTGAAGGTCACGATAATCTTGGTGTTGCGAGCAATATCCGAAGCGTTGCGGCCTGGATAGTGATCTTCAATTCCGCCCGAACCAAGTGAATCAGAAAAGGCTTCGGTCGCGGGCGGGTTATCCGCGTCGTCTCCTCCAAGCCCGGTCGCCTGCATAAGAGCATTGATCACAAAGGTGGCGATCGCGAAGGCTGCCAAACAAATGATGAGGCCGATGATCGCCGACTTAATAATGTTCTTGGCCTTGGTAATGATCTCTTCATTCCCGGCCGAAGTCATCCACAAAAATCCTGCGTACAACAAGAGTAATAAAAGAACGACCCCGAGCAACCCCAAAAAGACATTGATGATGTTGCCGATGATCGTTAACAAATCCGCCTGACTAAAACCAGCCGTCGCACCGACGGTGTTCAAACTCGCTTCTTGAGCATGAGCGACGGATATCATAATCCTCCTGTCTATTCTACCCCTTTCCGAGAATCTGTTCTACTTTTTGTCTCACCTTTTGGCCATTGGCTCGGCCTTTGACTTTGGCCATCACGAGCCCCATGACTTTACCCATGTCCCGGCCGGTCTCTCCGAGGTCAGCAAAAACTTCTTTGACTGCCGCTTCCAGTTCTTCGTCGGAAAGCTCTGCAGGAAGATAGGACTTCAGCACGGCAAGTTCAGCCTTGGCATGTTCTTCCAATTCGGTGCGTCCGGCTTTGACCGCCCCATCAAGGGCTTCAGAAATCTGCTTCACCTTCGTTTGAATCACAGCCATGATGTCATCATCTGCCAACTCTTTCATGAGCTCAATCTGCTTATTCTTAAGAGCCGACTTCAACATTCTGAGCGTCGAAAGGGCTTGCTCGGATTTCTCCTTCATCGCGGTCTTCATGTCTTCTGAAATGCGTTCAAGTAGAGCCATAAATGGGTCTCAATAATTTTATGGAATTATAGCATAAAAGAAACACTCCGGGTTAAACCGGAGTGTTTCTTTTTAACGGCGGAATGTTTTTTTCTTTTCTTCTGGGAGCATCCCGATTTTATCGAGATATTCACGCTTGGCCTTGGCTGTGAGGCGCATGAGCGCACTGGCATGAAGTTTAGCCTTGGTGGGCTTCTTCAGGTGGTGCTTGCGCTTCTTCTTTTCTAAGATGAGGCCACTTGATTGCACCCGCGTGGTTACCCGACGCAGAAACGATTCAAAGCTTTCGCCCTTTTTCCGTTTAATATCGACCATAAATAATCACCATGGAATTTCTAGGTGCGAGGAGGGTACCACAACGGGTATAGACCGTCAACCCTGCTTCGCGACCTCCATTTTCTTCTGTAAAATCCCCACGACTTTGTTGATGTCTACCGTTTCTTGAGCCCCAGATTCCATATCGCGGATAATAATCGTACCATCAAGCACTTCCTTTTGACCCAAGATCAAGGTGTATTGCACTTTCAAACGGTCAGAAGCTTCGAGTTGAGCTTTCAATGCGGCTTTACCAAACGCTTCGGCTGATGGAATACCAGCCGTACGCAGCGCTTCGAACAGCGCCAAGCCTTTGCGGCGGGCAGCGTCGCCAAGTGGTGCTAAAAAGACGACCGCTTTTTGTGATGGAGGTTCAATGTTGCGATCACGCAGCGCCGAGACGATGCGCTCCATACCCATGGCGAATCCAACCGCTGGGGTCGGACGTCCGCCCAAGAGCTCCACAAGTCCATCGTAGCGACCGCCCCCACCAAGCGCACTTTGCTGCCCAGTATCTTCAGCTACATCCGCGGCGTAAATCTCAAACACCGTGCGGGAGTAGTAGTCGAGCCCGCGCACCAGGTATGGTGAGAGCACGTAACGCACTTCCATTTCATCCAAGAATTCCAAAACCTTCATGAAGTGTTCTTTCGATGCTTCGTCCAAGAAGTCCAGAATCTGCGGCGCTTCGGCTTTGATGGGCTGACAGCCTTCTTCTTTACAATCCAAGACACGCATTGGATTCTTCACAATGCGGCGCTTACAATCTTCACAAATGGCATTGCGGTGCTTGCGATAGTGAGCAACAAGTTCCACTTTATATTGCGCCCGCGCTTCCGGTGTCCCAATCGAGTTCATGTGCATCACCACCGGCAACCCAAGCTGTTTGAAGTACGCATTCAAGGCAACGATCAATTGGGCGTCCACAATTGGCTCATTGGAACCAAACACCTCAAATCCAAATTGGTTAAACTGACGATAGCGCCCTGCTTGCGGGCGATCGTAGCGGAACATCGGGCCCATGTAGAACATTTTAACGGGCTGTGGACGATCGACCATACCATGTTCAATGTAGGCGCGAGCGGTTGACGCGGTCGCTTCGGGACGCATCACCACGTTGGTGCCCGAAGCATCTTGAAAGGCAAACATTTCCTTCTCAACAATATCGGTCTGCTTGCCGACCGAGCGCACAAACAACTCGACCGGCTCCAAAATAGGCAGCTCAACGCGATCAAAACTATAGGCACGGGCCACATCTTCAGCCGTGCGACGGACCGCGTCCCAATACACTTGCTCTTCTGGCAAAACATCCCGAAACCCACGCAGGAGTTGCGGGGTCTTGGTTTTCTTTCCTGCTGGTTGAACTTCTTCAACGACTTTCTCTTTCAGCTCTTTTGGTTCAGCCTCTTTGGGGGCAACAATTTTCTTCACGGGCATAATGCTAGAGATTATATTCCGGAGCTCCGAATAAAGTAATTTTATCAACAGGCAATCCGCGCAGCCATACCCGACCCACAATCAAATCGCGACTAACCGCCCCGAAGCTCCGTGAGTCAAGGCTGGCATCACGATTGTCGCCAAAGACGAAGTACTCGGCTGCGCCCAAGGTGACTTTCTCATGCCCGGCAGTAAATTGCCTGTCTAAATAGGTTTCGTCAAGTGTGACCCCGTCGGGGTGCTCGCTGTTATAGATAGTAATCCGTCCATCACTCACTTCCACGGTTTCGCCCGGGAGCCCAATCACTCGCTTAATAAAGTACTGGCTGGGGTCGCGTGGATAGCGGAACACGACAATATCCCCGCGAGTAGGATCGTTAAAGCGATAGCTAATTTCATCGATAATCAAATACTCGTGGTCAAAGAACTCTGGCTCCATTGACGCGCCCTTCACATAGAACGGCTGGATCAAAAAGTAACGGATAGGAATGATAATCGCAGCCGAAATAACCACGATCTGCAAGACCTCGAGCAAAAACACAGCCACCGCCCCCATGGTCGAGCCAAGTGTGCGGTGTATGACGCCATTTGGGTCTTCAACGCGCTTGCGAAATAACATGTGAATTGTATTAAGAGAATGAAGCTAGGATAGCAGGTTAATGCCGGAGACGCAACGAGTTCAGGACCACGGAAATCGACGAAAAGGCCATCGCCCCCGAAGCGATCATTGGGCTTAAGACCCCAAAGGCCGCGAGCGGAATGCCGACCACATTGTACACAAAGGCCCAAAAAAGGTTTTGTTTGATGACTCGGTCGGTTCGCTGCGATAACTGAATTGCCTCGACCACTTTTTGAGGGTCCCCGCCGACAATCACGACCTGCCCTGATTCGATAGCCACATCTGTACCTGTACCCATAGCAATTCCCAAGTCCGCCTGGGTGAGTGCTGGGGCATCGTTGATCCCATCACCCACAAACGCGACCCGCTTGCCTTCGGCCTGCCATTTTTTAACGATGCCAAGTTTTTGATCAGGAAGAACTTCGGCTTCGATCGTTTCGATTCCGAGTTCTTTCGCTATTGCTTCGGCAGTGAGACGATGATCACCGGTAATCATTCCCACCTGAAGACCACGGGCCTTGAGATTGGTGACGGCTTGCCTGGCAGTCGACTTCGGCGCATCGGCAATCGCAAAGATGGCAGCAAGAGTGTGGTCGAGAGCCATGGCTACCACAGTCTTCGCCTCTTCCTGGAATCGCGCGACCACTTCACTTCCGACCGCGACATCGTTCTCCTTGAGATAACGAACGTTACCGATCAGCACCTCTTTACCACTTACACGACCACGAATACCTTTTCCCGTCGCGGCCACCGCTTCTTGGACTTCACTCGGAGTCGCGCCTTTCAACAGCGCATAGTCGACGATCGCTTTGCCTAGCGGATGCTCGGAGCGGCTCTCGAGTCCCGCTGCAATCGCGAGGACTTCTGAATCCTTTGTGAAAAACTCAACATCTGTTACCCGTGGTTTACCTTCTGTTAACGTCCCGGTCTTGTCGAAAAGCACCAAGTCGAGCCCGCGGGCCCGTTCGAGCGCTTCCCCACTTTTGATGAGGATCCCTTGCTTGGCTCCGCGACCCGTACTCACCATAATGGCAGTAGGAGTAGCGAGCCCAAGTGCACAAGGGCAGGCGATCACCAACACCGAAACCGCGGCAATGAGCGATGTGGTTAGTTCACGGGACAACAAAAACCATACCGCGAAGGTGATGAGAGCAATCCCGATGACCACTGGCACAAAGATGCCCGAAATACGATCAGCCAATTTCTGAATCGGGGCTTTTTTCTGCTGCGCTTCTTCGACCAAACGGACAATCTGTGCCAGGACCGTATCTTCGGGACGTTTTTGAATTTCAATAGTAAGCGCCCCTTGTTGATTGATCGTGGCCCCAAAAATCGTGTCTCCTGGTTTTTTGCTGACCGGCAAGCTTTCACCGGTTAACATGGACTCATCAATACTTGACGTACCTTCGCGGACGATCGCGTCGAGCGGGACCTTCTCTCCAGGTTTGACGAGGACACGATCGCCCACGCGGAGTTCTTCAATACCAACCTCTTCCAGCGTCCCGTCCGTTCGAAAACGATGAGCCGTCTTGGCCCCGAGCTCAAGTAACTTCTGAATTGCTTCACTCGCCTTCCCTTTACTACGCGCTTCCAAGTAGCGTCCAAGTAAAATGAAGCCAGTGATGATCGCCGCGGTCTCAAAGTACAGCGCGCCACCAACAAAGAACTGCCACCAACTGAAAATCAGCGCCGCCTGCGTCCCCATCGAAATCAGCGTGTCCATGTTCGCCCGACCACGCTTCAAAATCGTCCAAGCCATTTTGTGGAATTCCATTCCTGGACCCAAAACGACCATGGTTGAAAGAACGCCTTGAATCAACCGAAAGGCGTCCGCTTCCAAACCACCCATCGCGATAACGAGCGTCGGAACGGCTAAACCCAAAGCAATCTGTGCCCGACGAAGCGCAGCGTGCTCATCCCCATGTTCATGTTCGCTGTGCTCTTCGTGTTCAATCACCTGATAACCCTCTTTTTCCACCACCTGATGCAGCGCCATCGCATCAACTTCCTGCTCATTAAATTCTACCGCTGCTTTTTGCAACGCAAAGTTCACGTTGGCACCGGTAACCCCAGGCGTTTTTTGCAAAGCGCGCTCAATCGTAACCGCGCAGGAAGCGCAGTGCATCCCGCGAATACTCAACGTCGTTTTCATAGAGCTAGCTGTTAGAAGGAATTACCCGAATCGTCCCCGGATACATCCCCATCGAACAACTAAACACGAGGTCGCCAACTTCGGTGGGGGTAAATTCAATCACGGTAAAGTTCTTGGTGAGTGGCTCTTGAACGCCAACAGAAGGAATTTGGAATACAGAACGGCAGCCCGTACCCCTTCCGGCAATCTCCAGTCTGACCGGCTTTCCTGCACGAACGGTGAAGGTGTTGCTTGGGGAGTAATACGGAGGCCGTGAACTTAACTCGAGTTGCACCACTTGCGTCTCTTCGTCTTGAATCACCCACGTATCAGATGTGACCACGTCTACACGGTCTGCACGTTCAGGCAGTCGGACGCCAGCAATCACCAAACCATTTTGCACATTCCACACCCCCAGAACCACGAGAAGAGCGGCGGCGAAACGGAAAAACCATTGTCCAGTTTTTCCTTTCAGTGAAGTCGAGGCAAAGCCGAGAACAAGAAGCGCTGGTGCAGTACCAAGAGCGAAAGCAAACAGCAGCATGGCACTCCCGGTCGCACTCCCGGTGGTCAAGGCATAGAGTTGCAGCGCTTGTGTGAATCCGCAGGGAAGGAAAAAGGTCGCGCCACCCAACAACACCGTCCGGAGCGGCTTTGCTGAGCCTTCGCTGTTCAAAATTTTGTGGGTGACACTGGTCGGAACAGTAGGAGTCAGACGTCGCAGCCATACGGGAGCAAAATCGAGCATGGTCAGCCCAGTCGCGAGCATATACAAAGCTGCAGCAAGGGTGATTACGGCAAGAAGCATCGGTGAAGGAATAAATGCTTG
>ERZ1292630.5103-Hain-H41-02um-R3-5103-length-10904-cov-18_pt1 | contig 10904 bp, 7 predicted proteins | sample MGYA00564408_ERZ1292630 | MGnify/ENA primary metagenome ERZ1292630 (study PRJEB36523, sample SAMEA6512641) | groundwater metagenome | collected 2019-01-08 | study: AquaDiva: Metagenomics assemblies of 32 groundwater samples
AATTAAATTATTTATAGTTACCAACATTGTTTATTATCCTCCAGGATAGATCAAATCATGAATACGGCAGATAATCTCGGCTTACACTCAGGAGGCAGGGGATTCAAATACGCCAGCAACCCTGCAAAGTTTCTTTTCTTTCACTTTACCCTGTGTGCTCTTTTCCCAGTACCCGGCATACATTGCCAGTTGCCTTTCATATGCCTCTTTCTTTGCTACGTTAGTTTCAAAATTGTCTGTTTTATAATCAACAATTACCCAACCATCAGGTTCTTTGAATATCAAATCTATGACACCATAGACAATTCCGTTGTCACTTGAACTGGAGAATGGTATTTCAAAATATTTCTCTTCAGCCTGTAACACCCTTTTCCACATTTCGCTTTGTAGAATGCCATCAACCAGCGAAATTACTTTGTGCAGGTCATCGGACGGCCTTCCTTCATCAATGAGCCAATTCTTTGCGAGTATTTCAAGTTTGTCTCTCTTGCCTCTGCCACAAGCTTCGAGGGCTTTGTGGATAACCCTCCCCCAGCTTGCCCCCTGAACAGCATCACCCTTAAAAATATCTTTTTTGTCTATTAACTCAGTTACTGTAGCCACTTGATATGTGGGTTCATTCATCAGAGAAATAGTATTTGATATATCAGCCTGTTCTTCATCCAATGTTTGTCTGGATATATTAAGAATCTCCCGCGGCCTTGGATCAGGGAAAGAATCGATCTTTAATTGGGGCATGTCTTGTAAATAGGGATAAAGCGATTCCCAGGCCTTTTTCTTCTCACCTTCTTCATAAACGCTTGTTACGAGAATATTCTTTGCACGAGTTATAGCTACGTAATCAAGTCTGTTTGCCTCCTCTTTATCATACCGTGTTTCGTCATCCCCATATCGTTCCCACTCTTTTGGTTCAGCAACGACCTCATAACCATATTCGCCTTTTGACTTCGTAACCAAGAAGTATCCAACAGCACTTTCTGAAGTACGTTTTACATGAAGCTGTGGTTCATGATCTTTTGCCACACCCAACGGATCGGCTAAAATAATTACCGATGCTTCAAGACCTTTTGCTTTGTGCAAATTCATTATTCTCACTGACTTACCTGTGCCAGCGAAAAGGCCCATTTCCTCAATTCCTTCGGTAACCAACAATTCTTTCAAGTATTCAACTATTTCAGGAAAAGTTCCCGTCATATCCGACCGTAATTCCCTTAAGAGTTCTAGCGCCTTCAGTATATTTCCTGCTCTGCTAGACCCCATTTTTTCTGAAATGGCAAGAGGAATAATACCCAAGCGCTCAATAATTATTTCGAGAGCCGTTACCGGTGAGTTGCGAGCGGCTATATCGCAATAGTTTTTTATTCTTCCAAAGGCATTTTTAATATTAGCAGGAACATTTTCTCCTTTGCCATAGACATATATTCTTCCGCCTTGTTTAACAAACTGATAAAGATCGTTGTCGCTAATTCCAAAAAATAATCCTCTTAAAGCAGCGACTAACACTACAGGGTCTTTTGGGTCTGCAACAGCCTTAAGCACTTTATATATTTCATTTAACTCTGCGGAATTTGCAAAACTACCTCCTCCGGACATTTCGTATGGAATACCCAATTCTTCTAAAGCGCGGGCATACCACGAAAGCATATCCTTTTTCTTTGTGATAATCATAAAATCGCCCGGCTTTGCATCTTCTGTTTCTCCAGCCTGAAACTCTTTTTCTGTTCTTTCCAGCTTGAGACTTCCATTGATAGCATTATAAATCCATGATGCGATACTGCGCGCCTCTTCCCGAACGAGCGTTTCCCTGTGGTTTCTCTCTACTTTAGGGAGAAGAATCTTGTATATTCCATGAGAATGTTTTGCTGAAAGCCCCCGTATGTTTACCAGCGGGATAAACTTCGCTTGATATTGTGAATCCTTTTCGGGGAAAATATTTTTGAAGACTGCATTTGTTAAACAGGTAATGTCCTCAAGCGACCGGAAATTTGAGGTTAGTTCAATAACCTTTCCAGCCCCGTCTTTGAAAATGCTCTTTACCTTATTATAAATATCAATATCTGCCCTGCGGAATCTGTAGATGCTTTGTTTGGGATCGCCTACCAAAAAAAGAGCGCCAGGTTTAGGTCTTACCTTGTGCCAATCATCAATCGAATTATCTTCTCCTGTAAGAAGCATAACAATTTCGGCTTGAATAGGGTCTGTATCTTGAAATTCATCAACCAAAAGAAATTTGATATTTTTCTTATAATAAGCCCTTACCTCAGCATTATTACGCAGAAGAGTTGCGCTTTTCATTAATAAATCCTGAAAGTTAAGAACAGACCTTTCCTTTCTCCATTCTTCATAATATTTGACCCCATCAAGAGCAAAATCAACCAGGGGCTTATGCAGGTATTCCCGCCATTGCCGTAGTGCAGGCAAAACTGTCTCGCTTTGGAATTGCTGCGCCTCGGCTTCATATATTTTCGCTTGAGTCTTATCCGGCCACTTTTTTTGCGTTACTTTACATTTTTTATTTAAGATAATCAAAAGATTGACAAAAAGCCTTTCTTCTTCCAAATAACCTAAATCAATTAGCTTTAATCCACTTCTAACAATGCTCTGCAAATCATCCCAACCCCCATCAGGCATAACTTTGGGTATGTCCTTTCTTAGCAATACAAGAAACTCTTTTATTCTTTTTTTTGCAAACTGGAAATCAGGCCGAGGCACAGATTGGGTAAATATCCAGACGTCCGGATAGCACACCAATTTCATGTATATATCTTTGAGTGACTTGTAGTCTATACCATGATCCTGAAGCCAGCCTATCGCCTGATTCCCTTCGAGTCCCTGATTCTCGATATACTGGTACCATACCTGTTCAGCAAACATGAAATCCTCAGTCTCTTCAATTTCTTCAAAACCAGGGTCAATTCCAGCCTCTACCGGTCTTTCTTTGAGAATTTTTGCGCAAAATGTATGCATTGTACTTATTGAAGCAGATTCAAAACGCAGCAATGCTTGATTTATATATTTCTTTTCAGCATCGGTTGTATCGCGACTCTTCAGCAATTCTTCTAGCCCGATCTGAAATCGCTCGCGTAATTCCGCTGCTGCTTTACGGGTAAAAGTAACTGCTATGATATTCTCAATTCCAGCGTAACCGCGACGTATAATACCTACCATTCTATCCACCAAACTATGGGTCTTGCCCGAACCTGCCCCAGCTTCCACAAAAAAGCTTGTTTCGAGTTCACGAGCAATCAAATCTCTTTGTTTTTGGTCAGGAATTAGTTTAGTCATAGTCTTTAAGTTCTCTCCAGAGTAAAAGCTCCTTATTTCTCTCATTCCCAAGTTTTTGCTTTATTTGATTTTGGCTGCTTTCACCATCACAAATTTCACTATAATCACAAAGGTTGCAACCCTCATCTTTGACATTGCGCATGAATGTACCGCTTTTCACAATATCAAATATAATTCGAAGGGCTTCTTGCCCTTTTACTTTCAAAGCAACGTCCTTTTGAAGAATACCACCTTTTCCGTCTTTTGTTCCACGTTCCGTTGGTAGAATGTACCCCGACCGGGTTACCTTTGCATTCTTATCGACTGATTGCAGGATTTTCACGGCTGCTTCTGCATATAAAATGTGCTGAATCTGAGTGCCGCCATTAATGTAATGCTTTTCGTCAAACCCAAAAGAACTGCCCGTTTTATAGTCCCACACGTGGTATTCTGATTCCCTGGCCTTGTCGATCCTGTCAATTCTTCCGCGCAAAGATATTTTAGTGCCATCTCCTAGGGAAATGCTCGCTCTCGTTTCATCATTATCACCAAACGAAACTTCCCACATCACCGGGCTTGTTTCCAATTTCTCGTTTATTTTCAGAAAAACCTCTGCATCGCGTTTTAGCTGTGTAAATTCACTCTGAAATACAACGTCGCTAGGGGGAGGGATTTCTTCCTTAAATTCCTGAACAGTCTTACCCAAAATGTCCAAAACAACCTTCTTTTGTTTATCGAAACCTATTGATTTGTTTTCCTTGCACATCTGTTCGGCATAGAGTTTGAATACTTCGTGTAGTAAAGTGCCTCTTTGTGCCGGACTGAGCCAAAGAGTCATGTCCTTTTCCACTTCTTCCGGCTTATAAATCAACAAAAGGTACTTTAAGAAATATGCAAAGGGGCACCTGGCAATCATTTCAATCATCGAACAGGACATAACTAAATTTTTATTTTCCCTTGGGTCAACCTCTGATCCTTTAACCGTAACCTTGCCGTCGTACTCGCTGAAATCATCCGAGGCCCTCCTTTCTGCAGCAAATAACCCTTCTTTCAAACCGGGAAAATACTCTTTCACCATTCCCATACCATCCTTTAAAGACACACCATCAACCAAATTGTTAAGCCACCAATCAGTCTGATCAAGGTTTACTCCTGTTCCGCTAAAGGCAACGGGCTGGCCCAGAGCCAAAAGCATTTCATTATAATCAGCATTGGGGTTGCCTTCTTTTATACGAAATACCTGGAGCAGTAACGATGACGGAAATGTTTTTCTCTCCTCTCTGGCGTCATAAGTCGAATAACTAAATCTAACCTTTCCCCGCAAACTTGCAATAAGGGCGGCCATCTCATAGACGTTTTTGTGCAGCTTTTCACGAGAAAGTTCGAGTTCTGGGTGAAGCTTTTTCCTCTCTTCATCCAAAAGCACCGGATCCTGCATTACTCTTTCCGGGAATTTACCTTCATCTAGTCCTACTATGAAAGTATGTGTTCTGCCTGATCGTGCGCCGCTTTTATAGTGTGATACATGCAAACAGCCAGGCTTCGGTCCGGAAGGTTTAATTCTTATATTCGAAACGATAGTAATTAGTTTTTCTAGCGCTTCTTCAAAAGCCATATCTTCTTGTAAATACGTGCCTAACTGAGAGAATATTTCTTTTGCGCGTGCTACGAAAAAAGCATCATATTCATCGAGTATTTTTACATACGTATTAAGAAATCCCAATAAACCAGCGCACAATGTAGAGCAACTAATTTTTCCTTCTTCGTCTTTCTCAGGTATCAGGGTCAGCAACGTGGCGCAAATATTTGATAAACGCCCATAGCTTTTTATCTTTCCCTCCCGCGCGTTGTACTTCTCCCCCTTTAGTTCATCATCATCCGCTCCCTGTCTGTATTTTTTTAACTCCTCAATTTTTTGTGACAGAATTTTGCTATGTCTTTCCCTTCCCCATCCAACACCTGAGATCCTTAACAGATGTCCTAATGCAAAACCACTTTCAGCGTTATCATCGTCTTCGCTTTTTATCTTGAGCGTTCCCGAGTCAAGAATTCGTCTTAAATATATCTCGCGGAAATCTTCTTTTATCCAAAAAAGAAAGTTCATAAGCGCCCTGCCGGCGCGGGTTATGTTGAACGATATTCCATTGGAAAAAGTTACCGGAATACCTAACTTTTCGCATAGAAAGTAAATCAAATCTAAATACTTTCCTGAATCAGTATAAATAAGTTCTGTTTCGTCTACCTGTATCTTCTCTTTTGCAATGAGCCTGAATACTTCTCTTATTTCATTCCGTTCGCCAACTGCACTGATTATTTCAATGCTAGAATCATGAAAGGCCTTTGGAGAATTATCATGATCGAAAAGCCACTTCAGCCTCTGGCTATCTGAATTTGCTTTTAGATTTTCTGTTTTCTCTTTTACCGGCCACGCATCAGAAGGCACAGCGAGTCCAATTGAGGAATCCTCTGCCACAACGATCAAATTTTCGGCTGCAATCTTTTCAACAAACGTGCGCACTACTCCGCGCAGATAAAATCTATGAGGCACAACAAACTTCTTTTCTTTGTCAGTCACAGCGCTAACGCGCTCTAACGCCATGCTTAATAATTCTGCGGTATCAACAAATTTCTGTTTTTTGAGTACCTTTTCGTATTCAGCGAGCAACAAGGCCAAATCATTCGCCTTTTTAGGGGAAACAAAACTATGCTTTTGTATGTTTTTGGAAGAAATACCGCATATACGCAGATCACTGATCGAACGCACTAACGCTTCAATCATGCCTTTGTTAACAGGATGTTTTTCGAAATAGGTAAGTACCCGTGAAGAAGATAAAGAATTAAATATAGTATCCACAACAATCAGGTTTATATCAGCAGACAGCAACTCAAGATTATTGAAAATTATTTCATCTTCAACGAGATCAATCGCTAACGAGGTTGGCGTAGCAATCGTGAAATTTATCCACGAGACACCGGAACGAACAGCATACTCCAGTACTTGATGGCCAGTTTGATAATCTGGAACAATAAGTACTTTCTCGATACGAGGGTACGCCTGATTAATCTTAGATAATTCTGAGATTAAAATGTTTTGAGGTAAAACAGTTCCGCCCATTATTAAAATTTATCCCCTTTCAGAGATGCTGAAAAGAAATGCGAGTTAAACAAATTATTTACACGACTCAAATTAAGACCGTATTATTCAAATCGTTACTTCAATTAATCCTTAGAAGAAGGAGATCGAAACACGACGTAATCATCACTTAACCGGACTTTCGACCGTTCCATGTTCCGTTCATTTCTAAATGGTGTCGGCTTCGCACCAATGCTCGCACAAGGCATTCCTTTAATACCATACTCATTATTCTTATAGATGAATCTGGGGTCATTACACCCGAGACGTCTTGCTTCACTAACAATTTTCCCCGGGATCTTCGTTCCCACAAAATTTAGGACATCTTCGGCGTCTTCATCCATCTGCGATTTCCCACCAGCTTTGGTTATTTCGTCTATCTTATTCATAGTAATCGCTCCTTCATTTCGTATATAGTATCTCTCAAACATTTCCGGAAAATCATTTTTCATGCACACGATCGCCTTTGAAAAGGATCCAATCTTTTCCTTGACCGAAGTGGGATATTCGGTAGTATCATTGATTAATATGAATAATGTCGGGTTATTCAGATTATATGTTCGACGATTAGTCCAAAGATAGTTACATGGTGTGATGATGTCGAGATCTCCTCTGATCTTCAATCCATTTGGCTGCCGCTCTTCTTCGATGATAATATCGCAAATATCACCTTTTATTCCGACAATATCGGGCCATTTACAATGCTTACCGCGTCCTTTTCCAGATTCCTTTTGCAGAGCGCTTCGCAAATGATAAGCAATTTCCCTATAGGGACTGGACAATTCCGTATCATGATCGAAATGGACCCTTGAGAACATATTCGTATCAAGCAACACATCGATTATCCCTTGGTATCGGGTGGTTCGGACAAATTTCTTTTTATTGTTCATATACGTCTGGTGGTCAGATACCTCTGAATTACAAAGAATGCATTTTTCGGACAAGATCATTCGCCTCCTAGCTTTTAATTCTCCACTGTCTTAACCTTAGATATATAATTTTTCTTCACCTGTTTAAACAATCCCTCACTCCTCTTCCGAGCAGTTGTGTATCTCAATACAATCGCCACAAAGCTACGCTCCGCTCCGCTAGGGAATTCAGGGGACACCATACTTAATTTTGGAGATTCCTATTTTTCTTTTGAGACCCCTTTGGGCCAGGTTTCTGCTTATAGTATTACTCTGTAAAAACTTCTTTTTTTTGTAAGTTTTTCTTCGTGACCTTTGTACTTTGTGGTTAAACTCTTTTTGGTTGCGGCTTTGCTGCGCTATGATATTCCTTTATACCAATTATTCCAACCATTTTCATCAACTGTAATATTACTTTTATTATTATGGGCTAAATTTTGTGGTAATGTTCCAAATAAATACTTCCATAATTCCGTTGCCGCACCATTTCCTTTAACAAAGGCATTGTGTTCTGTAACACACCAGCGATATAGATTGAAATAGCCATTTCGGCTAAAATCATTTTGAGATTTTTTTACTTTACAAGCAGGTAGAAAACCTTCTTCTGGAAGTTGTTTTAAAGTGTTTATAAGGACATTATTCACTGATCCAGCTTTTTGCTTAAAGTTATCTACCAATTTCAAATACAATTCTTTTTCTTTTTTAAATTCCTGTAAATTATTAATAAGAAGATCTTTCAATTGTTCATTTTGACATTGCCATTGCCATTTAAACATGTTGACCCCTTTCATAATGTGTTTTGTTCTTTATAAATAGTTTGTGATTTTGGTCCATTTCGCACTTTTACCTTGCGTCCACATATCAATCATGAATAACTCCTTTGTTATTAACTAAACTTTAATAACAAATGACTCTTTTCTTTTTAATCCTTCTGACCACGTTTTCATATCTTTATAGATTTCGATTCTTTGATGAAAAGCTGATTCAAACTCCTTTATAGGCTGATTAAGGCTTAAAATAGGAAGAACAAACTTCCTAACCATAGAACCCTTTATAATTTTACAACTCAACGGTTTGTCAGAAAGAGTACAAATTCCGTCTCTACTTATTGTAGATTTTATCCCTGTGATAGCGTAGGAAAGACAAGCCCCCCAACGAAACCATCGTCCACCCACATATCCGTTAAGGGAACATTTCCCTCTTTTTGAAATTTTCCTGATAATTTCAATCTTCATTCAAGTTTGCTACCCTCGGATCCTAAAGAGCCTTCCAAAGATGCAATACAGGCTGAAGTCTCGTCAATCATTTCTCTAAAAGTCTGCCAAAGTGTTTCTAATCTTTCCGAAGACACGTCCGATAAAAGGAGGTTCAGCCTATCGAGTTTATTTATCATATCTAACCGCAACAATTTTATCCCATAAAGTTTAAGTTCTTTTTCTGAAATAGACCTCATTCTTATATTTTCTTCCACAAGAAGCTGACTCAGTTCTTCTGGAATTTCATGAGACGGTTGATTCGGTATCTTATTGCCCTGCTGAACTCCTACAACCTCATCTATACACATAGACAGTAACTGAGGGAGTTCATTTGTATTTCCGTATCTGCACTTCAAAATCTTCACGACCCTGGGCAAGTCAGTAATTTCTAATTCCAAATTTAGCCTCATATCAGCATCCTTCGTTGGATTCCCTCAAATTAAATTTCATTCAAATTCTCTTATACTGCTTTTCAATAAATTACTTTGGAAACCTTCTAACGGGGGAACTACTCGACTTTATTTCTTGATATCTTGGAGGAACAGAGTCGCTATAATCGTGTTCTTTTAGTCTACTATCTAAATCTTCCGGGATAGCGTTTCTTCCCCTATATTTGGGGTATCCGCTAGGAATAGACTTAAAAGGAACCCTTTCTATTTCTATAGTAGCTCTTTTTGTACCAAAATCCTTTACTTCCTTTTCAGTAGGGAGATATACTTCTATATGATCCCCTTTAACGCCTGCATTGCTATCTTCAACAATAAATGTATTAGCAAATCCCGGAATATGTATATATGAAAAGAACGGGATTATCTCAGGGTCTGCAGAAACTACTCCAAATCTAGAAGTCCCTCCAGTAGAAGTCATATTTCTATCCATGTCATGGGGAAGTCTACCGGTATATCGAAAAGCCTCGGTATATCCTGTAATCCAAACTATCTTTCTTTCTGCATGCACACCTACTGGGATTAAGAGAGAAAGCAAGGTATTCAAAACCACTACTGATAAAACCACATCCTTCTTCATAAATTCCTCCTTATTTTAAATTCCCACTATTCCCTTATACGCAAAAATTAACCTCAAATTAAATTTTATTTTAAATTTATTTTTCTGTAAAACCAAACCCGTCGGCTCCTCTTTCTGTAAATGACAGCCCATGAATGCCCTCCACGGGTTGTAACGAATCTTTCAAAAGATGGATGATAGGACAATCTTTAATTTTCCTCAAATCGTAAATTTCTTTTATTTTTGCAATGTCTTCATTTTCAATTTCTACTTCATATCCCCTAACAAAATCTAAAAACTCAATTCCACTACCCTATATATCGATAAAACCCCCATCAAATTAAATTAAAAATAAAATTTGTTTCAAACTCATTTTGTCGTATTACCCTTTTTAGATGATAGGAAAGAGAAAATGAATAAGAGAACCGCTATGATTACCAATATTTACAAGGCCTTTCATGGTGTTGGTAGAACAAAAGAAATTATTCTCTTTAATTTTATATTTTATGTATTTATAATTTTACCTTAGTTATCTGAATAATTAATTATAGTGAACGCTATAATTGGAGGTTTTTTGATACATGCTTGATATAAATTTTATCAGGAACAACCCTGACAAGGTCAAACAGGCCATCGCACTGAAACATGAAAATGCGGCCAGTATTGATCAACTTTTAGAGGTCGATACTCAGCGCAGGTCGATGATTCATGCCTGCGAACAATTGAAGAGTAAACGTAACGAGAAGTCAAAAGAGGTCAGCGAGCTTAAGAAAAAGGGACAGGACGCCTCTCAGATCATCGAGGAAACAAAAAAGATCGGCGATGACATAAAATCCATTGAGGAAAAACAGAAGGAGCTGGACTCCCAAATCACCAATCTGATGCTCCGCATTCCCAATATTCCCGCTGCAGACGTGCCTATTGGCAAGGATGAAAAAGATAATGTCGTCGTTAAGGCATGGGGACAACGAAAGACATTTGATTTTACCCCTCTGCCACACTGGGAACTGGGGAGTATCCTGAACATCCTGGATATGGAGCGGGCATCCAAGATATCTGGTTCGGGCTTTATATTGCTGAAAGGTCTTGGCGCAAAACTCGAACGCGCCTTATTTTCTTTTATGCTGGACGTTCACACCAGAGATCACGGTTATACAGAATTATTTCCGCCGTTCCTCGTTAACCGCACATCGATGACGGGCACAGGTCAATTACCAAAGCTGGAAGAGGATATGTACCGAACTACCGTAGACGACCTCTTCCTCGTTCCTACGGCGGAAGTCCCTGTTACCAATATGCACCGCGATGAGATACTTTCCTATAAAGACCTCCCCATCT
>ERZ1292630.5105-Hain-H41-02um-R3-5105-length-10902-cov-6_pt1 | contig 10902 bp, 7 predicted proteins | sample MGYA00564408_ERZ1292630 | MGnify/ENA primary metagenome ERZ1292630 (study PRJEB36523, sample SAMEA6512641) | groundwater metagenome | collected 2019-01-08 | study: AquaDiva: Metagenomics assemblies of 32 groundwater samples
TTATCGAACACCATCGACCAGTTTCTTGAGCTTACCTTGCGCTGTAGTGTTAAGTATCCGTTACGCAAGTGACCGGTCAAGGATGGGCAAGTCAAGCTCTCACGTGTTTCTTTTTTGTCTCGGATTCGGGCGGAAACGAGCCGTGCGAGTTCCGACGCAGAATCTCGTTTTCAGCGTTGCCGAACGGGGTGCGTCCGAGTACCTTGCGTTTGCAGCTTTAAGCCCGTCTTCAACGACGTGCGACTGCATTCTGGACAAATTTCGGAGGACCACGAATGGACACTTTGCTGGATCGCTTTTGCCGCTACGTCAAGGTCGAAACCACCGCTGTCGAACAGACGGACAAGTATCCAAGTTCGCCCGGCCAGCTTGACCTCGGCCGGATGCTGGCCGACGAACTCCGCGCCCTCAAGCTCGACGGCGTCTCGATGGACGAGCACGGGATCGTGATGGCGACGATTCCCGGCAACGTCCCGGGCGCGGCGACGATCGCATGGGTTTCGCACATGGACACCTCGCCGGAGTTCACGGCCAAGAATGTCAAACCCACGATGCACAAGAACTACGACGGCAAGGACATCGTGCTGCCCGGCGACAAGTCGCGGGTGATCCGCGTGTCCGACTCGCCGGTGCTCGCGGAGCTTAAGGGCAAGACGATCATCACCTCGGACGGCACGACGTTGCTCGGCGCGGACGATAAGTCCGGCTTGTCCGTGATTATGACGGCGGCCGCGCATCTGATGGCGCATCCGGAGCTTAAGCACGGACCGATCCGCATCGTGTTCACCTGCGACGAGGAGGTCGGGCGGGGCACGGACAAGCTCGACCTCAAGAAGATCAACGCGACGTGCGCCTACACCCTCGACGGCGAGACCATCGGCGAACTCGACAACGAGACGTTCTCCGCCGACCTCGCGGTGGTGACGATTCACGGGCGCAACATCCATCCGGGACTGGCCACGGGCGTGATGGTCAACGCGATTCGGCTGGCGGGTTTGTTTTTGTCGCGGATGCCGTGGCAGACGCTCGCGCCGGAGAATACGTCGAAGCGCGAGCCGTTCCTGCATCCCTATGTGTTGGAGGGCAGCGTGGATAAGGCCACCATCCGCATTCTGCTCCGCAGCTTCGAGACGGCGGACCTCGCCAAGGAGGCGGACGTCGTGCGAGCCATCGCAACCACGGTCACGAACGCCCACCCGCGATGCAAGATCGACATCGAGGTGAAGAAACAATATCGCAACATGGGCGAGGCGCTGCTGAGGGAACCGCGCTCGGTGGAGTTGGCGGCCAAGGCGATCAAGAACTGCGGCATCGAGCCGAGATTCCAGGCCATCCGCGGCGGGACGGACGGCTCGCGGCTCAGCGAAATGGGCCTGCCTACGCCGAACCTGGCCGTCGGGATGCACAACTTCCACTCGCCGCTGGAGTTCGCGTGCCTCGAAGAAATGGAGGCGTCGGTGAAAATCCTCACCGAACTCGCGCAATTGTGGGGCAAGGAAAAGTAGGTCGGGTCATCGACCCGACTCTTCGTGAACCCACGATCACCGTCGGCCAACGAAAGAAAGGCCTACGCGGTGTCTGGCAACAGCGCTTTTGGGAACACACGATCCGCGACGAAAGCGACCTCGGCCGGCACATGAATTACATTCATTTCAATCCCGTCAAACATGGGAACGCAACGTGCCTTCATGGCTGGGCCTGGTCGACCTTCAGGAAATGGGTGCGCGCTGGCGTCTACAGACCGAATTGGTATTGTGCCTGTGGAAAGCGGCACATTCGCGACCCGGATTTCGATGACCTGGCCGCGACGGCGATGGAATGAATATGTCGGGTCGATGACCCGACCTACAAGGCTTGATAACATGACTCGTCAAGCCGCGTCGCCGGAATCTCGCCTGCTTGCAGCCATTCAAACAGCGCGCATCCCCGTTGGACACGTTGTCTATCCAGGTTCGTGAAACAGCGCGATGCTCGCCGTAAACCCGTGCACGAAGTTCCGCCCGCCCACCGGCCCGAACTCGCCGCCGCAGAAAAACCCCGCCACCGGCACGTCGCCCAGCACTTGCCGCAGCACGCCGACATCATGTCCCGGCTCCGGCCACATGTGCGTCCCCCGCCCGTTACATCCGAACAGCATCGCCCCGCGCGGGTCGCTCTTGGCATGGGCCGAGAGCATCGCCCGCAAATCTTCGTCGGCGCTCTGCGCGTCGCGCACGTGAAACTGCACCGTCGCCCCGACCTTCGCCTGCCCCGCGATCCCGATCGCCCCGGTCTTGCGATCCGCCCCGATGATGTTGTGGATCAGGAAGTCCCCCCGCCCGAACCGACCCTTGTACTCGTCGATCGCCCGGCCCACGAAAAGCGACTCGCGTGCGAGCACTTCGTCGTCCGGCGGGAGTTTCGTCAGCACCTTCTGCAATTGATCGAGAGCCGGGCGACGGCCGAGCTCGTGGATGATGTTGCGCTCGGCCTTGGTGATGACAAAGGAGCGTCCGATGGGCCGGCAACCCTGGGACACGACCGTCTCCACCTTCAAATCGCCGGACAGCGCCACGCCGACCATTCCCACGCGGTGGATGTCGCCGCCGACAATGAGTTGGTTCTGCCGCGGCGCCCGCCCCGCGCTGGCGATCCCGCCGACGACCGGACAGTCGCGATAGTTCGCGTTGATCTGTTCGAGAAAATCATAGACGGCGATGCTGAACGGGTCGGCGAAACAAACGAACGTCGGCTTGCTCTCAGGCGAAACGCCGACGAGCCGCTCCCAATCGTGCGCCGACTGGGCGGCTTCAAGCTGCTTCTGGCGAACGTGAAACGGGCGAATGTCCACATCCGGCAGCGACGCCGCCAGCAGCGACATCGACGGAACCCGCTCCAGCTCCCGGTCGACGCCGATGGTGCCTTCGGCCGTGCAACCGATAATGGCCGCATTGGGTAAAGCCGATCCGACCCGGCTGACAACTCCCTCAAGGTTCTCGTCGAAATGATCCGTGGCGAAGAGCAAAACGAGGTCCACGTCGCCGGTCGTCAGGCGCTCATCGAGCGGCGCGAGCAGTTCCTCGACGGCCTGTTTCGTGTCGGGTTTGGCGGTGACGGATGCGGCGAATCGCATTGGGTTCTTCAGTTCGGGTCGGCGGGTAGAGCCCGCCCTACGTTCTGATTGGTGGAAAATCGCATGGTCTTCGGGCGCCCTCTTCCGAACCCGGAGCGCGAGCGACGGGCCGGTTCGCGGATTCGACGATATCGCCGACTGGCAAAAGAATCAAATGCGCGATATGGTTTGGCCTTGAGATCGATAGACTGCCGGGATCGCGTTTCCGCAACGAATAAACGATGCCCACCGCCATGAGCCGTAAACAGTCCCGCGACCAGCGCCGCTGGCATGTCCGCGTCAGGCCTCGCACGCCGCAGCTCGACGGGCATGCCCGGGCGGTACTCGCCGACATTCGGCAAATCGGATTACAGCATGTTGAAGGCGTTCGTTCCAGCAGAATCTACCTTTTCGCGGGACGCCTGAACGAGTCCGACGTGCGATTACTGGCCGAAGAGTTGCTCACCGACCCGGTTGCGGAGCGGTTCGAATATCAGGAAGGGTTTGCAGAGCGCGACGACGCCGGACCGGCGATTGAGGTACATCCGCTGCCTGGCGTCATGAACCCCGCGGCCCTCAGCACCGCCGACGCGGCCAGGCGGCTTCTTGCCAATAAAGGTTCGCCGAACGCCGCGATCGACGAAGTGCAGACCGCGCGACGATACGAAATCGTCGGCGCGAAAAACACCGACGAACTGGATCGCATTGCCGCGAAAGTGCTGGCCAACGACTGTGTCGAGAAATGGTACATCCAGGCCTTTGATCGACGCGACGAGATTCCCGGGGGTTTTCCCGCGCCGCCCTCCAAGCCGTTCGCGATCCGCCGCGTTCGACTTACCGGTCTTTCCGACGAGGAACTGAAGGGGCTTTCGCGCGAGGGCCACTTGTTCTTGTCGCTCGAAGAAATGCGCGCGGTCCGCGATCACTTCACGACGCTGGGGCGCGACCCCACCGACCTCGAACTCGAAACCCTCGCCCAGACCTGGTCCGAACACTGCGTCCACAAAACGCTCAGGAGCGCAATCGATTATCGCGGCGAGGACTTCGGCCGGCCCGGCGAGGTCGCGGTTCGCTTTGACAATCTGCTTGCGGACACCATCGCGGCGGCCACGCACGAACTCAACCGTGATTGGTGCCTCTCCGTGTTTGTCGACAACGCCGGGATCATCGCGTTCGACGACAAGTACGGCGTGGCGTTCAAGGTCGAGACGCACAATCACCCCTCGGCCATCGAACCCTACGGTGGAGCGGCGACGGGCGTGGGCGGCTGCATCCGCGACATCATGGGGTGCGGGCTGGGGGCCAAACCGATCGCCTCGACGGACGTGTTCTGCCTCGCGCTCCCCGATTTCGACCCCGATCGCGTGCCGGCGGGGGTGCTCCATCCGCGCCGCGTGCTCAAGGGCGTGGTGGGCGGCGTGCGCGACTACGGCAACCGCATGGGCATCCCCACCGTCAACGGCGCGATCTACTTCGACGATCGCTACCTCGCAAATCCGCTCGTTTTCTGCGGCTGCATCGGACTGATTCCGCGCGATCGAATTTACAAACAACCGAGGTCGGGCGACTGGATCGTCGTCGCCGGCGGACGAACGGGGCGCGACGGAATCCACGGCGCGACGTTTTCCTCGGCCGAGCTGACCGACAGCCACGCCGACGAGTTTTCGCACGCGGTGCAGATCGGCAACGCGATCGAAGAGAAGAAGCTGCTCGACGCGCAGCTTATCGCCCGCGACCACGCGGACGGCTGCTTGTATTCCGCGGTAACCGACTGCGGCGCGGGCGGACTCAGCAGCGCCGTCGGCGAAATGGGCGCGGAACTCGGCGCAATCGTCGATCTCGAAAAGGTTCCGCTCAAGTACGCCGGGCTTCGCTACGACGAAATCTGGATCTCCGAAGCTCAGGAGCGAATGGTCTTCTCCGTGCCGGCGGAGCGGTTGGAAAAGTTCCTCGTCGTCTTCGCGGCCGAGGAAGTCGAAGCCACCGTCATCGGACGCTTCGCGGACGACCGCGTTCTTCGCGTGCGCTACGACGGCGAAATCGTCGGCGAATTAGACATGCGCTTCCTGCATGAAGGTTTGCCGAAGACGACGCGCACCGCGCGCTGGTCGCACGTAGGGCGGGCTTTGCCCGCCGATCAGAACCGCAACAGTCATGGAGCGGGCACCCTCCCCCCTTTCCAAGGAGGGATACAGGGGGGTTCAATCGACAATGGCAACGATCGATTGCTGGACCTGCTGCGGAGTCTCAACGTCGCTTCCAAGGAATGGGTCATTCGCCAGTACGATCACGAAGTGCAGGGCCGCAGCGTCATCAAACCGCTTGCAGGCCCCGCGTTCGGTCCGTCGGACGCCGCCGTTCTGCGTCCGGTCTACACCAGTCGGCGCGGGATTGCCGTCGGTTGCGGACTATGCCCGCACTGGTCGCAGGCCGATCCGTACTGGATGGCCGTTCGCGCGATCGACGAGGCCCTTCGCAACGTCATCTGCGTCGGGGCCGATCCGCAGCGCGTCGCGATCCTCGACAACTTCTGCTGGCCGAAGGTTGATACCGAAGAGTCGCTAGGAGCGCTGGTGCGGACCTGCCGCGGCGCGCACGATGCGGCCGTGGCATACGGACTGCCGTTCATCTCCGGCAAGGATTCGCTCAACAACCAGTTTTCGATGTCCGCCGAAGAGTCGAAGCGCACGGGCCTGCCGCAACAGATCGCGATTCCGCCGACGCTGCTCATCAGCGCGCTGGGCATTGTCGAGGACGTCGGCCGATGTGTGTCGATGGACCTCAAAACGCCGGGGAACGTGTTAGTGCTCGCCGTAAATCAGAGCCGCGACCGTGAGGGAGCGGACAATCAGCACGTAGGGCGGGTATCGCCCGCCGATCAGTACCGCAAGCATGAGCGAACGGAGAAACGAGGTCCGGTCGCTGACGCTCCCGGCTCTGATGCGGAATCGGATGCCGATCCGCGCGATAGCGCGTTTGATCTCGCGCAGGCATTGGAAGTTCACCACCGCGTCGCCGCGCTCATCCGCGACGGCAAGGTCCGCTCCGCCCACGACGTGAGCGACGGCGGACTGGCGGTCGCGCTCGCGGAGATGTGCATCGCGTCCGGACTCGGCGCGACCGTCGAAGTGGATGCGGCGATGTATGCGCATTCTCTGTTCGATGAACCGGCGGCGTGCTATGTTTTGGAGATGACGGCGGACGCCGCCGCCGAGGCGGGCTTGCCGGCCATCGGTCGCGTGACGGTCGAGCCGCGTCTGCGGATCGCCCATGGCGCAGACATGGCGATCGACGTGGCGATTCGGGCGCTCGATGCGGCGTGGCGGGCGCCACTGGCGGCGGGGGGAGGGAGATAGATGGGCGACGTGCGGGTTCTTGTTCTTCGCGCGGCCGGTATCAACTGCGACGAGGAGACGATGCACTGCTGGCAAATCTCCGGCGCGTCGCCGACGCTGGTGCACGTCAACGAGTTGGCCGAGTCGCCGACCATGCTCGACGACTACGCGATCGTCACGATTCCCGGCGGGTTCAGCTACGGCGACGACATCGCCGCGGGGACGATCCTCGCCCAGCGAATCAACCAGACGGTGGCCGACCCGCTGCGGGCGTTCGTCGATCGCGGCGGCGGAGTGCTGGGCATCTGCAACGGATTCCAGGTCCTGGTCAAGATGGGCCTGCTGCCGGGCGGCGAGTTCGGCCGCGACCAGGTGACGGTGACGTACAACGAATCGGCCAGGTTCGAGGCCCGCTGGGTTCGCCTCGAAGTCTCCACCGATAGGTGTCCGTTTCTCACGCCCCGGCGAGGCGAACAACGGAGCGCGTCGGCGGCGAAAGCGGTGACTCGGACGGCGCCGGCGGCCGGCACGCTGCCCGCCGATCCTCGCGCCGGCGGCTTTGGTCCACGCGGCACGGCGTCACTTGCGATCCCGCACCTTGGTCAGAGCAAGGGCGGCGGAGAAGCTGACGAGCGAGCCGCAAGATATGATATGCACGCCGCGACGCCCGTTTCGCCGTCCGAACGCAATCCGGCCGACCTGATCCGCGATCCGTCGATCCTCGAAATGCCCGTCGAGCACGCCGAGGGCAAGGTGGTGACAGCCTCTGACACTGTGGCGCTCAATCTTCTCGCTCACGGGCAAGTGGCGCTGCGTTACATCGACGCCGAGGGCAATTTCGACCGCTACCCCGCCAACCCCAACGGCAGTTCATTCGGCATCGCGGGGCTGTGCGACCCGACCGGCCGCGTCTTCGGCCTCATGCCCCACCCCGACCGCTGCTTCGACCACACCCAGCACCCCACCTGGACCCGCCGTACTCCCTCCGGCCCGCCCGACGGCCTGACCGTCTTCCTCAACGCCGTCCACCACTGGGGCGGGTGAATCGAGTTTTCCTATTCCGGAATCGTTGTATCATAATACGCAGTCCAGGGAAACTACTTGCAATCACAATGCTATTGCGAAATCGAAAACGATGATCGTGGGAGATTCGCTCGTTGGTGCGGGATTGTTACGGTGGCTACTACCGATCATGATCCTGAAATGAGGTGTTTGGCCTGCGGGCACTGCATGCGCGGGCTTCCGGAGTCGGTGTGCCCGGAGTGTGGTAGGAAGCTCAATCCGGCCGACGATGAAACCTTTGACAACGATAGACATACCAAGCGTCGAAGGCGACGATTCCGCAATGTTCTTACCACGACGTGCGGCGTCCTACTCGTTGCTGGGTTCTTTCCTCAGGGACTCTGGCGAGGGAGTCTGACATATACTTGCCGTTATTGTGGGAAACAAGTGACGGCCACTCGATGGCAACTAATAGCTCCCAAGTGGATTCCATTTCGCTATCCCGGATTCCCCTGGACATCGCACGATCGCGTCGCAACCGAAACGGCGTCCACCGAAACCGCCTGTTTTCCCTGTACCAAGCATGAATACAACACTTTCTTTCGCAATCGCTGGTGGTGTTCGCGCTTTGCGGCGGCGACCGGTGCCCCCCGTCCTAGGTCCTCCGATATGAGAACGTCGCAACCGGAGAACGCACACGACCTATTGAGAAGCACGATTGATGCCAATTTGTCAACGCCAGCGGCTCCCTCCCTGCCTCCTAAACGGCGGGTCCAGTTTATTGATTAGTCCGTAAGGTGCATCTTGATGCACCTACCGTCTGCCGGCGTTTCCGTTTGATCCATTCTTTCGGCGTTTGCGTCCGGATTTGCCGTTGGTCAGTTCAATCGCCGCAACGAGCAGTAGATCAACGATTCGCGCCGTACCGTCTTCGTCAGCGATCCAGACGGTGCGAGTTGCCGTCGGCGGCATCCACATGAAGTCGTTGTGCGGCACGCCCAATCGCGTCCCGTCGGCCAGGAGTAACGTAAAGGGTTGGAACGGCCTCGCTTCGTAGACTTTACGAATTTGTTCCTGCGTCATTTAGGCACCTCGAAACGAAAAACCTTACCCGCCCCCAATTCTATCGTCGCAGGATTTCCTCCGCTAGCGGTTCGGCGTCGTAGATTTTCTTCATGGCCTCGATGATCGCCCGCGTATCGACGGCGACGGCGCGGGCCTGCTCCTCGGTGTAGGCGATGTCCAGCACGAGGCTTTGGATGTTGCCGTCGAAGATCAGCCCCACGACCTCGCCTTTCTTGTTGACTACCGGGCTGCCGGAGTTGCCGCCGATGATGTCGGCCGTACACACGAAGTTGTACGGCGTGTCGAGCTTGAGCTTGTCCTTGCGGTCCCACCAGCGCTGCGGCAGGTCGAAGCCGGTCTGACCCTTCCGCTCCGTCGCCCGCTTGTACATCCCTTCGAACGTGGTGAACGGCGGGACCTGCCGGCCGCCCTCGACGAAGCCCTTCACCGGCCCGAACGCCAGACGCAGCGTGAACGTCGCGTCGGGATACATGTCCTCGCCGTTGATGGCGAACTGGGCCGCAGCGATCTTGGCGTAGGCGTCTTTCTCGGCCCCCTCGATTTCGTCCTCGTACTTTTTCCTCCACGCGCGGGACTCGGGGTCGAGCTCGACTGCCAGTCGGATCATGGGGTCGTCGCTGGCGGCGATCGCAACCGTTCCGCCCTCGGAAAGCTGCTTGCGAAGCTCGACGTCCTTGAGCTTGGTTCCGCGGACGAGCAATTCGGCCCGCGCCCGCGGCGACATGCCGCCGAGGGCCTTTTGCGCGTAGGCGTCGTCGCCGCCGAACGTCTCGACCATGTACGACAGCCCGCTGGCGATCCGGTCGATTTCGAGATCGTCGTAAATCGGCTTGGGCGAGAACAACTCGAGGTAGAGTGAGTCGAGACGCGCATCGGAGTATTCACGAAGCCGTTCGGCGTTTGGCTTTTGCTTTTCCTCGGCCAGCCGCACGAGGTCCACCGCGATGCCGAACAAATCGGATCGCATTCCCGAACGGTGCCGCGGATAGAACTCGCGGTATTTCGCCTGGGCCTGGGCGACCTGGTCCCACGCGTCGCCCCACTGACCCTTGTAGTCCGGGTTGGCGCTCACCGCCGCGCGGAGCTTTTTCTCATCCTCCATCTTTTTCTTCATGACCGCCGGGTCCTGCAAGCCCGCGAGGATGCCCGTGCGAGCCTTGCGCCCGTTCTGCACGCCGAACAGATCGCCCTCGGCGATGCGGGCGAACTCGGCGTTGCGGCCCGAAAACGTCTGGAGCTGCACCTCGCGTCGCCAGAGTCGCTGCATACTGACGGGCATTTCCACGTCGCGCATGAACTTGAGGTGTTCGACGGTGTTGAGCCGCTGCGTCCGACCCGGATGACCCGCGACGAAGACCAACTCGCCGTCGGCGGAGCCGTTCTGGCTCCACTTGAGGTAGTGCTCCGGCTTGTACGGTTTGCCGTCCTCGTACACGCGGAAAAAGCACATGTCGAGGTCGAAGCGCGGATATTCGAAGTTGTCGTTGTCGCCGCCGAAGAATGCGATGTCCTGCTCCGGGGCCATGACCAGGCGGATGTCGGTGAAGCGCTTGTACTGGTAGAGGTGGTAGCGTCCGCCCTTGTAGAGTGTCACGACCTGGCAGTCGAGCTTGGTGGCGTCCTCGCACTCCTTCTCGATCGTCGTGGTCATTTTGCGCCGGGAAGTATTGGCGTCGGCGGTGGACATGCCCTTCGTCACCGCACCTTTGATCCGATCGGTCACGTCCTCGATGGTCCACAGCACGTTGATTTCGAGGTCGGGACACTTGGCCTCCTCCTCGCGGGTCCTGGCGTAGAAGCCCGTCTTGAGCAGGTTCTTTTCCGGCGTGCTGAGCTTTTCGAGATCGTCCGAGCCGACGTGGTGATTGGTCATCACCAGCCCGTCGGCGGAGACGAACGAGGCCGACCCGCCGCCGTTGAAGCGCACGGACGACTTCTGCACGTGTTCGAGCCACTGCGGCGTCGGCTCGAAGCCGTACTTCTCCTTGAGGTACTTCGCCGGAGGTTTGGTAAACAGCCACATGCCCTCGTCGGCCATGACAAGGCTCGACGCCGCCACCCCGAACACGGCTGCGAGCGCCGTTCGCCTTACCCATCGAGTCATCATGCGTCCATCCTTTCGCGTAACGGAAATCCAAACGTGGGGTATTGTGTCCCAGTTCCGCGCCCATTTGAAGGGGGTGGCGGAAAGCCGACGGTTTCCGACAAGAACGCCGGTTCGTGACACTTCCGGCGGCGTGAGAATCCGAACCCCAAGCGCAAGCGCGGGGTGGTCCAAACCGCTCCGCCAACGGGGTGCTTTGGGTCACACAACACACTCCTGCTACCTGAGACGCCGCCCGTCGCTTGCGCTTCCATGAGCGTGTCCGTGTCAAGGGCGGGACGTTC
>ERZ1292630.5106-Hain-H41-02um-R3-5106-length-10900-cov-8_pt1 | contig 10900 bp, 5 predicted proteins | sample MGYA00564408_ERZ1292630 | MGnify/ENA primary metagenome ERZ1292630 (study PRJEB36523, sample SAMEA6512641) | groundwater metagenome | collected 2019-01-08 | study: AquaDiva: Metagenomics assemblies of 32 groundwater samples
CGCACAGCGTTGCGAGTCCTGCAGGCATGCTTAAGCTTGCCTTTCGTGCTTGGCTCGCGGAGGTCACGAACGCGCAGCGCCTGCAGAACATCATCGCCCGGCACGCGCGGCTGCGAACGCGAGATTGGCGTCGACGCGTTTTAGACCAGTGGAAATTCGCCGCCCTATCGCAAGCCAGTGAGCGCCGATGTACCTCGCTCGCATTCATCGAGAGCATCACACGCAATGAGCGCGAAAAGCGGCTGGAGGCCGAACGACTTGCGACAGCGGATCGATCCCTCACGACCTCGCTGCAGCAAGAAAATGTTCGACTGCGTGAAACGTTGTTCGATTTGCGTTCCCAAGTCGCGCATCTAAACAGTCCGATGGTGGTTGACTTTCGCAAACCGCTCTACGATGCTCGAACAAGGCTGCCTCTTCCCTGCGGGGTGCTACGCTTCCGCCAACACGGATATGACGCATCGGGCGCCAGCGGTGGGGGCGGACCCTTCGCCAGCGGGTCCCCCATTGGGTATCACACGGACATGCCAGTCGCCGCGGATGGCGGGGCCGTGGTCCTTCTCGGCAAACCCAACGGCACGGCCTCCACGTCCGCCGCCGCCGCCGCTCCAGGTTATAGTGACTTCCACTTTGATTTGTCGCACGAGGCCGACCAACCCGGCGTGGCCACGCCCAACCGTCCCGCCGCACAGGGCTTCTATGCGATCCGGGTGGATACGGGCGTGTCGTCGCAGCTGACGCTCGGCAGCGACGGGTACCAAAAGGATGGTTACACCGCTCCGATGACAGACGATGTGCTCATGCTCGTCGATTTGGCCCTCCGATACACACAAGTCGCACGGCAGGTGTATCGCGCGACGCGTCACGTGTTCGGCCAATCCTCCATGATCACGCGGCCCAGTGAGTGCGAAACACTGGCCGACGTGTGTCGTCACACCTGGGCGACCAAGTCTCACAACCCCCTTCGCAAGGCGGACGCCGTCATGAAAGAAATCGCAAGTGTCTACTCCGAGTTTGCCCAGTGCCGAAAAATCTGCTTCGACGCGTGCTTTGATCTGCGCGACCGGCTCGTTCGAGGCTACGCGCCAGCTCCCGCTCAGTCTTCTCCGACGAGTCCCAGTCCTGCCACGGGTTCATTCGCACCGAATTCAAGTGCCTTTCTCGCATCGACAAATCTGTGCATTGTTTCGGACGTCGCGGAGCCGCAGTTTGTATTCTGCGGCGGGATCGGCATGCTCGACTTCGGCGCTGATGACGAGATGATGTGTTCCGTACGATCCACCAGCCAAACGACGACGAAAGTCGGCGGAGCCAGTGCCGCCGTGAAGGCCGGGGCGGGCAGCAGCCCCGCCGTCCAGCCCGCGCCGCCGCCCAAGTTCACACGCCAGAAGGCACTTGGCGAGCTGGTCTTCGGTGACCTTGCTGGCGAGCCGCAGTTCTACTTCGCCGTATGCGTCGCCATCTTGGGGCCCGATGTGGTTGCAGAGCTCATGGCTGACTTTTACTTGGATCACGCGTCCGTCGATGGAGGTCACGGCGGCCTTTCGCCAACTGCGGACGCGAAGGACGCCACGAGTGTCCAAGTGGACCTTGCTACCGCCGCCAGCAGCCCCAATGGCGGCGGGGGCTGGGGGTCCATCAATTCTCCGATGAATCCGTACCACGCGTGCTCGCTCGACCGTGCGGTATGGTACGTGCTGCGCCGGATGGGGTGCACGAAGAAGCTCGCCTTCGACGAATTCACAGGGAATGTCAGCAGCGGCACGGGTTCCATGGCCACGTTCCACGGCATCGCGGACGCGCACCGAACGCTCTGCCAGCGACTCTACGTGTATCGGGCCATGAAGGATAATGTGGCGCACGGTGGAAGCAACCGCGGCTCCCTTCGCATGGGCCCCAACGGCGGTGGGCTGTCGAAAAAAGTCACCATCGCCAACGCGTCGTCCTTACCGACGGCACCGGTGAGCCGCGGCACCCACCACCGAGGCGGTGGGCCACACGCCGCCACGGGACAGGCCGTCGGTGGCGATCGAGCCGAACCAGTGGACGCGCCGAGTCCGCCCCTCCTGCCGCGGCTGGGCGACCTCGTTGAGCAGCGCGAAGGGATCACCAATGCCGAGGAGCACCCGTGCCTGCGCTACCTTGTGAACTTTGCAGCCGCCGTGTGCCTTTGGGGCAGTGGGGGTTCGACCCTAAGCGACGCCGCGGGCGGCCCCGTCGGGGCGGTCACAGATACCACCGCGTCCGGTACGGCGGTGCGCGTGATGACGTCGCGTTTCAGCGTGACCGACGATCTGGGAGACGGTTACGTGCTGCTCGCTCGGGTGGTGGGCCATGCCGTCGAGCTCGTGCACCGCGCATTCGCCAAGGCCCAGACCCTACCGCAGGCGCCGTCATCGTCGTCGACGTTGACGTTGCCGGTTCTCTCAAGTTGCGCCGCGCCGACGCTTTCCGCATCGCTCTCGTGGCAGAGCGGCGTAACCGAAACGAGCAATCGAGAGGCGGTGGATTACATCGTGGCGGCGTGCCGCCATCTCGGATGCCACTTGCCACACGACATGTTTCCAAGATCCGATGGTCCTACATCCGGTGGCGCCCCGGGAGGGGGGTTAGGTCCCATACCCGTCGATTCAGTGGATTCCGTTTCAAGTGCTTCTGCCGGAACGGTCGGCACGAAAGCGCCGTCCCGCATCGATCAATTCCACCAGAGCAAAGTCAAAATTCTGAGTGCAGTGTACAACTTCTTGTTTTCCTATTCCGAGGTCGCCTCCACGGTTTCGGTTCTCTTGACGGCGCATGGCCTTTCGCCGTCCCCAGCGGGTGATCTCGCAATAGCCTCTGCGAGTGGTGCCGCCGCCCAGGCCGCCGCCGCCGCGTCCCGCCGGCCAACCGTCAATCCTGTGCCACGCGCCCGGGCTCGAGGCATGAGCGTGGTGGCCACGCAGGACATGGCGGCCGCCGCGGCGGCGGCAACCTCGTCGGCCGCTTCTACCAGTGCCGCGTCCGGCTCTGGTTCTCCGTGGCTCGCGCTCCTGCCCCCTGCTCCCTACACCTTACAATTTAGCGAACGGCATATGCAGCGGGCAGCGTGGCTGCTATTTGGGACGTCCGAGCCGAACACGGACCCTTCCGCTCCGAGTCCATCGCCACTCAGTGGCGGCGGTAACGGAGGCCCCGCGGCGACGGCGACGAGCGTGGCCGCTGCCAACGTGCTGCGCGCGCTCCACTATTATCTGCCACCTCTGAGGTCCGCGGTCGCGGCGTGGATCGTGGACGACCCTCTCTCTCTTGGAGGTGTGTTCGTATCGGTTGTGATGCCGTTCTGGGCCCAGATTGCGCATGTGGGTGCGTGGCGCCCGGGAACCGGTTCCCCTGTCCCAGTCGACGCCGCCGCGACCGAGACCGCCTCCTTTTCGGCCCCTCGCGCGGCGGCCGTTCGGCGCGCGTCAAACGTTGTGGGGTCGTCGCGTCGCGGCAGCAGTTCGACGGGGGCAGACAACGGCGACGCCCAGCAGCGCGCGCTGCTCACGCGACTGCCGGCCCCGGTGTGCCAAACGACCCGATTCGTTCGCATCGTGTCGCTGGCCATCGCCGCATCTTTTGAGGCATTGGTAGTGACCGCCGGAGATGTGTTGGTGGCCCCCGGGTCCACGTCCACTACTACTCCGTCCACGTTACTCCCGCCCGTGGCGGCGACAGCGGCTCTATGGCTCTGTCAACGCTTTTCACTGTCGGTGGCGTCTCTTCCGGTCTTTGCCTCCCAACTGCTTGCCGGCATCGCTGTCCGCATGGCGGTGGTATCACACACAACGCGCGGTGGCGCGACCTCTGCGTTCTCGTCGCCGACGCTCGTGCCCCCGGGTAAGTCCACGGGCAATTTGCGGGAGGGGGCTGCAGCGTCCCTGCCAGCATTCGCGTCCCCTTCGCCTTCGGCAGCCATCACCGCTGCCTTTCACACCATCGCGGACGCCGTCGCCGAGGAGGCGGTGGCGCTTCATCAAGTCAGGGTGCCGATAAGTGCGGCCACAGGGGCGGGAGGTCGCTACCCACCACCACCGGACGGGGGGGCGTCTCCCACATTGTCCGTTCTTCCCGTCGACGCCGCGATTGCCGCGATATTTCATGTCGCGCGCCGGATGGCCGAGGTAGCCCATCGCGCCCATAGCCAAATAGCGGTCCCCCACGGTAGTGGAACCACGGCAGGGGGCACGCCGACCACGACCACGGCGGTCGCCGCCGCGGCATTGATGCGTCTGCCAGGTGGTGACGCCTCCTCCGCCACGTGCGGGGGCCCCCTTGCGTCATCGTCGTCCTCTGTGCTCTATGCCACGGCCACCGAAGCATGGTTTGTCCTGCTGCTCGAACACTTGACCCCTATTTCAGCTTTGTCCCACCGGCTCGTCGCCCCCGCCGGGCGAGGCGGGGCCGCGGGGGCGTCGCCTCTGGGGGCGTCAGTCGGTGGCTCACACTCGAGCGCCGGCGCCACCTCGTCGTCGCTGAACGCCACGATGCGAGGAGGTACCGCGGCCGCTTCCGCCGTGCGTACCGTTCACGGGCTGCCGGTGATGTGCGACGCTCCGAGCTCGCTCATGCATGTGTGGATGCCGGTGCCGCCCTCTGTTGGGCCTTCAACCGATGCAGGGAATGCGTCGCCGGCCGCTCCCGCCGCGGCCGTGCATTCCAGCGGCCCGTCCTCCGGATCGTGGCTGCACACGGTGGTTCAGGTTGACGTGCTTGCGAGTTTGGCTCCGTTCCATTCCAAACTCATCGCTGCGTTCGTGCAGTATAGCTGCTTCGGCACGGAGCGGCAGTGGAAGGCGCTTGATGAGCGCGCCTGCAACTGGGCAGCTTATCTCCGTATTCTCAGGGCCGTTTTCATTCCGGTGACGCGTAGTAGCGCAGGACCACCACCGCTACCACCTCGCTCTGCCAACATGACCGACGCAGCGGCCGTTATCGACGACAGCGCGGCGGCACTCACCGCGGGCGACAACGCCGTTGACGATTGGCCCACGGTGCAGTCCGTGAATCTCACCGTGTTGGACCACCCCAAGCGCTTCCTACAGGTTGCGTTAGCCGCCTTCTACGTGGTGTGGATGCACCGAGGCACACGTTGGAGCCACTTCATCGACAGCAGCGCAGGGCCGCTTCCCAGTGCAGCCGCGATCACAGGGAGCGGCAGCCCCAGCCGCGGTGGCTCCGCGGGCGGCCGTCGGGGATCCACTGGCGGCGGAGGATCCCTTGCATATTCATCGCAGGACCCCATCGACAAAACACGCTTTGTGCCGTCGCTGCAAGAATACGCCCCCACCGCGTCCGTCGTCGAAGCCGAGTTCTCCAGGCTGGCGGTAGCGGCCTCGGCGTTGTCCCCGATGCGTCCGGCGTCCTCGTCGGCAAGCGTCGTGAAGTCAGTAGTGGCCGCGTCGTCGTCGTCGTTGTCTGGGACGAATCCCCCCACCGCCCAGGTGTCGTCAATCGGCAGCCCCGGCGGACCTCCGACCGTCGCCACCTTGGCGTTGCGCGGCGTGGCAATGAAGCCGCAGGCGTTCCGCATCATGCTGGAGGCGGAGCCGTGTTTAAACTTTTCAGGAACATTGGACGCCATCGCGCTCATTTGTCGCACGCTAAATGCCTCCGACGCTTGGATGTCGTGGCATGCCGCGATTCATCGTGAGCTTCAACACTTGTTGGTGGTCTGATCGGCATCCGCGGCCAATCCCAAACGGAATGGGGGAACGTACCAACCCACACCAACCATCGACCTCATCGGCGAAACGCATCAGCACGCAGCCCTTGTGTTAGGACACAGGCGCCACCTACGGAGTGGCGCCCCCAACTTCGCGCGTCGTGAACGACCCACCGAGTGATGTTCCCAATAGAAACGGAAGTGTTCTCCTCCCCAGTAGCCGTCGAAGCATCGCGCACGTCAGCCCCCCACGTCAGCCGCCCACGTCAGCCGCCCACGTCAGCCGTCCACGGGCCACGGAATGTTTCTTTCCTCCCCTCTCGCGAACCCTGTAGACCTCGTCCGAGGCCCGCGAGCCAACAATCGGTGCAACACTTTACAACCGTTTCATAGGCGTCACCCGCTCGGATTCTTCCTTTTGTGCTTCCTCTCTCCCCGCCCCCTCCCTGGTGGTGCTGTCAAGTATTTTCTTGCTCCGCTTGTGTGCCCCTCTGCCCCCAACTCTTTTCATTCCCCCTTTCAGATGATGGAGTCCTCATCTGCGGCCAATTTGCATCCGCCGCCTGCGGGGGGAACATTCAAGGCCCTCCTTTTACCATCGCCGTTCTTGTCGGTGACGCTCGTCCTGCAAAGTCCGCACCATGAGAGCCCTTCTCAAGCCGAAGAGGACCGCGCGATCTTTGCGGCCACCGTGCCAACCGCTCTGCGGTCCTTCTCGGTTCACTTGGGCACCCAACTTTCAACGCTTCTTCAACCACAAAGGCTAATTTCGCAGAGAGAAGACCGAACCACTGCCGATGACGACAGTGGCCATGGCGGTGCCAACGGCGGATCAACAGCGGCCAACAACACGCTGGGCTTTCCAAGTCGCAATGCCATTCGGGCGGCCTCCATGCACGTGCATTTACTCGCCGTGCATGGAGCCGGCGACGACGCGTCGTCCGATATTGCATCAAACCACCGATTCCGTCAAATCGCCGAGTCTCTCGAGCTGGATTTTTTGGCCGCGGTGGGACCCATCGTGCCCCGAAGTGCTGCCAGTAGCGCCTCTGGCGGTGGGGCGTCCGCCTCTGCCGGCACGTCCAGGCTACCCCTTCTGGTGGCGGCGGCGGCCGGAGATCACACCACGATCACCTATCAACGGTTTCACTCCCTCGCCACCGAGGAGAACGGAACTCCTCCTCTCCTCGAAAGAATTGAATGCACCTTGTCGTTCCCCCTGCCGATCGCCGCCGCCCCCGGCACGAGGACCCTCACACCTGGGGGAGGAGCGGATTCGCAAGGGGTTCGTGCGGTGGCTCCTGACAGCTTGCCGTGTGCCGCGGCATCCGCTCCATTTTGCGGAGACGTCGCCGCTGTCACGTCGACCGAACAGCAGCTCATCGTGTGGGACCTTTGCCTCACCTATGCCATCGATACCCAGAGTCGCGGCAGTGTCGTGGAAGCCGCTCGCCGCTGGACAACCGATACGAAGCAGGAGGAGCGGCGCACACCGTCGTCGTCGTCGTTGACGCACCAACCGGAGTGGCTTGCCGTGACTTACCGACCGAATCCATCCGACGCGTCGTGGACCGAGCGGCAAGGTTGGACGCGGTCCCGCGACGATCACACGGTGAATCAGCTCGTCGCGTTGCAACAGCAACAAAACATCTCCTCGAAGTCGGCCACCACCAGTGAGGGCGTCGCCCCTTCGCCATGCCGCCGGTTCGACCTCATCATCGCGGTGAGAAAGCTCCCTCCCTCCGTTCCTTCTTCGACAACGTCGGCACCACCTGCCCCTTCCCTCATTCACAAATCTTTGCAGCCGTCCGTAGCCGATACGGAAATGAGCTCCGTGGCTCCGCGGGTGGCGATCGGCGAGAGTCCCCACTCCGCCCTCCTCGAACAGCTCACCATGACGACGCGCTGGTACGTCCCCGCCAATTTACGCGCGGCCAACGTCGTTTCGGACGTTGCGGCCAGCGCCACGTTTGTTTCATTCAACATGGCGCGCCCGGCGTGTACGACAGCCCATTCATCATCTTTGCACTCCACCGGCAATGCTACGTTGGCTTCCTCCAGCTTACAAGACGTTGCCGTTGTGACCGGCACGCTCGTGGCACCCAGCATGGCGGAGGCCACCCAATACTCCCCGGAGGCCTGGCACGACCGCATCCGCACGGAGAGTCACACGAGTTTGCTGATCCTTGAGGACGTGGCATCGGACATTGTCGCGCAAATGCGTGCGCGTGGGAAGGCCGTCGTCCCGTTCCTACGGACGCCGGCCACACTGCCCAGCGAGTGGCATCACCAACACACCCTCGCTCACCACCATCACGTCACCGACAAGGAGGTGCGACCGGCCGTGTCCACTGCGCAGCCGCCCGACGGAGCCGTTCAGGCGACCGTGCTGCATGCGCCGCTGCCCGATTTGCTGGGCAAACTGAGCGACGGGTCGTGGCACCAGCGGCGCAACGTCGTGGTGATGCCACCCTTGCACGCCATGACAAACCGCAGCGGAGGCGGTGGCAGTGGGGTGCCGCTCTGGTCCTCCATTGAGTGGCTGATCAGCTACTTGAACGACACGGTTGCGTGGAATCCGTTGGAGTGCGTGCTTCACATGGCGCCGCACGCCGCGGATCTCGTTGTGGTCCCTTCGTGAGAAGTGAACAAGGAAGGAAGGAGAGGTGTTTGGGTTGGTAAAAAACGTTCTTCAGAGGTTCTCCGCCGAATCCTTTTTTTTCTCCTTCGCATCAAAAGTCACGATAGTGTCAATGGGGAGGATAAATCAGTGTGACCCCCTCCGGTTAGGGTCCCGCGGTAGGTTCACCTATAGGTTGCCTCCCGCGGTTGCCCGATGGTGAGAGATGATCCGTCCCCTGCAACGCTTCCTTTGATAATACTTTTTCCTTTTTAACAGTTTCAATTATTAGAAGTCAATCATCCAAATGGCCCCCAAGGCGAACACTGGCAAGAAGGAGCTGAAGGCAGCGGCGCCGGCGAAGAAGGCGGCGAAGGCGCCCTCGGCGAAGGCCCCGGCCGCGAAGAAGGCCCCGGCGGTCGCGGCGAAGAAGGTCATTGCGGTGCGTCAGCGCAAGGCGTACACCCGCCCGCAGTTCCGCCGCCCGCACACCTACCGCCGCCCTGCGGCGCGCAAGCCGTGCGCGACGACGAAGACGATCAAGAACCCCTTCGACTCGTTCCGCGTCATCAAGCACCCGCTGACCACCGATATGGCCATGAAGAAGATCGAGGAGAACAACACGCTGACGTTCATCGTCGACCCCCTCGCCAACAAGACCCAGATCAAGAAGGCGATGCACGAGCTCTACCAGGTCAAGTCCGTCAAGGTCAACACGTTGATCCGCCCCGACGGCCTCAAGAAGGCGTACATCCGACTAGCATCGTCGCACGACGCCATGGAGATCGCCTCCAAGATCGGTATCCTATAAGGGCCAGGACCGGCCCCACAGTTGTTCACTGCCGCCCCCCCCCCCCCCCCCCAATCGGATGTCTCGACGTAATAAAGAATTGGATTCGCAGCGTCGCCTGAAACACCCAGCGCCGCGAGAGAGAGAGAGAGAGAGAGGAAGGGGGGGGGCCCAAACATAGGGACCACACCCCCTCCTCCTGACTCCTGATCTGTCCTGTCGGTGTGTGATTCACTGCTTTCCCTTCCGGCCTAATCGCTACCTCATCGCAAAACGACCCAGCAGGATGATGCGGAGCGGCACCCGCCGCTTGGAGTTCCTCCCACGTTTGGTGGGGTTGGCGCCTTCACCACTGAACAATGTGGGCTCCTTTTTTTTTAACTGGCGTGGGACACGTGGTTGGGTCGGCCGCACCCCTTGTTTGCACCCACACCCCCCGACCAGAGACGCTAGTTGCCTCCTCCGCTCATTTTCGTACTATGGCCCCCAAGGCGAACACTGGCAAGAAGGAGCTGAAGGCAGCGGCGCCGGCGAAGAAGGCGGCGAAGGCGCCCTCGGCGAAGGCCCCGGCCGCGAAGAAGGCCCCGGCGGTCGCGGCGAAGAAGGTCATTGCGGTGCGTCAGCGCAAGGCGTACACCCGCCCGCAGTTCCGCCGCCCGCACACCTACCGCCGCCCTGCGGCGCGCAAGCCGTGCGCGACGACGAAGACGATCAAGAACCCCTTCGACTCGTTCCGCGTCATCAAGCACCCGCTGACCACCGATATGGCCATGAAGAAGATCGAGGAGAACAACACGCTGACGTTCATCGTCGACCCCCTGGCCAACAAGACCCAGATCAAGAAGGCGATGCACGAGCTCTACCAGGTCAAGTCTGTCAAGGTCAACACGTTGATCCGCCCCGACGGCCTCAAGAAGGCGTACATCCGCCTTGCGTCGTCGCACGACGCCATGGAGATCGCCTCCAAGATCGGCATCCTATAAGGGCCAGACGCACCCGCGCCACCGGCGCCCTGTGATGATTTCACACACATTTACGTCGCTCCCATTTTTCCTTTTCCCTCAAATTGGTTCTCTCTTCGTATCTGCCCTCTCCATTGGGATGAAGAGGAAGTGGACACTACTGAGGAGCGAATAGCACAAGGGATGTCACCACCCCGGAAGGGACAGCAGAACACCGACGATTTTGAACTATTTTTTCGGTTTGCTGTTACTATTATTTCAACCCCCGAAAGTACACTCAAAGCCTCTCTCCCACACGCTCTCCAACTCGCCCTTCGTCTTGTCTCTCTCTGCGCTCGAAAGCAATGCCACACAAGGATTCGCAAAAGTACCGACTACAGTCGGAGGACCTTCCGGGCAACTTCCCGCACTTCACCGACTTCATCGACCCCCGCATGGCGCACACTTCCTCGGGCACTTGCGGTGGTAACATCATGAAGCAGGGCGTCATGCAGTACTATCAGTGGCTGCACTGCGTCGGCAACTGGGGCGAGGAGCACTCGATGTGCAAGAAGGCGCGCTTCTACGCCGAGAGGATGCTGCACGACCACTTCCTGGAGAAGCTCGACGAGAAGAAGGCGCTCGGACACTTCGACTACACCATTTTGTATGGTGCGGCACCCTGGAAGGGGTTCAAGGCGCTGTACCAGCCCGTCAAGAAGAACCGCCCCGGAGCGTACGAGTTCTGGCAGTCCCGCGACTTTGAGAACCTGCTGGACCACTCGGACGCCGGCGATTGGCGGAAGCACGCGCCGGTGCTCCACGACGTCTTCGTCAAGGGCAAGAAGCCGGTCTTCGACTGA
>ERZ1292630.1460-Hain-H41-02um-R3-1460-length-23250-cov-7_pt2 | contig 10893 bp, 9 predicted proteins | sample MGYA00564408_ERZ1292630 | MGnify/ENA primary metagenome ERZ1292630 (study PRJEB36523, sample SAMEA6512641) | groundwater metagenome | collected 2019-01-08 | study: AquaDiva: Metagenomics assemblies of 32 groundwater samples
CTCTCCGAAGAAGTCATCGTCGTAACACATCGTGTCGAACACCACCGACCGGTGGCACGCATGAAACGAGGCCTCATCGGCCGCAGCATCTTCACTGGGCCCCGCGCCGCTGCGGGACGTGAGATTCATGGGCGACGCCACGGGGTGACCGCGACGAGCTGCCGTCATCATGCTCTGGCCGAGGCTCGCCTCTCGGGAGCCTCCGTCCGCAAAGCTGACTCGTTGATTGGTCTGCGACATCAGGGGAGACCACCACTTAACGACCTTGTGTGTGGGGGGGGGGGATGAGGGAAAGAGGAGGGTCGATCCGATTTTCCACACACTCACTTCACGCCACACTCCGGGTGCCCTCAAGAATCCGCGTTCACTCTCTTACCCCTCGTTAGGTGTTCAAGGTCCATTTGGCCCGGCACACCGTGCACTCGTAGTGCATCGTCTGACCCTCATCGGCACCGCGGGACTGCACCCCGTACGAGAAGCAGCTGGTGGTGGTCTGGCACTTGGCGCAGTAGGCATCCTCGGTCGCTCGCCCGACTCTGGCAGGGGTCGCCGCCACGGGCGCCAGACCCTTCCCGGCGTCGCTGCCGGACAGGGCGCGCATCTCATCAACCATGAAGGCCATCAGGTTGGCGTCGAACGACACCATGTTGGTCCCGGCAGTGACCTCGTCGACGGAGGATGGTGAGGGGCTGCTTGTCAACCCGCAGTGGACGCACGTCGCCAGCGATCTGCCACTTGTGGTGGCTGGGGGAAAGAACCATCCGCACGCGGGGCACGCCAACGCTCCAAGCGTAAAATTCCTAGTCCGAAAGTGAGCTGCAGACATTCTTTTTTCCGGACCAGCGCCTATGTGAGAGAAACAAGGAATATCAAGCAGGGACCGAAAATAGGGGACCCAACGTCACGCGCGAACACCAATTCTCGCCCGTTGGCGTGTCACCGGATCCGAACATCGCATGGCCTCCTCTTGCCCGCTGTTTATCTGTCTCGTTTCCTACCCCGTGTCAGTACTTGAAGACCACCGTTTCCACCGGTGCGCCGGACCGTCGGGCCGCCTTGGCCTCCTCGCGGAACGCGTCAAGTTCTTTGGCCGTCACGTGTCGGTTCTTGGCAGGATCGGCAAAGTCGAATTCTTGTGCAATAATGGCGGGCGGATGCTGGCTAAGGTGCGACCTCTGATGCTGGTACGCGTTGCTGTCGTAGAGCTCGATCGCCCGAAAAATGGACCACAGCGCGACCAGGACAACGGCCCCATCGCCGATCAGCTGCACAGTACGGCTTTCGCGCGCGATGCTGCCTGTGGCACTGGCGTGGCCCCACCAGCCGTGTTTAAACGGTAGCCTAGCGGGCCACGGCCAGTCCTCGAATCCGAGGACTCTTGTCGTTCGCCGAAGCATTTGCTGAAGGAGGGAGGCAATTGCAGCACTGACACAGGCAAGCAGCCGTGGGCGAGAACCGTTGTGCTGATCACAGCACGTGGCAGGGTGACGAGCCTTGGACACAACGCGGCACGATCGATTAACAAAAAAAATAACCACCAAAGAGGGAGCAGATTTTGAGAAGCGGCGTTGCCCGGTTCTGGGAATCGGGACCGGGGGAGTTAATCGGCGACGCTACGCCGGTGGGACGACGATGACGCGAGTCTGGTTTGCGAAGCCCTTGGTGAACTGATCCGCGTGCACGGCCACGGCAACTTGGCCCGGACGGGCACCCAGACTGTTTCGTGCATAAGCCAGCGCCAGTCCGACGCGCTTCTCGCGATCGATATCGTCTCCCAGTGTGGCCGTGTCGTAGTACACTGGAAACACGCCACGCACGATGGACAGCGCTCGGCACACCGCAGCGTCCTGGCTGGCGCAGACGATGGGGCACTCCGGACGGTACTTCGCAACCAGCTTGGCAGACCGGCCAGTGTTGCTGAGAACGACGATGACCGCAGCGTTGAGTTCGAAAGCCGAATTGACGGCGCTGGAGCAAATAGACTCTTCCGGAATCAGGGGCAACTTTTGCAACGCCTTGATCGACCAGAACACCACTTGATCACGAGTGGCAACCTGCGCCTGGAGACAAATGCGAGCCATGTAGCGAACCACCTCGTTGGGATACAGGCCTTTCGCCGTTTCGCCCGATAGCATAACGCAGTCGGCCCCGTCCAGCACCGCGTTGGCCACGTCCGAAACCTCTGCACGCGTGGGGCGTGGGTTGTTGGTCATCGACTCCAACATTTGCGTGGCGCAAATAACTGATTTGCCGACCACGTTGCACTTGGCGATGAGCATCTTTTGGGCCACGACGACCTGCTCTGCCGGGATTTCGACGCCCAGATCGCCTCGGGCGACCATAATGCCGTCGCTCTCGGCGATGATACTATCGATGGCGTCGACACCCTGGTGGTTCTCAATCTTCGAGATGATTTGCGTCTTGGGGCCGCGAACCGCTCCGAGGGCGGCACGGACCTCGCGCACTTGCTCAGCGTTGCGAATAAACGATGCAAAAACCATGTCGACTTCATTCCGCGCTCCGAACTCAAGGTCGGCCCTGTCCTTGGTGGACACGGCCGGCAGATCCACATCCGCCTTCGGTAAGTTGGTGCCCTTGCGGTCTGTCAACAAGTGTTTGTTGTTGACGAGAACACGCAGCGTGCGATCGTCGATGATCTCGGTGATGGTCAGATCAAGCACACCGTCGTCGATGAAGATCTTCCCGCCGGGTTTGACGACTTTGCACAGGTTCGCGTAGTCGAGATAAAATTTCGTGTTGTTACCGCATTTCTCGAAGGCCGGATCGCATGTGACAAGGACCGAGTCGCCAGCGTTGAGCTGCGCGCCGCCTCCCTCAAACAAGCCCGTTCGAATTTCCGGACCTTTGGTGTCGAGCGCGATTGCAATTTGAACGCCCAGTTCACGGGCCGCAATGCGGACATTGTCGATGGTCGCCTGGTGAAACTCGTAGCTGCCATGGGAAAAGTTCATCCGGGCGACGCTCATGCCGGACTCGATCAACCCTTTGAGCGCTGCGACGGTTTGAGTTTTGGGCCCGATGGTGCAGATGATGCGGTTCATGCGCGGCCGGTTTGCCACGTCCTGGTAGATGGACAGGCCGGTGTTGTGCTGCAGCTGCGAAACGGTGGCCATCTCGTCGCGTGTGGTTCAAGGAAGCGGCTTCGTCTATGAGTGGCACTTGATTTACGCCACAACGTCCAGACGGGGATGGGGGCACATGGTCGCACGACGCGCCGAGGGGTGTCGCGTGCGTGTTGTGTAGCGTCACGTGCGGTCCGCCCATGTACTCGCTCAGCGACAACAAATAGGAGAGGGGATGGTTATCGGGCACAGCCGTTTGCTGGGCGTTGCAGGGCCAACGCTAGGGGGCGAAGTGTTATGGGTTTCGCGTCGCGTCAGTCGCTCTCTCTCTCTCTCTCTCTCTCTCACTCTTTCTCTAGCGTCACGTCTTGCTTACTCCGAGGCGACAGCGGCGGCGGGTGCCTCTGGCGCCGGCGCCTCTGACGCCGTGGGTGCCTCAGACGGGGCGACACCATCGTCATCGACTTCCTCGTCGGTGGAGACGTCTTCGATCGAGTGCAAGATATGGGTTTCGAATTCCGCCTTTTTGGCTTTGAGCGCCTTGACGGCAGCGTCGACCTGGCCGAAGGACACAGGGGCCTCAACTTTAATGCGTTCAAAGAGGCGGTGCTTCTCCGTCGAGTGGTGCATGACCTTCTCTTTTGGCGGCGGGGGCGCAACTGCTTCCTTCGCGGGCTTTGCGGCAGCCGGGGCAGCCTTCTGAACTTTCTTGGTGCGATCTTGGAAGAGCCACTCGTCATCGCGGACGGGTAACTTCAAACCGGCGGGCGCCGACGACGCGGGATCGAACGCAGCCAATTTCCGCATTCGCTCGCGCTCTTGCCTTTCGCGGTCGTGAGCCGCCACCTTGTCGTGCAAGTAGGCGATCAGCGTCGAGCAGGCATCGATTTCCCCTTCAAAGGGGTTGCGGCGCCGCTCCAGCTTCGCGGCCTTCTTCGCTGCCTTGCGCGCTGCGTCGCGTTCCGCCCAGATGCGTTCGCGCTCGCGGCGCTGCGCCTCCTGCTGATCGCGGTACTTTTGCATCGCCACCTCCTTCCAGTCATTCCAAGCCTTCATCTGCTGGTCGAACGTGGTCTTGGCCGAATCGGCGGTTTCGTTGATCTTGGTGATTTTGGCTCGGATCTCCTCGCGCTCCTTGATGAGGTGGGAACGGTCGTCCTTTTGGCTGGCCTTGGCGACCTGCTTCTCCTTGTCCGTCTTCAATCCCATCGCGCCAGCGTGCTCCTTGTCGAGCAGGTCGATGCGGGCGTAGATCTCCTTGTACTCCGCCTGAAGCGCCTCCTCGCGTTCCTCTGCCTCCTTGATCGCGTCTTCGGTGGGTTGCAGCTGTAAAACGAGGCTCTTTGCTTCTTCCAACATGCCAAGACGCTTGAGGCTGATTTTTTCAAACTTCAGGTCGCCGCTGCCGGTCTCCATCTTCATGTTGACAAGATCAATCGCCGCCTCGATGTCCTCGAGCGAACGGAAGCAGCCTAGCTCGCGGCTCATTTCTTGAAGCTTCCTGTCCATGTCCCGGCGGCTTTGACGAAGGGCCCGCATCTCCTGGTCCTTTTGCGCGCGCTCGGAACGCTCCTTGGCTCGCTGGCTTTCGATCGCCCTGACGCGACTACGCAATTCGTTCACCTCCCGGCGCGAATCGTCGCGTTCGGAGTCGTCGGCTCGGTCCTGAAAGAGGTCCCGGATGGCGTTCAGGCGCTCGAAGCATTTCGTGCGCTCGGCGGAGCACTGCTGCAGCTTCGCGCGAAGGTCGTTGCGGTTCGGCTCGCGCGGACCGCCGGGGATGCTCATCCAGCCTGGCTTCCTCGCCGGGGCGGATGCGGGCGGTGGGGCAGCAGCGGCCATCTAGTCGCAAATTTAGTTTCTTTGGGGGAAAAAGCATTCGCGACACGGAAGTGTTCGTTGTAAACGGTTGGCAGTTACAAGATAGAATACCTGACTGGCGACCGTCCATCCTTAAGCCCTAACACGTGGCGCCTCCCATCCTGTTTAGGCGGGGACCAACAGCGTCGCTGGGTCATCGACGGTCGGCGGCACTTGCCGGATGTAAAGGACGTTGTTGCACCGGATGACAACGCTTTCAAGCGCTGTGGGCTCGGTGCCGGAATGTTCGACGCAGCCAGCAAGCTGAATGTTCATGTGGTTGTCGCACGACACCAGGGTTCCGGTGAATTGCTGACCCCACTTGGTTTTCACGATGATTGGCTGCGACGTCATAGAGCGCAAGAAAGGCATCGGGGCCAGCGACGTAGATGACGACATGACGAGTAGGCAGGAAAAAGGAAGGAGGGGAAAAAAAACTGGGATGACAAGCAACGGCAGACGCGGGGGTCGTGCTCTTGAGCGGAGGGCTAGGTGGCAGAGGTATCGTGGTGCAGAGAAATTACGGAGGGGGGTGGGGGCGTGGGCTTAGGGGAGAGAGCTCGGGATTGGGGGGGAAATGTAAAGAAATGCCGGGGTGCAACAGCGTCGCCAAGCTGCAAGTCAGCCGGTGACGAGAGCAGGGCGCTTACCGTGCCCATCCCAGCCCTGAGCGCCATCGAGGCGGCTGGGGGGTGCTTCATGCTTTTGACGTTTTTGCGCGGCACGGCCGTTTCCAAGTTGTGAAAGAGGAGCGCGGTGATCAGACCGTGTCTCGGGTGGGGAAGCGTGGGACTCACCAACGGCACCGAACGTGTGCGGTTGGGAAAGTGGTGGGGTCGTCGGTCCCGTCCAGACCGCCGGAGACCACCATACATGGTCGCTCGCAAGTTGAAGCCGTCCGGCGTCTCCCGCCGGATAAGATTGGGTCGGCCCATCGCCAGCGTGGCATTTCGTGGCGGTGCCTGATGAGAAAACGATGTGACAGAAGGGGTTGGGGGCGAGGGGGGAGGGTTGCGATGTGGAAATAGTGTGACAATGAGGGCTGGTGGTGGGCAGGAGCGGTGCGGTTGTGCCGATGAATTGGTAGGTCGAAAGGGGCAGCCGGGGGTCCGAGTGGTCGGTGCGCGGGGCTGGAGGCAGCCCTACAACATGCTGAGCGAACACGATACCACCATGCCCGTGATCGTCATCCAAGCCGCGTCGGAGTGGTGAGCCGGTGACGCAAGGAAGCTGCACCGCGACGATAAGCTGTGCGGCCGCCATGACCTGCCGCACGGCCTCTTGGACGAGAGGGTCCTTGGCAATCATGTGCGTCCATCGGGCGTGGATTTTGTCGCACGCCGGGCCGTTGACGCACGTGCCATGAGTGGCGAAGTGAATGCAAAGGTCGCACAGTGCAGCATAGGAACGACAGGGCCCTCCTCCATGATGAACGGTCGAGGGGACAGCGGCGGTGGTCGCGGCAGCAGGGCTGTCAGTATTCTGGGTGCCGAGCACCCAGGCGCGGAAGCCGTCGTCGTAAGCCTGGCGCCCCCTAGACGGCTCCAAGTCACAACAGCGAAACTCCAAGTACTGCAACGCTGAGATGACTGGTTCGCCATTCGCGTGCGGTGGGCACGCTCGCTGTGACAGAGTCAGTCGGCTGAGGAGATTGTTGAAGAAGGAGGGGACAGATGTCTTCAAGGTACGAGCGAGCACCGGCCGGATGTGATTCGCGTATCCTCGGCGGAGCGCCTGCAACACGCCACGCGATACGTGAATTTGGGTGCACGTCGCCTCGTCCCCGTTGCGGCTCCCAGTGCATCTACCGAACCCATGAGACACGCAAATGGTGAGCCCGGTGCGGCCGCGCTGCGCTGACTCCCAGCCCAGGGTTGGCTCGATGTCGCGGTCGTGTACGATGAACGCCGAGTGTCCACTGTGGGGGGTCGCCGTCGTTGGCGGTGCGCCGGGTTGAGGGCTCCTTACGATCGTAACTGGTGTTGGCGGGCTGGTCAAAACGTCCTTGGTGTGATAGTGCGGTGGCCTCCACACGACATCTTCGCGAGTAGCTGGGTCCATGAGAAGCGAGGGTGACTTGTGCGCAGCTGAAACGACCCTCCACCCAAATTGCAAAGAAGCCAGCTAAGCGCACGCAACGTGAGAACACGCGTTGGAGGGGATGGAAGCCGGCATGGTCAGTTTTTGGCACTCTGCCAACTCACGCACACAAAAGCAGCTCTGATGAGCCCTTGTTATCGCAGAGCAGTTCACCACTCCTAAATAGGTCCTCTAAAGCGTGCCGGTGGCTACTTCAGATCATTGTTGACCCCAGCCACGGGCGAGCGAAGCCAAGCGTCTGCGAACGTCGCCCCTGCCGTCAGAATAAAGACGCTACTATCGCCGGTCGTGACTAGCAGGGCGTTGCCGGCGGGGTTCCAGCTCAGTCGGAAAACTATGTCCGCAAACGTTGCAGGAGCCGATACTTCCCAGGCGCCGCCGGCGGCATCGTTCCCTGCGAGGACAGATCTGAGCTGCCGTCGGATGACGACCGACTTGTCCTGCGAGCATGACGCGACCGTCACGTAAGGCGACGCCGCATCCGGACTGCACGCGACATCGCGAACCCAGTCGCGGTGATCGTTGAACACGTGGATCAGCCGCCATTGTGCGAGTGGACCGCCCGCGCCGCCGGCCGCAGCGTGCGTCAAAACGGGCCCTGTGGCTTGCCAGATTTTCACGCTGCCGTCGCAGCCGCCGGTCGCTAGCACGGGGCACTCGCCGCGAGCTTGGATCGGAGCAAAGGATACTCCCATGGCGCCCATCGGATGAATCGGGGCGGTGCTGGAAGCCGAGCGGCCGAGGGCCACTGGCTCGCTCCAAACAGGACCCTCCGCGGCCGTCAAGAACACGTGGCCATCGGATCCTGCGGAGGCGATGACGCAGCCCGCCTCGTGCGGGGCCCATGCGACCGCGTTCACGCTCGCCGCGCTGTGAGCCGTCACAACGTTTGACGGCTTCCAAGGGGAGGCGCCCGTGGCGTCACCCTTCCACACAATCACCTTGCCGTCGTATCCTGCGGATGCCAGGGCGCAGCCGAACTTTGGGTGGGCCCACGCTACCATCCACACCGGCCCTTCGTGACCTGTCAGCACCGCAACCAGTTGATGGGAGGGCGTGTCGGTAACGGTTGTCGCCGGGGTGACGGAGAACACCCGGATGGTCCTGTCTGATGAACATGTCGCGAGCAGGCGCCCATAGTAGTCGAACTGCGTGTCGTGGACGATGTCTTGGTGCTGCGTCTCCACGAGCACCTCGGCCGACATCGCAGGGGGGGCGGACAGGGAGAAACAACGGGGACTATTTTTCAAAGACGACGAGAACAATGAAGGCAAGCTAACAGACTGGCGACGACCGCGCTCCCCAATCGCACGTACGTGACCGAGTCCCCAGCTGGCGGTGGCGTCGGCGGCATCAGCCGACGACCATCAATGAGAAGGCCAAAACAAGAACGACAGAAATCGCCACGGACTGTGATTGTTTCGCCGCGCCCGGCGAACTCGTGCTCGTCGATGATGTGGGTGTCGATGATGACGCCGAAGTTGCCGGTTGCACGGCAGGTGTGGAGTCGCTGAAACCCGGATGGGAAACGCCCGTGGAGCGCTCCGGGGTGGCTCCCTTAGCCCACGTGCACGAGGGATCACCTAGCTCCTGCCCGTTGGTGAAGCCATCGCCGTCGGAATCGGCATTGCACAGGCCGTTTGACCATCGATGCCCAGCGGACTGAAAGGCCACACCGAACGCGTTTCGGTCACCGCTACCTTGAGGCACCTGGTGTCCGACGCCGGGCCAAGCCTGCCCTCCACGCACCACCCTGTCGCCATTCGGAATCTCAGTTTGGTACAATTGAAGCGCGCCAGCCTGGGGAACCTGCGCGCCCCACAACAGCAAGGCGACCACCGTCGTTGACACGACGAACATGCGCTGGCTCATTCGAAGGATGGCAATGATTACTTCGCGTCCAGGACACAACGGGAGTCACATCAAGCGACGACGCTTTAAACAGTTGACCGAAGGATCTTTCTGAACGATTTTCAGGTAACACACTTTCGGAAAAGTTCCAGTCGAAATCCGTTCTCGGTCGCGGCGGCGACCCATTCCATTCACATCGCACCGCCGTTTGCTGTGATATACAGTTCAAGGGATCCGTCATTGGTTAGTATCAGTGGACTGTCAAAACGAAAATGTTTCTTGGTGCAGGAAGGTCTCCCCACCCCGGGCGTGGCATGCCGCGGCGACAGCCTCCATCATGGCCTCGGGCCCGCACGTGTACACAGCGACAGCGTCATGCCGCGAGTACGGGCCAAACAACGAAGTCCAGTCGAACCGCCCGCGGATCAGCGCTAGTGACACGCCTCGGATGGTTTCCATCTCCTTTTCCGTCGTCGGGGGGCCGGTGACGCAGAGCGTCATTTGGACATCCTTCGCATTGTTGCCCGTGCAGCATTGTTCCAGCGTCGACCACATGAATCGCGGTAGGGCCGGGTCGCGGACGACCCAAATGAAGCGCACCGAGGGATGAGATGGAGCTGGTGCTCCGCTCGACGCGCCCCGGGTTGCCGCTTGTAGAATCGACAACGACGCCGTGGCGCCTATGCCCCCTGCGATGACGAGGATGTGATGTGACGTGTTTATCGGCACTTGCAGAACGCCGTATGGCCCCTGCGCGGAGGCGCGGGTGCCATCGAGCTGCGACGCGGCTGCCGATTGCGCCACGGCGTTGGTCCACGTGCCGGCCTTGCCTGCCTTGACGAACAACGTGACGTCCCGGGAGGTAGCCGCCACATGCGCCACCGAGAGCGGGTGGCGAAAAATGGCCGAGGCGGTCGGCACGCGCAGGAAGATGAACTCACCTGGTGCGATTAGGCGTTCACCGAGAAACGATGATCCATCGTCGAAGCGCAGTACCACCTTCGTGGCCGTCGACGCGGCATCGTAACTGGCAGCAAGGACGGTCGCGCGGCCGCGGTGCTCAAGAATAAACCGGTACGCTTGGTCGACAAGGTACAACGCCACCGGGGCGGATACGAAAATCAGCATGGTCTGGCTATGGATGCAGCCCAAGACGATGACCGTCGCGAACAACAGAAAATGCATGGCTCGGAACCAACTGTAGAAAAACGGGCGAAGGAAAATGGCTCCTAGCACCTGCAGCGTTGATGCGATCCACGCCAGCAGCCCGATGACCTCCAGCCGCACCAAGGTCAGCATCATGATGAAGTGGATGGTCATCGTTGCCCACACGATGGTGCCGAAGAGGGCGTGGTACGGCAGCGTCCGCTCGAACGACGAGTGGACGAATCGAGCCAACCCCACGGACCGCGTCATGGGCCACAGCAGTAACCAGAAGCCGGCCGCTGTTGAGAAGCCAAAGGTGCGAGCGACGGCAGTCGTCAGGCTGGAGCCCCGGAATGTCGCGTAAGTGCCCCACAGCGCAGCGCCTCCTGCCCAGAGGCCCACCGCCAACAGTAACGTGACGCTCGCCGCAGCGGTGCCCTGCCCCGGCCGTGAGGGAGCGTTGGCGCGTGCAAAGCCGAATGAAATCGCAGCGATACCTAGCGCCACCGTGCCCGCCATGACGAGGACCATCGCGTAGAAACCGTTGTCAGCGCCCAATGGGGTGACCGCCGTCCCGGCCGCGATGTTGATTGAACGAGCCGTGCGGTCCGCACCGCCGTGCTGAAGCGGCACGCCGCCCCCCAACGGGGACCACGCTCCCCGCGCGAAGATGAAACGCTGACTCGCGCTCGCAATTTTCAAGTCGCCAGCGCGAAGCCGGAATGTCACGGTGCGGTCGGACCCCAGGAGGGATGCGTTGACAACCGCCACGGTCTGCGTGCCGGCAAGCACGGCGTCGGTGTTTTGGCCCACCATTTGCCTACAAATTCCGGCGCCCGTTTGACCATTCACG
>ERZ1292630.5108-Hain-H41-02um-R3-5108-length-10893-cov-15_pt1 | contig 10893 bp, 9 predicted proteins | sample MGYA00564408_ERZ1292630 | MGnify/ENA primary metagenome ERZ1292630 (study PRJEB36523, sample SAMEA6512641) | groundwater metagenome | collected 2019-01-08 | study: AquaDiva: Metagenomics assemblies of 32 groundwater samples
CGTTATTCATTACACGGTTAAATTAATCCGTAATTTTAACTTAGCGCTTATGGGGGTGTGTAATGTATACTTCTTTATTCTTTCGTTCTAAGAGGATAGTACACACCCCTTGCTCCCCTCTTTCTAGAGGGGAATACAAAAACACATCATATATATTTCAAAAAGATAAATTATTATGGGTTGGTGATGGATAAAATATTACCTTGTAAAAACTTCTTTTCCCCATTCCACACTTTCGCGAGGACACGTTTCATGAGGGCGAGTTTTGGAAAGTTTTTTTACACCCCCCTGTGTCCCCCCTTGCGAAGGGGGGAATGAAGGGGGGGTAATCAATAACCTTTCCTCTTTCCCTTGCGAAGGGGGGAAAGAGAGGGGTCTTTTGGTTGCGGCGGTGCTGCACTATGAATATATTTAAGAAAACGGTAAGATATATATTAATTTTGCTTCAAAGAATGGGAATATTCAAGAAGTTTGGCCTGTACGTGATGCCTATCCACTACTATTATCCTATACCTGATATAGATAAAATAGAAAGAGATTTATGTTGGGATTCAAATCCAAAGAAAATTCCTGGTGTCGATTTAAATGTGGATTATCAGTTAAGACTGCTGCAAGTTGAGTTTCCTAAATATGTACATGAATATAGCTTTCCTTTGGAGAAAAGTGATGTTGGAAATACGAATGAATTCTATTTTAATAATCATATGTTTGCGAACACAGATGCTGAGGTGTATTATTGTATGATCCGACATTTTAAGCCGGGAACTGTGATTGAAGTTGGGGGGGGGCGTTCTACACAGATTTGTTGTGAGGCATCAAAAAAGAATTTTAAAATCAATAAGAAAAAAACGAAGATATTTGTGATTGAACCTTATCCAAATTTGAAAATCTTAAATACTTTGTGTAAAGATTCTAGAGAATTAATTGAAACTAAGGTTGAAGATATTGGTCATAATTATTTCCAACAGCTTCACGAAAACGACATTCTTTTTATTGACTCTTCTCATGTGGTAAGATCAGGTGGTGATGTAAATTATTTATTTCTCGAAATCCTGCCTATTTTAAACCCAGGTGTGATAGTTCATATCCATGATATACGATTGCCTTATGAAGTCTCTAAAAATAATGTAATGAATGGTACTTTTTGGACTGAGCAATATTTACTTCAAGCATTTCTTATCGGTAATAAAGATTATGAAGTTCTTTGGGGAACTCACCTTATGTCTAAACAATTTACGATGGATGTTGGTAAAGTATTCCGTAGTTCTTATGGTGGGAAATATGCGGGTAGTTCATTCTGGATTCGTAGGGTTTCAAGATAAAATATTATAATTCTAAGAATGTCAATTCATAGTAAAATAGACGATTTTAAACATGATTTTATCGTATTTTTCCCTTGCGATTGGGAAACACCGTGGCGCGGACATTACCTGATCAAGGCTTTATCTGAACAACTTAGTAATTCAAAGATTCTTTGTGTAGAGTATCCTGTAGATTTATTTCTAGCATTATTTAAGCATCCCTTCTTATGGATCAAGCAGCTAAACAGAAAAAATCATTTGCGTAAAGTAAGTGATAATTTGTTTGTGTATCGGCCAAGGATATTCTTGAATGAGCATATAGCATCAAAAATTCCTTCTATAGGAAAGATAAATGTAAATTGGCTTCAATATCAACTTCAGGATATTATAGAAAAATATAGGTTCAATAAAAAATCACTTATAACATGGTTTTCTGATCCATTTCAAGAAAGTTTTGTAGGTATGCTTGAGGAAAAGTTATCAATTTTTGATTGTTACGATGAATACACCTCTGTAAAAAGCTGGCCTGTATTTAGAACTAAGCAACAAATTCAGGAACATGAAAAGAGACTGCTAAATAAAGCGAATATAACCTTTGTTGTTTCAGATACTCTTTATAGAAAAAAAAGCCCTTATGCAAATACAATTAAAATATTATCAAATGCAGCGGATACAAAACATTTTAAATCATTAAATAAAAGCGAACATGAATTTCCCCAAGAAATATTAAACATACCAAGACCTATTATAGGATATTTAGGTGCATTGTCAGATAAAGTTGATATTTCAATGCTATGCAGGCTAGCGGAGAATCATCCGGAATGGTCCTTTATTTCAATAGGTGCCATATTGGACAATATTGATAAATCCAAAATATTTAAAATATTTTTAAAAAAGAAAAATGTTTATATTTTAGGTTCTCAGCCCTATAAGAAATTACCATATTATCTCAATGCCTTTGATGTATGTCTTCTTCCACTTCTTGTTTCTCACCCTTTTAATATTAATTGCTCTCCATTGAAGCTATATGAATACTTGGCGACAGGCAAACCCATTGTGTCTACTGATATTCCCTATATAAGGAAATTTCGGGATGTGGTAAGAATAGGAAGAGATGGAGATAGTATCGAGAATTGTATACAAAAATGTTTTGGAGAAACAGATGATTTAAAAAAAAAGAGAATAGCAATTGCCAAAGAAAACAGTTGGGAAAGACGAGTACACGAAGTGTTAGCTATAATAAAAGATAAAATTGAAAAAGATAATGAGACCTAAAAATGAGATTAAAAAATAAAAAGAATTCTTCAGACTCATGGAATGAGATATGGGGTTCTTATGATAGAAAAAGTTTTGAATACCAGATCGCAGTGGAGGAACATAGTGTTCGTTGGCAGAGAATTCAGCAAATTATTCTAAATAAATATGGTTCTTTTTCCGGCATTGAGTGTATCGAAATCGGAGGTGGTTCTGGCCATTATTCAATGCTTTTTGCAAAAAGAGGCGCACGTGTAACTATACTCGATTATTCAGAAAATGCCCTGGAATTCTGTAGGCGAATATTTAAAGAACAAAGAATTCCACCTACGCAGGTGAAATGTTTACTTATGAATGCTTTAAAAATTGATGAGCATTGTTTTGGAAAATATGATGTTTCTATGTCCTTTGGTGTTGCTGAGCATTTTCAAGGACAGAATAGAAAACTTATAGTTAAGAATCATATTATGGTCCTGAAAAAAGGTGGTGTCGCTTTCATTAGTGCTCCTCACAAAGGGTGTATTCCTTTTACGGTTTATCAATTCTTGATGAAATTCGTAGGGAAAAGAAATATTGTAGAAGCTTATCCTTTTACAAGAAGTGAGTTTTTAAACATCATAAGGGAGCTTAATATCAAGGAGTATTCATTTATTGGTAGTTCAATTTATGAAACATATAATCCTATATCTTTTTACCAGCGTAAAAAAGGGCTCGTTCGAGATATTTCTTGTTTGAGAAAGGAAAAGGGAAGTATTTTAGATCAGTATATGAGTCGGGAATTGACGTTAGTTGGCATAAATGGAGAAAGATTAGATCAGTAATAAAAAGGCATTTTTTTAAATATAGATAGATAATCATAAGTTGATAACTCCAGGGAATAAATGGAACACATAGAATTTATCAGAAAGCCATTTCTTGGCGATTATAAGCTATGAGAGAAATTCATTACATCCAGGTTGGCAAAGTCTTATGCCAATGTTACCAAAAGGTAAAGGGTGGTGTTTGGATATTGGTTGTGGTGATGGACATCATCGTGAAGACATCAGAGACAAAGGTTACAGTTGGATAGGGTGTGATATTAATCAAGAAAGAATTGAGAATTATGTGCTTGCGGATGCTTTGTGTCTGCCATTTAAATCTAATTCTATTGATGTGGTATTTTCGAATTGTGTTTTGGAGCATATGAAAGATCCTTTTGTTGCATTAAATGAATTGCAAAGGGTTTTAAAACGCCAAGGGAAAATATATCTACAAGTCGCTTTTATGGAGCCTTTTCATGGTTCATACTTTCATATAACACATTGGGGTTTAGAAGAATTAGCTAGCCGTAGTAAGTTGAGGATAATCCAGATTGAACCTGGTGCCACTACATTTGTTCCAATATGGGGGCAATTGTTCGATATTGTAGGTATTTCGACATGCAAAATTGTTATAACTCCTATCGTTTTTTTTATTCAGATAGTGCTAAAAAGACTTGGTTATATTGGAATTGTGGTATTTTGTGGAAAGAAATCGTGGCAGTTCGCGAAATTTCATGGTTATTTTGATAGACTTCCCCTAAAGCTTGCAGGTCATATCAAATGTATTATGGAAAAACCATAATAAGGTTCTTATTGTAAGTAATATAAATTCAAATATAGCAAAGGATAGTAAAGAGATAGGTATTACTGTATATTCTCTTGTAATTCTTTATGCAAAGTAAGTTGTAATATGGTACAGAAACAAACAATTCAAAAAAGACTGATAGTATTTTTCGCTTATGTCAAATATCAGGGAATTACTGAACACTTCTGCAATATGGCACTGGCAGTTGGTAAGTATACTGATATATTAGTTGTTTATGATAAGAAAATCGAGGCTAACAACAAATATATAAATGTGCTCCAAGAGAATAACATTGAATGTGTTGATATATTAGAACTGAGACACGTCATTGTTACACGTTTTAAATCAACCCCTCTTTTGTTTCATTGTCAAGGATTTGTACATCTTAAGTTGGCAAAAAAACATTCACGTTCTATAGATAAGATAATGATTAGTCTTCATTGTTTTAGACAGGCATTGTGGTATGGAAAATTTGTGGCTATTCTGACTTATTCTCTCTTTTTCAGAACGGTTGATATGTGGCATATTTTATGCCACAAGAATAGAGAAGATTATTTCTGGTTCAGAAATATTCCAGCTAATACCAGTGTCTTTCCCCTGGGTGTTGAAGAATTATTTATGACAAAAACAATGGAATCTTGCATGGTTAAGGATTTAGAAGGAGGAGAAATAACGGATATTCCAGAAAGGGTTAATATTGTATACATTGCACAATTTCAACCATGGAAAAGACATCGCTTCTTATTGCAGTCTCTAATGCCTATTCTGAAGGGTAATACTCATTTATATTTACTAGGGGAAGGTCCCACTCTTGGGAAAGTCATGGGTTTGGCTAAAGAATTGGGAATTAGAGACCATGTGACTTTTACTGGGAAAGTTGATAGAAAAACAGTTCATTATATATTGAGTCACGCAACCTTGGCAGTAACTGTATCTAATTCGGAAACCTTTGGGTGGTGTCTCCTGGAACCATTTTGTATGGATGTCCCTATTGTTACTACCAATGTAGGGATTGCGAATTCTATTATTCATGACTTCTACAATGGTTTCATTCTGAATCCAAATTGTACGGAAGAACAATTTCTGGAGAAGACAAAAATGGCAATGAAATACCTGCGAGACATAGACAATTCAGAAATAAAACATCTTTACCTCTGGGATACCTTCGGAAGAACCACTGTTAGGTGTTATGATAGTATGTATGAAGTTGAGAGTTATACGTAAATTCTGCAATGGGACACGGATTAACACCGCGTGACGAAGCCACAAACAAAAATAGTCCACAGATTGCGCAGAGTAAACAGATTAAAAATCTTTGCTAAAAAGGCACAAAGACAGAAGGCACAGAGGCATAATGATTTAAGATTAAAGTTAGACAGGATTTACAGGATAAAATAAAACAAAATGTGCGGAATCTGTGGGTTTAGCCCTTCAATAGGTCAAGAAGTAAATAAGCGAACAATAGAAACTATGAAGGCATATCTTTATCATAGAGGTCCCGATGGAGAGGGGGATTATTTCTCAGAGGAATGTGTTTTGGGCCATAGAAGGCTATCCATTATTGATCTAGAAACTGGACACCAACCTATGGCCAATGAAGATGAAACGATATGGGTTGTATGTAATGGAGAAATTTATAATTATCGTAATTTGTGGAGAGAACTTGAGAACTGTGGCCACAGGTTTTCAAGTCATCATTCAGATACTGAAGTTATTATTCATGGATATGAAGAATGGGGTACCGAGGTATTTAAAAAGCTCAATGGAATATTTAGCATTGCAATATGGGATTCTCAAAAACATTTATTAATATTGGCGAGAGACCACATAGGTGTAAAACCACTTTACTACGCGGTTGTAAAAGAGAAGATTGTTTTTGCATCTGAGCCTAAGGCTATTTTGTGCTACCCGGAAATTAAAGTTGATATCAGTATTGATCAAGTTGTCAATTATTTTTTCTTTCGAGCGCCTATTCATCCTGGGACCATTTTCAAAGGGATTAAGAAGCTATCTCCGGGTTCTTTTCTGATCTGGGATATAGCGAAGAAAACGTACAAGGAATTTATATATTGGAAACCTGAGATAAGAATTAATTTAGATATGACCGAAAGGGAGTGTCTTGATAAAGTTGAAGAACTACTTTATGATTCTGTACAAAGCCAATTAATTAGCGATGCTCCTCTAGGGATTTTTTTAAGTGGAGGAGTAGATTCAAGTCTCATTGCATCTGCTGTAACTCACAGTGGGGCTAGGGATATAGAGAGCTTTGTAGTGTCTGCCACAGATGATAAGAGTAAAGATGAAGGGTTATGGGCACAAAGGGTGGCTGATCACCTTGGAATAAGGAATAATATCCTGAAGGTAAATGGTTCTGATTTTTTAACAGCACTAAAGAATTGGAGTTATTTTAATGATGATCCAATGCATGATCCGAGCGCTTTTGCACTTTTGCTCGTTTCCCGTTTTGCAAGACAGTCAGGTAGGAAAGTAATGCTTTCTGGTGAGGGGGGTGATGAGCTTTTTGGTGGGTATAATGCATATTTGAGATTTGTCGTTCTCGATTATATAAAAAAAATACCATTTGCTCCCGTATTGTTTTTGTATCTTTTAAAATTAGGATGGATGGAAAATTATCGTAATAAAGATTACGCTAGATTAATGAATGACCAATGGCAATTTCTAGGTACTGGACATGCATGTGGTCTAAATATAGCTAGAGAGATGTTATCAGAAGATATTGATTCTGAACAATTAATTTTAAGCGTCATAGAACAACATCATACTGAAACGAGTGGAGGTGTTTTGAATCGGGCGTGTTTGCTTGATCAGCGACTTCGCCTTCCCAATGATCTTCTTCCAAGAACAGATAGGGCATCTATGGCTGTTGGACTTGAGGCAAGGGTTCCTCTGCTTGATTACCGGCTCATTGAATTTGCTAATACTATTCCTCAACGGATGATGTTTAAAGGATTTCGGCTCAAGCATGTGCTGAAGAGTATTGCGTTAAGGACACTCCCTCGTGATGTAATATTAAGGAAGAAAATGGGTTTTGATTTACCGTTAAAAGAGTGGTTACAACGGGATTTATCGGATACCCTTAAAATGTATATTCGGGAACGCAAACTGCCTTTTATAAATTATGCAAATGTAGAAATATTGCTAACCAAGATCTTTCAGGGTTGTGACGAGTATGTTGATTTTATGTGGGCTTATCTTTTGCTTGAACAATGGCATGAGATGTGGTGCGGCGCTAAATTGCCCGATCCAGGTAATGGGAAAAAGTTCTTATTGTAGAGAAAATGTTAAATTCAGGCATTAATAAAGGAGAAATATATAACATCTTTCCTGTCTGGGTTCAAAATATTATTTGTTCTTTAGAAGGATGGCGAATTAATATATCAAGATATGATAAAAACTTTAAAAAATTATTGCTTGATAAAGGGGAAAAGGCATTTTGCTCTTATGATGAAATTTGTGATTTTAGAGATCGTCGGTTGATTGAGTTTATTGATTGGAGTTACAAGACAGTTCCCTACTATAGACGTTTATTTAAAAGTTTAGGTATCCTTCCTAGTGATTTTAACAGCATAGAAGACCTGCAAAAAATTCCGATTCTTACGAAAAAAGAGGCACAAGATAAATCAAAAGATTTTATTTCTGAAAAAATACCCCCCAAAAAGCAGGTAATGATACACACGAGCGGGTCAACCGGGGGTGGATTGCGTTTTGCTTCTACGAAAGACGCTATTCAAGAGCAATTTGCCATTCACTGGCGCTTCCTTGGGTGGCATGGTTTTAAATCTGAAATGTGGCGGGGTTATTTTGGTGGGCGTTCTATTGTTCCTATAAATCAACATAGACCTCCGTTCTGGCGATATAACTTTCCTGGAAGGCAGATAATATTCAGCGGCTATCATATGTCGGATGGGAATCTCATGTATTTTATTGATAAAATTAACAAAAGCAAGCCGTTGTGGTTGATTGGTTATCCATCATTGGTGACGTTGCTGGCTGATTATCTTCTTATCAAGGGTAAATTTTTGGACTATAAGTTAAAAGGAATCGCTTTATGTTCCGAAAATTTAATGCCTCACCAAATTCAAAAAATGGAAAAGGCTTTTTGTGTTAAACCAATACAAGATTATGGTCAAACTGAAGCCGTTGCTAATTTTTCTGAATGCGAATATGGGAATTTACATGTAGATGAGGATTTTTCTGCTGTTCAATTTATCCATATAGACGACAACAAGTATCGTGTAGTTGGAACTAATTTTACCAATTTAGCTACACCTTTAATAAATTATGATACCGGGGATATTGTTTCTCTAAATGGAGAAAAATGCAATTGTGGAAGACCTGGACGAGTCGTGAAAGAAGTTGATGGAAGAAAGGAAGATTATGTGATTTTGGGAAACGGCGCTAAGCTAGGTCGGATGGATCATGTATTTAAAGACTTTATAAACATCAGAGAGGCACAAATATATCAAAGAATTCCTGGTCAGATAGAGGTTCGTATCGTGAAAGGACGGAATTACACTGATAAGGATGAGTTACAATTGCTGTATGAATTAAGGAAGAGAGTAGGGGATGAAACTAAAATTGACCTTAATTACGTAAATCAGTTAGAGAGAACATCTCGTGGGAAACTTAGATTTGTTATATCCGATATAGATGAAGGGATGAACAAATATTAAGATGCAAAAACTAAATTTGACAGGATGTACAGGATTAACCCTATAAAATAACCCAGCCATGCTGGATTTTACAGAATAAATTGGTTAAAAGTAGTTTATATTTTATCCTGATCATCCTGTTAATCATGTCTGAATGTTTTTATAGTATTACCTTGTAAAAACTTCTTTTTTTTGTAAGTTTTTGGAGTACATCAAATAAACGGAGAAAATCCCAAAATACAAAAAACAAATCACAAATAAATCTCAAACTCCAATTACCTAACCCGAACGAGTCGGATGTAAACCACGGATGAACACGGATGGACACAGATGAAAAAAAAGGGAAATAAATTTCATAATCATCAGTGTGTATCAGTGTTAATTACTGGTTAGATGGAAAATCCTTGTATTCTTCAGTTTAATTTGGATATTATAAATTTTTGTAGTAGGTAAATTGGTAGATTTTAAATGATTAATGAAGCGATAAAAACTACTTTGTATAGGGAGATGTTAAATGAGTGTGCATATGAAAGAAGATTTTGAGATTCCTAATAAACTAATGGATATTTATCGTGAAATGGCAGTTTCACCAGTGGGTTTGTTAAAAAATTATGCATTGAATCTTATTTATGGGAAAATTCATAAATATGAGGTTGAAAATATTTTTTTTGAGAAAAAATATGGACAGAGCTTCGAAGCATTTAAACACAAAATTGAGAGTATGGAAGATGAAGAACATTTCGAGTGGGAAGACGATTTGAATGATTGGGAGTTTGTGGTTGAGAACCTGAAATACTGGAAACAAAAACTTGACGGGTTACAAAGTGAATGAAAGAAATACTTGATAAATATGAAAATATTATTAAAAATTATGAAATCATAACGTGGGATAGCGAGCCCACATCGTACCGGTTTAAAGTTAACCTCTATTTTATCGACGACTCTCAACTTATCATAAAAGACTACCTATTCCCTTCTGGACGTAAATATTCTTTTCATTGGCAGGATAAAGACGGTAAATTGCTCGTCCGTTGGGATAATGCTATGCATTGGAAAGACATCGAAACATTCCCGCATCACATGCATGAAAAAGAACATATTTTTAACTCCAAAGAAGTTACATTAGAAGATGTACTAGAGCATATTTATTCAGGTTTAAAATCGTAAAGTGATGGAAATTTGAATGAAAAGGAATATAGCTATATACAGGATTAACTCTATAAAATAACCCATCCCTGCTGGATTTCACAGAATAAATTGGCAAAAAGTAGTTTATATTTTTATCCTGATTATCCTGTTAATCATGTCTGAATGTTTTTATGATTTTCTTTACATGCTCTGCGATGAACGATTACAATTCATTTTTCATTCCTAAAAAAGGTGATCTTCCTCTAAATACTGGAAAGATACGAAGATGGTATCATAATCTTATACCAGAAATCGAAAAAGTAAATTACCCTCCAGAAAAACTCTTACTCTTGAAAGATAAGCATAATTATTATGGTAAATATCTTTCTCAAGATACCAGAGAATTTTTTCTAAACCATTTTGGTAGAAATTTAGCGAAGGCTGTTAATTATTTTATTTTTGATGGTAAGGAGAATATTAAATACCTGGAAATTGGTTCTGGTTGTGGAAATCAGTTACTTTTAATGGCCTTTTTAGGCGCCGAAACTTTTGGGTGCGATATGCGTCAGGATGTATGCGATTTAGTTAAAATTCGCCAGGATTTTTATGAGACAATATCCATTCGTAGGCTTAATGTCTCTCTCATTTGTAATGATTTCTTTAAAGTAAACTGGGATAGCTATGAAAGATTTGATGCGGTAAATTTCCTCTTTTCATTTAATGATTTGTTGCCGGCTGAAAAGGTGTTGGAATTGATTAATCGGTTAATTAAACCCGGTGGAAAATTGGTTATACAGGATACGAATCCAACCAACTATTATAATCGCCTTTTTCGGAAACGAAATGCCCTTCCACCTCAAAGGATTGTTAAAATACTGAAAGGCTACGGTTTTAAGATACATTCCTTAAGAGGTGGTTATGCTTTGCCTCCT
>ERZ1292630.5109-Hain-H41-02um-R3-5109-length-10892-cov-4_pt1 | contig 10892 bp, 12 predicted proteins | sample MGYA00564408_ERZ1292630 | MGnify/ENA primary metagenome ERZ1292630 (study PRJEB36523, sample SAMEA6512641) | groundwater metagenome | collected 2019-01-08 | study: AquaDiva: Metagenomics assemblies of 32 groundwater samples
TGGCCCAGCCCAACCGTGTTCCGTCACGGCCGGAATAATATTTATTAATTCATGAAAAGATAAAGTTCCATAATTTATAAATAGAACAAACATCCCAAGCAAAAATGCCGCGTCTCCAATTCTATTTGTGATAAAAGCCTTCATCCCAGCAGCGGCTTTTTCTTTATCTGTAAACCAAAATCCAATTAATAAATAAGAACATAAACCAACTCCTTCCCAACCTAAAAACATTATTGGTAAGTTTTTTCCAAGGACAAGAATTAACATTGAAAAAGTAAAAAGGTTTAGATATGAAAAATATCTTGCAAAACCTCTATCTTTTTGCATATATCCAGTAGAATAAATATGTATTAAAGAGCCTATAAAAGTTATAACCAATGTCATCATTGAAGAAAGTGGATCAAGATAAAATTCTGCATTTATATTAAGTGAGCCAGAATTTATCCATTCAAAAGCATTAAACGAAAAAAATCTTTCTTTATTATCAGTTAAGCCTAAAAAAAACATAAAAGATAAAATAAAAGATAAAATTGGAGCTGAACAAGAAATAAAAGAAATTAAGCTTTTATTAGGACCTTCTTCAGAATTATTTTTTGATAAGGAATAAAAACCTGAGACTATTGCACCCAAAAGAGGAAAAAGTGGAATTAAAGGAAGTAAACTACTATCTATCATTTTTTATCCCTTCATTGTATTAAAATCATCAACGCTTAATGATTCTTTATTTTTAAACATTAATATCACTATAGATAATCCTATTGCGGCTTCTGCGGCTGCTACTGCAATTATTAAAAATACAATGGCTTGACCATTAAGATGTCCTAGAAATCTAGAAAAACTAACAAAAGTAAGATTTACAGCATTAAGCATAAGCTCTATACACATAAAAATTATAAATATGTTTTTTCTAGTTAAAACACCAGCTACACCGATAAAAAACAGAATAGCACTGACTAAAAGATAAGGTTGTAATCCTATCATATATTTACCTTCCGATTAAATTTTTCTTTTTGCTAAAACAACAGATCCAACTAAGCTTATAAGCAATAAAATTGATATTACTTCAAAAGGAAATGCATATTTTGTAAACAAAAATAATCCTACTTCGTTTATTGTTCCATATTTTTCTGATACATTAGGAAATTCACCAGATGGAATAATACTTACAGCTTTTAATACCAATAATATTATTGGAAAAAGTAAAAATATTGAAAAAGCTGTTTTTTGTGGAATATGCTCCTCTTTTGGTAAATCATCATCTTGAACATTTAATAACATTATTGAGAATATTATCAAAGTCATTATTGCTCCTGCATAAACCAATATTTGAATTATGAAAAGAAATTTTGCCGATAAAAGAGCATAAAGCCCAGATAATGATATAAATGTTACTATTAACGACAAAGCAGCCGCTAAAGGGTGTTTTCTAGTTATCATCACTACAGCAGATGCTATTGCAACAGATGAAAACAAAGTAAAAAATATTGCATCAGCTAACATTAAAAAATACCTTATATATTACTAAATTCATTTTTGTATTATATTTCTATATAAACGGTGAGAATTATATCATTTTTTAATATTATAAAAAGTTAAAAATTGTACGTTCTAAAATAAAATAATTTTTTCTAGGTGAAATAAAGAAATAAAAGTAATATCAATATTATGAGTTTAGATGAAAAAATAGATATTCCAAGTATTTTCTATTTTTTATGTAGTTTTTTATTTTTGATATAATTCAAGATATATATGAATTATTTCGTGTATATAGATGTTAGCTGACATTTGAAAAGTTTAAAATTATTAAAGGGTCTATATGTATTTTCCATCAATTCAAAAATTTATTAATAACATAAAAAAATGCAAATATAAAGTTGACATAATTGATAATTTAAAATCTATTGGAGACCTTTTGAGGGGCCATGCTTGGGAAAATGAAACAGTTACTTTGAGTTATATAACTGAGCAATTAGTAAAATTATTTATTGAATCTAAAGATTCTGATATAAAAGAAGAGGTTATTTATAACCTTATTCAAGTTAATATTTTTAATGATATAGATGATATTTATAAACTCTACAATCCAATATTAGAATCACTTGATAAATTAAATTATTTAGAGTTAAATGAAATAAATTTGAATGAACTTTATTATTCAATTGAATTAATTTCTTCAATATCAATAAAAGATGTTTTAGAGAAATATGAAAACCCAATAAGGAAACTTTTAAATTCAAAATTTAGTGAAGAGGCAAGAGATGCTTTAGATGAACTTGTTCACATAAGAAAGCTTGAAAGTTTAGATAATTTCTCAATTGAAGAACTTAATTCTATTGTTATTAATGAACAAAATAATTCTTTTGCGATTCTAAAAAAAGCTAAAGAATTACTAATTAAGAGAAAAAAATAAATGATTAAATTTTTCATAAAAATATCAGAAATAAATTATGGATGGACTGACATAACATTTGAGAATGGCGTTGAAAATATAACAATGAATGTTTCTTATGTATTAGATGGTTTAGATTCATTACTAGAAGCTACTTATAAATTAAATACTATTTCAAATGAATCTGAGTCAAGTTTTTTTTCTGAACCAGATGAATATAGAATATTTTTAAAAAATGAGAATAATATCCTGAAAATTCAAATTTTTTACTTTAAGGAAAAATCATTTGACACTCTTGAACATATTATTCATAAGGGTAAATTAGTATTTAAGATTGAGACTAATAAAAAAAGATTCACTAATCAAGTTATGGATCTATTTTATTACTTATTAAATACATATGGAGAGAATGAGTATAAAAAAGTTTGAGGTAATGAATTTCCTAAAATTTTGTATGAAAAATTAAGAAATTTGAGAATTACATATGATAAGAACTAATGATATAAGAATATTGCGTAAGGAGCGTTTTAAAAACGTTCCTGAACAAACACATTGGATAATTTATAATGTTAATGATGTTAAGCCTATTAGTGAAAAAAAATGAGTACGTAATATACTATTTTTTGTTTTATAAAAAATTATAATAATAAAATCTATAAAAATTAATACACATATAACTCAAAACTTGCTGAAAAAGAACTATATTGATATTATGGATATAAAATAATTTTTTGGTGTAAAAAGACTAATAATAAACCGAGTGCTAAAGGTTTTTATTAAGAGGTAATTAATGAATATAACTAAATTTGCAGGATTAATAGATACTGACAAAAAAAGTATCTATCAACATATAGAAAAAGTAGATGTAGAAAAAGATAATCTTTCTGTTGATCAAATGAAAGATGTAGCTCAAAAAATGAATAAAACCTTTAAAAAAACATGGGATGGAAGAATAACCATTACTGTTTCAAATAATAAAGGTGGAATTTCTAAATCAACTTATTGTGTTCATTTGGCTTATGTTTTAAAAAATTTTTATGGATTAGAAGTTCTTTTACTTTCAACAGATCCTCAGGGAAATATTACAAATTCTTTTTTTAGTAGAGAAAAACAAGATTTTAATTTATTTAGACTAATGAAATCTTATAAAAATAAAAAACCAGAAAATCCACTTGATTTTATTGTTCCACTTGAAAGATTAGGAAGGGTTGATTATATCCCAGTTGATATGGAGTTTGCAGGTATAGAGCAATGGGATAATATGGATTGTGTTTATTTAAAAGATATTATTGAAGATATCGAAAAAAAATATCATAAAAATTATGATTGTATAATTATAGATACACCTCCTACTATAAGCAGACCTCAAGTTGCAGGTCTTTTGGCTACCGATTATTTAATAATTCCTATGGAAAGTGAAATTCAATCTATCACAGGTGCAGAAAATGTATTGAATTTAGTTGATACTTTATCAAGATGGATAACAATAAAAGGAATCGCTGGTTTTATACCCATGTACGAACAAAGACTTGTTGATAAATCAACTTCTGAAAAAATACATAATATTTTTGAAGATAAAATTAATTTATTTAAAACAAAAGTTCCTAGATGTGTTGCAGGAAAAGAAGTTTTTACTAGAGGAAGATCTGTTTATGATTATGAAAAAGATGATAAACTATCATTAGCATATCTTGAAATGGCAAAAGAATTAATGGAGTTTATATCAAATGAAAAGTAAATTAAATGATTTTGATAACCTTAATTTTGAAACAATTACTGCCAATAAACCAGATTATAAATTAGTTGAATGGATAAATATAGAAACAGATTCTTCTTTGAATGTAAGAAATGAAGAAAAATATATATCTGATCCAGAATTACATGATCTTGCATATTCAATAATAAAATTTGGTTTAAGGCAACCTATTATTTTATATAAAAACAAACAACAAAGAAATTTATATAAAATATGGCATGGTCAAAGAAGATATAGTGCTATAAAAATTATTCATGAAAATGAAAAACTTAATTATCAAATAGAAAATAAAGCGTATGAAATAACAAGAAAAGATAAAGAAGATATTTATAAAATTCCTTGTATTATTCTTCCAGAACCTGAAAATAATTCTGAAAGAATATTAAAGCAAATTGCAGAAAATGAACATAGAAAAGATGTTGATAATTTAGAGTTATGTAAACAATATTTTCAGCTTTTAGAAAAAAATACTTCTTGGAATCAAGTTATTTTAGCTGAAAAAATAGGTAAATCTAAACAATCTATAAGTGATATATGTGGTTTATCAAGACTTTTATCAGAAATAACTAAATTAATTTTAGAGATTCAATTATATGGTTATTCTATTCGTTATATTGAAAAAAACAATGTTGAAATAAACAAAACTGAAAATAATTCTAAAAAAATAGGAATAAAAATATTAAGAAGTATTGCTTCTGCTAAAGAACAAAATGAAGTTTTTTGGAGTTTATTTGGAAATAAATGTACTACTGAAGATGCAGATTTTTTGGGATATAAATTAGATAAAACTGAAAAGTTAGATAAAACTGAAAAATTACTTATAAGTCTTAATTCTTCATATTTCAAAGCAATAAAAAAGCTTGAAACTCTTCCTGAAAACAAAAAAGATGATTATAATAAGAAAAAAATTAGTATTGCAAAAGATATAATAAAAGAACTTTTAAAAGATAATGATATTGATATTAATGATCTTAAAAAATGATCGATAAAAAACAAGACTATTACGAAATACTTCAAGTTCATCCAAAAGCTTCAATAGAAGTAATAAAGAAAGCTTACTATACAATAATGCAATTTAATCACCCCGATAAAGGTGGTTCTGAAGATTTAGCAAAAAAAATAAATGAAGCTTATTCTGTTCTCAATGATCCAGAAATGAGAAAGAAATATGACTATGAAAGAAATTTAAAACTTCTTGAAAAAGTTAGAAATGCAAAAAAACAAAGTGAGATTTTAAACAAAGAAAAAAAATTAAAACAAGAAAATGTAGTTTTAAATAATTGTCCAGTTTATTCATCTTATGGTGTTTTAGTTTCTGATGAAAGAGGTAATAGAGTTCTTATAATAAATTCTGAAGGGCAAATAACATGGGAATATGGAAAGTTTGGAACGCTTCAAGCAAATAAACTAAAAAACCCTAAGTTTTCAAATTTTACAGCTAATCAAAATATTCTTATTACAGATAGTGGAAATTCTAAAATATTAGAAGTAAATCATAAAAAAGATACAATTTGGGAATTTGGGACAGGAGAAAGTAAGCACGGAGAGAATACTCTAAATAATCCTGCATCTTCTGTAAAACTTAGTAATAACAACTATCTTGTTTGTGATACAGGAAATAAAAGAGTAATTGAAATAAATCAATTAGGTCAAATAGTTTGGCAATATGGCGATTTAAAAGATAATAAAATGTTTGGAAAGTCTCTTTGGGGTTCTTTATTTGATAAAACAACTTCTGTGCTTTTTAATCCTGTTTTTGCTCAAAGGTTAGAAAATGGAAATACTTTAATATCTGATACAGGAAATAAAAAACTTATTGAAGTTTCTCCTGATAAAAAAACAGTATGGGAATATCCACCAAAAAAATCAGAAAAAAAAGATTTATTTGAAGGCGCTTTTTTTATTAATAAATTAGCAAATGGTAATATTTTATGTACATTAGATAAAGCTTATGAAATGACACCTGAAGGTGAATTAGTGTGGGTTTATAATAAAATGCAAGTTGATTTAAATATAGATTGGGTTTATAAAGTAGATAACCAAAACTACCTTATAAGCACTACTAGAATTGTTAGAAGAGGAATAAATCAAGAAGTAAGCATGATAGATTATTCAGGTAAGTCTATCTGGAAATATTATTTTTCTCAATATAAACATGTTTAGGGATTTAATTTTAACCCTGTAAAAAACCATTGCCGTAGAGACGCATTGCAATGCGTCTCTACAAAGAACATATTTATTTTAATATTATATTTTTATTCAGAAGAAATTTTGTTAACGAAGGGCTTTAGTTCCTATCAAAAATGTAATATACTTTTGTTGAATTATAATAGTTTTTTCTGTAATTGAAATATACAAATTAAGAGATAAAATATGAAAAAAGAGATAAAGATACCTAATCTTGGAGATAATATTTCAAGTGTTGATATTGTTAAAATTCTAGTTAAAAAGGGTGATAAAGTATCAAAAGATGATATTTTAATAGAAGTTGGTTCTGATAAAGCTAATATTGAAATACCCTCTGAATTTGATGGAATAATTGATTCTATTTTAGTAAATGAAGGCGATTCTGTAAAAAATGAGCAATCTCTTTTAATAATTGATATTCAAGATAGTTCTTCTATATCTTCAGAAGATACAAAACCAGAAGAAAAAGTTCAAGCAACTAAAGTAGAGATTACTCAAAAAGAAGAAGTAAAAGTTGCCCCTGTTCAAGTAGATACTCAAAAAATAGAAACAAATCAATCCGTTTTAAATATACAAAAAGTTCCTAATATTGGAGATAATGTTTCTAGTGCTGAAATTGTTAAAATATTAGTAAAAATTGGGGATAAAGTTTTAAAAGATGCTCCAATTATAGAATTAGGATCTGATAAAGCTAATATTGAAATAACATCTGAATTTGATGGAATTGTAAAAGAAATTTTTGTAAAAGAAGGCGATAATGTTACAGCTACTAATAATTTAATTTCTTTTGAAAGTATTGAAAATGTTATTCAACCTATAATTAAAAATGAAACTATTGAAATTCAAGTTCAAGAAAATATTAAAAAAGATGAAATTAAACTTGAAATAAAAGAAGACAGAACAATATTAGATACAACAAATGAATCACTTAAAATAAAAGGTTCTGTAGCACCAGCAGCACCATCTGTAAGAAGATTTTCTAGAGAAATAGGTATTGATATAAATAAAGTAAAAGGAACAGGGGCTAATAATAGAATTTCTATTGAAGATGTGAAACTTTTTGCTAAAAACTTAAATTCAAAACCAATAGAACTACAAACTATACAAAGATCTTCTTATCATGAAGAATTACCAGATTTTTCTAAATGGGGTGAAGTTTCAAAAGAAACAATGAATAGTGTTAGATATAAAACAGTTCAACATTTATCTTTTGCTTGGAACACAATTCCACATGTTACTAATTTTGAGAAAGTAGATATAACTGAATTAGAAAAATTAAGAAAACAATATGCAAAAAAAGCAGAAGCTTTATCAACAAAATTAACTATTACAGGGATATTAGCAAAAGTAATAACTTCTGCACTAAAACTTTTCCCTAAATTTAATTCTAGTATTGATGTAGAAAAAAAAGAAATTATTTTTAAAAAATACTATAATATTGGTATAGCAGTTGATACAGATAGAGGTCTTCTTGTTCCTGTAATAAAAAATACCGATAAGAAAAATGTTCTTGATATTTCAGTTGATTTATCTAAAATTGCAGAGAAAGCAAGAAATAAAAAGCTAACAATGGATGATATGCAAGGAGCTACTTTTACTATATCAAATCTTGGTGGTATTGGTGGAGTTGGTTTTACACCAATAATAAATTCTCCAGAAGTTGCTATCATAGGCGTATCTCAAAGTTCTTATGAACCTGTTTATATTGATAATAATTTTGTACCTAGATTAATTATGCCTTTATCTATTTCTTATGATCATAGAATTATAGATGGTGCAGATGCTGCAAGGTTTATGAAATGGATAAAAGAAGCTTTGGAAAATCCTTTTTTGTTAATGCTTGAAGGGTAGGAAGTGATGAGTAAAAAGTGATGAGTGAGCAGTAAAAAGTAATGAGTAAGAAGTTATGAAGAATCTCTTTATCTTTTCACTTCTTACTTATCACTTCTTACTTATTTTGGTCTTTATTTTAATTGGTGATATATATGGAAAAAGAATATAAAACATTAGAAGAGTTTTGGCCTTTTTATTTATCAGAGCATAGTAAAGAAACAAATAGAATGCTCCATTTTATAGGAACTTCTTTTGGATTACTTTTTCTTTTTAGAGCTTTTTATAAAAAAAATCCATACTTAGTTTTATGTGGTTTAGGTATTGGTTATGGTTTCTCGTGGATAGGTCATTTTATTGTAGAGAAAAATACACCTGCAACTTTCAAATATCCTCTAAAATCATTTATTTCTGATTGGAGAATGTTTTATCTTATTCTTACAGGTAAAATAGATAAAGAAGTTGAAGAAATAGTAAAAAATAAAAATTATTCTTCAGAATCATAAATAGAATAAAAACGCTCTACTTTTTCATTCATCATAATATTTATATATTTAATTTGATTTATCATTTGTAATCTGTGTAAAGTTTCATTTATTGATATACCATTTACAGAAAAAGTGTATAAGGTTTTTTCAAAAATAGATTTGAAATCTTCAGGTGTATTTTCCTCATCATATAATTTCATCCAATTTTCTGCACTTAGACCAAATTTATCATAAACATTATATATGTTTGAAAAAGGTCTCATTTGATAACTTCTAGCAGGGAATCTTATATATTTTATTCTATCTTGGTATTTTTTTTGAAAATCTCTAGCTACTTTTGTCGTTGTTAAAAAATCTTCTTCAGTTTCACCAGGATATCCTACTAATAAATTGACACCTGCATGTATTTCATTTTCAACAAGCCCTGATATAGTTTCTAATATTTCAGATTTTAATTTTTTCTTATTCATTTTGTCCAATGTTTCTTGAGAAAAAGATTCTACTCCTAAAATTACTCTTCTTAAACCAGCTGATTTTAATTTTTTAATTAATTCAAGTGGTATCTCTGCTCTAAAATATCCTTCCCAAAGAAAATTTTTCTTATTTTTATTTAAAATTTCAACAAATTCATATAACCATTCATCAGAAGAATTAACTAAGCTATCTGCAAAATGGAAAGTATTAGTATCAAATTTTTCATTTAAATAAACCATATCTTGAAAAACTCTTTCAGGAGAACGTCTTTTAAATTTTTTTCCAAATAAACTATGTTCAGAACAAAAATGGCATCTAAAAGGGCAACCTCTATTTGAATAAATAGAAAGAATTTTATGTTTATAATTTTGAAAAATAATTCCCTCATAATCAGGTGTTGGCAAAGACTCAAGATCTAATTCAGAATAAAAAGTATCCATATCATTAATTTGAGCAGGTGTTTTTACACCAATGATTTTTTTTGGTTCTTCTTTTGCTTCTAATGAATTAATAATATCTAAAAATGGTTGTTCTCCTTCACCTAAAACTAAAAAATCGGCTAATTCACTTTTTAATAATAATTCTCTGGTTGAGTCACTTTGTGTTACTTGAGGCCCGCCAAAAATTATTTTTGTATTAGGGTAAGATATTTTTATAAGAATTGCCATTAGAACACTTAAATATAAATTTGAAGTATAAAGACTAAAACCCACAACATCATAACCACCAAATTTTATAAGATGTTTTACAGCAAATTTATGTGTTTCTTCTAATTTTTTTACAATAAAAACATCTAAAATGCTTCTATCATAAGCCCATTTATCTATAACATCTAAATTAGGAAATATTTTGCCTAAACTCATCGTTTTTTTATAATTATTTATTAGAGACGATATTATAGATAGTTCATAAATATCACTAACAAAGCTTTTTCTAATAGTTATTTGAGGAAAATCTTCAGGACGCCATATCTCTAATGCATCAGGTTGAGTTCTTAAATCTAAAGTATTAATTTGGTCATTTGGTCTATATTTTCTTAAATAAGCTTTTACACATGCAATTCCTGCTGAAGGAAAACATAAACTTCTTAATTCAAAAGAATGAACAACGGCTAAAAGAATTTTCATTTTTTTATTTTTACTAAAAAATATTTACACATAAAAGGGAATTATAACAAAAGATGAAAAATTTTTTATTGAAAATATAATAAAAAACTATAATATAGAGATAAAATTAGATCATATTTAAACTTTTAAATTATAATAGATTTTTTTTCAGATTAAAATATATGGGTCATACAATAATAACACCTATATTATTGATTTTAAATGGTATGAAAAAGGATTAAAACTTAAAATATGACTAAATCTTCTATTTTATTTTTTACTAGAACTAGCATCAAGATAAAAATGATTAGGATCGTTTTTACTAACATAAATTGTATTAGAAATTTTTGTGAGAACATTTGAGTTAGAAAAACTTACATTTCCTTTAACTACCACTGGTGTTATTGATATACTTGAAGAACATGATGTAAATATTGATACTAACATTACAGATAACAAAAATAGCTCTATTCTTTTTGAAAACACCATAAAATATACCTATAAAACAGTAATATATTAAGTATACATCAAATTTTATTTTATTAAACTTCTCCGGAGAAGGCTTGTCATGAAGGGGGAAATACATCGAGGAGGAATTGTCGATGATCACCTGGCAACGCAGGTTAGTTTCCTCTTCGTATCTTTTTACGAAAAACTTGTCG
>ERZ1292630.5111-Hain-H41-02um-R3-5111-length-10891-cov-4_pt1 | contig 10891 bp, 7 predicted proteins | sample MGYA00564408_ERZ1292630 | MGnify/ENA primary metagenome ERZ1292630 (study PRJEB36523, sample SAMEA6512641) | groundwater metagenome | collected 2019-01-08 | study: AquaDiva: Metagenomics assemblies of 32 groundwater samples
GGCCCTCACCCTCGGTCGCGGAATAGCCGGTGAACTCCGTCCCGCCAAATTCATCGGCAATATCGAACCAGATTTCGCCCGACGCTTGTTCGCCTGAGCCTTTCCACGCTGCGCGCGCGGCGGCCTTCTGCCCGGCCATCGCGGTATCAAACCCAGTGCGATCCACGCTAAACCCTTGGCCACGCAGTGCATCCTCGGTCAGATCATAGGGAAAACCGTAAGTGTCATAAAGCTTGAATGCCGTCTCACCGGGCAGAGTCGCGCCGGGAGCCATCGTCCCGGTTGCTTCATCAAGCAACCGCAGACCATTGGCGAGCGTCTTGCGAAACCGCGTTTCCTCTTGCTGCAAAGTCGCCTCAAGCAGCGGCTGCGCGCGGACAAGCTCGGGATATGCCCCGCCCATTTCGGCAACGAGCGCGGGCACCAAGCGGTGCATCAGCGAGTCTTTCGCACCCAGTAAATGCGCATGGCGCATCGCGCGGCGCATAATCCGGCGCAGCACATAGCCGCGCCCTTCATTCGCGGGCAAAACACCGTCAGCAACAAGAAACCCACTCGCGCGCAAATGATCGGCAATCACACGGTGCGACGCAGCCATTTCACCCGCTGGATCAGATTTAGTCAGATCAGCACTTTCGGCGATGAGCGCGCGGAACGTGTCGGTATCATAATTATTGTGGACGCCCTGCATAACGGCGGCAATCCGCTCAAGCCCCATGCCTGTATCAATGCTCGGGCGCGGGAGCGACACTCGTTCGCCGCCGACAACCTGATCATATTGCATGAAAACAAGGTTCCAAATCTCAACAAAACGGTCACCGTCTTCGTCCGCGCTTCCCGGAGGCCCACCAGCGATATGGTCGCCGTGATCATAGAATATTTCGCTGCACGGCCAGCACGGCCCGGTATCGCCCATTGACCAGAAATTATCCGAGGTTGGAATGCGGATGATCCGGTGCTCCGGCAGGCCAGCGACCTTTTTCCAAAGATCAAACGCTTCATCATCAGTGTGATAGACCGTCGTTGTTAACCGCGCGGGATCAAGCCCCCACTCCTTGGTGAGCAGCGTCCACGCATGGACAATCGCTTGTTCCTTAAAATAATCGCCAAACGAAAAATTGCCGAGCATTTCAAAGAAGGTATGATGCCGCGCGGTATATCCGACATTATCGAGATCATTGTGCTTGCCGCCTGCGCGTACACATTTCTGGCTTGATGCGGCCGTGACATAGGGCCGTTTTTCAAGGCCAGTGAAGACATTCTTGAACGGCACCATGCCGGCATTGACGAACATCAATGTCGGATCATTTTGCGGAACGAGCGGCGCCGCCGCGACGCGGGCATGCCCTGCGCTTTCAAAATAATCGAGGAAAGATCGGCGGATATCGTTGGTGCTGGTCATAACGGCTGGTTAGGCGAGGTGCGAGGTTGGTTCAAGAGACTTGATTTACAACCTGCGATACGATCACTCTGGGGCAATCTTATCCTGCGTCATCGTCTCAAAATCACTCGCATCATGGCGTTCGAGCAACTGCGATGAAGGTTCGCCCCAGCCACGGTTGACCATACGCCCGCGTTTGACCGCGTCGCGCGTCGCGATTTGCTGCGTCCAGCGGTTAACATGGGTGTAGCTCTGCGTTTGAAGAAATTCCGCCGCATCATAAACCGCATTGACAACAACCGCGCCGTACCACGGCCATATCGCCATATCGGCAATCGAATATTCATCACCAGCCATATATTCGTTGATCGCGAGATGCTTATCAAGCACGTCCAACTGCCGCTTCACCTCCATTGCAAAGCGGTCAATGCAATATTCAATCTTGGTCGGCGCATAGGCATAAAAATGGCCAAACCCGCCGCCGAGATAGGGCGCGCTGCCCATCTGCCAGAATAGCCAAGACAGGCACTCAGTGCGCTTTGCATGATCCGTTGGCAGGAATGCACCAAACTTTTCGGCCAAATAAAGCAGGATCGCGCCCGATTCAAAAACGCGAGTCGGCACCTGCGTGCTATGATCCATCAGCGCTGGAATTTTGCTATTGGGATTGGCGGCAACAAAACCGCTGCCAAATTGATCGCCCTCCTGAATTCGGACGATCCATGCGTCATATTCTGCGCCGGAGTGGCCAAGTGCTAGCAGTTCCTCAAGCATCACCGTCACCTTCACCCCGTTGGGCGTGGCGAGCGAATAAAGCTGCAAGGGATGTTTCCCGACGGGCAAGTCCTTTTCCGACGTCGCGCCTGAAATCGGACGATTGATGTTGGCGAACCTGCCGCCGCTTTCCTTGTCCCATGACCAAATTTTAGGGGGCGTATATTCTGCGGTGTCGGTCATCAAATTATCTCCGGCAAATAAGTGTCAATTTGCTACTAGCATGAGATGTTCGGCCGAAACAGCCACATCGTTACCGCACGCCTATCGGCCCAGCGCGCGCTTTACCTGCGGCAATATCCCCGCGACGACGACGCTTACACCCTTTCCGGTGGGGTGAATTCCATCCTTGAGCAAAAGCGTGCGATTGGCTGTCACACCGTTCAGGAAAAACGGATAAAGCTTAACGCTATATTGCCGTGCAAGCTTTGGATAGACCGCGTCGAAGCGCGTTTGATACGCTTTACCCATGTTTGGCGCGGCGAGCATTCCGGCAAGCAGTACGGGGATGCCACGCTTTTTCAAGTCAGCAAGGATCGCCGAAAGATTGGCCTCGGTCTGCGCCGGGTCAATTGCGCGGAGCATATCATTGCCGCCAAGTTGAAGGATCACAAGATTAGGCTTTGCCTTAAGACTGCGCAGCACGAATCCAAGCCGTGCACGACCCTGCGCGGTGGTATCACCCGAAACCCCTGCATTATGCACACGCGCCGGGGTGCCGCCGCGCCGCAGGGCTGCCTCAAGCTGAACCGGAAAGCTTTCGGCGGGTTTCAGGCCGTAACCCGCGCTCAAACTATCGCCAAATGCGACGACGAACTTATCGGCTGCCAATGCGGGCGTACTGACAAATAAAACAATCACCGCAAACAGTTTGAAAATCTGCGCCCGCACGCCATATAGTTTCAATTCAATACGCACCTGAAAGTCCTTCTGACGCTATGCCTTCCCCTAATATTGTGATTGATGCCCGCGATGTCACCCTGTCGCTCGGCGAAAATAGCGCGCGCGTCGATATTTTGCGCGGAATTTCGCTTTCGGTCTCTGCCGGATCAAGCGTCGCGCTGCTTGGCGCTTCGGGTTCGGGCAAGTCATCGCTGATGGCTGTGTTGTCTGGCCTGGAGCGTGCATCGGGTGGATCAATCCATGTTGCTGGCGCTGATTTCAGCACGATGGATGAGGATGATCTGGCGCGCGCACGGCGCGGGCGGATTGGCATTGTTCTTCAGGCGTTTCATTTGCTCCCTACCATGACAGCGCTTGAAAATGTCGCAGTGCCGCTTGAGCTTTCAGGCATTGAGGCTGCTTTTGACCGAGCCGCCGAAGAGCTTGCCAGCGTTGGTCTGGGCGCGCGGCTTGGCCATTATCCGGCACAGCTTTCAGGCGGGGAGCAGCAGCGCGTGGCGATTGCGCGTGCAATTGCGCCCCGCCCGGCGCTCCTTTTTGCCGACGAACCAACCGGAAATCTTGATGCCGCGACCGGCGAAGCGATCATGGATTTGCTCTTCACGCGGCAACGCGAAACCGACGCAACGCTGATCATGATCACGCATGACGCAGCGCTCAGCAAACGGTGTGACCGAGTTGTGACCCTGCGAGACGGCGTCATCGCAAGCGATAGTGCAGCATGAAGCTCGCGCTACGTTTTGCATTACGCGATTTGCGCGGCGGCCTCACCGGGCTTCGCTTGCTCGCGATTTGCTTATTTCTCGGCGTTGCTGGCCTTGCCGGGGTGGGCAGCCTAACCTCTGCAATCGGTGCTGCGATTAGTGAGCAGGGGCAAGCATTGCTTGGCGGCGACATTGAATATAAAATCCTTCAGCGCGAAGCGAACGCCGACGAATTGGCCGCATTCGCCAAGGCTGGCCGCGTTTCAACCGTAATGCGGACACGCGCGATGGTGGCGCGCGGCGACGGTGAAGAGGCGTTGCTCGGTGAACTTAAGGCGGTTGACGCGGCCTATCCGCTGTTCGGTGCGCTCACGCTTGCCCCCGGCGCGATCATGCCGCGCCCCGGCAAAGGTGATGTCGCGCTCGCCGAAGCGCTCGCCGAACGCCTTCGGGTGAAGCCGGGGGATAACGTGCGGATTGGCGAAGCGCAGTTCCGTGTCGCCGGGATTATCGACAAAGAGCCTGACCGGATGGGTTCGGGCTTCACGTTCGGGCCGACTGCGCTCATCAACATGGATGATCTTGCTGCGACACGCCTGATCCAGCCGGGCAGCATTTATGACATGCGTTACCGCATCCGTTTGGGCCAGAATGCCGATCCAAAGGCGGTAATCGCGCGGATCAACGCTGGCTTCCCCGACGCCGGTTGGGAAACCAATGATCGCAGCAACGGGGCGCCCTCTACACGACGCTTTGTGGAACGGATGGGGCAATTCCTCTCGCTCGTCGGCCTGACGGCACTGATCATTGCAGGCATCGGCGTTGGCAATGGCGTATCAAGCTATCTCAGCGGTAAGCGCGCGGCAATTGCTACGATGAAGGCGATGGGGGCCGATTCGCGGACGATTTTCCTGACTTATTTTCTGCAAATAATGATCATCTCAGTTGGCGGGATATTCGCAGGCGTGGCGCTTGGCGCGGCCTTGCCAGTGGTTGCAGCGCAATTCACTGGAGACGCATTGCCAATGCCAGAGGGGTTTGCGCTGTATCCAGCACCGCTGGGCGTGGCAGCGCTCTTTGGCTTGCTCACCGCGATCCTCTTTGCGACGATACCGCTCGCACGCGCGGGCCGCGTGCGCGCCGCTACGCTCTTTCGCGGCAACCTGAGTTCAAATGAGCGACTTCCGGCAGGAACAATGTTCATCGTTGCGCTGATCGGGGTTGCACTTGCGTTGCTCGCAGTGTTTTCGGCGTATGAACCCGGTTTTGCCGCGATCTTCATTACGGCGGCGGTTGCACTGCTCGCATTGCTCTACGGCGTGGGGGCTTTGGTGCAGTGGCTCGCGGGGCGCTTGCCCCGGCCAAAGCGCCCCCTGCCCCGGCTTGCACTCGCCAATCTCCACCGCCCCGGCGCGCAGACTGGTCGGCTGGTCGTTGCGCTTGGACTTGGGCTCTCGCTGTTCACGATGCTCGCGGTGATTGAAACCAACCTGTCTGGCCAAATGACAAGCAACATCCCCAAAAAAGCGCCAAGCTTCTTCGCGCTTGATATCCCTCAAGGAGAGGTTGATCGCTTTCGCGCGATTGCCAACAACGCCGCGCCGGGATCCGATATTATCACTGTCCCCTCGCTGCGCGGTGCGGTCGTGGCCGTAAAAGGGCAGCGCGTTTCCGAAATGAAGGAGATTCCGCCCGACGCTTGGATATTGCGCGGAGATCGCGGACTGACCTATGCGGACGATATGCCCAAGGGTAATACGCTGGTGTCGGGCAAATGGTGGCCCAAGGATTACACCGGGCCGTCTCTCGTTTCGGTTGATATCCGCGCTGGCGAGGCACTTGGCTTGAAGCTTGGCGATGAATTGGTCGTTTCCGTGCTCGGCGTCGAAGTGCCCGCAAAAATCGCCAATTTCCGCGAGATTGATTGGGACTCAATGGGGCTGAATTTCGCGCTCATTTTCTCGCCCAAAGCACTTGTGGACGCTCCGCACAGCTTTCTGGCCACCATCTCGGTGCCTGATACAGCGGGCTCTGCGCGTGAGGCACAGCTAAACCGAGATGTTGCTAAGGCATTCCCGTCGGTCTCGCTTGTCCGCGTCAAAGAAGTGATTGCCTCGGTTTCAACCTTGCTTGGCCAGCTATCGGCGGCCGTGCGCGCCGCTGGGTCGGTCGCGATCTTCGCCGGGATTGCAGTGCTGATCGGCGCGATAGCGGCGGCACAGCAGTCGCGAATTTATGATGCTGTGTTGCTTAAGCTGCTTGGCGCGACGCGTTCACAAATCCTCAGCGGGCAGCTTATTGAATATGCCGCGCTTGCACTCATCGTCGCCGGGATTGCGCTCGCGGTTGGCGCGGGCGGGGGTTGGTATATTGCCACGCAGTTGCTCACGCTAGAATGGGCACCCGATTGGGGCGTCGTATTGGCGACGCTTGGGATCGGGACTTTGATCACGCTCGGCCTCGGCCTTGCTGGATCAATCCCCGCGCTGGCAGCGCGTCCAGCGCGGGCGCTCCGCGAGCTTTAGGCAAAGCTGTACGCGCCGCCTTTTTCGAGTGCCGCCACATAGCCGGAGCGCGAACGCACTTTGGTAAGCCATGCGGCAAGTTTGGGGGCAGCTTCGGCCAAGTTAGCACGGACGTTCGCCGCTTCGATCGGGAAACTCATGATAATATCAGCCGCGCTGATTTCAGGGCCAAGAAAGCCGCCCTTTTCAACAACCACCGATTCCTGATATTTGAGGTGGAGCGCGATTTGCGCATCGACAAAGCCAAATGCCGGGCCCGTTTGATCGGGGATCATCCCCATGATCAGCTTCATCACGAGCGGCGGCATCGCTGAACCTTCGGCGTAATGCATCCAATAGCGGTGCGTTTTATAGTCGGCATGTTCGCGCGCCGGATGGAGGCGATGCGTGCTATCAAAGCGGTCAAGCAAGGCTTCAAAAATTGCCCCAGTTTCAGCGACAACCACTCCGTCAATCGTAATAACCGGCGATTTGCCAAGCGGATGGATCGCCAGCAGTTCTGGCGGAGCAAGTCGCGTCATGGCATTGCGTTCATAGCGCTTGATCTCATAAGGAACACCCAGTTCCTCAAGCAGCCAAAGCACCCGCTGTGAACGCGAATCCTGCAAATGATGGACGATGATAGTCATGCCTTAGGCTCCTTGTTGTATCACGACAGCGCGACTGGCGATTTCACGGATAAGCTTAGCCGCCAAGATCGCGGTGACGCCACCAATATCACGTGATGGATTAAGCTCAACGATGTCAGCGCCGATGATCGGGGCATTGATACCGCGCAAAACCGCCAATACTTCGCGTATCCTTAACCCACCGGGCTCAGGATGTGACACACCCGGCGCTTCGGACGGGTCAATTCCGTCCAAATCAAGTGAGATATAAATAGGGCCGGACAGCGACGGAACCGCTTCAGCGGAAAAATCAGCCATCGGAATAATTTCCACGCCAAAGCGCTGCGCTTGTTCTCGGCAATGCTGCGTAAGGGTGCGGATACCGGTTTGGACAAGGCGACTGGCGTAGCCCGCCTCCATGATCCGAGCAAATGGCGAAGCGTGCGAACGCGGATTGCCCGCGAAATCATCATAAAGATCGGGATGCGCATCGAAATGAAGGATCGTAACGGGGCCGTGGTGCGCGTGGATCGCGGCAAGTACCGGAACGCTTACAGCATGATCACCGCCCAACAATATAGGGATTGCACCCTGTTTAAGGCTGGCAGCAACCGCATCTTGAATGAGACGATCATCGCTTGCTGTGTTCTCAGTCAAGTTGAGGTCGCTTAGGTCATCAAGGATAAAATCTCGACTAACTTCCATGCCGTTTTCGCAACCAAGATTGCCGCGATCACTCCATAACGCTTCGCGAATAGCCTGTGGCCCATGCGCCGCGCCGCGTTCAAACGAACTATTGATGTCAGTTGGCAAACCGATGAGCTGAAAAAGCGGAAGCATGACGGTGTTGATTGCGGGATTGAGCATAAATGTCACGCGCAAAAAGACCCGTCGAGAAGACGGGCCTTTGGTTGCTTGAAGCTGTACGCGATTATGCTTTGAATGGTGAACTGCACGGCGGCGATGCAAGCACCCCGCCGCGCATCCAAATCAAAGATCGTCGTCCGCCTCTGGTCCTGTCATCATCACTTCGGCAACCTCTTCGGTCTTGCCGCGAATGAGTGCTTCAATCTTGAGCGCAACCTCTGGGTTTTCGCTCAAATAAGCTTTGGAATTCTCGCGCCCTTGGCCAAGACGAATCGATTCATAGCTGAACCATGCACCCGATTTTTCAACAATTCCGGCCTTCACGCCGAGATCAAGAATTTCACCAGTCTTTGAAATGCCTTGACCGTACATAATATCAAATTCGACCTGCTTGAAAGGCGGGGCAACCTTGTTCTTGACGACCTTCACGCGCGTCGTATTGCCAACAATATCTTCGCGGTCTTTGATTTGGCCGGTACGGCGAATGTCGAGCCGTACTGAGGCATAGAATTTAAGCGCGTTACCGCCCGTAGTTGTTTCAGGTGAGCCGTACATAACGCCAATTTTCATGCGAATCTGATTGATGAAAATGACGGTGCATTTTGAACGGCTGATCGAACCCGTAATTTTGCGCAGCGCTTGGCTCATTAAACGCGCCTGCAAACCAACATGGCTATCGCCCATTTCGCCTTCAATTTCAGCGCGGGGAACGAGTGCGGCCACCGAATCGATCACCAACACATCCACTGCGTTTGAACGCACCAGCGTATCGCAGATCTCAAGCGCCTGCTCGCCTGTATCAGGCTGCGAGACAATCAAATTATCAATATCCACGCCCAATTTCTTGGCATAGCCTGGATCAAGCGCATGTTCGGCATCGATGAATGCCGCCGTCCCGCCTGCCTTCTGCGCCTCAGCAATTGCATGAAGCGCAAGCGTTGTTTTGCCCGAACTTTCAGGCCCGAAAATTTCAATAACCCGCCCTTTGGGAAGGCCACCAATACCAAGCGCAATATCAAGGCCGAGCGATCCAGTGGACACCGCCTCAATCTCAATCGCTTCACGCGAACCAAGCTTCATCGCCGAACCTTTACCAAAGGCACGATCAATTTGGGCGAGTGCCGCTTCTAATGCTTTTTCTCTGTCACTATTTGCCATTTTCTTCTCAGAATCGATAAGTTTCAATTGTGCGGCCATGGCGCGTCCCTTCTTAGCTGACAAGCGAATATCGCGGTGTACGATCAGCTTGTATGCAATTTGTTCTTAAAGAACAAGGGTGGAACGAAAAATAATCTACGACGCGGTTATGATATCGCGCACCGCCTCGGCAAGCTGTTGAACTGAAAAGGGTTTTGGCAGGAACGCAATGTTGTCGAGATCAATCATTTTGCGCAATTGTTCCTCGGCGTAGCCCGACATGAACAAGATTGGCATTGCTGGAAAATCTACACGCGCTTGTCGCACCATCGTCGGCCCGTCCATTACGGGCATGACAACGTCAGACACGATCAAATCGATATCCGTGCGGCCTGCCAATATCTCAAGTGCGGCTTCACCGTTCGCGGCAGTCAACACCGTATAGCCGTTTCGCGTCAGCGCACGTTCGGCGACTGCGCGCACCATGTCTTCATCTTCGACGAGCAGAATATTGCCGCTGCCCCACGTTTCGGTTGGCTTTGGTTTTGATTTGGGCGGCGCTGGCGCAGCCCCAGCTTCACTACGGTGTACTGGCAAGTAAATGACAAAGCTGGTTCCAGCGCCCGGCGTTGAATCGGCAAAAATGAAACCGCCCGATTGCTTGACGATCCCGTAAACCGTTGAAAGGCCGAGCCCTGTACCTTTACCAACATCCTTGGTGGTGAAAAACGGTTCAAAAATCTTGGGGAGAAGTTCGGGCGGGATACCGGTGCCGGTGTCTGAAATGCTGAGCGCGGTATAATCAGTGATCGGCAGGATATCGCTGCCAAGTTTGCGCACTTCGGCGGTTGACACCGCATAGGTTTGGATCGTCACCGTGCCCCCGCGCGGCATCGCATCACGCGCATTCACCACAAGGTTGACAATCACCTGCTCAAGCTGCCCCGGATCGGCACGCACTGCACCAAGGCTACGGCCATGCTTGACGGTGAGTGTCACCATTTCGCCGAGTAGCCGCTGAAGCAAGTTGGAAATTTCGGCGACAATATCAGGAAGCTGAAGAATTTGCGGGCGCAGCGTCTGCTGACGTGAGAAGGCGAGCAATTGCCGAGTCAGGCTGGCCGCGCGGTTTGAATTATTCTTGATCTGCTGGATGTCATCATAGTCGCTGTCGCCGGGTGTGTGCCGCATCAGCATCAGGTCACAGTGGCCGATTATTCCGGTCAGGATGTTGTTGAAATCATGCGCAACCCCGCCCGCGAGTTGGCCGACTGCTTGCATTTTTGTGGCCTGCGCCACTTGTTTTTTGAGCTTTGATTCCTCGCTGCCATCCTTAATCGAAAGCAGAACAGCCGCTTCGCCGAGCCCGCGTGCGCCAGCAATAGTGAGCGCTACCGGCTCATCGGGCTGATCGCGCAGCCGCACCGCAATGTCGCCTGTCATTGCCTGCCCAGTGGCGAACCGGCGTACCGAATCAGCGACGGCAGCCTTATCCTCACGCACCACCAGATCGCCGGGGTAAATTGGCTTTGATCCTGATGGCAGGTTCACCGCGCGGCAAAAGGCATCGTTCAAATAGAGGAACCGCCCGTCGCGGTCCGCCAGCGCAAGACCGAGCGGGAGGACACCAAGCAGGCTTTGAATATGACCAATGCCGATATCGCCTGTACCGCCCACCCGTCGGCCGTCATCATCAAGGAGGATGATCAGCGTTGGTGTCTCAGGGTTATCAGGCTCTAATGGGATTTGCAGCAACCGAAGCGGAGTGCCGTTACGCCCTTCACTTACAAAATGTACCGCACCATCTGCGCCCGTTTCAAGCAGGGCAACAAAATCACGCCCGGCAATCTGAGCCTCAATCCGGCCAGCCGCACGCACAATAAAGCCCGGCGTCGCGGTCTTGACCCGCCCATCGGCGCTCACCAGCACCATCATCATGCCGGCCTCACCAACGCGCGCGCCTCCCGGCCCGTCAATCAAGCGGCGCGCCTC
>ERZ1292630.2701-Hain-H41-02um-R3-2701-length-16151-cov-7_pt1 | contig 10889 bp, 12 predicted proteins | sample MGYA00564408_ERZ1292630 | MGnify/ENA primary metagenome ERZ1292630 (study PRJEB36523, sample SAMEA6512641) | groundwater metagenome | collected 2019-01-08 | study: AquaDiva: Metagenomics assemblies of 32 groundwater samples
AGCGCGCGCGCGAAATCGCGCGCATTCAGATAACTGTTTTGCGGTTGCTTCGCCAGCGCCTTGCTCACCACCAGGTCGAATTCCTTCGGCAGCGCCACGTTGATCGTGGAGGGCATCGGCGGATCTTCCTGGATGATTTTCTTCGCGATCGTCCAGGCGCCCGCCCCGGTAAACGGCCTCTGGCCGGTGAGGAACTGATACAGGACCACGCCCGCCGAAAAGATGTCGGTGCGCCCGTCGATATGCTGCCCCTGGATCTGTTCCGGAGACATATAGGCGGGCGTGCCCACCATGGTTCCCGCCTGCGTGCGCTCGGCCTGCGTGCGATCCGTGTCGGACAGGCGGGCGACGCCGAAGTCGGCCAGCTTGGCCCGGCCCTGGCTGTCGATCATCACGTTGGCCGGCTTGATGTCGCGGTGGATGATGCCGTTCTCGTGCGCAAAAGCGAGCGCATCCAGCAGCTCGCTCATGATGCGCACGGTGTCCGTCTTGTCGAAGGTTTCGTTGGCGTCGAAGAACGACTTCAGTTCCTTGCCGCGGATGAATTCCATGACGATGTAGGCGACGTCGCCTTCCTCGCCGAAGTCGTACACCTGCACGATGTTCGGGTGGTTCAGCCGCGCCACCGCCTGCGCCTCGCGCGCGAACCGCATCGAGTATTCGCGCGAGGTATCTTCGTCCAGCGAGCTCTTCAGAATGGTCTTGATCGCGACCTTGCGATGCAGCCTCGGATCGAGCGCCTCATAGACGACCCCCATCGCGCCCTTGCCGAGCACGCGCTCGAGCTGGTAGCGACCAAGGGTTTTGAGTGCGGCTGCGGCCATGCGCGTGCTTACCCGGCGAACGCAATGCCCGCCACACCCGGCCCGAAGGCAAGCGGGCGCGGCGCGGCCATAGGTCTAACCCGGCTCGCGATGGAATCCATCCGAGCGTATCGATGCAACAGACAAGTTATTGAGGCGACGTAAAAATTTGCCACATCGTCGTCCTTTCCCCCGGGTCTAACATTATCTTGCAGCGGATGGGGCAATGCAAGGGGGGGCGGGAATGCAACAGAAACCAATGCGCGCTCGCGCGCGCCAACCGCTTTCTGCGTGTCTTGATTTTCTCCCTCGCCCCGCTTGCGGGGAGAGAGGTAGCCGGTCCGTCTTGGCTTGGACCTCTGTTATCGCGTAGCCCGGGTTCAACCGAAGAGGCGGCCCAGCAGCTCGTCACGGCTTATTTCCTGATGAGCGGCAACGTCAGCGAGGATTGCGGCCAGTGTGCCGACTCTCAACGGGTCGTGAAGGGGGATGGTGACATGATGCTCGGAGGGGCCGGCGGTTGTGAGCCGCAGATGACTGCCTGTCCGGCGCGTGGCGCTATAACCGACTCGTGCAAGCGCTTGCGCAAGCTGCGCGCCGGACAAGTCGCGCGGGAGTTTCACGCCGCAATGACTTCATCGCGCACGAAATGCAGCCGGATCAGCCTGGGCGTGGCCGACTCGTCGAAATGGCAGCGCACCGCATCGCGCACCTGCGCGTGCAGTTCGTCGAGCGTATCGGCCTCGGTGAAAATGGATTCACCTGCGGCTTTGGCTACGTAGCCGCCTTCTGCCGAGTCTTCGACCACAAAAATGATCTCGTTCATTGATTGCCTTTCCGCTGCGGAAAATATTACCTCAGATCATCGATCGTCCCAAGCACCATCTGAATGGTACTGCTCATTCTTGAGGTCGTTAGACTTCACTACGCAGTTGTGCTTATCCTGCAACTTTTTCAGCACTCCAAGCACCGTTGCAAGTTTTTCGTTTTAATGATTACTCATTGTTATTTATCGCGTAAGTGTTACATGATTACTTTTGTATTGTTGCTTAGATTACTATAGTTTCAGGTGCCTTTCCGCTATTGTTTTCGGCTTTCGATTGCTTTGCTTTTCAGCCTCCCTATGCGCATGAGGGGGCCTTCCGCGCAGGAGCGTGCTCACGCCACATCAACGATCTTGAGCCCGGCCTTTCGTGCTGCCGAATGTTGCCGCTGGTCGACCGAAACAAAGATATCAGGCGCGACGGCGAGCGCACATGCCACGTGAAGCGCATCCATTGCGCGAAGCGGATGCGACTCCAGCAGCGACACACCTGAGGCCAGAACGTCCGGCGTGAACTGACAGATGTCGGCGTCCGCCAGATCCGCCATCGCGTCAGCCTTCAGCTTGCGGTAATCCGCCTTCGCGAGCTTCTTTTCCCGTACCAGGCGGGAAAACGTCGAGATCAGTTCCGGCAGGCAAATGACACTGACGACGAGACTATCCGCCTGTTGGCACAACGCCATGACCATGTCCGACCCCGGCTCGGCGACACAACGCTTCGCAAAAGCCGAGGTATCCAGAAACACCTTCACACCGACTCATCCCGATCGGCCAGTATCTCCCGGCTCAACGACAAGCCTTTGAGCGTCAGTGGTGTAGCTGGTCTTTTCCACGACGGAACCCCGGAACGGACAGGCACGATTTCGGCGATGGGTTTGCCGTTGCGGAAGACGCGAACCGTATCTCCGCCTTCGACGGCGTCAAAATAGTCCTTGGCGTGATTACGCAACTCGGTGAACGTAGTGTCGCGCATGGAATCTCATGTACAGATATGTTCATTATCATGTACATTATTTGGCATTATGTCAATGGGTGCACCGCTGGTCTGGATTAAGATTTCCAGGGGACCGGCTTGTGGAACGGTGGGCTTTGGGGTGAAACCGGCCGACAATCCATAGCAAATAAGCGACTTTCCGATCTAATCATGGTTCCATTATTAGCGAACTGGCGACAGCCTGAAGCTAATATATTTAGCATACAAACGTCAAGTACTCATATATTATAGCGAAATAACGACGCCTCAGAGGCAAATCTTGGAAAAGTCAGCGCTTAGCCGACACGACGAAGTCCTCATTACCCGTGGGGCTCCAGGCAATGAGGCCAGGGCGATTCAGCGTCGCGCCAAGGCAGGCGAGCTTGGCCGAATCGCCGAGGGCGTCTACCTGGTCGAGCGCGATCCCGAAGCGCAACAGGCAATCGTTCGCCGCAACTGGGCCCGCATACTTGCCGCGCTGGTACCCGGCGCGGTCATATCGCATCGCAGTGCCTACCACGGTGGGCTGTCCGCGGACGGCAGCATTTATCTGAGTCACCCGAGCAACTACAACCGCAAGATCGAGCTTCCCGGCGTTCGGGCAATTCTGGTGAAGGGATCAGGCCCGTTGCCCGGCGATTCTCCATTCGGCAACGAGCAACTCTACTTCGCATCGCGCCCACGGCAGCTTCTCGAAAATCTCTCGCCCGAGCGTGGCGCCCATGGAAAATCGGCCGGCGCGAAAGCCGTCGAGGAGCGACTGGTGTCGATACTCAACGCAGGCGGCGAAGACGAACTAAACAAGATTCGCGATAGCGCTCGAGATCTGGCCAGGTCCATGGCTCTTCAGCCTGAGTTCAACAAGCTCGACCGGCTGATAGGCGCGCTCCTCACGACTCATACAGCAGGGATCCTGAAAACCAAGAACGGAAAACGCGCCGCCAAAGGCACGCCCGTGGACACCGGGCGCATGGCACGCTTCGAGATTCTTGCCGCAAGACTTCGGGCCGAGCCGCTCCCGCATCGTTCTGCAATCGCGCTAAGCGATCCGGCCCGGTCGAATTTTGCGTTTCTGGAATCCTATTTCTCGAATTTTGTCGAAGGCACTGAATTCGCCATCGAACAGGCACGGGACATTGCACTTCACGGGCGCATGGTCGAGCAGCGCCCGCAGGACTCGCACGACATACTGGGTGTGTTCAAGCTCGCGCTTCAATCGCCGTGGCGCGACACCGTTCCACCGTTTGGATCGGACTTTCCAACGGAATTGGCCAAGCGGCATGCGGTGATGATGGAGAAGCGGCCTGAATGTACCCCTGGTCACTTTAAAATTGAGCCAAATCGTGCAGGCGGCACGTGGTTTGTCGATCCACAACTCGTTCGCGGCACCCTGATCGAGGGATCGAGCTTGGCCAGGAGCGTACCAGAAGGTCTGCCGCGCGCGATCTATTACGCGTTTCTCATAGCCGAAGTCCATCCCTTCAGCGATGGAAACGGCCGCCTATCGAGAATCGTGATGAATGCCGAATTATCGCGTAGCGGCGATGCCCGGATCATCATCCCGACGCTGTTTCATGAGGAATATGTGGATTGTCAGCGCCAGTTAACGCATCAGAACGATCCTGCCGCTTTCATTCGTGCCGTCGCTCTGATGCAGCGCTGGACAAACGCTTTTGATTTTTCAAACGTTGACGCCTTGATCGAAGCAATCAAGGCGACCAACGCTTTGGAGCATTCGAGAGCGCAATTCAAGCTGGCGCTGCCCGATGAATCGGAGACACCCCTGTCCCGCCGCTAGCGCCGCACCCCGGGATAGGTGAATGGCTTGCGCACCTCGACGTCCTGCTGGCGTGCCCGCTCATGCTCACGCCACATCAGCGATCTTGAGCCCGGCCTTTCGCGCTGCCGAATGTTGCCGCTGGTCGACCGAAACAAAGATATCAGGCGCGACGGCGAGCGCACATGCCACGTGAAGCGCATCCATTGCGCGAAGCGGATGCGACTCCAGCAGCGACACACCTGAGGCCAGAACGTCCGGCGTGAACTGACAGATGTCGGCGTCCGCCAGATCCGCCATCGCGTCAGCCTTCAGCTTGCGGTAATCCGCCTTCGCGAGCTTCTTTTCCCGTACCAGGCGGGAAAACGTCGAGATCAGTTCCGGCAGGCAAATGACACTGACGACGAGACTGTCTGCCTGTTGGCACAAGGCCATAACCTTGTCCGATCCCGGCTCGGCGACATAACGTTTCGCCAAGGCCGAGGTATCCAGAAACACCTTCACAGCGACTTATCCCGGTCGCTCAGTATCTCCCGGCTCAAGGACAAGCCTTTAACCGTTAGTGGTGTCGTTTTTCTTTTCCACGACGGAACCCCGGAACGGACAGGCACAATTTCGGCGATGGGTTTGCCGTTGCGAAAGACGCGAACCGTATCTCCGCCTTCGACGGCGTCAAAATAGTCCTTGGCGTGATTGCGCAACTCGGTGAACGTGGTGTCCCGCATGGAAGCTCCTGTACAGATATGTTCATTATCATGTACATTTTGGCATTATGTCAACGGGTACACCGCGACACGGGTATAGGTGAGCTGTCGCTGATGTTTCAACGCCAGCAGCACGACCTCCACATCGGAATGAGCATACAAAACGACGTGTTGACCCACGACATACTCACGCAGGGAGGGCAGGCCCGCTTGTTCCGCCAATCGCAGAACGGTTCCAGTTCGTAGCCGACCTTGGGCTGACCTGCCCGTCAGAAATCTTGCCGGGCGGCCGCTACCTGGAGACCAACTCAGAACGGAAGTCATTTCGCGCAGTTCAGCTTTGAGTTTGCTCAAGCGCAAATCCGCTGACTCTTCGTCCTGTAACGCAAAAAATTCATGAGCAGCGGCCAAGTTAGCAATGAAATTCGGCGCGGCTTCGACCCGAGCGTTAATCGGTAACGTCATCGATCCGACAAAGCCTGCATCAAGTCTTCAGGCGACACGCGCTGTCCGGCCAAAACCTGCCGCAAACCGGTCTCGGCTTCATCCAACAACACCAGGCCGGCATGTTCTTCCTCTAAGGCATGGTAGTAGTCGAGTTTCTTCGCATCGATGATGGCTACATAACTCGTCCCGTTCTTGGTGAGCACTTTTTCGGCGCCACCGTCAACCACTTCCTCGGCAAGCTCGGTCAGTCGAGCACGTGCTTCGCTGATTGGCACCACGTCACTGGTTCGCAAGCTCATGATTGCTCCGTTAATGAATACGTTAACGCTCATTGTATAGCCGTAACGAACTGCGTGTTGTTTCCTACGCACCAATCGCATAGGTGAGTGGATTTCCGTTCCGTCAAGGTGAACCCTCACTATCTTCCACCGCTATCTTCCGCCGCTAGCGCCGCACCCCCGGATAGGTAAACGGCTTGCGAATCTCGATCCCCTGCGCGCGTGCCCGGTCATACCAGCGCAGCGACGTTTCATAGTCGCGTTCGACCACCTCGTTGCCGGTGCCGTAGAGGTCGCCCAGCTTTTTCTGCGCCGGGCCGTTGCCGCTCTCCCCCGCCTGGCTGTACGCCTTGAAGGCGGCCCGCAGGTCGCCGCGCCGCTCCAGTTCGACGCCTTCGTGGTAACGCGCTTCGGCCTCGCGCTTGCCGAGGAGGGGCGGACCGGCCGGCTGCCCGGGCGCCGCCGCGGGGGTTCCCGGCGCAGCCTTGGAAGCGTCCGGGCCGGCCGCGGCAACCGGCTTTTTCGCCGCAACGGGCTTGCCGGACCTGGATTTTGCCTTCCCGGCCCGTTTAGCGGGCGCAGGCTTGGCTTTTGTCCCCGCGGGAGGCCTGGATGCCTTCTTCGGCTTGGCCGCCGCCCTGGACGCCTTTCCGGGCTTTTTGGACGCGGTCTTGGCGGCCGGCTTGGCCGGCGCTTTGATTGACTTCGTGCCGGCTGCGGTGTCGCGCTCGACCGGCGCCTGCGCTGTGATTGGCTTCGTGCCGGGTGCGGTATCGCGCTCGACCGGCGCCGGCGCTTTGACCGGCTTCGTGCCGGCTGCGGTGTCGCGCTCGACCGGCGCCTGTGCCCAGGCGCTCCCCGCCGCAAGCATCCCGAGCAGGCACAGCATGGGCCCGGCGATCATGCTCCCGATCCCACTACCCATCCGCGGATAGCGACCGGGCCGCATCAATTCCGGCGCCGAAGCCGATCGCGCCCGGCTCCCCCTGCCGTCCTCATTCGCACTTGAATTCCACCAGCTCCTCGGTCTTGGCGCAGGATTGTCCGAACGCGATCACGCCGCGCTCGCGCAGCACGATTTCCTCGCGCCTCAGCATGATCTCGCGTTCCTCCCCGACTTTCAGGAAAGTGCCGTTTGCGCTGTGATCGACGAGCGCGAACTTGTTCCGCCGGCGCTCGATATTGCAGTGCAGGCGCGAAGCCATCTTGTCCTGGATCACGAGATCGGCCCCCGCATCGCGCCCCAGCGATACCACGTTGCGCTCTCCGGTGAGAACGATTTCCATGCCGCGATAGCGCAGCCACAGCCGCGTTTCCTTGGGCAGGGACACCACCGTGCGCAGGCTGGCCATCGTCGTCGCTTCCTCGCTTTGCTGCCAGAACACCTCGCACAGCATCACCTCGTTCGCCTTGCCTTTCACCGGAATCGAGTAAAGCTGCCGGCAGGAGGATTTCAGCATCGGCGGCAGCCGGTCCACCGATTCCCTGGAGGTGATGATCTGGCCCTTGGTCGCGAGGCCGGTGAGGCGCGCCGCGAGGTTGACGGTGTCGCCGAATACGTCGCCGTCGCGATCCACCACGGGCCCCGCGTGAAAGCCGATGCGGATGCCGAGCTTGGTGCCGGCGACCGGGGGCAGCGCGTCCACGCCGAACTGCATCTCGATCGCCGCCTCCGTGGCGTCGCCCGCGGAGGGGAATACCGCCATTACTTCGTCGCCGATGGTCTTGATCACCCGCCCGCGGTGCTCCTCGGTCTTGTCCTTGAACAGCGCGATGCAGGTGTCGATGGCGGCCACGGCCACCGCGTCGCCCGCGGTATCGTACAGCTTGGTGCTGCCGCTCACGTCCACGAACAGGACCGCGACCTCCGCGGCCTCTGCGACCTCTTGTTGTTGCTCACTCATCGATTTCCTCGATCCGTCAGTATCCCCGGGCCCGCCTGCCGCCGGCCGCATTCAAACCGCGAAAAAGCGAAGTTTCGCGCATTTTGGAGCCGGCGACAAGAGCGTCACCGCGCGCATTTCTTGTTCCGCCAAGTCGGGGGCGCGACGGTTGGCAGCTCATCGCCGCATTCCCAGATGCTCGACGAGGGCGTTCTCGACCTCGCGCATGTCCGCCGGGGACAGTACCCCGAGCCGGCTTTTCAGGCGCTTCTTGTCCGCGGCCATGATCTGATCGGCCATCGCTTTCGATTGCCGGCCATCGATGCTCACCAGTGCCTCGCCTGGGTAGACTTGCGCGATGTTGCCGGTCAGGGGCACTACGACGAGGCGGGCGAGGTTGCGGTTGGCTGCGTCGTTGCTGAGGATCACGGCCGGACGCGTTTTGCGGATCTCGCTGCCGATAGCGGGGTCAAACTCGACCCACCAAACTTCACCGCGCTTCATCGCCGATATCGGCGGCAAGCGCTTTGCTCCATTCCATCGCTTCGGTCTCGCGGGCCTTGTCCGCCGCCATGGCGCGGTATCCTTCGTCCAGGGTGGTATCGGCGACATAGGGCTTGACCAGGTTTTCGATGAACTGGCTGATCTTGCGTTGCCCCACCATCCGCCGCAGCCCTTCATAAACGGCGTCGTCAACGGTAATGGTCAGTTTGCGGCGCATGGTTGCCTCCTCCTTGAAGCGTGATAGGTATTCTACCCCATCCCAGGCCAATCCTTGCCGTTCGGCTGACTCTTCCCCTTGCCGGGCGAGTAGGGGACTTCCACCCCCAAGTATGTGCGCCCTGCCGGGCGCACCACGAAAAAGGGCGCACACAGCGCCCTTGTTCGATTGCCCTCACGCGCGGGTCGCCCGCATCAAACGACCCCGCGGCACGGCCTGGCGTTTAATTCCTGCACGGCACGTTGTTCTTGCTCTCCGTGGTGCAGGTGGGGGTGGAGATCGTCTCGCCCTCGAGCGGAATTTCATGCGCCATCGTCGCCGCCACCCCGATATCGCCGGCGAAGCCGTAGTCGATCTGCTCCGCCACGCTGTCCGTGCCGAAACTCTTCTTCGCTTCGCCCGCGGCCGCAGCCAGCGCGCTCGCCTGCGCCGCGCCGATGATGGTGTTCTGCAGGGCGCCGAGCAAGCCCGCCTGGACCGACACGCCGCCGATGATGATCTGCCACGCGGTATTGGCCGCGCTGGTGGTGCCGGGCAGCGCGCCGCCGAGTGTCCATTGCGGGGCGGTGCCTGAGAGATTGAGCTGGCTGGGCGCGAACAGGGCCAGGGTAAAGGCGGTCACGGACGGGCCGCCGCTGGCCAAGTTTAGCGTACCCGTCGTCAGCGTGCCCGCTCCGCTCAGTTGGCCCGTCGTGTTCGCGGTGATGATACCGGTGGTGGTGATGCTGCCGAGATTGAGCGGGTTAGCGCCGTTGTTCAGCAGCACCTGCGCCCACGAACCGCCGGAGGCCGTCGCGCTACTCACCGCTCCGCCGAAATTGTTCGCCTGCGTGGAGAGATCGGCAACCTGAAGGGTGCCTGTATCCGCGGTCAGCGTGGTGGTGCCGGTAACGGTTACCGCGCCGCCGCCCTGGGTAATGCCTCCGGCCCCTGCCACTCCGGTCACGGTCGGCAGAAGTTTTCCGCCCACTGACGTGGTCGCATAAGCCAGTGACGTCGAATTCGTGGTGAGGTTGCCGCCCACGGATCCGCCGACGCCCAGCGCGCCCGCGCCATTCAGGAACACATCGCCTGTGGCCGTGTGCGTGGTCACCGCCACGCCCGTCTGACCGGCCGCCAGATTGATCGCAGCCGCGCCCGTGCCCGTGCCCACCGAGCCTACGCCCGTGGTCAGGTTGATCGCCGTGGTCGCACCCAGCGTGCTCGCCGCCGTGCGCGTGATGCTGCCGGTGGAGTCGTTGGTGCCGTTGTTGGTGGTGATCGTGGTCGTGCCCGCATCGGTGAGGTTGCTCACCACCGCGCCGCCGCCAACCCCAGCCAACGTGCCCGCCGTGTTCACCGTGATGCCGATGTTCGTGCCGCTGATGGTGGTTACGTCCGCCTGGCTAAAGCCCTGCACGCCCAAACCATCCTGGTTCGCCAGCAGATTGACCGCGCCGCCGACCGCTGTGATGCCGCCATTGACCGCCAACGCGTCCTGCGAGTTGAGTGTCACTATGCCGCCACCGGTGCTAATGAGCGCGCCCGCCGTCAGCGTGCCCACGCCCGTCGTCGCCACGTTCACATCGCCCCCGGTCGTGCCGATCGTGCCGAGAGTCAGCGCGCCCAGCCCGTTCAGGAAAATGTTATCTCCCGCTCCCGAGGTGGTGACGTTCACATCGTCCTGGCCCGCCGGGAACTGGATGCGGTTGGTGCTCGAACCCACCACCCCGGCACTGGTCAGGGTAATGGTCCCCGTGGTGTCGATTTCGGCAAACGCGTTTGTCTCCGACGCCGCCGTGATGCCGCCGGTGCCTGCATTGAGGGTGATCGCCCCCGCCCCGCCGGTAGCCAGCGCCGTCGCTGCGCCGCCGTCAGCCAACACAATGCCGCCGGTGCCGCTGTTGGAATTGATGACGATGTTGCCCGCCGCCACCGGCGAAGTGGCCGTCGTCACCGTGACGACCCCGCTTTGCACCGCGGTCTCGCCCAGCGTCAAGGTGAAGAAGTTGCTGATCCGCGCCAGTTCCCCATCCTCCAAATTAATGCCGGTCGCCGACGCTGCCGCGCCGCCGATGTTCATGGCCTGCGTGGCCTGGGTCGAGAACACGTTGACTCCCGCCGCCGTGCCGCCGGTGGCAGTCACCACCGCGGTCCCGCTCAACACGATGTCCTCCGCCCGCAGCGTCACCGCGCTGGCCGTCATGTTGGCCGAGGTCAGCGTGCCCGTGCCCGCCAACGTCAGCGTGCCCGCGCCTGCACCATCGCTATCGGCATTCACCAGCAGCGTGCCGGTGCCGCTGTCCACCGAGACGCCGGTGTTAACCGTGACCCCGCCCGTTGCCACCAGCGAGATCGCCCCGTTGGTCGAGCTGATGTTGCCCGCCGCCGTCAGCAGCGTGTCCGCACCTGTCGTCGCCACGTTCACCAGCCCGCCCGCCGTCGCGAGCACGCCCACCGTGAGCGCCTCGCCGCTGGTGATCTGAATCTCGCCCGCCGCG
>ERZ1292630.1145-Hain-H41-02um-R3-1145-length-26671-cov-7_pt3 | contig 10888 bp, 5 predicted proteins | sample MGYA00564408_ERZ1292630 | MGnify/ENA primary metagenome ERZ1292630 (study PRJEB36523, sample SAMEA6512641) | groundwater metagenome | collected 2019-01-08 | study: AquaDiva: Metagenomics assemblies of 32 groundwater samples
CGTCATCGTCGTGGCGTGTCACGAAAATCGAATTTGGTGGATTATCAGTGGTGACGGAGAATGCTCGCGCCGGGGCTCGAATTCTGCACGCCGATCGACTGCGGCTCATCATGACGAAGGCCCCATGCAGTAGTGCCCCCCTCCTTGGTGGTGATCCGATCGTTGCCGCGGTCGACGTCAGATCGGTGTTCATCAAGCAGCTGTCGATGGCGGCTCATCGCTCGACAGCCGCCCTCGCCGAAGTGGCAGCGATGATGAAGGTGACCCGCGCCGTGGAAGCGAAGGCGACCTCTGTCGCCGCAGCAGTCGAAAGTGACCCGTTCTTCCCGTCCTGGAGCGATTACCGCACCGACGTGAGCACGGCGTTGTTGATATTTCCGTCTCCCGACGGGCAACACCGCAACATCGCGATGCCTGCCGTGTGGAGCCCGAAACCGTCCATCACCTGGACAAACGACGGCCAGCGCGCCAACGGGCAACGTCCCGCCGCATGCGACAATGCCGAGGCGGAGGGCACCAGCCGTCGACGCGTCGAAGATTTATGGATGTCCACGCCACGTGATGCCTCCGCATCCGCCCCTGGCGACGCGCGACTACCGAAGTGGACACCACCGACAATCGGCTCGACGACGACGACCGCGCCCACCCGAGGTGATCTGTGGCAGCTTCTCAACTGGTTATTGGTTGTCCGGGGCGGCGCCGTGCTTCATCCGTCGATCGCCCGCGACCTCTTCGTGCAGCTCATCGCCGCGCTCCAATTCGTCCACGACGTAGTCGGCATTTCACACGGGGACATCAAAATGGAGAACATCACGTTCACCATCTCCTCCTCCTCCTCCTCCTCCTCCTTCTCCTCCTCCTCGGCGACGGGGAGCGCGGAGCAATGGCTGTTACACGGCGACACAGTCAAGGAACACAATGAGCCAACCGCGGCAGAGCCAACACTAAGCCCTCAGGTCGATGATGATGAAGGTGCGACCCGCAATACGCCACCGTCGCCGCCAAAGGCCTTGTGGCAATTGAAGCTGCAGCTGATCGACTTCGGCATGTGCGCCTCGGACGACGATGCCAGTTCCCTTCGCCAAGTGGGAGGCACAAAGTGCTGCCTGAGCCCTGAACTGTGGCGTCTCTGGGCGAGGACCATCACGCACCGTCGATGCCTGAAGTACGGCCTGTATGGCTATGAGCACCCACCCATAACACCAATGCTCAACCTCGCCGCAAGGAAGCAATCCGATGTGTTCGCGGCGGCGTGCGTGTTGCGTATCGTGTTCGGGGAGCGGGAGCACCTCACTCTTTGGAGCCGCTCGGCCTCTCAATCGTGGCACGAGCTCTGCTCTTTACTACAAAGGGAGTCCGGGAGGTTGGTCATTGGGCGCGTCAAGGACCCTGCTTACCGCGGCTTGCTGCGGCGCATGCTCGACGTCAACGGGACCCTGCGACCCTCTGCGTCCAGTCTACTCTTTCACCTCATAGCGAGGGAATAGGCAAGCAAGATAGGGAGAGGGAGCTAAGCGGGCTTGTTGCCCCTCTCCCTCCTCATGACCCATTTTTCGCCGTTTCTGTTTTTTGCCCATTGCAGAGACTTCAATTTCTACGATTTTTGTGGCGCCGGAACGACGTCTCGAGCACGACGAGGCTCCATCCCCCCTTCCCGCTTTTTTTTACTCCTGCTTCCTCGTCCCTGTTACCAGAGAATCTTTTTTTTCCCCTCTCCTCCTCCTCCTCGATTGCGTTCGTTGTCCCCTCCCAGCCGATGAACCATCTACTCAATCCATTCACACGCAATATTGCGCGATGGCTTCGGCGGAGAGACAACTTCCCCTCTCCCTCCCTCTTTCTCTACCTGTTTTTTGTCACCTCCCCTCTCTTCGCCTTTCTCCTCTCGCTTTTTAAAAATCTATATCACACAACACTGACACAACACTGAATTAGCACTGCCACGGGAGTGCGAAGACCATTTCTTTGCCACTCCCACGTTCCTCGACATGATGCCTCGTACAATTATGATAATTGATTGAACGACCACCCCCAAGGGGGGGCGAGGAGGACCGTTCTGTTGCACAACGAAACGCGCGATACGTTGGCTATGACGTCAACGGTGACCTTTTGTGCCCTTTTGTGTTGTTCCCTTCCCCATGCCTTCTTCCCCGTCGACCGAGGGTGAAAAGGAACCCGGCGCAACTCCCAAAGCGCATATTGTCGAGAGATTACGTACTTAAAAAGAACTGTCGGGCGAGCCATGCTACCACTACGATTCGGGGCCTCGGCATCGGCCGCAGGTGCGTGCCGCCTTCACCTGGGGCCCGTGTGGTCCCACGCGGTCGGGGAGCGCAGAGGGCGACAGCTGTGGCGAATCGCCCACGGAGGGGAGGAAGTGGAGGCCGCGGCGTCACACCACGTCGGTCGGCCGATGGCCGTCGTGCGTCGGTCCTCCTCGTCCTGCCGTCGGCCCTCTTCGCCCCCCTTTCTCGCATCGTGCGGCGGGAAGCGAGGTGGTGGCAGCGGGAGGGGGCGAGGCCTCGCGCACCACGATGACGACGGCGTGACGATGATGACATCCTCCTCGCCTCGTTTTAGGTGGACGCCGGAGGAGTTGGAGGGGAACCGAAGTGACGCCAAACGCCGCCTCGCCGTGCCGCTCGCCGTCTTGGAACAGCCGAAGGAGGGCGCCGATGCCGCGGATGTGTTGCCATCTCTATGGCAGCTGCTCGATGATCGACCAGGGGGGGCAGGAGGATTCGCGCCAACCGCCCCAGCTGGTGGAATGCGGCCGCCGGGGAATGCGAACACACGACGACCGTCGCCGCCGCCGTCACTGTCGTTGGGTGGGAAAGCAGGGAGAGGAGGGGATGGAGGGAGAGGAGGAGGAGGAGGAGCCGCCTCGGGATGGGATACGACCGCATCCGAACCGAATCCGCATCATCAATATCGTCATCGGGCTGACAGGGGCGACCCGATGCCGATGCTCTTGACGCTGCAGACGACCCCGGGCCGCATTCTCAACCGTATGCCGCCGGCGACGGCCGCTCCTCCACTGTTGTCGCCTCCCGCTCGAATACAAAACAGCAGCCGAAACGTCGCTGCCGCCGGCGAACCAAACCATCGCGGCGCCCAAGCGGACGACATCGACCGGTGCGTGAGGAGGAGGAGCAGCGAAGAGGCGGAGGGGGAGGAGGAGGGGGCCACGCCGTGGTGGTCCACGGTGCACCAACCATCGCAACGAGCTCCTCCTCCTCCTGCTTTTTTTGACCGAATATTGCAGTGCATGGCGCACGACATTGTCCTGCCCCCCGCGGTGCCGTCGGCGGCTTCGAAACCGAACATGTGGATCCCTTCCGCCGCCAAGTCCACCGCCGATACGCCACCGCCCCCGCCGAAGTCGGAAACGCCACGACGCCACCCGGATTCGTTTGGAAAGCCGCATCAGCGACAACAAAAAGCTCGCCCGAGCGCTGTTCACGCGCGACCGAGATCCCAAGGATGCGCGAAACAACGGGCTAGTCGTAAAGTTCCACGCGCCGCGTCGCCCACGCGAACACCACCACCACCGCAACATCCTCCTTACGCCCCGCAGGCGGCGGCCTCGTCGTGTGTTGCCGACGCCGGCGAGGAGGTCGCCACGGCCGCCGCGGCCGATTCTGTTGGAAAATTTCAATCAGATGAACGATCACAAAGGCGACGGCCGGTGAGACGGTCATCAATCTTGTCTCCGCCCGAAACAGCTGCGAACAGGAGAGGGTTTGTCTCCTCTCGGCCACTGGCAAACCACCTTCCCACCAGTCTGAACGAACGCGTCGACTTTGTGCTCGGCGTCGGCGGTGGCTCGGGAGGGGAGGTGGGTGGCGGCGGGGATGGTGGCGTGCTCGGCGACATTTTGGCCCGCGTGTATCAGTCGTCGCTTCCCCAACCTCCTCCTGCAGCCGCTATGGGAGCCGCCGATGCGGCACCCGACAGGGGTGACCAGATCCGTGGCGTGGTGACCAACCCCGACAGTGCCGCCGCCGCCGTGCTCGGCGACCACATCCTCCGTGACGCACCCAACGGGTCGCCGCGACGAAGTGACAAGATGAGCGCCGCATCGGTCGCCACACGGCGGCGGCGGCTGATGGCGGACCCCACCACCGCACCGACGATAACGGCGATGACGACACAGAAAATCCAACGACGAGGTGAGGGGCTGCAGCCACGTCGGTCTTTCCTCGATGACAACGAGGGCGACGACGAGGACGCATTCTGCGGCGCCGACGTCGTCGATTGGACACCACCTCCCATGAAGCGGACGAAGTGTCAGCGCCCGGGCGCACCCGCTCGTCGAGCTCACAGCTACCACAACCAGGCGGCCGCGTGGGCACAACAGCTTCTCGCCTCTCAATTCACGAACGGTGATGCGGGGGACGATGACGAAGACGACGAGGACGATGACGACGACGGGATGGCGGGAGCGGACATCACGGGTGCAGATAAGGGCCCCTCGCTGTGGGGTGACCACTACTCCTGGTCGTGGCCAAACTATCGCGACCCCTCAAGTCGAGGAGGCGAGGACGCCGCAGCGGGGGGATGGTGGCTGGAAGCGGCGGACGAAGGCCCCGCGATGGACTCACACCACCAGGACGACGTCGCCGATCCCTTTGGCTTGCTCGGCGAGGACGCCGTGGACGCATCAGCACTCGATGATTGGGTCAATCCCACCCGCGGGCGGCCTGGCGCCATGTCATCCACATCGCCGTTGACCCAACGAGCCGCGTCTGCGTTCGATCCGTTTGACCAAGCCGCCAACGTCTTGCGCCTTCGCAGGCGGTACGGAGGGGACCGCCCGAAGGGAGCCTCTGCGGACCCAGCGCATTATCGGGGTGGCGCCTCTCCCCCCTGTCCCTCGTCGTCGCAGGAAGTGTCCGCGGAGTCCATCGACGCCACTCACACGATGTTGGGTCCGCCGAGCAGTAGCCGCCATCCCGGCAGTGCGGAGGCTGTCTGGATGGATGCCAGTATCGATGTCGTAACCGGGGCGGAACTCCTGGAACAAGGCCTGATCGAATTCGAACACGAGGCACTTCACCATGCCGGGTATTCTGACTGTGAACTATTCAAGCCGACGGCACCGCGGGGCGCCCGACCTGCCGTCGTCCTCGACGCCATTTCCTCACCCGCAAGGGATACAATGTCAGCCGATTTGATGGCGAACAACAGCCGTCGCCGGCAGATATCCGGGCGTCCGACGCGGCGCCCCCATGACGCCGATGGGGCCGAGGAGGAGGGCAGATGGCCACGCACACCATCCACATCCGCGATGCGAGGGAAAAAAAGGACGAAGCCGTCGGTAGCGGAGGAGGAGCAGAATGCCCCCCCTTCCTCCTCTTCGTTGGCACGACCCCCCTCGCTCATCGTCTCCAGCGGTGTCAGGAAAATAAATTCGATGTCGGCAGCGCGATCGGATCCCAACAACACTCACCACCCGCAGCGAACGGAACGACGTATAAAGATGCCCGAACAGAAAGAAGACGAAGAGAGAGCCTTCCGCCCGACCCCCCCACCGCTGGACGCCAAGGGAATCACCACTGTTCTCTGCGTGCCGCAAAACGGAGGCCTTCATCCGCATCACCCGCCACGGCGCGATGATTCCGCCGCGGCAAACTTCGTGGTTGGCCCGCCTGCCAGCGATACAGCAAAGGAAGAGAATTTGGCCGAACGAGGAAAAAAGACCCGCAGCGATGAGAGCGAACGGATCGGAGGGAGTGACAAGCGGCGACTTTTGGTTCTCATCTTCGACGGCTCGTGCTTCGCGGAGCTGCGTGCCTCTGCACCCATCAAGCACGCGTTGGCCAATCACTTTTTCGGCGAAGAACCACCGGCCCCGACAGGACCATCCCCCGCTCGGAGCTCGTTGGGGCCAAGAAGCTGACGCTCCCCTGTCTGCCCTTCGTTCGCTCCTCACCTGTGAGGTTGTACGCCCCCACCCCCCCGCGCGCCAACCCAGGCGTCCCCTTTCTTATTTCCGCTCCCCATCGTTCTGATCACATCATACCAATACAGTCCATAACCTTACCCCCCTCCCCTTCACCTCTCCGGACCCATAGCTCGAGGTCTCGAGTGGGTCAGCAGCGCAGCGCTTTCCGCCAGCCACACCGAAGACAACAAGCATTCATGCCATCGTGACGTAATCCAGAGTGCTCTTTGGTCTTTTGGTTTTCTAGGAGGATGACCGAACCCGTTGCCAAAACAGAAGGTAGTCGTGCCCCAGTCTAACCCATCCCCGTGTCGGCGTGGGAGGGCCTCCACCTCCCTCCCCTTCGCCCCATTCTCGCATCACATGGACCTCGAGCGGTGAGCATTGGCCCACCTTCCCAACACTTCCTGACCCTCCGGCATCTCAACACGGGGAGGTAGCAGAGGGGAGCAAAAATGGCGTCGCCGTCTTCGCTCGCAGAAGCTCCTAACGTACCGACCAGTGTGTCCGCCGATCGGGGGGCCCCAACCGAAGGGCGGCGGCCGTCGGCGGCTCCGGTGGACCGCGGCGCTTCATCCACCGCTGTGGCATCCGCCGGCGTGCGACGCGTGCTCTTCGCAGCGCTGTTAGTTGTGATGATCTGGTGGGTTCTCGGGATGCCCAGGGGACGAGACAGGCGGCGGGGGCGCGACGCTCTGCTGGAAGAGACACATGATCGCGATGCGGTGCCCCAGGGCTCGACCCACCACCACCGCAGCGATGCTGCGGATAGTCAGATCGTCGTCGTCGTCGTCAATGTCGTACCGAATCAGAACGATTCCAAACGATATGGTAGTACGACGAAGAAGGTCGGAGGGTTGGAGTCGGAGGTGGAAGAGGTGAACGGAGAGGTGAGACAGGGCACAGGGGGACAACGTGCGGCGGTCGACATGGGAGGCTCTGTTCGGCCCACGGCACTACCATCCAGCGGTGACGATGACAACGATGGCGGAGGCGGCCCACGGCGCCGACCACCCAGCACTCACGGGAATGATGTGAACGCAGCATCGTCCTCGACGCTGCAGCCCCCTGGACCGTCGAGGCGCAGAGCCGATGAGAGGTCAAACCCGCGGCGAGCGCTGGTCCACTCCCCTCAGAGTTGTTCTTCCGTCGATGATTTCGAAAATGTGACCGACGGTCGCGGCTTCGACCTGTGGCGGGACGGCTTTCCCCTCGCGACGCTGAGGATCAACCCCTCGAACGCGTCGGTGCGTTTCCCGCCGTTGTGGCTGCCAGAGGACGAGGTGCTGGTCGTGAGGACCGAACCCTACAATGCGACAACGGTGGTCCCGACGTGGACGGCGAAAGCGAACTCGTCGGAGCACTCGACAGCGCGAAAAATGCTCCGCGAGTCGCCTTTCTTTTCACCTATGGTTTCAAATGATACGGCTAATCGGCACCACCACCGGTTGGCCCCGTCGTTGCGCCCGCGAATCGCGTTCGCCCCCCTGGCCGAGCTGTATCAGGCCGTGGATCTGTCCTGGAACCGATGCTTTACACAATGGTGGCGGCCCACGGCGACGATCGACGCTGCTCCTCGACGCGCGGGAGCGTCCTCCTTGTCGAAGGACACGACGGCGGGAGCGGAGGAGGACGGCGACGACGACGAGGAGCTCGGAGGAACATCGACATTACCCCCGTCGTTTATGTTCCTAGGCGACTCGCACCTACGGGATCTCTACAGCGCCTTTTGCGTTGGGGTCGTGCAACGCCTCAACAGCTTACCGCTCGGCGGCGACACGACGCCCTTCTTTGCCAACGATAAACATTGCAGGGTCCGCTGGAAAGCGAAAATGCCGACGTCGTACCTCGTCGCGTTCAGAGGGGGTGGCGGAGTTGGAAATACCCAGTCCCTCGCCGACGCAGACCTGCCTTCAGCAGCACTGCCGCCGCCGTCAGCCGCGCCGCATCCACCCTTCTCGTCCACGTGGCCCTTCATGATGTATGCCATCGCGGGTTCCGCCGGGCAGCGCCATCAACATTTGACCGCGTGGTCCGACGCCGTCGTCGCGGAGCGGCTGCGGGTCGAGGGAGGAGGGCGGCGGCGTCCACGACCAGCGGAGCGCGGGGGGCATGGTCAGCAGGGATTTGCCCTTCCGGAGCTGGTTCTTGTCGCCAGCTTAGGCACTGCGGACATGACGCACAACAACACCGATCCCAACGAAGTTGTTTCGGGTGGCGTCAACTGGGTGTTGCTCGCTGTCCGAGAAGCGCTGACGATTTTAACCTTCACAGCGCAGAGAAGGACGCAGCAGCAGCAGGAGCGGCCGGTCGGGCAGTCACAACCGCCGCTGGCGGCGAACAATAGCGAGAATCCTGTCAAGCATCCACCGATAACCGCTTCTCAGCCCCCTCGAGGTCGTTTGACTTCCCACTGGAAGTGGTCACATCTAGTTCTTCGCGTTCGCGTCGTCATGTATGCGATGCACGCTTACCACCGACCCCTTGGCACTGAGAACCGGAGTGAAATGAAGTGCGCCTCGCGCGAACGGCAGTCCATGTACCGCTCCGTGTCGTACTGCATTGCGTCAGAGCTGAATCGGTTGTTCTCCACCTCGTCGGAGTCCGAGCGGAGTGGTGGCAGCACCGGAGCGGACAGCCCTAGGGTCGAGCTATCGGCCACCGTGTTTGACGTCTGGAGCCTGACAGCGACCCAGCAAGCGAGAGTCAACAGCGACGGCCACCACTACTCGTTCCACGTACTCGACAATATCGCGACTGCCCTGGCCATGCATCTATGCCTCGCGCTTCCGTCGCCGCAGAGCACCGCATCATCGTCAACGAGCAGCGCGGCACACGAGGGCGGTAGCAGGGACGCGACGGGGGGAGGGCCCCCCAGGGTTCGGCCATTCCTTGCGACGCAGCGACCGGCCGACATATCGTCATCGTCATCGTCGGCCGCCGCCACTCCCGACCGGCGGGACGCAACCGGCAACAACAACCATGCGGGTTCGATCGGCGATACCGTCCGCCAGCGTTCAACAACGGCGCCAACTGTCGGCCTCGGGGGTCCGGCGACCTTCCTGTTCGTCTCGAGGGAAATGGAGAAGGATTCTCGATATAACGCGTCACTCTGGGAGTGCCGTTGCTTCGCACTGCCGAATATCCCACCTATGTCTCCTTGCGCCCTTCACATCTGGAAAGTGCACAACATGACGCACGTCGATTGGCCTGGCGGTTCCAGTCGTGCCAACACGACCCACTGCTTAGCTGTGGAGTGCTGAAGCCGCATTGACGTCCGGTGTGGGGGGGGAAGTGAGGAGCAAGAAGAGGTTAAAAATCGCTGGGTTTGCGCGCCTCGTGATCCTCTGTTTGGCGACGCCTTTCCACAGCGTGGGTGGGGGACTCAAAAATTGTCGATCGCAATCCACACAACGCACACGACATCCTCGTGGCCCACGGATCTAAGGTAGTGAGGTCGCTCAAAAGGGCGTGAAGTTACACCCACACCACTCTGCCTGGCGATGGAGAAAAATATCTTGGGGACAGAGAGAGTGCCGACACTGTGGAGCGTCGAGTAGTGGACGAACCAGAAAACCGACTACGTTCCCGATCAACGGACTCGACACTCCGTGCGAGGTTGATTGTAGCCAAGGAAAAAATATTGGGTGTTGCTATTTTTCGTGATGTTGTTTCCACTCCAGGAGTATGAGGGAGTCAGAAAAGAGAGAACGCGTCGGCGGAGGCACTACGACTGGAGTGGAGCGCAGGGCTGAGGGTCGCGTGTGGCGCCTCGTCGCCGTCAGCTCTGTCGCCGTTCTGCTGACCCTTCTTCTCGGCCACCGTCGTCTCCCGCTACGTTTCCCGAACAGTCTCGAGAGCCGCGTCCCGACCGCCGCGATCCACGGGGCGGTCATCCGCCTGGAGTTGTTGTTTGAATCCTTTGCCGACGACACCGGTGATGAAGACGCTGCATTGCGCCGCCTTCTGTTGGCGGCACCGGCACCGTTTGACGACGAGGAGGAGTCGTCTTCGCCGAGGCCGCTGATGACAGACGGAACCGTCGGAGTCGTAACGGGGGCAATGCAGGACAGCGCATCGGAGACCAGCGGCGAGGGGAGCCAACCGCACGAAGACCAACAACGAGACGAAGCGATGCCAGTGTTTTCGAACACTACTAAAACGTCCGATGGGCTAAGACCGCGGCATCGGTCGTGCGCTTTGCCAGAGTTTGGTCGTCAGAAGGAAGCGACGAAGGGGGACGATTTGATTTATTCCGCGATGGATTTCCATTGGCGACGCTCCGGGTGAACGTCTCGGACCCCTCCCAGTCCGCTCCCGCTCGCTGGGTGAACGCCACGGAGTCCACGTCGCTCGCCGTGACGTCCTTTCTCGACCACCACCGGTATTTCTTCCTTCATGAGGCCGAGATCGTCTTCGAGCCGCTGGCCTTGCTGTGGTCGCAGCTGCAAGTGAACATCACGGCGTGCTTCCTTTCTTGGTGGCCGTCCACTCACACGTGGAAGCAACATCAGCCGCCGCGGCAGCAAAAACCACGTCGCTCTCAGTGTCCTCCTCCGATCACGGAGCCGCGTTGCCTCCTTCCTCGCCGCTACCTCCCACGCTGCTCTTCGTCGACTCTCACATGCGCGACCTCTACTTGCAGCTGTGCATGGCCGTCTTCGGCGCGTCGATGCGCGGAACACAGCGAAATGACCCAGCAGAAGGCGCCGCCGACGCCTTGATGTTCAAGCTGAGTCGGTGCAAAGTGCACTGGAAGCAGCGGATCCCGATCTCGTCGGTAATGACACCGGATGATTGGTCACCACCATCGTCGCTGCGGTCGCATACGGTGGGAAGTGGCGAGGGCGGTCACACGGACGGTCCCGGTATGCAGCGAGACGTTGTCACATCCAACGTGGTGCGAGACGTTGTCACATCCAACGTTGTCACATCCAACGT
>ERZ1292630.5115-Hain-H41-02um-R3-5115-length-10888-cov-4_pt1 | contig 10888 bp, 9 predicted proteins | sample MGYA00564408_ERZ1292630 | MGnify/ENA primary metagenome ERZ1292630 (study PRJEB36523, sample SAMEA6512641) | groundwater metagenome | collected 2019-01-08 | study: AquaDiva: Metagenomics assemblies of 32 groundwater samples
CTTCTTCAATAACCGACGGTTTTTTGGTGAACGACTCATCGCCGATTTCCACATTCATGGAAAAATCCGCTCCCACGTCAAACGGCGGGTCAATGTAGATGAGCTTTAAACCACCCTGCTTTTCAATTTCTCGTCTCATCGATCCATTTTTTAAGGATGACAGGATCAGCTTGTTATCGCCCCAGATGAGCTTATTCGTCCATCCCTTAATCTGCCTACCAGATGTGTCAAAAAGGTCATACTGTTTTTCCTTTGTAATTCGCTCCCCTCTAGGCTCATCAATATGCTCAATAGTCTGAAAGGGCAGAACCAAATTGCAGACTTCCTGCGTCTTGCCATTCCACGCAAGCTCAACTTCTCGATCATCCGCAAACAAAAGAAAGCGGTATTTATCAGGCAGGGGCTTGCCATCTTGGAGAAACTTTATCGCATCTCTTTTTTCATTATCCGTCAATCGCATAATCTTTTTTGCCTACTTTTTATTATTACAAACCATTGAGTCTTCTCATTGCGTTATATAATCCGCAATTCTATTATTGGCATTCTCAAGAAGCTTTTCTTTTCTTCTTTTTGCTCCCCATCTTTCCATTTCCTTGATATAGGAAAATCCGTGCCTTATCCCAATGTTCTGCTGCCTTACTTTTTTCCTGAAAAGCTTGATCTGCCTGTCTGTCCATTTGGAATGTATGTAATAATCTTTGACCGTTTGCCGTTTTCTAGGATTGTAATTGTCAAAGATTTGATTTAGAGGCCTATATCTGCAATCAGCAATCTGCACTCCCCATCTCTTGCATTGTTTCAACTTCTTTAGCATTTCATAGTAATCCGGCTCAAAGTTGTAGATCATAAAGACATAGATTTCTTTGGTCGGATAGCCAGCTTCAACAAGCATATCGATTTGCTTTCCTATCATACTCCGCTGATTATAACCATGGTCCCACGCAATTCTGGGATTCAAAAACCTTGCCTGCTTAAGTAATTTGGCAATTTCAGTAGTAAGCAATCTTCCGTCTATCCCGCACTGGCTTTCAGAATACACAACTCTACCGTTATGCTTCGCATTTCTCAATTCTTCTAGAATGTCCTTGATATAAGGATTTGCCAAGAGATTATTATCGTAAAAGATGACTCTATTGCTACAAATCTCATCTTTTATGCTTTTCTTTGATGTAAATTTTGGCTCTATTCTCCATGTACCACAAAACTTGCATTTCCTCAGACATCCCCTGCTTGTGTGTACAATCTGATAATCAACATCAACTAAGTTATAAGCTGGCTTAAACTTTTCGACCCTTTCATCAACCCCTTCAAAAACCTCATTACATCCAGACTGCTTGCAATGCTCTGGCATTAATGAGGCATAAATACCACCCACAATTATCTTTGCTTTAGGATATGTTTCCTTGTAGAACTTCACGCTTTCCCAAACATAATTAGACCAATAGGTAAAAAGGGATGTTATCTTGATTTGATTAGGATGGAAATCTGAGAAATACTGATTCCCTCTTACTAATTTAACCTCATCTCCTTTTTCCCGATGATAACTGGCAAGCTTCAAGAGTCCTACGGGCAAAAAATCCCTGTGATTCTTGCTTTTAGGCGGTATAGGGAAATTTGGTTCGACTAAAAGAACCTTCATTTTACCTCTTTTTCATTAGATATTTTTATTACTAGTTTTATTTTTTTTGAATTAATATTCGTTTTAAATGATTCATATTTTGCTATTTCTTCTAAATAATCATTTTTATCATACCAAGTTATGCTAACAATGCAGCTATTTGATGTAAATGAAATATTATCTATCGATATCTTAATTTTATCTTCTCTTTTAAAATCATCCCAAGTGTCTATATAAATCAAAAGAGCGCCAAGCGGGAAATTTTCCAGTCTTAAGGGAAATATCTTCAATTCTTTCAATTCATTCCATATATGCCAATCGTGTAAAGCAATGGAAACAACTGCTGGAAAAATATGATAAAGCAAAAATGTCTTATTGTTCACTTTAGAAGCCTTTATCTTTCTTAACAAATCCGCTGCTATTTCAAAACAACTTATCACGCCATGGCTTCTGCGTTTGTTGTAGCTTTCGATTAAAACCCCGCTGATTTTTGGATCAATAGTATCTTGAATTGCATAACCTGTAAAAATCTGCCTTTTTTCTTTTTTCATTTTGCAATGTTTTATCAATTCAACTACATTACCCAATGCTAATTGATATTCACTATCCCCCCACACCTTACTCATTTCTTCTTCTACCTTCTCCGTTAGCTCTATATTTTCTTCCTTAGGATTATGCATACAAAGCAAATGTGCACTTTGTTTTACTCTGCCAATATCATGAAAAAGCGAGGTTAAAAGCCATATATATTCTACATTTATTTTTTTAGCACCCGGAAAAATATCTTTATAATAACTTGTGAATTTATCATAAAATTTATCTATAATAACACACCCTATTAGAAAGACTCTTGCTGAATGAAAAACATGGTCTTTGTTGTCTATATTTGATAGTTGAAAAATGTTCTCCAAATTAGAGAGACACATAAAAGAAATATTATCCCCCATGAAATCGGGCCGCGACTGTAACATTTTGTTAATATACTTACAGATCAAAGCAAATTGTTTATCTTTTGAAGAATTCTTACCTAATTTATTGGCTAAGTCTATAAGCAATCCTCGAAAACTAATTTTTTTAATTGTCTTTACTTCATCAAGAATAACTCTCGGGAACCAACCCTCTTTCTTAACTTTTCTTGATACTATGTGTCCTACCTTTTCAAAAGATAAAGGGACGATTGTATTTATATCATCAGTACTATAGATTTTTAAACCGATGTTGGATTTCTTACAAAATATTTTAATTAAGTTGTATTCGGAATCAGAAGAAGTTAATAAACAAACTCTGAGGTTTTTATTTTTACGTAAGGCTAGAGCAATCTCTGTTTCATAAATCTTTTGAGATAGATTCTGATTAAAAATAAGGTCTACAGCTATATAATATTTAGTTTTGGTATCAAAAAAAATAAAACGCGGTCTCCATTTATATTTATTTAAAAAAGCAGGGTATTTTACCAATCCCCAGCCAAATTTATTCTTTATAAATACCGGGATGGAATTAATGTTCATATAAAAGTTACCTTATTTTATCTTCTTCTTAGTATCTTTCAGAGTATCAATTAACGAATCAATTTTCTTCAACAGCTTTTCTTTTAGATTTTGGTAGATACTGAACTGAGTATATTTCAAATTATTCATCATAGACTCTACTTCTTCCATTTTTTTGTATGATTCTTCTACTAATTTTACTAAGTCCTCTTTCGCAGTCGGAAATTTCAGTTCATAGCTTCTGAAAATTTCTGCAGGGGTTTTATCCTTTTTATCAATAAAATCTTTGATGAGATTTTTTAGATAATCTAATTGTTGAGAAGATTTGGCATGAATAAATAGCGGCAATAATTTATCAATTGGCTCTCTTGTACTTCCAATTACATTTAGCCTAACTTTTTCTATTAATTTTTCTCTAATAGTTTTAATCCCATATTCTTTTATTAATTCCGGAAAGGTTTTCTCCACCTGCTCCACAAAACTTGCTTCTATTTGTACAAGATGACTGAATTTAAGATTGCTATCTACATCATCAATTTCATCTAATATTGCTTCATTATCGTGTGCATATTTTAAAACACGAAATAGATCCTTTAACTTAGTATCGCTGTATCCTGTCCTTTCTTGGATTAGATTAAACAACTCTTTTTCTTTCTTTTTGCCAACCCTCTCTTCTTCTTTTTTTATAATCTTAGAAAGAGCTCTTGCCTGTGCTGTCTTAGACCATTCTTTCCTTAGCATATGTATCTGGAAAGAAAGTAGCATATCGTCTTTGATTTTATCTATTGGAGCTACATGAACAGGAACTGCTCGTTGGTTTGTTGCTAATGCTGCCCTTAATCTTCTCTCTCCATCTATTAAAATATATTTTTTATCACCTTTTTTATATTCCCGCACTACTAAAGGAACTAAAACCCCGAACGCATGTACTGATTCTTTAAGCCTTAAAAAATCTTCATCTGATTCTATTCGCTCTTCTTTTTCTCCGCGTACATTATCAGGATTTATTGCTATCTCCTTAGGATCTACTGGAATAGTTGGATAGTTGCCTTCTTTTTTCATTCTCCACCTCTCTTATTCAAATATTTCTGAATTTTTAAATGTTGCTTCGGCTCTTAATAAAATTATCTAAATCCCCAGACTTGATTCTCCACTGGCCTATTTTTGTAGCGCGAATTTGTTTTTCCCGTATAAGCTCACGCACTCTATATTCAGACAAGCCAAGCTGTTTAGCAACTTTTTCTACTGTTAGATATCCTTTAAGTAACATCGGAAACACTCCATTTTTTGCTATACAACATTGTTCCACATATTACCACATTCAATATATTCATACAAGCTAATTCCTCTTAAGGGAAGCAGGCACACAAAGGGCGCTGCGGAAGCCCGAAGAGCTGAAGCCGCCCGACTGTGACTGCTGGGTGGGCGGGGCTAAGATTCGGCTTCCCCGCCGAATGCTTTTCTTCCCTGCTACACTGCAGGCGGGGGCGGACTTGACCGAGCAAAAATCAAACACCTTTTAAAAACTTTTTGGCCGCCGCAATATAAAAAGGACTCCTTTATTCAGGATTTTTGCGAGGTTGAGGACGCTAAAGTGTTTGCCGCATTTTGCCCCCACCCAAAATGCGGCAAACACGAAAAGCCGAATCGTCATTGCATTGTCGTTCAGCGAGCGGCCTAGCGAGCGAAGCAGTGAAGCCGAGCGACAGCGAGACTGAACGGTGCTTACACCACCAACCAAGCCCGCCCCAGCGGGCGGTGCATCACCACTTACATTGCAGCCAATTCAACCTGAAAAGCCGTGAAAAAGAACGGTTTAGATAACTTGTAGAGAACAAACCAAGGGTCAGCCGAAGGTCCGGATGTAGATTTTTTTATTGATCATAATATTTTCCCAGCCCAGAGGTGTTGCAAAAAAATTTCCCACGGCAATATTTCTATTTTGCCGTGGATTCTTTTCAAGTTTTTCATCTTGTATTAACCTCTGGATTAGTATTACTAAAAGGGAGTATATTCCATTTTAGTTAAAGAGCCAAGTATTTTGTTGCGTCGTTAGAAAAGGTAAACCCTGATTCAAAAGACTATCCACCAGAAATCAATCTTTCCTTCTGCGCTCTCGTCAATCTCTTGATCCGCTTCTCTTCCAAAAACGCAGACCGAAAATATTTATATACTTTGCTCCAAACAAGTTTTACCGGCCTCTTATACCTGGTATACCGAGCGCCTCTCGGGCCATCATTGTGTTCTTTCAATCGTTTTTCAAGGTCATTCGTATAGCCGGCGTAAAACGTATGATCGCTGCATTCAACTAGATATACCGAGAACTGACCGGAACGCTTAAATTTATTCATATCTTATTGTTTCTTTATATTCTTAGTGGCTTTATAGTTATTTGATAGTTTTAATCGGCAATATGCCAATTTTGTCCTCCGGGGCCGGAAACCAGCGTCGGGTCTGCTCCGGGCCAGCGGAGGATAATTTTATCTTTGTCGCTTCCCGAATCAATCGCATAAATCGTTCCGCCTTGACTTACAATATATGTTCTCACGCCCGTAAGAGCATAAATCGCCGGATAGGCCACAAAGGCGAATTTCTCGTTATTGGCGGCCTTGACCCCGCTCTTTTGGTGCGCCAAAAGGGCGGGGTTGACTTTTTTATCACCGACTTCATTCTGGTTATAAGGGTGGCCGCTTTCATCCCAGAGCATCGCCCGGAAATAATAGCCTGTTTTAGCCGTGGTCGTCATGCCGGTCCAATCTTGGCTGTAATCTTTTCCAAAAGTATCGTCTGGGTGTGGAGAAGCATCAGCCTTGGCAAAAGGTCGGTCAATCAGATTAACTTGCGTTGTTCCATCCGCCCGGAACATCCGAGAAAAAGCAGAAACATCATAGGTCCAGTAGTCTTTTAATCCGTTCCGGTCCGGATCTTGCCCCCACCAGACCGCTTCCACTGAGCATAATGTTCTTAAACCAGAGATGGCTGAAGTTTCATTACCGCCAAAACCATAACGTCTGATAATTCCTAATTCTACCAGTATGTCTTCTCCCCAGGGTGTCAGGAATAAAAATCCCATCAGTAGTAAAACAAGCAGGCCGACTATTAAGAAAATCATTGCATTACCGTTTTGGTTTTTCATAAATTTTCCTTCCGTTACCGATGACTGATTACCGGTTACTGATTACTATTATCTCACCTCTCCATCTCTCCAAAAATTCCTGTTTTGGCCAGATTGTTTTACCGCTGAGCGGGTCGGCAATCAGGACTTTGTCTTCAAACACTTTTAAGACCACCACCACGTGGTCAACCATAAAATATAATTTGGTGCTGACAATAAAAGGAACATCTAACTTTACCAGGTCATTCCAGCCGGGATGAATTAATCTTACTTTCAAAGAAGGCGGGTGGTTTAAATCGGTTATTTGTATTTTCCGGAGAATCCCGCGGGCCAGTCCGTCTATCGTGACGCCGGAAAACCGCCTGGTCCGGGTCAGTTCAGCCATTTCCGATTCCGTCGCAACTATTTCCCAGTATTTTAACAAGGTTACCGCGCTGGCCGGTCCGCAGGTATAACCGGTGCTTTGTAAACAAATTTTATTATTGTCAACCAGAGTGAACTTTTTCCGGTCAATTTCCGGTGCGGCAAAAAGCCAACTGTTCCGCTGGAGACCGTAAACAAAGATCAGTCCGCCTAAAATTGCTAATCCGACCGGCAGATGTTTATGTTTCATTTTTAATCCGGGTTCGCGTCGGACTTCCCCAACCGAAACCCCGAAATAAAACAGGGCCAACGGCACAAAATTAACTATTTCCACGAAAAGCGATAACCATTCCGGAAGATAATTAAATTCCCAATCCGGCCGCCAGTGTAACAGGGCGAAGGAAAAAATACCGGCGATTGATAACCAGGTTAACGGCCGGCGCCAGCCCGCTCGAGAGGGACTGACGTACCGGTAACCGGCGAAAAAACATAAGCCCGATAAGACTATTAATAATAAAAAATAAAACCAGTTCAACATAAAAATTTATTCCCTATATCTTTGTATTCATTTCAATTTATAACTCATCATTCATAATTCCTAATTTAGGCGGATTGGGCCGGGGTACCACCCAGCCGAAATTCTTGCCCTCGCCTTCAAATTTGGACTGGATAATCAAGAGTTGTTCGCCGTTCTGGTGCGAGATAATTGCTTGTTGATAAGGCAAATCCGGCGGAACCCGGTCGGCATAAAACTTGCCATCTGCTAAGGCAATGGAAGAATTAATCACAAAGACACAAAGAACATAAAAAAGTCCAATCATTAATAGTCTTTTCATAATATATCTCCACAGAAAATATAGAGAATAAATTTGTGCTAATCTGTATAAGCCATAGATGGATTTTCTTTATTAGAACCATTTTCCAATAATTAATTTCCGTATCCATAATAATATTCCCGCAATTGCTAAACAGGTGGGATCGTTCCAATTAGTAGCACACCACCGGTGATAAAAAGGCAATGGTGGACTTAGGAAAACTAGAATAAAGAAAATTACTAATCCTGCGAGAATGCCTCCTAATATTAATCGGAGTATCTTCATAAAACAGCCTTAAGCAATCAGCGCTAATCTGTGTAATCCGCGGTTAAGTTTTCTTAATCAGTTTATTCAGTTTCTGGGTATCGGCAAAAATTTGCACGAATCCGCATTTGGAACAACTGCGGGCTTCAAGGTTGACATTGCTTTCCAGCAGGGTGAAAAATTTGGTTTTGAACGGCTTGAAATAGACCTTGCCCGTGCCGGCAATCTGGCCCGGAACCAGGACCGAATGCCCGCAGGCGACACAGCGGGTTCCGTATTTTTCCGCTTCTTTTTCACCGGTGAACTTGGTAACCATCAGATTCAGGTCTTCTTTGCGGAAACGGGTGGAATCGCCCACTTTAAAATAGGTCAGTTTGCCTTCCTTCATCCAGCGGAAGATGGTTTGTTCGCTGACGGCCAGATACTCGCAGGCCTCGCGGACGCTCAGCCAGTCCGGGCTGGCTTCCGGCCCGGCTTTTTCGGCCGGAACCGGTTTTAACGGAACCGATAATTCTTTTGTTTTCATTGTTACTCCTCTAGTTAAATTTTTGCTGTGAAACGCTAAAAAATAATGACCAACCTATTTATTTTAGTCCGCTACGTGCCAATTAGTTCCGCCGGGGCCTGTGACCTGCGTCGGGTCTGCTCCGGGCCAGCGGAGAATAATTTTATCTTTGTCGCTTCCCGGATCAATCGCATAAATCGTTCCGCCTTGATTTACAATATATGTCCTTACGCCCGTAATAGCATAAATCGCCGGATAGGCCACAAAGGCGAATTTTTCTTGATTAGCGGACTTGACTTTTTTATCACCGACTTCGTTCTGATTATAAGAGTTACCGTTTTCATCCCAGACCATTGCCCGGTAATAATAACCTGATTTAGCCGTGGTCGTCATCACGCCGGTCCAATCTTGCGTAATCCCTGGTCCGAAAATATCATCAGCGTGTGGTTGTCCATCAGCTCGGGCAAAAGCCAGGTCAATCCCTTGGACCAAGGTACTGCCGTCCGGACGATACATCCGAAAAAAAGTAGAAACGTCATAGGTCCAGTAATCTTTTGTCCCATTACGATCGGCACCCTGTTGCATCCAGACGGCTTCAACGCAGATTAATGTTCTTAAACCAGATGCGGCGCTGCTTTCATTAGAATAAAGACGATGGTACTTGCCGCTGGTGGTTTCACTAATAATTCCTAATTCCCATAAACATTCTTCACCCCAGGGCGTCAGAAATAAGAATACCGATAGCAAAACCAACGAGACGATGACCACAGAGACCATGGGGGGAATCTTTGGATTCATAACGCACCCTCCTCTACCCCTCTTATTAGAGAGAGTTATTTTACAACTACTATTTACTACTATACACTAACATTATACGGCAGGAAGCGGATTTGTCAAGTGATAAAAAAAATTTTGCTGAAAATTTTTATTGAAGGAGTTTTAATTGTTGCTGGGCGCGGGTAGCCCAGTCGGTTTGGGGGGCGGATTTAATAATCATCCGGTACCCGGCCCGGGCCCGGGCTAACTGGCCCAGCGCCTGATAACCGCGCGCGTTAGAATAAACCTCTTCCGCTAACCGGTTGATCCGTTCTTTAACTAATGACTGAAATTCATCAGCCGGCCCTCGGTCTGAAGCGGACGAGACTAATCTTGAAAACTCACCGCATTCTTCCAGATTTTCTGACTTGGCAATTAGTTGTTTGATATATTCAGCCGCCGGCGGACGGGCCTCCGGCCGTAAATATTTTTGGTATATTTCGTAAGTAATTTCCAGCCGGGAAGTTTTCAGGACGAGATTCTGAAGTTTATCCGCACTTTTTTTACCCCATTCGTCCCGATTGGGTCGGGACTCTCCCGTTTGGGACGGGATGCCGTTGTCACTTTGTGCTGTCGCTCCGCCGGCCGGCGTTTTCTTGATTATTTTAAGGTATTGTCCGGCGGCCTGGTCAAACTCGCCGCCGGCTTCGTAACTATCGCCTAACCGGAAACAGACTTCGTCAAACCGTTCGCTCTGCGGGTAATTTTCCAGGAATTGTTCCAGGAACGAAACCGCGACGGCGGGCCGGTCCATAATTCTTAAAATCTCATCATATTGTTTTTTCTTTTCTGCTTCCAGCGCTTCCCGCCGGCTTTTGATGATATCCAGCGTCTTTTCTGTTTCCATTGAAGGGCTAAAATCTTTAAAAACCGTATTATATTTCTCCAGGAGCAGACCGTAATTTCTCATCAGGTACGGTTTTTTTTCCTCCTGCTCAATCTCCTCCAGAAAAAACTGCCAGTGCATCTCCAGTGCCAGCGGACTGTTCGGGTCGGACTGAATAATATTAAGCCGCAGTACTTTTACGGTTGTTTTTATCATTTCCAGCGGTTGATGGGAAGAATGCCCGCTCCGTTTTGGCGGGACAGATTGTATCCGTAACAGTTGCCGGTAAAAAAATTCCTGGTTATCACGGCGGAACGCTTCAAATTTATTTTTTCTTGATAAAAGTGTCGGCTGATTAGCCCCGCCTGGGCGGGATTGGTTTTCGTCGTTTTTTAGATGAGGCAGGCGCATTTTGATTTCCTTAATCCGTTCGGTCAGGTAAGGGTGGGTGCGGAAAAGCACGCCTTGGTCGCCGCCGTATTCATCGCTGTGGAGAAGCAGTTTTTCTAAAAGGGTAATGCCGCCCTCCGGTTTATAGCCGGCCTGGACAGAATAGTTGAGGCCGTATTCATCCGCTTCACTTTCCAGTTCCCGGGTGTAACTCAAGGTGAGCAAACTATGTAAAATACTGCTGCTCAGCATTGCGGCTTCGGTGGCCTGAACATTTTTAGAACCGCGGGCCACCAGTAAAGTGGCGATAATCTGGGCGATTGATAATTTGGCCTCTTCTTTGGCCTGCCGGAGGTGATGCTTTTGTTCAATATGGGATAGTTCGTGGCCTAACAGAACCGCCATTTCATCATCGGTTAATTTTAAATCAATCAATCCGCTGGTGACAAAGACAAACCCGCCGGGAATGGCCAGGGCATTTGGTTGCGGCAGGTCAATAATATGAAAAGAATACCAGTGGTGTGAGGAATTGGCCTGATAAGATACGGTAAAACCGATATCGTTCAGCCGTTTAATTTCAGCCGGATTGTCGGCCAGGCCGATTTGTTCTTCAATCGCGCGGGCGACTTCTAACCCGGCTAAAAATTCCGGCGGTGTTTGGTTCGTGCTATCGGTAACCCCGCCGCCCA
>ERZ1292630.5116-Hain-H41-02um-R3-5116-length-10887-cov-7_pt1 | contig 10887 bp, 7 predicted proteins | sample MGYA00564408_ERZ1292630 | MGnify/ENA primary metagenome ERZ1292630 (study PRJEB36523, sample SAMEA6512641) | groundwater metagenome | collected 2019-01-08 | study: AquaDiva: Metagenomics assemblies of 32 groundwater samples
CCCCCCCCCCCCCCCCCCCCCCCCCCCCCCCCCCCCCCCCCCCCCCCCCCATCGGAAGGAAGGACTGGAGGTGGGTTGCACGTGGCGCCAGGCGGAGGCGCATCACGCGGTTGGCACGGTCATGCCCCCAGATCCGAATTCGCGAAGCGCCAAGTCGCGCTTCAGTTGCTCGATCGCGCGCAACTGTTCGTCCCGCATTTCCATGTCTCGGCGTGCGACGGCGCGCTCCAAATCATCCAAACCTCTGCTCTTGAGCGTCACCTGTAGGTCTACCGCCCGCGCCCTGTCTTCCGCCTCTTCAACCTGCGCTCGGAGCCGTTGCAACATCAGCCCGTCGTCCGCCGCCTTGGCCTGCGCCCGTCGCTCGGCCGCCTCCAGAGTCCCCCGCCGTTCCGCGTACTCGGCGCTGACAAGCCGTGCCTGGTGGGCCGCCTCCCGCTGCTGGTCCCGCCACGTGTCCATCGCCTCTCGCAGCCTCGTTTCGCGCACGGAAACGTCGGCCTCCGCTTCATGGCACTCGCTCTCGTCGCCGTTTGCGGCGGCTAGCCTCTGCACCAGCACCTTCCGCCGCTCCTCCAATTCGGTGGTTTGTCGGTGGTTTGACTCGATGGCCGCGTCCAATCGACGCTCCTCGTCGCGCAAGTCTGCCTCCTCGGCGTCGAGTTCGCGTGCCAACGCTTCCAGTCGCACGCGCGCTACCTGCTGCTCCACGCTCGCGAGCTGCGCCGCCGCGGGCGTAAAGTGCATGTCGCCTAAGTCCGTCGAGCGTGGCTGCCACGTCGTGTGCTGTACGGCTGGCATCGAAGCGGTGCTCGCGGAGCGGCTTCCACTCGCATGGGGTGGCGTCTGGGAGTAGTGGAGGTTCGTGCGAACGCCGGCGCTAGCTGCGCCATCTCCCGGTGCCACCGGCGCGGCTGCTAAAAGGGTAGTACTAAGCAACGGGGGCCCGCTCGAAGCAGCTGCGGGTCGAGTAGCATGTTGCTGTTGCTGCGTATGCAGCAGCTGGCGCTCTTTCTCGGTTGCCGCGCGGAGATCCGCAAGCCGACGGCGTTGTTGCTGCACGTACTGGTCGACGCTGACGATCGACGACATGCTGCACCAAAATACGACGAGTGTCAAAAGATCCTGGGACGATACGAGAGAAAAACCGCCAGAGAGCGAAGGCAAATGGTGCGCTGAGACCCAAATTTGAACGAGCAGTAGTGTGCTTCAGCGATCTTAGAAGGAAAGCGGGGGGAGGCCAAGCTACTGTTTAAAGGGCTGCAACATAAAAGTTGTTAAAACGGAAAGAAAAGAGAAAAGGAAAGAAAAGCCGCCGTGGTTGGAGCAAAAATCCACCGGATCAATCGGATAGTTCTTCGTCGCTGTCGTGATCGAGCGCCGCCCCGTCCTCGCCACCCGCGGCTGCCAACTTCCGCATCACCGTGCGCCGCTCTCGTTCGCGCATGCCAGCGCGTTCCTCGAGAGCTTCCTGCGCCTGTTGCCTTCTCTTCATCCGCAAGTAGCGCGACACGTCCAAACCAGCGAATTTTTCAAGATCAGGGTCACCGCACTCCGCTCCGTCGATGAAACCCGGTGGGTTCACGAGCGATTTCGCCCCTCCTGCTGGGCGAGCCGCCCGCGAGGGTGCATCGTCACCATCGTCATTCTTGGTGTCGTCGTCCTCCGCGTCGCCGCTGCGCTTTCCGGCCGGTGGTGGGGCCGCACCCCCACGTCGACCACCACCACGAGCATCGCCGTCGTCGTCACCGCTATCAGCGTCGTTGCTGGATTTGTCTTCGTCGTCTGGATCGCTGCCGTCCCCACTATTGCCATCGTCCGCGGCTCCATCGCCAGCCGCGGCGGACTCGGCCGCCTGTGCCGCCGTTAACGGCTTCTTCTGGCACTTGCCGCACATGCCGCGGGCCAAGCAGCAGGGCTGGCACACGTGGTGGTACGCAAGCGCGACGGTCTTTTGATGGCAGACGTTGCATTTCCGCGGCCTTTCGAGTGCAACAAATTTGCCGTACTCCACTTTCCAGTGCAACTGCAGCGCGCACCGCCGGCAGCACATGGACGACATGATGTCGAGAAAGCTCGTGTCCGGCTTGCGGTCCTCGCCACCGTGCCGATAGGGGTCGAACTTCGTCACGTTCAAGTGCTTTTGGCGAGGCCCTTTGTGGGCGTTGTGCTTGAGGTTCTTTCGCGGAGGCGGCATCTCGTGGTCGGAGTTGCCAAAAATGTCAAAAGGGTGTGTGTGTGAACCCCTTTCGCGCGTGAAATGGGTTGGAGGAGGTCACTAAACGACGAGAAAGAGAAAGCAGACGGTGAAGGAAAGGACGTTTTACGTCGATCTGCCGCGCGGATGCACTCCGTATGCGGGTTTTTTGGGGGAGTAGCTTTGTGGGTGACGGGTTTTTTTCCGAGGAAAGAGCGTCACCGCGGCACAAATGGCTGCTGCTGTTAACGACGAAGGGGGGAGGGAGGGGGAGGGGGGATGTTATAGTTGTTCCCTCCCCCAGTGGACGAGGAGGAGACGTCGACGCCACACGCGCCGCACATTGCCACCCCCTGGCTGGGAAGGGAACAACCGTTACACAGCGAACTTTCGTTTGTTTAATCGATTTGGTCGTCGTCCACGACGGTCCGCAGCTCCGATCATCGACGATGGCCGTCGGGGCGCGAGCAGTTACGACCGAGGGGGGCCTTTCCTCTTCTTGCCAGCCGCGGGCCGCGGGAGCCGCCGAGGCACGAGCGTGGGCGGTACGCTGACGCGGTCCGTGCTGGGCTTCGACGGCGTGGGGGCGGCGTCAGCCGTCTCCTTCTTCGCCGACTTTGTCTTTCGCGCGGCCGACTTCGACGAGTTGGCGCCTCCTCGTTTACGATCCGGGGCTGCGTCAGCGTTGTCGTGGTCCTCATCCTTCACGCCGTCGGCTACCTTTCGCAGCTTGCACACGAAGAAGCCGTCCAAATTGTGCACGTGGGGAAAGAACCGCCTAGACTCCGCCACGGAGGGATGAAAGCGCATGTGGCGGTATTTGGTGAATCCCGGCCGGCCGAACGGCAGCCCGGTGTCGACGACCTCCACGTGGCGCTTGCGCAACACAAAGTCGATCACCGCCTCGTTCTCCTCGACCAAGAACGAGCACGTCGAGTACACGACGAAGCCGCCAGTTTCCGACTTGGCGTTTGCGCAGTCGATGGCGCTGAGGAGCAGCCGTCGCTGCAGCATTGAGTGTCGCTGGATGTCCTCCTCGGATTTCTTCGTTTTGATCGACTTGTCGCGCGAGATGATGCCGGCGCCGCTGCAGGGCGCATCTAGGAGCACGCGGTCGAAGTTGCGCATCACTTTGCAGTACCCGACGCCGTCGTAGTTGGTGACGATGCAGTTCGTGATGCCGAGGCGCTGGATGTTACCGTTGAGAGCCTTCGTACGTGGGGCGCTCACATCGTTGGCGAACACAATGCCGGTGTTCTTCATGAGCGCGCTGAGATACGTGGTCTTGCCTCCGGGGGCCGCGGACATGTCCAGCACGCGCTCCTTCTCTTCGGGAGCGAGCGCCATCACCGGCAGAAAGGACACCGCGGACTGCACCATGTAGTGCCCCGCCAAGTATTCCACGGTACCGCTGATGGGTACATTGGATTCGAACACCTGGAGCCCGACGTTGGACCACCCCTCCAAGGGCTCCACATTCGCTCCTCGCTTGACGAGCGCGTGGACGAGATCGCGACGCTTGGTTTTGATGGTGTTCGTGCGCAGCGTCACGGGGCGCTCGCGTTCCATGGCCTCGACGAACTCAACCGCCTCGTGCGGCGGGAACATGGTGACGATCTTCTCCATCAGGAAGCTATTGTAGCCGTAGAGGTCCATCATGTCGGTTTTTAGCAGCGCCAAGTACTCGTCGCGATCCCGCCCCTCCTCTCGGTTATCTTGAAAACTCGAAAGGGCTTTCACCGTCTGCGTAATGCGATCGCGCAGTTCCGCGGCGCTGTGCTGGCTGGCGAGGCCTTTGGCCACGGCGTCGATCTGCCCCTCTGCGGCTGCGGCTGCGTCATCACCTTGTGGCGACTCGTCGCCGTCGAAGGCCCGGTCTCGGTTGAACACCGCGGCCTTCGTGTCTCTCCGGGCGTCGGACTGCACCTCTCGCGCATCGACGAGGCGCTGTTTCGCCATTTGTTGCTTAAACTTGGCCGCCTGTGCCTCAAAGTCCTCCGCGCCGTGGTCCCCCTCCTCCGACGCTCCGTCGTCGTCTTCCACATCGTCGAAGTCAATGTCGTCATCCTCCTCTGCCTCGACCTCTGGCTGCGACTTCTGCCGACGACGGGTGGAGGGAGCTGCGGCGGCGCTGGACGCAACTTTCGGTTCTTCACGTCCCCGCTTCAGCGTGGAACTCGCCGTGGCAACCTTTGACGGCCGCGTTGGTGCGACCACATCGACTTTTGAAGACTGTTTGGACCCCTTCTTGCTGCCAGCGGTAGCCACCGCCTGTGCCGCGTCACGTTGCCGCTTGGCAGCCGCCGCCGCGAACAGCGCCTCATCGTCACTGTCATCTTCTCTCCCCTTTGCCGGCTGGCTGGCACGCGGTTCGCCGCGTCGGCCCCTTGCGGGTTCGGCAGCGGCCTTCCCTCCTAAATGAGGACCGTGTTGCGGCATCGCCGAAAGCTGCAAAAGTGGGGGTGAAAAAGTGAATGGGTGCTGAGCAAGGATTTGTCGAGGCACCGTTCCAACACGTAGTGTGAAAACGTCTTTGACTGCATTTGTCCTTATTTTCCCTCGCATCTGAGGAATATTATTCAAGACGATTTGAATGTGTGTGGTAAATGAGGGGGTCGTCCCTCCTGGAGTTGCGCTTTCGTACAAAGGCGAGACAGTAGGACGCAGAAGATATCGCACTGAAACACCTGCTTTTTGGCGGCCAAACAGTGGGGGTCTTAGAGGGGGATTTCTCCCTCATCCGCGCCTCCCGTGACCATTGCTTCTCTCCATCCGCGCGGCGCCGTCAACAACATGTTTCGTGTCGCTGCGACCGCTACGATCGGCGCTGCGCGAGCGCAACGGATTTCACATTGACGGTCGCTGGAAGCGCCGAGGAGGATGTGTTCTCCGCCACGGTCACCACTGGCCAGCGGGAGGAGCGCGACGGAGACGGCGTCGCGCCGCCAACGAGCAGTTGCGGTTGTTCGAATGTAATAGGGGGCGTAGATGATGACGCCGTCGCGGCACCTGCGGTGTAAGACGCGTTTTGAATGTAGTGGCCACCGCCACCGTAGTTCTGCGGAGACGGCATCATCGGAGGGGGAGGCATCATCACATAGTGCTGGTGGTGTTGGTGCGGTGACGTCGCGTAGTGGTGCGAGACGTCTGACGCCAAACGGCTGGAGTGTGAAATCGCCGCTTCCACGTCGGCGAGCTGTTCTTCGACGCGTCGAACGAGAGCGACCTTTTCTTCAAGAGCGCCCTCGAGGAAACTCAACGTCGAAGTGAGAAACTCAGACGAAGCGCCACCGCCGCCGCTGATGTCATCTTCTGCTAAGGATGCAGCTGCCGCTGCGACAGCCCGCTGCTTTCGCGCCGAACCGGGTGGACCCCCACGCGCCGAGGTGTGGTTTCCTGGCGTCGGTGCGGCGACGACTCCTGCGTACCGGGCTCGCATACCCCGCACCGCGTTGATGTCACCAGCAATTTGCTCGATCTCGCGCTGAAGCACCGAGTGGTGTGCCCGGAGTTGAGAGACAACCGTCGGGGCCGACGCCAACAGCTGCACGGTCGTAGTCGGGAAGCTGCCTTGCATTTCTTCCACCCGAGTGACGCTCGGTAAAGATAAGGCGAAAAAAGATGTTACTGTTTGTGTCGTGGATTTTGAACTGCTCCACAGAGGGCGTGTGTTCCATACGTGGTACATGTGCGAAGATAGCACAATGAAAAACAACGACCACGGCGGTTTGTTGGAAGTCAGTTGTGAGGGGGGGGAACGACAAACGATCTGAACACGTTCACACCGCGGCGAACCCGGTGCGGAGTTTGGCGATCCATTTGGCCATCTCCGCTTTCTGCGCCGCCAGAAGCTCCACGATGCGCCGCTCAGCTTGCCCGTCGCGGTACGAGCGCCGCCAGCGGCGCACGCGCACCGTCATGCAGGCCAGGGCCTTCGGTCCTGCGCGTTCCTCCGTCCAGAAGCCATCCATCTTCTCCTCAGCTTGCGTGGGCCATCGTGAGGCATAGCGCCACGTCGGCTCGACCACCCACCCCGTGACGTTGACGTCGTCGTCGTCGTGTTGTTCCACTGTGACCGGAAATCCCTCAGCCCCAAAGAGCCGTTCTGTGCGCACCCAGGTCCACGAGCGGTCCCGCGCCGCCATCGTTTCGAGTGCCTCGATGGAGGTCGCCGACCCGTCTCGCGCCAACACAAAGGGATGGCGAAAGGGCTCCCAGGGCGACGAGGCCCCTAGGCCGCTGCGCGCGAGGCGGCGCACCTGCTGTTCCACGACATCAATGGTCTGAATGACGCCGTCCTCCGCGGCTTGCAAGTCCTGTCGGTGCTTCAGCTGCAACTCGACAATATCGAAGCGCACCAAATCTTCCCGCTGAAGCGCGGCAATGCGGGTAACTACCTCCGGTGGCAGCGGCATGACGACCGACGCCGCAACGCGAGACAGCCGCCCAGGAGGAAGGCCCAGGGGGGAGTCGTGGTGGCTCGCGGTTGCTTGCAGCGTGGCGTCCTCCTGCAACGACGGGCCACTGGGGGCTTCCCTAAATGCGCCTCTGTCGGGTGGAGAGGAGGTCGCTCCGCCGCTGACGGCTCGCGGCGACGACTCAACCGTCATGGCACGACGCGAACGAGCGACATCATGCCACCAGCGAGCCGCCGCGCGCAGCTGCGCGTCCCGTTCGTTCGACGTCGTTGTCCCGTGGGGGTCCCCGGTGGCCCCGTCGACGTCGGACGTGCCGTCGCTACGTGGCACGTTCCACGTCAATAGCCACCGCAACGGGTGGACGTCGACGGGGCCACCGCGGGCGGCAGATGGCACCGCCGCGTCGAAGTTGGCTGCCATTTGGGTGTGGGATCGTCCGATCGCCGACACGTCGTCCCACGGAAGGATCCGCAGTCGGCGATCCTCCACGCAACGAAAGGCGAACCGCTCCCACGCCTGGGCGATGCGCTCGGCCTCGAGCCGCTCGTGGTGCACGTGTCGAAGGGTGTCCAGCCGAGAGAAGAAAGCGTCGAACAAAGCGGACTCCTCGCGCTGACCGTCGCGGAAGCACTCTGCACGGCCCAGCTCCTCGTCGTCTTCCATGGCCCCGCGCTGGCGCCGCTGCGTGTCGCCCAGTTCGATCTGCGCCAGCTGCCGCAGCTGCTCGTCGCTGAGCGCCTCATCCGGGTCGTCGTCGTGGCATTGGCCGCGTAGCTGCGGTGGGAGCCAGGATTGCTCCTCGCCTGCGCTCCTGCGAAAACTCCCGTTCGGGCCGCGACCTTTGGCGTCCCTGCGCGACGCCTTAGAAGCACTCACGCTGGTCGAAGAAATCGATGTTCCCCGCACCAAAATTTGGGCGTGTTGCAGGCCTCCACCCGCCCCCGGCTTCGTAGAATGCATGATGCGCGGCTCGCCTGTCGCATGCGATGATCGGGGCGACGATGACGACGTCGACGACGACGATGACGAGGAGGTCGTGCGGCGATGGGAGGACCGACGCGGCGCCATATTGCTTGCTTCGTCGTGCGCCTCGCGGGCGTCTGGACTATCATCACCGCCGCTGCCCCCGGTAAACCAACCAGCGAGGGTTCGCACGAAGCCTTGGGGCGCCCGACGGTTCGCTGGTTGTTTGCGGTGGTCTATTTGGTGATGCAGGTGATCCTCCTGGGATGTCGTCGCCGTCATGTTCGCTTGGGACAAAAACTCTCCTCGGGTCGGTCCGATCTGGCCCTCCAGGACAAACTGTTTGAGGGCTCCTCGGACGGCATCGAAAATGGGAGCCACGTGCTGAGACGCCCGCTCGCTCAATGGCGTTTCTCGCTCCTCATGGCGGCTGTGCAGCAGCCGATTCCCTGACCCCACGGCCGCAGACGAGCGGGCCGCATCGTGCAGCGCGAAGCGGGCCGTCAGGCTCTGGTCGAGCGCCGTCCGGCAGACCACGTCGGTCTGCCGTCGCGACACGGACGGCGACGCCGGAGAGCGCCACCAGGTCACGAGGCTCGGAGCACGGTTGATGGTCATGGCGAACGCGGCGCGGCACTCCCCCCGCCTTGAGCCGCCGTCGAGGGCGCCGCCGCCGTCGGACCACGGCCAGCGGCCTTCGCATGACCAATCAGATCCTCTCAACGCGCCAAGGATGACCGTTGCCGCCATCGCCCGAGGGGGGCAGCAGGTGGAGACACCACCGGCAGTAGTCCCCTCAGCCACGCCACCAAGCGACACGATACGCCGTCCATCCGCCGTTCGGGCGGCTGCCGCCACCGGCGCGCCTTTCTTGCGACCGCCGCTCCCTCCTCCTTGTTCCCCCGCGCTGCCACTGCCACGCTCGTTCGCCGAGTGGTTGACCGCGATCGCCAAAAAGCACTGCTCGGAGGACCAGTCGCCCTCCACAAACTGCTGAATCGGCGAAGAGGAGGCGCCTCCTCCTGTTGCGGTGCCCCCTCCGCCAGACGCGTCGCCGCTGGACGCTCTCACCACGCCTTTCACGACGCCCTTCGCCGCATCGATCGTCCACAGCGCGCCGCCACCCGCGGCGGTGGCAGGCGCTAGGACGAGGACCGTTTCCGGCCGCCAGCACGGCAACATGACCGCCCCGGCGGACCACGACGTGGCGAGCGGCAGAGGGGTCACCGAGCGAATGCCGCCGTCGGCGTCCCCTGCAACGACCAGCCGCTCCGACACAACCACGTACGCGCCCAGGCGCTGTGCGCGTCGCGCGTAGGGATGGTGATGGGCGGCGGCGCCCCCTCCTCCTCGATGCATCTGGACCTCCGGAAGTCCAAGTCCCACGATAACCACTGAGGCGGCGCGTTCCGGCGTGGCCGGCGTGACCAGCACCACGTTGACCGAGCGGCCGTCGCCGGGCCCATCGCTTGGACACGCGGCAATGGCGACGACGTCGCCCCGCCGGTGAGCAGCCGCCGGCGTCGGCTTAAACGTCCCGAATCGCCCCGACGCTACGTCAAAGGCCACGATCGTGCCGAACGTATCCACGGTGAGGACGACGCTACAGGCGAGGGCGTCGGCACTATCGTCGAAGGCCGTGGTCCAGCCAAGCGCGGTCACGGTGGCCTCCTCCTCCTCTTCCGACCCGTCCCGTCCCTCGTCAGGGGATTTGCCAGCAGCTCCCCCCTCCTCCTCCTCCTCCGCCTCCTTCCTTCCAGCGGCGGTGGCGTCTCCAGCAGAGGAGATGGCGAGGTGGGCACGGTGAGACGTCACGGACTGATAACTGCCCCGCGCGGGGACGACCCACACCACGGGGGGGTTAGGGGCAGCACGCTGAGCCGAATGCACGGAGCCGAATGCAACGGACGACGGCGATTGCCGGGACACGCCGGCGACATACCGAGCCGAGATGGGCTCCACGCGCATCATGTGCGCTTCCCAGTGCGTGCTGCGAAGGACCTCATCGCCGGTGCGCTTCACAGCGAGCACCATCTGCCGCCGAGGCGCGAACGTGGAGAAGGATGTCTTGGCTGCCACTGACGCAAGCCCCACCGCGGCTGAGGCCTCCATCCCGCTGGCCTGGTCAGAGGCATTGAAGATCCAAATGCCGTCATCCGGTACCGCGACGGCGAGAATGCCGCGCGCGCCGTGCACTGCCGATATCGACGGCGGAAGGGGAGGGTCACTGGCAATCTCCGCGAGGCCGCCGCCGCTGCTGCTGCTCATAGAAAAGGGGGAAGTATGACCCCGCTAGCGCCGCGTAGGTCTAAGCTAGGCTTCCTCCAAAATTCCTCCGAAAAATTTTTTAAGCCATAAAACGAACCTTTCTCAGAAGGGAGAAAGGAGGGACAGAGAGAGGTGCGCGGATATCCCCCGATTCTAAAAGTCACGAGGCGCCTTGGTCGACTGCGTCTGATGTTCTATGTGCTCGCACCCCATTTGCGACGCGAAAGCAGCGGAGCTGTAGCAACGAGCCAATCTCTAGATTGTTGCGTAATAGAATTGGAAAGAGAGAGAGAGAGAGAGAAAGAGATTGTGCGATTGCATGTCGCGTCGTCATCGGAGAGGCGCGTTGCCCGAGTGCAACGGGGGGATCGAGAAAGCCTTGTGCAGTGAGCGTCCAGTTGAGTTCACCAACAGAACTCATCCCTCTCCAAACCCCCTCCGTCGTTACCAGTGGCTATTCGCGAGGCGCTGCTCGGCGATGCGCCGCTGGCCGGGGGTCATTTTCTTCAATTCGGCGGGCGTCGGGGCCGGTGGCGCAGCCGGCCGTAGCAAGGCAGCCGCAGCTCGCTTTGGGACATCGGTGCCGACACGCGTCGGTGCATCCGTTGGTTTGCTGGTGCTGGTCGGATGGCCAGGCACCTTGGCAGCCATGGCCGTCGAGGCATAGTACTCCGTGAAACTGGTGATGGGACGCGCAGCAGTAAGGGGCTGCGGCGGCACGCCGAGGGGCTGCTGCTGCTGCTGTTGCTGCGGAACCCCATGGGGCTGCGGTTGTTGCTGCTGCTGCTGCGGCTGAGGCACGCCGAGGGGCGGTTGCTGCTGCGGCTGAGACATGCCGAGGGGTTGCTGCTGCGGCGGCATGCCGAGGGGCTGCTGCTGCTGCTGCTGCGGCACGCCGAGGGATTGCGGTTGCTGCTGCGGCTGAGGCATGCCGAGGGGCTGCGGCTGCTGCTGCGGCTGCGGCACGCCGAGGGGCTGCGGTTGCTGTTGCTGCTGCTGCGGCACGCCGAGGGATTGCGGTTGCTGCTGCGGCTGCTGCAT
>ERZ1292630.5120-Hain-H41-02um-R3-5120-length-10885-cov-7_pt1 | contig 10885 bp, 4 predicted proteins | sample MGYA00564408_ERZ1292630 | MGnify/ENA primary metagenome ERZ1292630 (study PRJEB36523, sample SAMEA6512641) | groundwater metagenome | collected 2019-01-08 | study: AquaDiva: Metagenomics assemblies of 32 groundwater samples
GGTTATGCCCACCTGGGCCAGAACCACAACTTCCTTCCTTCCTTCCTTCCCCCAACCCACCGCAACACCTCGTCTTTCTGAACGTGACCCACACCCATTTTCGGTTTACCTTGTGGCATCGCGTCGTGGGGATCACAAACCACCACATCGGCAGCGGGCGATGCTTGCTTTCCTTCGTGGACAGCTGCGGAGCCAACCGCGGCCGATTGCTTTGCCTTATTCTTCCGTTTCTTTCGCCGTTCCCCTCACCAACACGCAGAATGACAACGAGACTGTTTCACAATCGCTTTGTGGTCGCGTCGTTTTGCCGCTCTCGGCTCGACCTATTCCATCGTGTGTGTGACCACATAACCGCAACGACAACCGGTTACAATGTCCAGGAATGTGAAACCTCAACGGCGTTGGTCGGCCTCGCGTTTGTCTGCGCGTGAGAGCATACCGTCGTGCAACACCTCTTTTTACGTGCTTACTCACGTCGTAGGATACAGAGCGGTGAGAGAGAGAACTTTCCCCCGTTTCATGGAGCAGCGGCGAAGGCGGGAAACCAATGGCGCCAATGAGGGATGTGCGCCTCAACCGCCGGCGCTGACATCGCCATTCTTTGCGTTGGGCGACAACGAGGTGGCGAGTGCCAGACGCTTTTTCATCGACTATCATTCATCGTCTCCGGCCGCAGATGCGGAACGAACATTGAGTGCGTCGTCGATCAGCACGCCCTCGCATCCGTCGTTGCCAACCACACTTTGCTCGAACACGAGACTGCACGTCGAATTAGTCTGGCGGTTTGACGATGACCGAACGGACGTGTCGTGGCGGCGCTGGCGAGGGCACTTCGACCACTACGACGGCCACTCTGACGAAGTGCTGCTGTACTTTGCAGAGGCTCAGCCGCGGCGCCCAGCTCGAGGCCGTGTTGACCTCTGCCCGTTTCCAAACACGAAGGACGTGGTCTACGGGGGGTTGCGGGTATGGACCGATTACGGCGACGACGGCCCTGGTGGCGTGTGGGTCGGCGCCGACGCCGTCGCTGAGACGGATGCCACCGGTCACACGATTCGACGGCCGAAGCGGCAGCGTGCAGGGGACGATCCAAACGCGTCGTGCGAAAGAAGGCCCAACCCATCGAGACGCATCTCGCACCACCGGCGAGCGCCCGACGCCGCCACTGCGGCGAGGAGCATTCACGAGCAGGTCGTCCGCGCGTTGCAGGCAACGTCTTGGACTGGCCGGCTGTCGTCACCGGTCGTTGTCGACGTTGCCGAAGAGTTGACACCTGAAGATAGCCAGGACCCGATCTGGGTCCCGCGGCGCGAACCTCCTCGTCACTCGACTGAATGACCCGCCATGGCATCGAGGCGCAAAGGGAGCGCCAGATCACTGCTCGTTGTACACTGAGAGGTATATGGTTCGTTGTGGGGCAGCGCCGACTCGCAATGTCGACATGAGATACGCTTTTATCAGATGGTCGCCATTTCTTTCTCCATGTTGTTGATGCAATCCGTGTGTGCCGAAACAAAGGTTTTATTAACGCCCAATGCATCCGTCACGTCTGGCCAACCGAGGGCGGCCAGTGTTGATGACCCCGCGTCTCTGTGACATTGTCGTGACTCACCGCGAGCGACACTTCCAGGAGTCGCTTGCGCATGTCGAACGGACGGCAGAGAACCAAGAGGCGGCAGCGCGCGAGGCAGTCAACGAAAGAGAAGCCGGTGGAGAGCTGCCGGGCGCCGGAACTCGAAGTCGCGCACTGGAGGCGGAAATTCGACTTGGCCATCAAATCGCGACGCTCGAGGAACAGTCGGACGTACTATCTCGCCTCCGTGAGCTCGCAACCGAACTGAAACGGCATGACCTGTTTGCCGGTGACGCACCAGCTACTAGTGGCATGGATGTTGGCGTGGACCATCACGGGCCAGCCGCGACGGTCCCACCTTTGCTGCTTGCCCCTCGCTTGGATGAACGGCGTGTGCAGGCGCACGAGGCGCAGGTATCGTTCGCACATTCCGCGGAAACCACGACGGCTGTGGCGCGACAATCGGCCGACAACTGTGTTTCCCTGTTCGCCACCCGCGGCACGGATGTTCACGGGTCCACGCCTCTTCGGCGCGAGCGACGGAAAAAAGGCGCCCAAATTTCAAGCTCTCTTGGTGACACGCCGTCCATACGGCCCGTCGAATTGTGGCACCCGCCACAGACGACACAACGCCGTCAAGTTGACCTTTGGCGGCGCCGCGTCGCCCGCGCCGTGATGGAACGCGACGAACAGAGGCTCGTGGCTGCGCAGCGGAAAGTCACTGCTCTGGAACACGACGACGACGACGATGGACGACACAACGCGGCGGTCGCATCGTCTATGTCACCCCCTGCGAATGGAACGACGACCAAATCCGCCGGACTGCCGGTCGACGAAGACGACGATCCGGTGATGGCCGGCGATTTGTTGGCGCAATGCGCCGAAGCAGAGGAGGAAGCATGGTATCGCGGCCGCGCAACCGCCTCTCGCCGCGTCCTCGTCCAAAAGCGAACCGCCACGGAATTGCTGAGCAATCGGGCGGGCGCTGCCGACGACATCGGAGTGCCCCCACCGACGGAGGGCCGCCCCACGCCAGCCGGCCACCACGGCCGCCCCACGCCAGCCGGCCACGAAGACGCCGCCGGCCACCCCCATGACGCATCGTGCATTATACGATACGCCCATTTACAACGGGAGAGGCTGACGCGGATGGAGGCAATGCTCGCCGCGCTGCCGCCGCTGCCGCAAGCCATTGAGCCCTTTGTGCAGGACCAAGCGTTTGTGGTGTTGCCGTCCGTGGCCATGGTGCTGGACGATGAGCTGCCCCCGCCGCCCCCAGCAGGCGGGACGCCGCCCTCTTCGGCGGCATCGGACGGCGACGACGACGACGACGATAGCGGCAACAGTGAGGACGACGCCACAGGGGGCGAGGAAGCCATCGACGGCAGCAGCCAGAGCGGCTCGGCCGCGCCGGAGGACGGCAACGATGCCGTGAATGAGATGAGTAGCGACGACAGTGAGTGCGCGGATGGCGACGATCCCCTTGCAGTCGTCGAGCAGTGGGCCAACGAGGAGCGAAACCCCATCGCCGCGGACGACCAGCGGCGTCGCGCACCAAGCAAACCTCCGCGGCCTCCCCCGCAGCGGCCAGCTCCCCCTCCGCATCGTGGCCACGCGCCACCTCAAGGTGCATCGTCGTTCGACGTGCTGCCGCTGACGGCTCCGCGTGATATGTTTCGCGACCCGCCCGTTACGCGTTGGACTCCCTTTGTCAACTCCTCGGTGCTCCCCAATGTCTTTGCCGGGTTCCTCGCGGCCGAGCAGAGCAGGAGTGTGCACGGGGATCGTGCCAGCAGCGGTGACGCTCCCCGCGGAAACGACGCGGGCCATCCGAACAAGACCCCCTTCACGCATTTAAGTTTGAGACGTCTCGCTGTGGCCGAGCTCGAGGCGCTGTCGCCACCCACAGCCGAGTCGGCAGCGTTTCGCATTGCCGTCGAACATCGAATGTCTGCGTTGCAGTCAAGCACCACGTCGGCAGTGACACTTGGCAGTCGCGACGGCAGTGGGATGCGGAGTGCTGCCACCCAAACAGCTGCCTTTATCGCCACGGTGCTCGGCGGCAACGGCCTCCGAAGCAACTTCGGCAGCTGCCCAGACGGGAGCGTCGAAGCGCTGTGCCTGTCGGTTGCGAACTGTTCGTTACCCATCTCGAACGTGGAGGAAGCGCGTGCCGCTGACCATGCCATTGTCGCTCTGTCCGCCGCGCTGGCTCGTGCAGGCGTGAACCGCAGTTCGTCTCTGACCCAACTTGCCGCGGCGGTGCCACCACCAAACGTCACGTTTCTGTGTTCCAAGACGCGCGATGTGATGTTCGATCCTGTTGCTGTGCATCCGTCGGCGATGCGTGGGCTCAACGATGGTGTTCACCCACGAAGCCGATTGCGGACAGTCACCGACTCCGATACGAGCCGCCCCTCGTCATCCAGCGTCCGACCGCCCAGTGGGCATCAGCGAACCGACGCGGAAGCCGTGACAGTTGAACGACAAGTGGCTCTCGACCAAGGCGTGGACCCCGCGGCTTTGAAGCCGGCCCATGGCCTACGACTTCGCATCGAGGCCTGGCGAGCGGGCGCCATCGGCCGTGCCGCGTTGTACCTTCACGAACATCGAGCCGTTCGCACCATGATGTCATCGCTCGTCACGGGCATGGTGGACGCCGCCATCGCCGACTCCACGTCGAGCAAGCTGGCGCCGTACGTATTGCGTCGTGCACCGGCAAGTCTGGTCCAGTGGACCTATCCTCTGAACGTGAGTCAGATGCGCGATCAAGCAGAAATATCCCTCTCGGCCGTGGTCGCGCTGCACCAAGAGGCCGCGAAACTTCGCGATTTGCACCGCACCGTCAGCGAGCGGCTTTCGGTGCTGCACGTCATCCGTCAGGGCCACGAGCGAGATGCGTCGAGGTCCGCGGTCGTCCTCACCGCCCCCGGCAGCGGTGACGCAGCAGAAGTCCAATCGATTGAACCGCCTGCCACTGCGATGCCTGCCGATGCTGACTCACCAGGCGACACCGCCGCGACGTCGATGGCGATCGCCAACAAAGAGTACGATGGCACCTGGGCGCTGCTGTCCCAGCTGCACAACCGGTACCGCGTCATCACCTCGGAGTGCGACCGTCTCGCGGCGGTTATCGTCGCCTTCCTGTCCGAGACGGACCGCTTTCACGCGTGGCGCCAGCAGCTTTTAGACGTCGCGCTGCCCAATCTTGTCCTCGCGCTGCGGCTGCTCTACACGTTGGTGCTCTTCTTCGAGCAGGGCGAGTTTGTCCCGAGTACGAAGATGGACCTTTGGCGGAAGGCGTTGGACTTGTGTCCCAGTTTGGAACCGCTCCAGGTGCTTCGAAATCCCAGTGCCGCTCTCGACGCGGTGCGCGGGATGATATTCAAGCTGCAGGCGCTCTATTTACCAGCCGCCCAGCGGTTTGACTTGTGCGATGCCGTCCTGGTCATTGCGGAGCCCCAAGACCGCATCAAAGTCGAGCGTCTCGTCATGCGCGACGAAGTGCCAAAAACGCTTCCACCCCCGCTGCAGCCGCCTGGCGCCCGCTCGTTCTTCGGTGGCGACGATCCGGCGTCGTGGTCTATCCCGGGCGTCGTGCCGCCCCTCGCGTTCGACGCCCTGATGGATCCATTTCGCGTGGACTCCGCGGGTTCCAACAAGAGAACCGGTTCCACGGTGGTCGTCCCGGCGCCGCGCCCGCTTTCGCGCGTCGAGGTGATTCGGCGGCGAGCGCTGAATCAACTGAAGGAGCGCAGTAGCGTCGACGACGTTTTGCCCGAGGCGACGCCGCCGCCCGACGCCGCCGACGCGACGTCAGAAACAGCTGGCCTTCCCAACGCTCAACGAAAGACCATTGAAGAAATGTCTTTCCGAGCCGCGCGGGAACGAATTCGTTCCCTCCCACCGTACGATGCCGAGCGATTCTACCTCACCGGCGCCATGGAGCATCTCCAACCGCCGGCCCAACGACGGCGGCGCGCTGACGCCACCTTCCGAGCGACGACCAGCAGCAACGACACCGCGCAATTGAGCGCCTTGCTGCTGACGCGAAGCGACGAAGACCGCCACCGGGCGCGGCCCATCGGTGCCGACCCGTCGATTCCCTGGTGGCACTTCAAGCCGCCAAAGCGGTTCTTGGCGGCCCCTCCGCTCACGCAGGCGTCGCCAACGCAGGGGGAGCAAGATGGTGGCCGCCATCGGCCGACGCGTCCCACCACCACCACCAAGACCGGCGCAGGCGCCTCGCCCTCCGCCACGGCCCCCCATGTGGACGAACTGTTGCGACGCAGTCACACGCTGGCCGCCGCCGCTGCCCATGCGTCGCCCCCGGGCACCGGATCGCAACGGGGCGCCACCATGGATGGCCACGACGGGCGGCTTCCTCCGCTCACGTCGCGCCGACGGCAACTGAAAACCGCATCTTCCGTGGCCGTGACGATGCCGCCGAGGCCGCCGCCGCCGCCTTCCACCGCGCCTGCCGCCGGGGTTCCTCCACGGGCGGCCTGGCGTTAGCCAGGTTGCGCCCTCCAATTTCCCCGTAGTGTATTTGTCTCATATCGCACTTTCGCTTGGGAATCATTTGTCGTTGTCGATGGCGCGATTCTCTGCGAGATGGGCTGCAGATGGTAGCATGGTGGACACTAACTAGATCAAGTTTTTTCGCCTTCTTTTTTTCGTCGGAAATACCCACCGTACGAGTCGTGCGCCCCGATGATTCCCGTCACCCCCCAGTCGGCGCGTGCCTTGTTCAAGGGCATCCGCTACGTGCTGCTGGACGTGGACGGCGTGCTCTGGAACGGAGACCACCTGATCGCAGGTTCACCCGATGCGGTTCTCGCGATGGAGAATCGCATGGACCTTCACGTGCGCTATGTGACCAACAACGCGACGATGTCTCGCGCCGGCCTCGTCGCCGAAAAATTTGTGCCAAGGGGTTTCGTCACGTGTGACGTTGAGAAGATGGTGAGCTCTGCGTATGCAGCCGCTCTTTACTTGCGCGGTCACGGCGACGCGGCGAGCCGCCCGTCCGATCGCGAGGCGCCGTCGACGGATCCATCCGCCTCTCCCCCGTTAGGCCTGTTCGACCGCGGCAACGTTTTCGTCATCGGAAACGAAGGGCTGCACGAGGAAATTCAGCAAGCGTTGGCCCCTGGCCGGTTCACTTACGGATTAGAACTGAACGACGCTACAGGGTACACTCCGTCGCACGGGGCACAGTTTCTGTCGCATCGCAAGTTACCTGGACCACGTCGCAGCGCCTCCCCACATTCGGAGTCTTCTCCTTCTCCGGCGTGCTGCTCCGTCCTCGACTTGGACATCGCGGCGGTGGTCATCGGGATGGACTACTGCTTCAACCCCACGAAGCTGGCCGTCGCGTCGCTCTGTCTGCAGAAGCACAAACTCGCCATCGACCCTGGGCATCGGCGATCGGACGCCAACCGAGATCCCTGCCTCTTCGTGGCGACCAACACAGACCCGCAGATCGCCGCCGGCACAGAGGGGGCGCTGCTTCCTGGGTCGGGATGCCTCGTCGGTGCCCTCGTGACCGCCGTTGGACGGCAGCCCGACGCTATCTGTGGAAAGCCGAGTACGGATTTACTCGAAGCGCTCGAATTGCTTGAGCGTGCGGCCTGCCCGCCTCGTCACTTGCGCCGTGATGAGTGCTTGATGGTCGGCGATCGGCTTACGACCGACATCGCGTTTGCAAAGGCTGGCGGCGTCAGAACGCTCTTTGTGCTTTCGGGGTGCGAGACGGCGGCGGATGTCGCGGCGACGGGCATCGTGCCTGACTTTGTCGCTGGCAGCCTGTTCGAAGCGGTCAGTTGCTTCTTGACAGCGACTTAATTACCCCGACTTTCACACGTCGCTTTCGGGCTGGTAAAATGGGCTTGCGGCGCATTTTCGTTTGTTTACCTCGACTTTTCCGCTCCTCGCCCCCTGGGAAGAACAGACTCCCTCCCCTCTTCTCTCCGTCCTTCCCGCGCTCCCGCTTCCCTTCCCTCTCGCCCCATTTGATCCTTCCGCGACGGTCCCTCACCGACGACGTCACCCTACCGATGGCGGCTACGCCACCTTCCTTCGCGGCCGGAGGAGGTGCCACGCGAGGCGCGTCAGTCACCTTTCCGAACAGTCCCAATGTCCGCGCGGCGCAGCAGGCTGGGGGACCTACGCAGATGGCCGGTCGTCACGCAACGTCGTCTCAAGCTCCCGACCCGTACAGTCAGCTCAAGTATCTTGACAGCGAGCATGATCAGTACGACTTTGACCCTGTGCGCGATCGGCTGGGCCGCGGTGCGTTCTCCACGGTGGTCAGCGCCTGGTGTCGCGTTCACCAACAGCACGTGGCACTGAAAATTGTGCTGAAATCGCGGCTCACCTCTCACAAGTTGGTTGACGACCTATTGCGGGAAATCAACTTGCTGCATCGTTTCGCGCACGTCTCGTCGAGCCACTCGATCGTGTCGCTCGTTGGCGATGCGTGCCACACGCCGATGGCCGTACTGATTCCAATGCGACTTGCGCCTGGCGTGACGCTGGCTCGCCACATCGCGGAATTCGGTTGCCTAGATGAACTGACGGCTGCGTTGGTGGTGCACCACTTGACGGCGGCGGTGTGCCATCTCCACGAAGACCTCGGCATCGTCCACCGAGACATCAAACCCGAGAACATTGTGGTCGGAGCGTACAACAACGATCACCTCGCCGCGGCCAGCGACCACGCTTCCATGCCCGCGGACGCGGACGACACGGCGGCGGGAGCGGACGGCAAGTTCACCTTGAGTTTGATGCTCGTCGACTTCGGCTTCGCGCGGTCATTTCGCCGCCGTGCACGAGCCATCGACAGCGTGGACGCAACGTTCGCCATCGAAGCCGGGTGCGATGCTGCCGTTCGCGCGGCGGCCGCCACGGATGGCGACTCCCCACCGCTGACGTCGGCTCAGTGCTCGGAACTGACCGTGGTGGACAGCACGACGCCGGCCGTGACCTCGTCGTCGAAGTCCATGCCACAACTGCAGACGGCCGTCGGCAGCTCGAAATCAGCGGCTGCCGTCCCGACAGCCTTGGGGAGCGACCCCAGCAAGTCTGCACAAGTGGCGCTGAGGGCCCCTAGTGATGGGTTCGCCCTCCCCCAGGGCGCCCAGGCCCCGAGCAGAGCCCGTGGCGCCACGGCGTCCTCCTGCAGTGCCGATTTCGGCGGTTCGCTGCCGGTTCAAAATGAAGACGCTGTGGGCGACGATGCAGATGTGGCCGGCCACAGTAGCGACCTGCGTGATACCGCCTTCGGCTCGTCGTCGTCCCAGGCCGCAATGGCGTTGGATGGAGAGTCAAAAAATAGCGACATCCGTGATGCCCGCGTGACGCACACGCTCTGCGGCACCGAGCGTTATCTGCCACCCGAGGCACTCGCGGCATGGGAAGCAATGGGGTCGTCGTCGCACACCCGACGGAACCACCACCACGATGAAACGATGCCCCTTGACGGCGAGGGGTCGCAGCTGGCCGCTGACGACGACCAGGTCGACGACGGCCGCCACGGTATGGCAGCCGCAGTGGACACGTACTCGAACGGATCGGTGCACGCGGCCGACGTCGACGCGGATGGTGCGACGGACGACACGGCGGTCGCGGCCCGTTTTACGTGGGACAGCGAGGCGGACGATGGCGACGAAGACGACCCGCCGCGATCGTTGCCCAACAGCCCAGGTGCGCGCGGCGGCCGTCGTCGGCGCGCGGCAGGCGGTCACTGGGCGTCGATGGAGTCCACCGTTGATCACCTCTGCAAACTGGATGCCTTCGCGATCGGCGTGGTGGCGTACCTGTGCCTCACCGGGTGCTACCCGTTCAATGGCACCACCAAGTCGCTGCTTCTCAGCCAAATGGTTTCCATCGGGCCGCAGTTTTCATCCGACGCGTGGCGCGAGGTGACCGAGGAGGGACGCCACTTCGTGGAAACACTCCTCCGCGCCGATCCGGATGAGCGTTCATCGGTATTCCGTGCCCTGAGACATCCTTGGTTCGCCCGGCATGCCATCATCAACAGGGAGTCGGCGGCCAGTTGATAAGGCGAGATTGTATCTCTCGTCCGCTGGGTGATAGTCCCCCCACTGAAGTGACCAGCAGCGCTCAGTAACCCGCGCGCGGTAGTTCTCGTTTGCAAATTGAACTTATTTGTTCAGCTGCCACACCGTGCGTCTAACAAGCAAGTCTGATTTCTGTCTTTCCCGCCAATTTACGGTGTCTCGCAAATGGCCATTAAGCGTATTCCGGTGGAGCTGCTAGCGGATGTCTTGCGCAGCCGCTTCCTGCTGCACGACGACGCAACGTTTCACGTCTTCCACGGTCGCGAGGCCTCCTCCAATGCTAAAAGTGCGCCGAGCGAACGAGCGAAGCTGAAGCGGTACCTGCAGCCTGGGCCGTTGTGCCCACTGGAGCCGTATCAGCTTGCTCCACTTGACCTGCGCCGCGTCGACGACGATGAAGAAGGTCACCTGCGCGAGTCGTCTGTGGAGCATGCCAATTTGTACGCTGCCATTGTGCGTCTGCTCGGCTTACCGGCGAGCCCAGCCCCCCGACCGACACTGCCGTTTGCACTCGGTCTGCTGCTGATCCCCGGGATGACACTGGCGCAGGCCACTGACGCCGTCGCCAAGCTTCCGCCTCCTTCGCCGGCTGAAGCCTCACCAGGCGGAAGTGCGCAGTGGCTGATGCCGCTCGGGTGCACGGACATCGACGTCGCGGCCGCAACAGAAGGCGGCGCGAAGGAGTCAGCGGAGATTTGCGCACGGCAACTTGAGCTGACGGGGGGTGACGAGGTGCCAGCCGCGGTATTTTGGTACGCGTGGAGGCGCCTCGCCTTGCCATGCCACGGCGAAACCGACGCAACGCCTTCGAAGACCGTCGATGTCTGCGCCCACTCTCTCCCCTTCGGCCTTGTGTCCGTTTCGTCGCTGTTCCACTCGCACTCGTGGCACGTGGCGCCGCTGGCTTACGCGTTGTTGCAGCACCGTTGCCTTCGTCTGAAACAGGCGCCGCCCCCGGCCGCATCGTCTGCCGATGCGGATCCGCTGATGTCCCGTGCGTTGGCGCGCCGTTCGCTCGGCGAAGGTGATAACGGTCGTTTCGCCGAGGCGCTCCTCACCGGTCTGGCAGTCGCCCTCGCACGCCTTTGCCTGCCCGTCCCCGAGCCCGCGACTTCAGCATCCCCAGCTGCTTCCTGGTGGCTCCCCCCAAGCTCGTCGTGCTTCGTGTCCTTGAGCGTCCTCGAGCGGGAAGCGGACGATCGGCGGCGCGGCGGGGGAGGCTCGCTCT
>ERZ1292630.2795-Hain-H41-02um-R3-2795-length-15818-cov-4_pt2 | contig 10882 bp, 9 predicted proteins | sample MGYA00564408_ERZ1292630 | MGnify/ENA primary metagenome ERZ1292630 (study PRJEB36523, sample SAMEA6512641) | groundwater metagenome | collected 2019-01-08 | study: AquaDiva: Metagenomics assemblies of 32 groundwater samples
CCGAAGAGTTTGGATTAGTGGTAAAACTTCTGGCGATCGGCCGGCTTGTTGATAACAAATTGGATTTAAGGGTGCATCCGACGATGATACCCAAAACTCATCCGTTGGCTTCGGTGCGTCAGGAATTTAATGCGGTTTATCTGCACGGCGATGCGGTCGGGCCGATGATGTTCACCGGAAAAGGGGCCGGACCGCTGCCGACGGCCAGCGCCCTTTTATCCGATATCATTGACCTGGCCAGCAGCCTGTCTGCCAATAGGCAAGATATTTTAACCATAGAAAATATTTACTGGGGTAACAAAAAAATAGTTCCGATTAGCCGGACAAAATCGGAATATTACCTGAGATTTCCGATTATTGATAAACCCGGGATAATCGGTAAAATTACGACCACGCTTGGCCGTTACGGAATCAGTCTCTCCGGTGCGACCGCCCGGCTGGCGCCCGAACGCTTCGGACTGGGACATGTCCGCGTGATTACCCGCGATGCTTTGGAATCAGATATTCGCAGAGCCATTTCCGAAATCAACCGTTTCCACATTATGCGCGGTAAAGCTGTGGCCATCCGGATAGAAGATTAAACACTCCAACCGGTTTCATTTGACTTTAATCAAAAAACAAGTATAGTGATTTTATGGCTAAAGCAATGAAAAAATTACGTGTTCCGATAAAATCAGGGCGTGCCCCGATTGTATCGGGGCGTGAACAGGTTTATTATTTAGCAAGCCGTCGTAATCAAACCAAAGATACGATTATTAAAGTAGGTGGTGTTACTTTTGGCGGTAATAATTTCGTGATTATTGCCGGGCCCTGTGCAGTGGAGTCGCAAAAACAGATTATTCAGACGGCTCGCTGGTTAAAAATACAGGGGGCGCAGATGCTCAGGGGTGGTATTTTTAAGCCGCGGACTTCGCCTTATTCGTTTCAGGGGTTAGGATTGGAGGGATTGGAATATCTTTATCAGGCAAAGGTTAAATTCGGTCTGCCGATTGTGACCGAGGTTTTGACACCGGCCCAGGTGTATGAACTGTTACCGAAAGTTGATCTGTTGCAGGTGGGCGCGCGGAATATGCAGAATTTTGCTTTGCTTGATGAAATCGGCCGGGTGGATAAACCGGTTTTGCTCAAACGGGGCATTATGGCCTCTATAGACGAATTGCTGGCCGCGGCCGAGTATATCCTGGCCAGAGGAAACCGGCAGGTAATACTCTGCGAGCGAGGTATTCGGACTTTTGAGTCGGCGACCAGAAACACGCTTGATTTAAGCGCCGTGCCGGTTTTGAAGGAAAAGACTCATTTACCGGTTATCGTTGACCCTTCGCATGCGACCGGTTGCCGGCGGTGGGTGATTCCTATGGCTAAAGCCGCGATGGCCTGCGGCGCACACGGAGTTATGGTGGAGGTTCATCCCGCTCCGGAACGGGCCCTGTCGGATGGCGACCAATCGCTCGGATTTACAGAATTCAGGCAACTGGTTAAGGAATTAAATAAATTACGACCAGCCTGCTGCTGAAGCCGAACCCAAACGTAACGTCGTGGCAAGCGGTTGATAACAAACCGACCAAATTGTTTTTTATAGGAATCGGTGGCTTAAATTACTGTTGAACTTTTATCAATTCCAATTCAAAAATCAGGGTAGAATTAGGAGGAATAACGCCCTTATCCTGTTCGCCGTAACCTAAGTTCGGCGGGACAATCAATTTCCTTTTACCGCCGACCTTCATTCCGCAGACACCTTCATCCCATCCTTTAATAACACGTCGCACACCTACAGTGAATGGATACGGCTTGTCCCTGTCTACCGAACTGTCAAACTTTTTGCCACCATCTGCTAACCAGCCCGTGTAATGGACCCAGACCGTACTTCCGGAGGTTGCTTCTTCGCCAACGCCAATCATTGTATCAACATATTGCAAACCGGAAGTGGTCGTCATGGTTACTGGATTCTGGACCACGATAGGTTGGGGTTCAGGCAGTTTGGGTGGTTCTTTTTCTTCATCTGACCCGGTTTTCATTGTCTTTGAAATGGATGATGTTTTAGAAGACTTTTTTGTCATTTTTTTTTTAGGTTTGCTGTCACATCCGATTATGATAAGACTGACTGCTAAGGTGATTACCCCTAATAAGATCATCTTTTTCATATAAAACACCTTTCTTTAATTTACAGATTAAGTTTAGGGTGTATTCTACGAAACCAGATTGTTTTGTCAATTATAATATGAGCTAAAATTTTCATCAACTTAGGGGATAAATCCGTTTTATATTACGTCTTACAGCCTTCAGTCGTAAGAGACTCTAACAAAACCCTCGTATTGTAGTGTGGGGATGTTGGACTTTTCTCTTGTGTCATTCCCGCGTACAGACTGTGTCATAATGTCATTACGAGGAGTCCCTCAAGGCGGGACGACGAAGTAATCTCATTAAATAGAGATTGCTTCACCCTTACAGGGTTCGCAATGACAAAAAGAGGATTATGACACAGTCTGGTAGGCGGGAATCCAGACTCATTTGGAAATTACTGGATTCCTGCTTTCGCAGGAATGATGGTTTAAGGATGTTTTGTTAGAGTCTCTAAATATCAGTCTTAATTTTATGGTATTTGCCGTGAAAAATACTATATTAATTACCTGCAAAGACGTGATTTTCTTAACCGCATCAATCAATTCCAGAAAACTGAGTCAGGTTAGATGGTGGGACTGGTTATTTTTTTCCTGGTATGTTTTTTAAAAGAGTGGCCGCAGACAGCCATATGAATTTGTTCCCATTCTTCTTTAGGGATTGATAAAAACACCTCAACTAATTTAGGGTCAAATTGGGTTCCTTTGTAGCGAACGATTTCAGCCCGGGCTTTTTCAAAATAATTCTCGGCCCGGTAGGGGCGGCTGGAAGTAATCGCATCCAGCGTATCGGCAATCGCGAAAATCCGGGCTTCCAGCGGAATTTCTTCTTTGGCTAAACCCTGCGGATAACCGTTTCCGTTATACCATTCCTGGTGAGCCAGGATAATTTTGGCCACCTTATGCAAAGCCGGCACATTTTGCAAAATGTTATAACCAATCCGGGAATGCTGTTTTATGATTTCCCTTTCCGGTTCTGATAGTTCATCGCCTTTGAGGAGAATCACATCGGGAATGCCGATTTTTCCGATATCATGCAGTAAAGAAGATTTGATTAAAGTGGACAGGTCAAGTTCCTGATTATTTAATTCCCGGGCCATCCGTAAGGCATACTGGGTGACCAGCATGGAATGCATTGATGTTTTCTTTTCCCGGGCATCCAGGGCTGAAGCCAGGGCCGAGATAGTTTGTTCATAAAGACTTTCTATTTCATCGGCCTCATCCAGCACTTTCCGGAAAAGAAATGAATTTTCCAGGGCAATGGCCGACTGGTTGGCCACCGCCACCGCCAGCGAAAGGTCGTTTAATCCTAATTTTCGTTTGGCAATGAGGATTAGAACACCGATAATTTTATCTTTGATTTTTAACGGCACGACTATCCAGGAACGATTTTTTAAATAATTGACCAAGCCCGGAACGGTTAATTTGCTTAAGTTTGGTTCGCCTTCATTAATTAACGACGGGATGCCGGTTTGAATTACCTGCCCGGCCACGCCCTGCCCGAGATAAAGCGGGTTTTTGACCAACAAATGTTCCAATTGTTCTCTTTCTTCCGGATATCGGTAAGCGCCGGTTTTAATGTTTAACCGTTTATCTTCCACTATTCTGATTAAGGCCACATCCATATTAAGATTTTTCAAAGAAGCTTCCACGATATTCTGCAAGACTTCTTCGGAGGACAGGTTGGATAAAATCATCTGCCCGACATTCAGTAATAAAAGTTGTTCCTGATGGCGTTTCATCAATTGGTCTTCGGCGGTCATAGCTTTTTCATATAATCGGGCATGTTCAATCGCCGTGCCAATCTGGTTGCCGATAATGCTTAACAAATTAATTTCTTCTTTATTGAATATTCTGACCGTATCGGTAAAAATGACCAGGGAACCTAAAACTTTATTTTGATATTTTAACGGAGTCGCGATGACCGAACGAAGTCTTAATGAAGCAGCGGCGATCAGGGATGGTTCTTTAAATTTAGCAAGATTTTTTTGGGCAATGGGTTGACCGGAGAGGGCGACCCGGCCGGCATAACCTTCGCCTAATTTTATGGTTTTAATTTGTTCAATAATTCGCGGCGGAAGATTAAGCGGCCGATAGGCTTTTAAGTCGAGTTCTTTTTCGGGCGCGTCAAGTAAAAAAAGTCCGCCGACCTGGGCTCCCATTAATTTCAAAGTTTTTTCTAAAGCAAAACTAAACACTTCTTCCAGATTCAGCGAATGATTGGCCAGAGCGGAAATAATGTTAATCAGCCGAGAGGGATTTTTCATTAAGGGGTATTAAACCAAATTTTTTGTTGTTTGTCCATAAATTTTTTAGGGAAAAATTTATATAGACATCATTAAAAAGAGATGATATAATTAACAATAAGAAAACGAAAAATAAAATTTCCTGAAAGGCAAGATTTATGTGTGAAACCAATGTCTATTTGCGCCAAAATGAAAAAGAGGAGTTAATCCTGAAGGAAGTGGCGACGATCAGTTCTCAGGAAGACGGCCTATTGATGCGCAGTATTTTCGGTGAGCAGAAAAATATCAAAGCCCGGATTAAGGAAATCAACCTGACGGACAATAAAATAATTATTGAGCCATGGGACAATAAATAGTTCCTGCTCTAAAAGTCGCAGGAACTATGATTACAGTGATTAAAAATAGATTACACAGATTAAAGTCCGATTGATGAAATCGGCGTAATCTTTTAAAAATCTGTGTAATCAAGTGTCTGCGAAAGATCTTTTGAGCAGACACTAAATAGCGAGTCATTTCCCTATGCCGATACGACATAGTTTTTGAATATAAGGTATAGCGGCATTACCTTTTAACATTAATAAAGAAATTTAATGTAACGGCATAGGCGAAATCCCGTCCTGGCGGGATAGAGCAAATATAACATAACATTTCCGTAGTAAATTTTATAAAAAAAACACGAAGGTTTTTATCAGGCGCGAATTCCGGAAAACGTCCTGGTGGTTTTTTTGTTTATATTTTCGTCTCAAGAGAAAAATATGGAGGATAAAATCTGTCGCAGGAACTAACTGTTCTTATTATTACCGCGCTTTCCATCGGTTTTTTTCATACTTTGTTTGGACCGGACCATTATTTGCCTTTTATTGTCATGGCCCGGGCCTGGCAATGGTCGCGCTTTAAAACAATTATAGTAACCATTGGCTGTGGTATTGCTCATGTCATCAGTTCGGTAATTTTAGGTTTAGTGGGAGTCGCGTTAGGTATTGGAGTGAGTAAATTAGAAGAAGTAGAATCATCCCGCGGTGATATCGCGGCGTGGTTACTGATTATTTTCGGGGCCGGGTATTTACTCTGGGGATTATATCATTTCTGGAAAAAACGACCGCACCAGCACTGGCATCTTCATAAATCCGCAAGCGATGATATCCATCAGCATCCTCATACGGATGCGCATCAGCATACCCAATCAACCGAAGAATCTAAAAATCTCACGCCCTGGATTCTCCTGCTGATTTTTGTATTCGGTCCCTGCGAACCTTTGATTCCCATCTTAATGTATCCGGCGGCTAAAAATAATTGGTTTGATTTGTCGGTTGTCACCGGCGTTTTTGCGGTTGTGACGATCGGGACTATGTTAATTATCGTGCTGGTTTCGCTCTCGGGTTTAGCCGTTTTGCCGACTAAACATCTGGAACGTTACACGCACCTCATGGCTGGAGGAGCGATCTGTTTATGCGGGTTCGCAATTAAGTTTCTGGGATTATAATCTTCTTGACCACCGCACGACCACCTACTATAATGGCTATAATAATGAAAAAAATAATTATAACCGTTATTTTACTTTTGTTTACCAGCGTACCGGTTTATTCCCACGATATTACCGACCAATATATTCAGGATATCGGTATCAGCGTCGAACTTAAAATCGCACCGGAAAAATTGGTCGTTGATTACTGGGTTCATATCGGCGATATTGAAGCGCTGCGTTACCGGAATCTGATTGATAAAAATAAAGATGGTTTCATCTCATCCGGCGAAAAAAAATCACTTCTTGATACTCTCAAAGAATATTTGCAAAACCATGGGATGGGGCTTACTTTTAATGGTCAACCATACCAAATAGAAACTGATAAAATCCATTGGTTGAATACTGCGCTGGATTTAAAAGGCGAGGAAAAAGTCCGGCCGGTGCCGGTTAAGATTGATTTTGAATTTGAATTGCCGCTTTTAAAGGATCGGGCAACCGGCCCCGCCGTTAGCGGGATAAAAAAACACGCCTTGAGTTTTTATTGGCGCAATATTCTGAACCGGTCGGTGTTATTTAAAGTCTTCGTGGTTGGTAACTCCGGCGTCGAGATTGTTTATACTCCGCAGGAGGAAGTTGACGTTAAGTTGATGAGAGAAGGACGGCGGACCGAACCGGCTGATTACCAGGGTGTGGTGTTAAGTTATTTGGTTTCCCCTGAATCCGAATCTAAAGAAGAATCAAGTGTCGCCTTCAAAGGCGAACCTCGCCCTTCCGGGCGGGAAAATCTCATTTTTTTTACGGCCGGTGATTTAAACAAGAACAAACTCCTTGATTATTTAAGAAGTGAAAATTTATCATTGGGAATTATTCTGGTGGCATTAGCGCTGGCTTTTTTATGGGGGGCCGGCCATGCCCTGCAGCCCGGACACGGAAAAACATTAGTGGCGGCTTATCTGGTTGGCACCCGCGGCACATTCTGGCACGCCATCTGGCTGGGACTCATCGTTACTTTCAGCCATATTTTTAGCGTTTTGTTACTGGGAGTTTTATTCTGGACCGCCTCGGAAAAGTTTGAAACCCGCCGGATAAGTTTTTATTTGCAGATTATTTCCGGAGGATTGATTATTATCGCCGGTTTCTGGCTGTTCCGGCGCAGGTTACGGGGTAATCATACCCAAACGGGTAATCATACCCAAACGGGTAATCATACCCAAACGGGTAATCATACCCAGACGCATTCTCATTCTCTCCAGCATAACCATCATCAGCCGGAGCCGAATGCCCGCCGCCCCGACCACAGTCTAAAAGACATTATTATGTTAGGCATTTCGGGTGGTTTGGTGCCCTGTCCGACAGCAATCGTGCTTCTCCTGATGGCGATTTCTATCCGGCGTTTTACCTGGGGATTGGCTTTGATTGCCAGTTTCAGTTTTGGGCTGGCGGCGGTTTTGATTATTGTCGGCTTCCTGATTATTTACGCCCGGTCCTGGTTGGAGCGGTTTTCCATAGGAGGCAAGATTTTTAAGGCGATTTCGGTGTTGAGCGCATTGACAATTATATTAATAGGATTAATGATAATTTTAGGAAGTTTATAAATAGCCGGGAAATGATTATTTGACCAGACTGCTTAAAACTGGTATAATATTAATATGGCGATCAAAAAGAAAAAGACATTTATTCTAAAACTTGCTTCGCATCAACCGCGCCAAGAACTTGATTTTGAATTGGATTATCAATTGTCATTAAGCACGCCGGAGCGGTTTCAGATGATGTTTCAAAAATCACGTGAAATTGCTTTGATATTATTAAGGAATGGATACCGAAAGCCTTTTGAAATCATTAAACGCACATAAAGTGCGCTATGTCATCATTGGCGCGACGGCCTTTCCGCCTCACGGCTACGCCCGCGCGACACAGGATATTGATATTTTCATTGAACCAACCGAAAGTAACGCCTTAAAAACACGCCAGGCACTTAAATCATTCGGTTACGATATTTTAGACTTAAGCCTCAAAGATCTTTTGACTAAAAAGGTTCTTATCCGTCAGTATATTGTGGAAACCGATATTCATCCTTTTGTTAAAGGAGTCGATTTTAAAAAAATTTGGCGGAATAAAATAAGTGATAAAATAGGTTCTACTTCGGTTTATTTCGCCGGTCTGGAAGATTTAATCCGGATGAAAAAAGCGGCCGGTCGGGCTAAAGATAAAGAAGATTTAAAAATTCTTATTCGTCTTAAGGCAAAACTGAATCGCAAAAATAACATCTGTTGAAAAGACACTCATTGATTAAAACCGATCATTGAGCGTTCCCAATTTTTATTATTATCCCCGCGATACATTTCGTTCCCAGCCGTAAATCTTTCAGATAAATATTTTCATTTGGGGCGTGGGCTTTACAGTCGGGGTGGCCGATTCCTTCGCAAACGCACGGCATCAGGGGCGTAAAAAGATACATCGGGCCGGAGGCCGCAAAAAGAGGTTCTATCACCGGTGTCCGTCCATAAATCTTTTCCTGCGCTTCAGCGACTAGTTTGACATACGGATGGTTCACCGGCGTGCGGGCCGGGGGATAGCCCCGCGCTTCGTTTATTTTAACATCAACAAAACCATGCTTATCCAGGTGGCAGCGGAGTTTCTTTAAAATATCAGCCGGATTCTGGTCCGGCACCAGCCGGAAATCTATTTTGGCCGAGGCCTCTTTGGGCAAAACGGTTTTATGTCCTGGCCCCTGGTACCCGCCACTTAATCCGTTAATATTCAACGCCGGTTGATAATAAAAATGTTCTACCAATGCCCGGCCTTTTAAACCAAGCACAAATTTTTTCAGTCCCCACTTATTTAATTTTTCTTGTTCATTAAACGGAATTTTTCGTAGGATTATTTTATCCATCCGGTCGGTTTTTCTGACGTCTTGATAAAAACCATTAATTAAGATTCGTTCGCGGAAATCTTTCAAACTATTTAACGCCCAGACCAGCTGCCAGACCGGATTGGGGACGATAATGCCGTTGGAAGAATGCAAATCATCCCGCGCGGCCTGGATGGATAATTCCAGATGCATAATCCCCTTGCAACCGAGAATTAATTTAGGGCGTCCGGATTCATCCTTTCCGCCGGTTTCCCAGATGCACAAATCGGCTGAAATCAGCCGTCGGTATTTTTTGATCAGAGACGGAAGGGAAGGGCTCCCGATTTCTTCCTCACCGTCCACCAAAAATTTAACGTTAACCGGTAAAGATAATCCGATCTCAGCGAATGATTTAACGGCGCTTAAACGGGCGATTAAATTGCCCTTATTGTCCGCTACGCCTCGCCCGAATATTTTACCGTTCCGAATCGCCGGACTAAAAGGCGGCGTGTCCCAGAGATTAAATGGTTCAGCCGGCTGGACATCATAATGATTGTAAAAAAGAATGGTTCGGGCGGCCGGATTGACTATTTTTTCGGCGTAAACAACCGGATGCCCCGGTGTTTTTCCCGCTTTCGGCGGGATCCGTCCTCTGGCGGAGATAATTTTAACTTTTAGTCCGCATTTCCTGAATAATTTTTCTAAAAAGAGGATGCTTTCTTTGATGCCTTGTTTCTGGGCCGAGACGCTCGGAATCGCGCTGTATTTTTTAAGGGTGTTAACGGCCCACGAATGGTTCCGGCTTATCCTGGCCGACAGTTTTTTTGGGAGCATAAATTCCTTTTGATACTTAAAATTTGGTGCTTTTTATCTACTCTTCCGGAAAATTATTTATTCCTTTTAAAGGGCAGCCATCGCAAAGCGGATTAGTTTTTTTACAGTATTCTTTGCCGATTTTAACAATCAGGGCGTGATATTCATTAAATAATGAAGCATCTTCCGGTAAGCCATCTTCAAAAAACGTCTTGATTTCATCATAAGAAGTTTCTTCCGGGATTAATTTATGGCGGGCGAAGATGCGGTAAGTATAGGTATCAATCACAAAACTCGGTTGGCCGGCCGCATAAAGCACGATGGAGTCGGCTGTTTCCCGCCCAATGCCATTGACGCTTAATAATTCTTCCCGCAATTTATTTTTCGGTTGTTTTAACAGGGTCTTAATATTGCCTTCGTATGTTTCCGTGAACCATTTCAGAAAATTTTTAAGCCGTTTGGTTTTGATGTTAAAATAACCGGCCGGTTTAATCAATTGGGCTAATTTTTTAATATCTATCTGAACCAATTGTTTCGGGGTTAACAATTTTTCTGCCTTTAAGTTATTAATGGCTTTTTCTACGTTACTCCAGTTAGTATTCTGGGTCAGGATGGCGCCGATGATTACTTCAAACGGTTCATCCGCCGGCCACCAATGTTGCGGGCCGCAACTGTTTAACATTTTATGATAAATTTCCATCAACGTTTTTTGCATAGTAAAATGCTGGGGATTCTTAAATTATAGTTAATTATATAACTTTTTTAAAATCTGTCAAATTGTAAAAAAATAAAAATTAAGTTGATTTTTCTTGATTTTGCCATTATACTATATAATAAGGCGAAATTGGTAAATGAGAGGAATCTAATGACCAGTAGAAGAAATAATTATATTTGGCGCGGCATAAAAATATTGTTTATTATTAGTTTTTGTGTTTTGTCCTTTTTCGGTTTATTTCTTAACTCATTGGAGGCCATATGTCCTGATGGAGAGTGGTATTGGTCAGCAATGGATAGGTATCTGTATCCAGGGGCTCGTTATACAGATCCGGGTTACTATCGTTATGCTCAAGCAGTAAGAGCGGGATATCCTCCGGTCCATGAAGGGGGAAATGCTCCAGACTATGTGTACACCATACCTTTACCGAGTGAAATAGTGTCCGGAGCCGCTCCACTGGTGCCGGGGCCAGCCGTAACACCAATTCCGACCCCGACGCCAACGCCGGCACCAGAACCCGAACCGACACCGACGCCTGTACCAGAGCCAACTCCTGTTCCAACCCCAACGCCGACCCCGGTTCCGATACCAGCGCCGACTCCAACGCTGGTTCCAACGCCAACCCCGACACCAGTGCCGACACCGGTTCCGATACCGGTGCCTACTCCAACGCCG
>ERZ1292630.5121-Hain-H41-02um-R3-5121-length-10881-cov-5_pt1 | contig 10881 bp, 11 predicted proteins | sample MGYA00564408_ERZ1292630 | MGnify/ENA primary metagenome ERZ1292630 (study PRJEB36523, sample SAMEA6512641) | groundwater metagenome | collected 2019-01-08 | study: AquaDiva: Metagenomics assemblies of 32 groundwater samples
CCTTATAATTCTAATTCAATCTGGAGCATTCCAAATTCAATAGAATCAATTGAATCAGAATTATAAACATATGTCAAGCAGAAATATTCACCGCAGATCGGTAATTGTCCAGTATCAATTGGAATGTTATGCAATTTAACGATAGTGACAACTACCCCGCTTTCGCGGGAATTCCAGCGATGAACCCTGGAATCCCGCCAGGGCGGACGAGGACGCCTCCCGAAAGGGAGGGCAACCAAATTCCACTTGATATTGGGTAATTACGTAGAGTGTACAAAGAATTGAGAGAATACAGAAAAATCAGGATTCAGTTTCGGGCAAAAGGATGTTTATCTGAGCGCCGGGGAAATGGGTAAGATTTTGTTCTTTCTCATTACCCCAAGCCCACTTAGGAATTATTGAAAGCCTTGCAGTTTCTGAGCGAATCGAGATTTTACCATTCCATTGATTAACGAAACGTCTTACAGATGCCAAACCGTGTCCACGACCGGTATCCGAATATCTCGATGCTCCATGAAGAAGGGCTTTTTCTATGGCATCTATATCGTCTCTTATATCAAATCTTGTTTTAAGTGAATTTTTAAAACCTATTCCTAAATCCATTACGGCAATCTTTACGATATTCTTGTTCATATTCTGAAAATGATACTTCTGTATTCCCACAAACCCTGTGTGCTCACTATGCTCAATGATATTCTGACATACCTCTGAAATGGCAACGATAAAGCCATTTATGGTACGGTCATCATAATGAAGGTGCTTCTTTAGGATTTTGTTTGCCCTCTCTTTTACCCTGCTTACAATAAAATGTATATCATCCGACTTTTCTATCGGTGTTATCTCAAGCAGGACATCAGAAAAGGAACTTCTCGTGTACTTATCAGGGATTTTTATTTCAGGCGGCTCAATAGTAAAATATCTCGCGGCATATTTAAAGAAATCCATCCTTTCGAGGTACTTGATAACCTCTTCCGATTCTGGGAGATAAATGGTTTTTTGTATTTCCTTTGAATTGAAAAACTCACCCAACTCAAGAAGGCCGACCATGCCATAAGGGTCTATGAAAGATATATGTCTAAGGTCAATTTCATTAGAGGAGTCTTTTTGAAGGGCCTGCTCGGCTTCGCCCGCCCGTGCCGGATCGGACGGGTCTTTCCCGTCCGAACAGATTTGCCGGGCGGGCAGGCGGGAATTCCTAAATTTCTAAATCCTTAAATTGCAAGATGAAATGTTTTGGCAAGTTTACTATTGAATTAGAGTCTATATCTGTCGTAATATAGTGTCAAGTATGTTTTAACCACGAAATGCACGAAATATCACGAAAGGTTTTTAATGTCTTTTCGCTCATTTCGTGGGAACATTTCTTGACAGGTTGTCTGAGAATACAAAACCAGAAAATCTTGGTGTTGATATTAAAGGGCTTATGACTTGAAAATCTGTTAAAATACCTATTCCCGAACAGCCAGTTGAGATATAAACCTGCTATTCGGCCCGCAAGCGGGCCGAATAGCAGGAAGGTTGTGAGAAATAATCCGGACGCGACCGTAATCGTTACAGGTTGCTATGCCAAATCAGATGCAGAGGAAATAAAGAAAATTGATGGTGTCGGCTACAGAAATGAAGCTTAATAAAACATCCACCATATTAGCGTGCATAATCTTTTTGAGTATTTCAGGCTTATTGTGCGAGGTAAAACCTGTTTATTCTCTGCCGGCAGATGACGTGATCCCTCTCGTTGATGCAGAATATTATCCGGCAGTCCATAAGGCATTAACCAATGCCAAAAAGTCCATTTTGTGTGTTATGTACATGGCAAAACTGGACCCAAAGCATACGGGAAACGATGAATATCAACTGGTGCTTGACCTCATAAATGCTCATAAGAGGAGAGTGAAGGTTCAGGTAATTTTCGACCAGAATGTCAAATTCTGGGAAAGAGGCAAAAACCGCAATGTAATAGAAAAAAAGAGTGAATATGCATATGAACTGCTTTTAAAAAGCGGGGTTCCGGTTTTTTACGATAACGAAAACAAAGTAACTCATAACAAGGTGCTGGTTATTGACAAGTACATAACAATCATTGGAAGTACGAACTGGACCTACAGTGCATTAAGAAAAAACCATGAAGCGTCCGTGATGATAAAGTCTAGGAGCGTTGCGCTTGCATTTGAAGGGGAATTAGAGAAAATAGAGAGGAACCGTTAGCTAAGTAGTTTGTAAATAATAGTATAAAAATATCTTGCAATAGCAAATATGCTTTGTTATAAAGGAAACGTTCCCGTCTTCTATAAGTTTAGTTGTATCGGAGGTACCTGTTGATCATAGCGATCGATGGTCCAGCCGGCTCTGGAAAAAGTACCGCAGCAAAAAGATTGGCTGAGCGCCTTGGGTTTACGTATCTTGATAGTGGCGCCATGTACAGGGCATTTACATGGAAAGCCTGTAGTGCGGATGTTGATTTCGGTGATGAAGAAGGGCTCTTTAAGTTGCTGAATGAGACCAATATCAGGATAGACTGTACGGCAGATGGCTCAGAGGTATTTGTAGATGGTGTTAATGTAACAAAAGAGATAAGACAACCATCTATAACTAAAAACATACATCATGTTTCCAGTCTGGAGTTTGTCAGAAAGAAAATGGTTGAACTCCAAAGAGACTTCGTAAGGGGAAAAGACATCGTTGTCGAAGGCAGGGATATGTGCACGGTTGTCTTCCCTGATGCAGATAAAAAAATTTACATGGATGCAGACATCAAAGAAAGAGCGAAGAGGCGTCATTCTGAACTCAAGACTTTTAATGATAAAAGCGACATTAATAATGTAGTAGGTGACCTTAGCCAGAGGGACCGAAGAGATTCGACAAGAAAGTTTGCGCCTCTGAGAAGAGTGCCGGATGCCTTTTATCTTGATACAACAAACCTGGATGCAGAAGAAGTTGTTAACATTTTGATTAAAGAGATTGAGAAAGATCAGTAAGCAGATTAAATTAAATCCGCAACAAAAACTTTAAATTTTAGACTTATTTAGCAGTATACTAACTTTATTTTTTGGAGATTTTTTTTAATGGTCAACAAATTTGTTTTAGAAGAATACGAGATTAATCAAGAAGAAATACAGAGGGAACTTGAAGAAATAATAGGAGGTGACAGCCTTGAAAAGATTGAGGCAGCCTTCGACACTTCAGTTAAAAAGTTCGATTTAGGAACGATTTTAAAAGGCAGGATACTGGGTATTATAGGTAATAATGTAATATTAGACACAGGATATAAATCAGAAGGAACAATTCCGCTCTCTGAATTTGATAGCGCTGAAGACGTTAAAATTGGAAATGAGATAGATGTAATACTGGAGTCATTTGAAGATGATACTGGTTTAATACAAATTTCAAAACGTAAGGCAGATCGTATTCGTGGTTGGGAGAAAGTAGTTGACAAATATAAAGAAGGGGACGTGGTAAAAGGTAAAGTTGTAAGAAAGATAAAGGGTGGATTGCTGGTTGATATAGGCATACCAATATTTTTACCAGCATCACAAATTGATGTGAAACCTCCCGGTGAGATTGCTGAGTATATTGGTACTGAAGTAACGTGCAAAATATTAAAAATAGACGAGGTACAACAGAATATTATAGTATCAAGAAGGAAGCTTATAGAAGAAGAAAGAAGCAAGCTAAAACGAGAATTTCTGGACAGTGTTCAGGTTGGGCAGGTTGTTAAGGGCGTAGTTAAAAATATTGCAGACTTTGGCGCATTTATAGATCTTGGCGGCATAGACGGGTTGCTTCACATAACAGATATGAGCTGGGGTAGAATCAGTCACCCTTCGGAAATGTTAGCAATCGGCGATGAGACAGAAGTAAAGATACTTGATATAGATGAAGTAAAGGATAAGGTTTCTCTCGGTCTAAAACAGAAAACAGAAAACCCATGGACAAATGTAGGAGAACGATATCCAATTGGTTCAAAAATTAAAGGACAAGTGGTGAACATTATGTCATATGGCGCCTTTGTCAAACTGGAAACCGGTATCGAAGGGCTGGTACATATTTCTGAAATGTCATGGACAAGACGTATAAATCATCCTTCAGAAGTAGTTGCTATCGGGGATTCTGTTGAGGCCATAGTATTAAATATAAACAAAGATAAAGAAGAAATTTCCTTGAGTATCAAGCAAGTTGAGCTAAATCCATGGACAAATATAGAGGAGAAATACCCGCCGGGAATCACAATAAAGGGAAGAGTCAGGAATTTGACTAATTACGGCGCCTTTATAGAAATAGATGAAGGCATAGATGGCCTTCTTCATATATCAGACATGTCATGGTCAAAAAAAGTTACGCACCCTTCAGAAATAATTAAAAAAGGTGATAAGATAGAGGTTAAAATACTATCAGTCGACAAGGATAAAAAAAGAGTGTCATTAGGAATTAAACAGCTTACAGATGACCCATGGAAAAAAGAAATACCGGAAAAATACTCTGTCGGTGATATTGTAAAAGGCAAAGTCACCAAGTTGACTGATTTTGGCGCATTCATAGACATGAGTAACGGCCTGGAAGGATTATTGCATATTTCAGAGGTATCTGGTGAAAAGATTAAAAACCTTGAAAGTGTTCTTTCTATCGGACAGGAACTGAATGTAAAGATTGTAAAGATAGAACCAGAGGCAAGAAAGATAGGTCTTAGCCTTAAAGGTGTAGAGAAACCGTCAGCGCAGAAAGGCCAAGCTCAAGAAGAACAAGCTGATATTGAAGCCTCTGAAGCCTTTATCGAAGAAAAAGTTGATGAAGTAGAAGAGGAAAATATATAAAAGACAGAAGGGAGAAGCCGTTATGCGGTTTCATCACTTCAATCATACTTAAAAGAAATTGATAGCATACCACTTTTAACGCCCGGGCAGGAAAGAGAGTTAGCAGGAAAATCCAAAAAGGGTGATAAACAAGCACGTGAACAATTCATCAGGACAAATCTGAAACTCGTAGTCATCATTGTAAAAAAATAAACCAATAAAGGGCTTTCCTTCCTGGGACTCATTGAAGAAGGAAGCATTGGATTAATCAAAGCTGTAAATGATTATAATCCATTTATTGAGAAAGCATCTCTGCACAAACTTAAGGATATTCTTAGAAAGGAATAGTAAGACTTGCTAAAAGAACTGGTTCGTGATATTCCGGATTTCCCAAAAAAGGGAATTATCTTCAAGGATATAACTCCGTTATTTCTTAACCCATCGAGTTTGAAGGAAATCGTCAGTAAAATTTCTGATCACTATGCAAATCAGAAAATCGATGTAATTGTGGGGGCAGAAGCGAGGGGATTCCTTATCGGGCCTGCAATCGCCATAAACTTAAATGCAGGTTTTGTACCGGTCAGGAAACCCGGGAAGCTACCCTACGAAACAGCAAGCATGACATATGAACTGGAATACGGCACTGACACACTTGAGATACACAAAGATGCAGTAAAAGCTGGTGATAATGTACTGATGGTAGATGATCTTTTAGCAACCGGCGGCACCATGGCCGCCAGTTGTAAATTAGTAGAATCACTTGGCGGTAAAATAACCGGGTGTGCTTTCATAATCGAACTCGGTTTTTTAAATGGAAGAGACATGTTAAGTAAATATGATATCTTCTCCCTGATTCAATACTGAAGTAACAATTTAGAGCGCTCAATATTAAGGCCGGCATTATGTTGACTGCCGGCCTTTTTCAATTGATGTTACTACATAAGTTGAAAAAGCGCCCGTAGCTCAGAAGGATAGAGCGACGGTTTCCTAAACCGTAGGCCAGAGGTTCGAATCCTCTCGGGCGTAGTTTAAAATTCCCTTTTATTTTACTTTTAGATAACATTTTCATAAATCTCAGGATTTAGTCCTTGACACAAGTTTACGGCACATAATAAAATGTAAGCCTATGGAAAATGTAAAACAAAGAATTCGTAAGTTCTTAAAGTTTTTTGATGATAATAAGTTAAAAATAGCCATCGGCCTTGCCGTAGCCATCGCAATTGGTGTACCTGTATATTTGTACAAACAGAAAGGAATAAGTGATTTCAATGAAGTTTGGGGCAGGGTTTACCAGATTAACTATGAAATGGCTGTAGCCGGGCAAGAGGTACCTGAAAAAAAGACCGAGGCAATCGAGGGAGCCATTAGTGAGTATACGTTTCTTAAGGATAATCTGTCAACTACCGGCGCCACTCCCTGGCTGCTGTTAGAACTGGGCAACGCTCAATATAAGGCAAAAAAATACGATGAGGCTGTCTTCACATACAGGGAGTTCATTACACGTTTTGGCAAACATCCTTTAGCTCCCGTTATAAGGCAATCTTTAGGTTACGTTCTTGAGGAAAAGGGACAGTTACAGGAGGCTGTCGAACAATTTGAGAAAATTGCAAAAGACCCGGAATCCTCATACATTAAAGCACAAGTTAGGTTAGATGCCGGAAGGTGTTATGAAAAATTGGGACAATTGAATTCCGCCGTGGCCGCATACAAAGACGTAATCGGTTCTTTCCCTGAAAGTAGTTGTGCGAAAATGGCCGAATATAGACTGGAAGACTTAGAATAAAATACAATGAATTTAAGTAAAATGGATGTGTTGGAATTTGAAGAATCAGGTCAAGTTCAGTTAGTAATTAAAAAAAAATATTCTTCAAAGAGAATTGATAAGTATCTTGTTTCGCGGCTTCAGGATTATTCACGCAGCAATATACAGAGATTAATAAAGGAAGGGGCTGTTAAGGTCAATAGTACTGCTGTAAAAAACAGCTATGAAATAAAATTAAACGATGCTATTTCAATCCAACTGCCAACTAAAGGCGACGAACATATAACTCCCGAAAACATCCCGCTTGATGTTATATACGAAGACGAATACTTAATGGTTTTGAATAAATCTCCGGACATGGTAGTACATCCTGCACGCGGCCATGCAAGTGGGACATTGGTAAACGCCCTGGCTTTTCACTGTAACAACCTCTCTGCATTAAATGGCCCTTTAAGACCGGGAATAGTTCACAGGCTGGACAGGGATACAAGTGGAGCTATCCTTGTAGTAAAAGACGAAAAAGTACATAAACACCTGGCATTACAATTTGAAAAAAGGGAGATAAAGAAAGAATATCTTGCGGTGGTTAAGGGTGAAACAGAACTGGATTCTGATAAGATAGATTTGCCAATTGGAAAGGATAAAAAGGATAGAAAAAAAATGGCTATTCGTCATGACAAAGGTAAAAGTGCTGTCTCCATTTTTGAAGTAATAGAACGTTTTCCGGGTTATACATTAGTCAGGGTCATTCCCGAAACCGGCAGGACACACCAGATCAGAGTTCACATGAAAACTATAGGCCACCCTGTCGTAGCCGATTCAGAATACGGCAATAGTGATGCCTGCTATATTGAAGATTTAATGAAACATGTTTCAAATAAAGACATACATAGCCTTGCAAAAATTACAGAATTGTGTAATAATACAAAGGAGCCAATTATTGGGAGACAGGCACTGCACGCTTATAGGATCGGATTTACCCATCCGGTTTATAATAAGACGATGGAATTTACGGCCAGAATTCCTGAAGATATGCTTAACTTACTTACAACTCTCAGGCAGATTAAGACTCTATTAAATTAAAGACAGAAACCACAGATTTCACTGACTATATTTTAAAAAAATGACAAACAAAGAAAAAATATTCGGGGATTGCATTACGTATCATAATTAAGCTCATAAATAAAGGGAGTATGTCCCTGTTTTTCCTATTTAAATAACGGAGGATAAAAAAATGTTTAGCATGCCTGGAGGTATTGAATGGATTATAATTCTTATTGTAGCGCTGCTTATCTTTGGCAAGAGACTGCCGGAGGTAATGAAATCAATAGGGAGAGGTATCGTTGAATTCAAAAAAGGTGTTAAAGGCGTAGAAGACGATGTGGAAGATGCAGTAGAAAAGAAACCGGAAAAGCTAGAAACATCTAAAAACAAAAATGAAAAGATAAAAACAGACGATAAAGAACATATCAAAGAAATGAAAGGATAATAAACTCATGGCACAAACCAGTAAAAGGCGAAAACTAAAATGGCGCAGTAAAAAGGCAAACCACGGTAGAAAACCAAATATGGGAAAACAGAAAGGGAAATTATAAAATCAGCTTCTTCCCAACTTGCTTGAATAACATTAAAATCAGAGAAAGCATTAAATTAGTAATTTGACGTGAGCATTAATTTACGTGATTCCCTTTAATGCCTCTTCATAAACCTGCAAATCCCTTTCGCTAAAGAGCACAAATCTAACCTCTGCAAAGTTGTATTCCTGAATGAATTCTTTTACCGTTGTAATGGCAATTTTCGCAGCTTTATCTATCGGAAACCTGTAAACACCTGTGCTGATGGATGGAAATGAGATGGACTTAATACTATTTTCTTTTGCCAGGTTCAGGCTGTTATAATAGGCATTGCGAAGAAGCTGCTCTTCATCACGGTTTCCTCCTGACCAGACAGGGCCAACTGTGTGAATTACATACCCGGTTGCCATATTTCCGCCAGAGGTAATTACTGCCTCGCCGGTAGGACAGCCTCCCTGTTTTGCACGAATCTTCTTGCACTCTTCAAGAATCTTTGGCCCGCCTGCACGGTGAATGGCACCATCCACACCTCCACCGCCCAGCAGGCTTGTATTTGCGGCATTGACTATGGCCTCAGTCTCCTGTAACGTTATGTCACCTTGAACTAAACTGAGCTTAGTTTTGCCAATCTTTTTTCCCATTTCGCCGTATCTCCTTTGTAAATTATAGAATCAAACAAAAAGTTTTATTACCATTGCAATAACACAGATTGTAAGCACTAAACGTATCCATCGTTCACCCCTGGCAACAGCCCAATGGCTGCCAATCCAGCCTCCAAGACCCATCCCTGCAGCCAGACACAATCCCATCGTCCAACATATCTTACCGTTGAAGGCAAACACAATTAATGCAAAAATGGTGTAGATGCCCGTAATAAATACCTTGTGGCTGTTAGTCTCCACAAGATTTAATCCATTAATCGTGGTCAGAGCGGCAATAATTATAAAACCAACACCAACCTGAATAAACCCGCCATAGAATCCAATAAAAAAGAAGGCAATCATAGTAATAATAAGGTGGTTGCGGCCTGAACTCATCATACTACCGACATCCCGGCGAGGATTCCAGAGGATAAGCCCGAGAATAAGCAGCATGATAAAGGCAAGTACCCTTTTGAATAAGATATCGGACATATCAACGGCAATTTGGGCGCCGATTATAGCTCCTATTAGCGCAGGCACTGACAATAGAAGGCTTAACTTGAAATTAGAAACTCCCTTCCTTTTGAAGCCGATGACTGCAAACAAACATTGAGTCATAATGGCAAGACGGTTAGTACCATTTGCTACTGCTGTTGGTAAACCCAGAAAGATGAGTATCGGCAGGGTAAGCAGTGAACCACCACCTGCAAGGGTATTGATGAATCCCGCTATGATGCCAACAGTGAATACAACAGAGATATGCCAAATTTCCATAAACTAATCAAGTTTCAGCCTTTATTCCCGGCAACGTTTACAGACCTGAAATAAAATGGCGGGACTCTTAAAGACCCATGCCAATCCGATTTATCGCCGAGAGCTATTATATTATTAAAGACATCAAAGACATTCCCGGCAACCATGCAATCCTTAACTCTTCCAACGATCTCTCCGCTATCTACAAGATAGCCTAAATCAATATTTACAGAAAATTCCCCGGCAAGGACATTACTCTGGCCTCCTCCAAGAACCTGGTCTACGAGTATTCCACGCTTCATGTCTTTAATCATATCTTCAAATTTCATTTTTCCGGATTCAATTATCACATTGGAGTTTCCCGGAGAAGGCTGTGAGGCAAAGCTTCTTGTTCCATTCCCGGTAGATTTGGCATTCATAATACCGGCAGTTTGTAAATCATATATATAATTCTTAAGCACACCTGATTCAAAAAGCGGAGTCCTCTGGGCAGGGACGCCTTCATCATCGCAAACATAGCTTCCATCGGCGTAATCAATCGTAGGATCGTCATACATACTGATTCTTTCATCTATTATTTTCTGTCCCAGTTTACCTGTTAGCGGAGAGACTCCTTTCTGAACCATTTTTCCATTACATCCGGTTTCAAATGTTGATAGCAAAGTTCCAATAGCCTTGGAAGTAAAGACTACCGGATAAGCGGCAGTAGATATTTCTACCTCTTTCTCTGCCAATTTCAAATCACGAAGCGCCTTCGTTGTATGTTTATCAAGGTCATCAGCTACTTTTGCAGAACTCTCACCTTCTCCAACCCATAATAATCCTTTATCCTTAACAAGCAATATATCAATACCTATTCCAAAAGAAGTTGACCGGGTACTTACGTCTAAACCGCTTGAGTTAATTAAACGGCTTTTACTGACACCTTTTCCAATACTAACTCCACATTCATAATCCGGATTTATAGATAAGGCTTTTTCTATAGTGTCCTTTCCAATTTGTATGCCTTTTTCAATAGGATAGCTCACAACGTTTTCATCGAACAGCCTGGTATCTTTAAATTCGTTCTTCGACTGAAATTCGAATTTTGCCTCCTGTCCAAATTCAGCGCTTTTTATGGCATTTGTGACAAGTTGTTCAGGTTTTCTAAAATCAGTGGTGCTTGAAAATCCAATCTTGCCATCCTTGATTACGCGCAAGCCGATGCCCCTGATTGATTTCGTGTGAACAGATTTTAATTTGTTGTTTTCGAAACTGATCGACCTGGATTCTCCCTCTTCATAAATTACCTCTGCTGAATCAGAATTCTTTAAAGCCAGATCGAGTATCTTTTCTTCAATCTTATTTTTCATTTTCTATTGTTC
>ERZ1292630.5122-Hain-H41-02um-R3-5122-length-10880-cov-4_pt1 | contig 10880 bp, 9 predicted proteins | sample MGYA00564408_ERZ1292630 | MGnify/ENA primary metagenome ERZ1292630 (study PRJEB36523, sample SAMEA6512641) | groundwater metagenome | collected 2019-01-08 | study: AquaDiva: Metagenomics assemblies of 32 groundwater samples
TTTGCCCTGCATCAGCTGGAACGCGCCGATGGCTTTGCCGAACTGTTTACGTTCACGAACATAGGGCAGAACGACGTCGAGGCACGCCTGCATGATGCCAAGCTGTAACCCCGCCAGCACGACGCGTTCATAATCAAGCCCCGACATCAGCACCCCGACGCCGCCGTGGAGTGGCCCCATGATCTGTTCCTCCGGCACGAAACAGTCATTGAACACCAGTTCGGCGGTCGGTGACCCACGCATCCCCAGCTTGTCGATTTTCTGCCCTATGCTGAACCCCGCCATCCCGCGTTCGATCAAAAAAGCAGTGATGCCGCGCGATCCGCTATCGGGCGCGGATTTGGCATAGACGACCAGCGTGTCGGCATGAGTAGCGTTGGTGATCCAAAACTTTGTGCCGTTGAGGCGGTATCCGCCCGGAACCGCGTCGGCCTTCAGCTTCATCGACACCACATCGCTGCCCGCCCCGGCTTCGGACATCGCAAGGCTGCCAACATGCTCGCCGCTGATGAGTTTGGGCAGGTAACGGGCCTTTTGCTCCGCATTGCCCCAACGGCGGATCTGATTGACGCACAGGTTGCTATGCGCCCCATAGCTAAGGCCGATGGACGCGGACGCACGGCTGACTTCCTCAACCGCGACGACATGCTCCAGATAGCCTAGACCCAGCCCGCCATCGGCTTCATCAACGGTAATCCCGTGCAGGCCCAGCGCACCCATCGCGGTCCAAAGCTCGTCACGCGGGAACCAGTCTTCGGCGTCGATGCGCTTGGCCAAGGGCGCGATTTTCTCCGCCGAAAACCGCCGCGTTACATCGCGGATCATGTCCGCATTGTCACCCAGCCCGTAATCCAGCATATCGTCCATCGCGTGTTCCGTCCTTGGCTTTCCCGCTGCGAGGGCTTGGCGAGGCCTGTTCGCAACATTATTACGCGATGGTCTAGCGCAGCAAAGCGGCAAGGGGAAGCGGCAGAAAACACCGCCCGCGCACATCGCCGCCGCATGCCTTTCCTACAGCCCCCGCTTCATGATAGCGTTAAGAACAATTCATGAACACGAGAGGCTGATATGACCCAAACCACCTTGCCTGCACTTTCGCTCGCCCCGCACACGTCCTCCATTGATGACACGGCTGACCTTGACGATACGCTACCCCCCGATCTCGATTTCACGCCCGTCCCGCGTCACAGCAAACAAGAACGCGGGCTGAATGCACGCAAACAACGCCGCTTCATCATCGCCCTAAGCGCGTGCGGCAGCGTCACGATGGCGGCGCGCAGCGTTGGCCACAGCGGCTCGCCCTTCTACCAATTGCGTAAGGCGGCGGGGGCGGAGTCCTTCGCCGCCGCATGGGACCGCGCGGTGGATCAGGGCGCGCGCCGTGTGCTCTATACGTTGATGGACCACGCCATCCACGGCACCCCCGAACAGATCATCCAAAATGGTGATACGGTGCTGGAACGCCGCCGTTACAACCACCGTGCGATGATGTGGATCGTTGCACATCATTTTCCCGATACCTTTGGCGGTGTTGGCGGGCTGGGCAGTCACGGCGGCCTCTCTGTCGCGATGGAAAAGCTCAAGGAAAAATGGCACGCCGAATGGGAGGCAGAGGCAGGCCCAAAAATCGACATAGAGATGGTCAGACAAGGTGCAGCGAACGACCGCGCTGCCGCGTTTGAACAGGGCAAAGAAAGGCTCCTTGCCCTCTACGCCCGCAAATGCAGCGAAGAACATAATGACCGCCGTTCGGGCAATTTCGCCAGCGCCGATTTCACGATGCGCCAACTCATCCATATGGAAACATTGCTCGAAACCGCTGGCTACGCCGTCGAAATCGTCAAAAAGGCCTTTTACGGAGAGAGGCCGAACAAGATTGGCAATGTCACCCCGGCCTATAGCTCGCCGTTCACACGCGAACTCGCCGCACACCGCCACGCGGTGTGGGCCAAAGAAAGCCCGGCCCTCATTCGCCCGCACGAAGCATTGTGGCCCGACGGCCTGCCCGAATGCAGCACTTGGGGCGGCCCGACCGAGCGCGAACGATGGAGCGCCCGCGCCGACGCCGAGCGCCGCATCGCTGCGGCCCAGGCCGAATGGGAGGCATGCTATAACGAAGAACGCTGGGCCGCGTGGAAGGCTAGGGAATGAAGGAGGTGGTATGAACGGGGCGTGCATCCGATAGCATACCCCGCGCCGTATTGGGAAGTGCGGGCCTCCTTTCGCCCGCGCCATTAAAGGATGGAGTGACCCATGAAAATGACAAACAAGCCTTCGGCACTGCGCTGGGGATTTTGGGATTGGCTCGGCGGCGGAGTAGGCGGAGCTGGTGGCAGGGCCTAACTCCACAGCGGCGTATTGGAAATGGCGGGTCGCCTTTCGCCCGCCCCTTTAAAGGATGAAATTATCATGAAAAAGACAAGCAAAACAGGTCGGCAATGGTATTTCTGGGGCACGGGCTATTGGGCCTGTGCTGGCAGCGGCAGCGCCTAGGGCCACCCGCACCTGAAGTCTCTATACTCCCGCTCCGTTACCCACGGGGCGGGGGGGGTTTATCGCAATTTCGCAATCACCAACCCATCTTGCCTGGCGCGGCCCTTGATCGATTCCTCGCTCCGCGTCAGCGCGCGTGCCATTTGTTTGAGCGGCATCCCTTTGGCGCATAGCGTGTGCAGCTTGGCAAGTTCGTCGCTGGTCCATGGCTGGCGGTGGCGTTCAAAGCGTTCAGAGGCCATTACAGATTCACCCTATCATTCTTCGTCATCCTGAACTTGTTTCAGCATCCATGTCGCAACCCCACTCCATGAACCCCGGACCAAGCCCGGGGTGACAAATATGGGTGTCACTCCTCCCCCATGCGCAGCGCGGCGATGAACGCCTCTTGCGGAATGTTAACGCTGCCATATTCGCGCATCTTTTTCTTGCCCTCTTTCTGCTTGTCGAGCAGCTTTTTCTTGCGGCTGATGTCGCCGCCATAGCATTTGGCGGTCACGTCCTTGCGCATCGCCGCGATGGTTTCGCGCGCGATCACCTTGCCGCCAATCGCCGCCTGGATCGGGATTTTGAACAAATGGCGCGGGATCAGGTCTTTCAATCGTTCGCACATGCCGCGCCCACGCGCCTCCGCCGTGCCTCGGTGCACGATCATGCTGAGCGCATCGACGGGTTCGGCGTTGACGAGGATGCTCATCTTGACCAAGTCGCCCGCGCGGTGGCCGATCTGGTGGTAATCAAACGACGCATAGCCACGGCTGATGCTCTTCAATCGGTCGTAAAAATCGAACACCACTTCGTTGAGCGGCAATTCATAGGTAATCTGCGCCCGGCCACCGACATAGGTCAGGTTTTTCTGCACCCCGCGCCGGTCCTGACATAGCTTGAGGATGCTCCCCAGATATTCGTCGGGGCAGTAAATCGTCGCCTCGATCCACGGTTCCTGTATCTCCTCGATCCGGCTGGGGTCGGGCATGTCGGCGGGGTTGTGCAGTTCCAGATCGCGCGGCCCCTCGGTCTTCGAGCGCCCCAGCTTGAGCTTATACACCACGCTGGGCGCAGTGGTGATGAGGTCGAGGTCATATTCGCGGGTCAGCCGTTCCTGGATAATCTCCAAGTGCAACAGGCCAAGGAAGCCGCAGCGAAAACCAAAGCCGAGCGCGGCGCTCGATTCCATCTCGAAACTGAACGACGCATCGTTGAGCCGCAGCTTGGAGATGCTCTCGCGCAATTTCTCAAAATCGGCGGCGTCGGTGGGGAACAGCCCGCAAAATACCACGGGCTGCACTTCCTTGAAACCGGGGAGCGCCGCATCGGCCGGGCGCTTGGCATCGGTGATGGTGTCGCCAACGCGTGCCTGTGCCACGTCTTTGATCTGTGCGGTGATGAAACCGATCTCGCCAGCGGCCAACTCTGGCAATTGCTCAATCTTTGGTGTCATGCACCCGACGCGGTCGATCAGATGCGTGGTCCCCGCCTGCATGAACTTGATCTGCTGACCTTTTTTGACAACACCGTCGATGACGCGGACAAGGATAACAACCCCCAGATAGGGGTCATACCAGCTATCGACCAGCATCGCTTTCAATGGCGCGGCGCGGTCGCCCTTGGGCGGAGGGATGCGCGTGACCACGGCTTCGAGCGTTTCGGCAATGCCGATGCCGGTCTTGGCCGACGCCAACACCGCATTGTCCGCCGGCAGGCCGATAATGTCCTCGATCTCGGCCTTGACCTTGTCCACATCGGCGGCGGGCAAGTCGATCTTGTTGATGACCGGGACGATTTCATGGTCATGCTCGATCGACTGGTAAACATTGGCCAGTGTCTGTGCCTCGACCCCCTGCGCGGCATCGACCACCAGCAGCGCGCCCTCGCACGCCGCAAGGGAGCGCGATACTTCATAGGCGAAATCGACATGCCCGGGCGTATCCATCAGGTTGAGCTGATAGGTCAGGCCATCGTTGGCGGTATAGGACAGACGCACCGTCTGCGCCTTGATTGTGATCCCACGTTCTTTCTCAATGTCCATATTATCAAGGACTTGGCTCGTCATTTCGCGCGCGGTCAGCCCACCCGTCTGTTGAATCAGGCGGTCGGCGAGCGTGGATTTGCCATGGTCGATATGCGCGATGATTGAAAAGTTACGGATGCGGGAAAGTTCGGTCATCGCGGCGCGTTAGCAGCGGACGGCGCACCTGTCATCTATCGCGGCAAGGGCATTGGCAAAACGGGCGTCGCCAATCCCTTGAATCAAGCTATATGCTACACCGCGCGCATCAAGTTCCGCCTTTGCCAATTCGAAAAAGTGCCGCCGATCATCGGCCTTGCGATAGACGCGCAGCCCATCGTCGATAAACGGCAAGTCGATGTCGAGCAGCAGATAATGGTCGGCATAGCCATTGAACCCGGCGAACCACGGATCGCGCGCATATTGTGCTTTTTGGCCGAACATCATGTCCGCCCAAACCGCCGTGAGCAGCGGATCGGTGTCGAACAACACCCTCTTCGTTCCGCTGTCCGTAGCGCGTAACACTGCCGCCGCGTTCATCGCCTGCTGCCGCTCGGCGATGTGCACCAGTGCCGCCATGTCGATGTCGGTGCCATGGGTTTCGCAATAGGCGCGGCCATATTCGGGCACGACTTCACAGCCAAAATGCGCCGCGAGCCGCGTTGCCAGCGTCGATTTTCCCGTGCTTTCGGGGCCGTGCAGACAGATGCGCATCATATCAGGTCGCCTGCTCCACCCGCCGCCATTCAACAAACCCCCAGACACTCATCACCAAAAACAGTGCATAAAGCCCCGCCGTCAAATGGAGGCCGCGATTGGCATAAAGCGCGATGGCGAGCACATCAACCGCAATCCAGCCCACCCAATTCTCGATCTTTCTCTGGGTCAGGAGGATTTGCGCGGCGACGCTGCCCATCGCCACGACGGCGTCCCAGTGCGGCTGCACCGCGTCGGTGTATCTGTCCATGCCTTCGCCCCATAGGACGGTGGCAAGGGCGGTGCCGCCCAGCCACAGCCAGCGCATCGGCGTGGTCAGCCGCCCCACATCCACCGGCCCATCAAGCCCACCAGCGCGAACCCACGCCCACCAGCCCCAGCCCTGCACCACAAAGAAAAACAGCTGCAGACCCATGTCCGAATAGAGCCGTGCCTCGCGGAATATCACGAAATACAGCGTGACCATCGCCATCCCGAACGGATAGTTCCAGATGCTGCGGCGGACCAGCAGCGCGATGTTGCACGCGCCCAGCGCGACCGCAATCCATTCAAGTGTGGAGGGCATCATAAGACTTGCCAGTTTGCAAAAAAAAAATCCACTCAAGGGCGCGGTTGATTGATGGAGGTTGATATGAGTCTATTTGCGATTGCGCTACTGATGTTTGCCGATCCGGTTGAGATTGATTTGGACAGTTGTGTTGGCGTCGATGATATTGTTACCATCGGAGGAGAGGAGGTTCGCACAATAAAGACCGTATGCTCCGAAACCGGATCACCTCGGCTCACGATAACTTTGGCTGTCACCTACCCGGATTTACATGGAAGCAACCCAGATAACCCAGATGGGCAAACTATAATATTTTGGGAAGATATTCTGAATGACGATAGCGGAGATGTTGAATCTATTTCGGATTTTCTCGAGAGGTTGCAACGCAGATGGGAAATCGAAGGTAGGTGGGTCACCCCAACCAACCTGAGCGGGGAATGATTTCCAAAAAATAGCTTAGCGCTGTTCGATCATGGGGTTTGAATCGACGCGATAACGATTCAGTTCCTCTCGGCTCAGGCAATGGCGTTGTGGCGGAGCTGCCCCTGATCCAACGGCGCGCTGGCGATACATGAGTTCGGTGAGTAAAGTGCGAGGGATACCCATTCGCAGCAAAAAATCATTATCCTCGCTCGCCAAAATTGCGCTCTCCTGTTCAACATCGCCGATCAGCTCGGTGGTTGCCTCGGCGCCCTGATCGACGCTGTAGCGGATCGCGCCGCGATCATTGGTGAATGTGAACATATGCACCATGAACACACCACTAGGCTCAACAACACGAGTTGTTCCGCCCAAAAACATGAAGTTGCACGCCGAAAAACAGGTCCAGCCATTAGGGACCCGCGTGGTTATCACGGCCCCTTCCGTGGCAAACCGCGCACGAATAATCCGCCCGGCCTCTGTCCCCGCACGCGCATTTCCACCCGGCGAGCGCAGCCAGATTTCGTCGATCAGCGGGTCGGCGACCAGCACGCTGCGCAGCCTCTCCGGCAACCCCGCGTCAATCATCCCTTCGGCCATCAATATCCGCACCCCGTTACGCGTAACGGGTGTCAAAGTCATTTGCTGGATATCGGTCCAATTGGGCGTTTGCGGGCAAGTGGGATTGGCGGGGTCGCGCGGCACGTCCGGCGTGCGCGGTCTGGCACCGATAACGATGAGCGCGCAGCACGCGGCCCCTAACAGGCGAAGTGATCGTTTCATGCCAGCGCGTATCGAACCGATGGCGGCACACGGCACATCCGCTTTTGCGCGACCGTTTCTTCACCATTCACGATGATGACGTCGTCGATCATCATACAGCGCGAACCGCTGGGTTGCCCTATGGGTGCATCATCGCGCGCAACGATGGTCGTTGTGCCGCTAACGTCGCTGCGGGTGTCGCTGGTCCACGCCACCGACGTGCCGACCTGCTCGCTGCGCGTTGCCTCCAGCGTCGCTTCTTTCGCCTTCATCTGCTCGGGCTCGTCAAGGCGGCAGGCAATGGCGTTGGTCAGCGCATCGGTCACCTGCGAGCTGATCGCGAAACGTGCGATACTGCCAATCGCCCCACTCGCGCGGCCAACCGTATTGCCCAGGACATTGCCCAATATCGAACGGCCAATGCCGCGCCCCGCGCTGCGGCGCGGTGCTTCACAGCCATCGCTGCTCGCTTGCGCGGCGGCGGATGTGGCGGGCAGAACGAGTGTCGGCACCGCTATGACAAGGCCAAAACAGGCGAATAGCGCAAGCGTGCGCGACAGGGGATAGTTTATGCTCATGCGATGAATCTACGCCTCCAACTGATAGTCGTCAACAAACGCTATTGCTGCACGCACTGATAAGCCCTTGGGACTTAACACACTATGATGCGCATCACGGCGCAGCCCGCCCCCTTATGCCATTGCCAAGCGCGGTCAGCCGTGCGACGTTGCACGCACATCGGCGCACAGAATGCCGGGGAATAAAGGGGTCATAATCATGCTTCGGTCGCGCAGCTACGCGCCCTCTGTGGCGCTCACCCCCTATATTGCCCGCCATTATGTCTTTTCGGTCGATGCGCCCGACAGTTTCGAACTGGTAGACCAGCTGCTCTCCGAAACCGCGTTCATCCGCATCTTGCTCAAGGGTGACTGGAGCGGCGAGCTTGCGCCTGATGAATGGGGCAACGTCGGCCCGATGGTGTTTTTCGGCCCCAATTCCAAACCGTTCAAGGTGCGGGTTCGCGGCGGATTCAACGTTGTCGGCATTGCCCTTTGCCCCGCCGGGTGGCGCGCCTTGTTCGACCAGACGGCATCCGACTTTACCGACCGGATGCTCCCGCTCTGCGAACTGTGGGGTGAATTATCGAACCGCATCTTTGCGGCCATCAGCGCCATCAACCCCGATGACGATGCCGCCATCGTCGCGGCCATCGAACTGTTTTTTCGCGAACGCCTGGAATCGCGGGGCTGGCAATCGCCCAATCCTGCCATGATGGCGTTTGAGCTGATAGCGCGCAACAACAGTATCACCATGATCAGCGATGCAGCCGCGCAAATCGGCCTATCCACCCGTCAGATGGAACGACAGTGCAAATCCACATTCGGCATGACCCCCAAAACCATATTGGGCCGCAGCCGTTTCCTCGACATGGCGTCGGCGATGCGCGGGCTGTCACATCCCAGCGAAGAACAATTGGCTGGCCTTCGCTATTATGATCAATCGCACCGTAACCGCGAGTTTCGCCGCTTCATTGGCATGACCCCGCGCCAATTTGAACAGACGTCAACGCCGCTGCTGACAGCTGGCCTTGAGCTGCGCAACCTGCGCAAGGCCGAGGATGCAGGGCGCTAGCCATAGATTCTCGACCTAAAGGTCGTCGGCTTTCATCGCAAAGATCGTTTTATGCGGCACATAGGCCGCCATCGCATCGAGCAAGGCTTCTAGGGTGTCGCGCACCACCATGATCCCGTGATGCGCGTCGCGGATGAAACCGACATCACACATATGCTGGTTGAACGCGACCAGATGGTCGTAAAACCCGCCGACGTTGAGCACACCTACGGGGCTTTGGTGATAGCCAAGCTGTGCCCAGCTTATCGCCTCCCACAGTTCGTCCATCGTCCCCACCCCCCCCGGCAGGGTGATGAATCCATCGGACAAATCGGTGAACAGCCGCTTGCGTTCGTGCATGCCGGGAACCACATGCAACTGGGTGCAGCCGCGATGCGCGACCTCCGCGTTCACCAATGCTTCGGGGATGATGCCGATCACCTCTCCGCCCGCACTAAGCGCCGCATCGGCGACCGCGCCCATCAGGCCCAACCGCCCGCCACCATAAACGACAGTGATGCCGCGTGTGGCCAGAGCGCGCCCGACATCGCGCGCGGCGTCGAAATATATGGGGTTGATCGGGCTCGCCGATCCACAATAGACTGCAATGCTTTTCATGATGCGCCCTTAGCCAATGATCGCGGGTTAAGTCGATACTGCATGGTCAATAATCGCGTTGCACGCGCACATTCACGCTCTCCCGCCCCAGCGTCGAGATGCTCCCCAGCAACGCCAGCCAGCGGGTAATCTGATATTCCACCCGCGTTGCGCTATAGCCCCGGCCGTCGGTGATAATCTCGACATAGACCCGCCGCGTCACATATTTTCCCGCCGCGATGCTGGTCCCCGTGCCCAGCACGCTATCGGCGGGCAAGATGCGCAGGCGGTCGAGCCCCGTCGCGCGGCGCAGCGCATTGATGGGGTCCAGACCTTCGCCGCCGTCGCGCAGCGCTGCCAGCGCCAGTCCCAGCTGGGCGGCCTCTGTCACCGATATATTGGTGATCGAGGTGCCAAACAAAATCCGCGATAACAGCTCATCCTCGGGCAATGCGGGCACCGATGAAAAGGTGATTTCGGGGCGCAGGCCCGTGCCGCGCACGCGGATGCTGGCATCGAGTCCGGCAATGTCATCAACCGCGACAATGTCGAGCACCGGGTCCACCGGCGTGCTACCGTTAAATCTTATGGTGCCGCTCTGCAAGGCAAAGCGCCGTCCGGCAAAATCATAGTCGCCGCGCACCAGACGCGCCGTTCCATTTATCGCGAAATTGGCGACATCACCGCGCACCGCAACATCGGTGGACCATATGCTATTGATGCCAAGCCCGGTGACGGTGAAGCCATCACTCCCGGCAATCGCCAGATTAAGCCGCCACGGCAAATAGCGCTGGCGCTGGCTTGGGCGATCAGCCGGCACATTGGTTTCGACGACATTGATGACGGGAAGCGAGTCAATCGCGGTCGCGCGGCCCAGCCGGAACCGGCCGGAATCAAGCTGTAACTGTCCCGAAATCATCCCGCCGTCGTCATTACGGAGCAACCGTACCGGGCCACTGACCCGCGCCATCAGATCATCACGGTCGATCAACAGCGCGCGTGTGGCATTCAGGCGGATGTCCATCGCCAGATTGCCGCTCAGCGCTAAATCGATGTCGCCCGCTCCGCTGATACTGCCGCCACCCGCTGTCACGCCGCTGATGTCGCGTAGCCGCAGCCGCGACCCGTCGAACCGGCCAACCGCGCTGATGCCGGTGATGACCGTGCCTGTTTGCAGGCTTTCGACACGGGCATCACGGGCACGAACGACGCCGCTTATGCTGGGGGCATTCATCGTTCCGGTCATGTCGGCGGCGATGGATAGTCCGCCGCTAAGCGACAGATTCTCAACCCCCGTCAGCCGCCACAATGTCCCCGCTTCGCCATTATAGCGTAGCTGCGCAAACAGAGGTGCCGACGCCAGCCGATCGAACAACGCTCCTGACGAAGCAAGCGGCGACAGCCGCGCCTGCGCCCGGCCAATGACGGCGCCGCCCCGTTCTACTATTGCACGCGCAGATGCCCCATTTGGCGAAAGCGCGGCATTGACGGCGACATCGACAGGTGTCGAAACGTCGACCAGCCCCGCGCGTGTCAGGCCGACTAACCGTAGCTGCGCTGTGCCCGACGGCGGCCCGCCATTTTCGCTATACGACAGCCGTCCGCTCGCGCGTCCGCCCAAACCCAGATCGGGCCAGCCCATATCGAGCAGCCCCAGCGGAATGCCTTCGAGCCCGGCCTCAATCCTGCTGTTGCCGCCCGCCAGCTGCCCCGACACTATGATGC
>ERZ1292630.5123-Hain-H41-02um-R3-5123-length-10879-cov-17_pt1 | contig 10879 bp, 11 predicted proteins | sample MGYA00564408_ERZ1292630 | MGnify/ENA primary metagenome ERZ1292630 (study PRJEB36523, sample SAMEA6512641) | groundwater metagenome | collected 2019-01-08 | study: AquaDiva: Metagenomics assemblies of 32 groundwater samples
CCGCACACTTGCACGCGGTCAACAGGCAGGAAGCACGAGCACCATCGAACAGGCGGCAAGATAACAAAGCGTAAGATGAGAGTCAAGTTCCATTTCCGTGTATAATGAAAATAATGTCACTGTACGAATCACCCCTATCCATGCGGCGGAGAACGATTCTCAAGGCCCTCGGCCTTGGCACGCTCGCCGGAGTCACCGGTGGCTGCGACGCAGTGGGATCGACATTCGGGCGCATGTTTGCCATTCCTGCACGCGACACGACCTACTTCACGCCCAATTCAAAGTTCTATGTGGTCAACTACGCCGACGGCGCCGTTTCAATGTCGCGGGATCTCAATATCGAACAGTGGAAACTCCATGTCAAAGGAGCCGTGAGCACTCCGATGTCGCTCGGTTGGCGCGATATTCTGAATCGTGATTCCTACGATCAGGTCTCGACACTCATGTGCATCGATACACTCCCTGGCGGGGACAGCATGGGGAACGCCACCTGGCGCGGCATTTCCCTCAAGAAGCTGCTCAAAGAAGCTGGCGCTGATGAAGAGACCGCGCGCGATGTGGTGTTCCGCGGCATCGATGGCTACGACGACAGCATTCCCTTCAAGCGGGCCATGCAGGACGACGTGATGCTCGCCTTCCTGATGAACGGCGAAAAGTTGCCGAAGGAACATGGTTTTCCGATCCGACTCCTCGTGCCCGGACTTTACGGGATTAAGAACGTGAAGTGGATTGTCGAGATCGAAGTCTATCCCGGAGACTATCTAGGCTACTGGCAGCGCAAAGGCTGGACGGACGACGGCACGATCAAAATCTTTTCACGCATCGACAGCCCCGGCCATTACCAAACGCTCCGCGGGCAAGAACAACAGTTCCGCGGCATCGCCTTCGGCGGGCCGAACAGCATCAGCAAAGTGGAACTAAGCCTTGACGCTGGCCGCACGTGGAACGACTGCGAAATTGAAAAGCCGATGTCGCCCTACTCCTGGGTCATCTGGAACTATAAATGGAAGCCCTCTCAGCGTGGCAAGTTTCAGACGGTCGTGAGGGCGACGGATACGAAGGGGCAGTTACAGATCGCAGAAATTGTCCGACCGCAGCCGGCTGGGGCGAGTGGGCTGCACACGATTATTTCGGATGTCGACTCAGTCTAGCGGCTAGTGCAGAGACAGGCTGCTTCTATTCCTTCTCTACCTACTCCGCTCCATGCCGCCGTTGAACGCAGCGCCGTATCGCTCGGCGAAGTTGCCAACTGCCTTCCGGGGCTCAAGCCCGCTGACAGCTCCCTCCTACCACAGCCGCTGAACCGCGGTTCCAGACTTCGGCATGCAGGGTTCCAGCTCGGGCTTTGAGGCTCTGGTTACGACAAACGCTGCCGGCACATGTTCCCAATGCCGCAGGTCAGGCTGTAGCGCACCTTCCATCACCGCCGGCGCGGTGCGCATCATGGCCGCTCCTCCAACAATGGACAACTGACAGAGCGCTCCATTACCTTTGCCTGCAGCATCGAGCATGCAACCTCCGACCATGACTCCGGCTCCTGCAGCCAACGGAACCAGACTGTAGGTCAGACCGATCGGCAATCGGATCCATGCCTGCACGTTCAAGAGCGGGTGATACCCATGGCTATGGCGAATCGCCACCTTCTCGAACCAACTTTTGGTAGACAACCTCACACCGGTGTCGGACCGGCAGGCGGAAAGAAATTCCTCGTTCGCCTTCACGGAAAAATATCCGCTCGCGGATCCAAAAAACTGCAAATCCCACGTCAGTCCAGGAAATCGGCCGATCCCATAGACACGCCACGGCTCGCTGCCTCCCTGTCCCTCATCGATCCAAGCCACCTGCCGTGCTGCAAATATACGAACGGCATCCTGCTTGCCCTTCCACATCATGTCCAAGTCTCTCAGCCGAAGCCAATCGACACGCGCCTCGTTGACCTCCCCCACCCGCTCCCATAACACGGCAGACAGCAACAGATTGACCGGGTCTTCGCCATAATTATAGAGCGGCGTGAATAGCTCATGATCCAGCTGTCTGAGTTCGACCTTCGACTCCTCCAGCTTCTGCATATTTGCATAGCTCGCCGCCAGTAAAAGGCTGAGATAGCCACGCTCATAACTCTCCAAGACATAATCGATGAAGGAGCCCTCTGGAATGAAGACATTGCTGGTCTCCTTTAGAAGGGAGAACGTCTTGTGCCGGAATTCTGACCTGGCCTTCTCGCCATGCACAATCACGGTCTCATAGCACCGCCGCTCAAAAGCATCGGCCAATCGGTTGAGAGTATCGATCCTCTCAGAAAGGTCGATCTGCCGTTCAATCTCCGAACAGGATGCCCCGTACAGGGTCCGCCCACCTCCGGTCTGACAGCCAACCAGGCCAATCAACAAGCCTATGATTAACGCGATCGTACAGCGAGAGCGATTTCGGATCATTTGACCTTACATCTCCAACATATCCCGGACTATTGACACGCAGCGGAATAGATCTGCTCAATCTCGCCACTTGTCAACTCCCGCCATTCGCCTGGCTGGAGGCCCCCCAGTACAACCGGCCCGACCGCCACCCTCACAAGTCGCAAGGCCGGATGCCCCACAGAGGCGGTCATGCGCCGGATCTGTCGATTCATCCCCTCGCGTAACGTGATCTCCACCCAGGCAGTCGGCACGGTTTTTCGAAAACGGATGGGCACGGAGCGGTCAGGCAACTGCGGATGGTTCGGCAACAGACGTACTTCAGCAGGTCTGGTATTCTTACCGCTCAGCACGACACCCGTTCTCAACTGCGCCAAGGTTTCCTCGCTCGGGATGCGTTCGATCTGCACGAAATAGATTTTCGCCAGCTTATGCTGCGGGTCCGTGATGTGGGAGGCCAACCGTCCGTCCGACGTCAGAAGCAGGAGTCCTTCACTATCCAAATCGAGACGACCGGCGGCATAGACGCCAGGCAAATCGATATAGTCCGCCAAGGTCTTCCGCCCATCTGGATCGGTAAAACAGGGCAAGATCCCATAGGGTTTATTGAAGGCAATCGTACGAGATATCGGCATCACCAAGAAACCCTATCGCCCAATTCCATCGGAACAGGCGCACCCAGCCCATCTGGCTCATGTCCATTCATGAGCAAATCGCGCCGCTCGCCAAGCGATCGGCTACTATATCCAACCTCCATTAACAGAACAACGCGGGACAACGCCGTCCTGCATCGGTCCTACTACCCAGACCAGCCTTGCTGAATGTATAGATGTAGGCATTCCCCTTCAGATGACACTTCCTACTTATTGATACAGTTGCATCCGGTTCTTCACTTCGGCACTGTATGCTAGACCCTACAGTGCCTGTGGCGACATGCTCCAGTTCTCCTGTTGACCATACGCGCCAAGCAACAATTGCCTTTCAATACAATGAGAAATAAGCAATTATTTTCATGCACGCTTTCTGTTATTGGGCATTGAGCTTGCTCATCTGCCCAATACTCTGTTCACCATCATTGAGAGGAGAAGACTATGAGGCAAACTTCGATTGATCGAACCAAGCCACTCCGGGCCCCCGCATTGGCTATATTGTGTGCCGTGGCGGTGGTGGGATGCGTGAGCACGGAAACCCACACAAAAGCGCTTGCTGAGCTTGATGTCGCAAAGAAAGCTACCGCACAGCTGCAACAGAAACTGGACCAGGAAGCGGCTCAGCGCAAAGTAGCCGAACAACAGGCGGTCTCGTTGGCCAAAGAACGTGAAGCGCTTGCAGCACGCTCAAGCGAGTTGCAGTCCCGCCTGGACGGTTTGGAGAAAGAGAAAGGACAACTGAACAGCGAGCTCGGCAATGTGCGCGGTCAAATCACTGATCTCGAAAAGAAGCTCACGAGCGGAAATACTTCATCGCAGGAAGAAATCACCAGGCTCCAGAAACAGTCTGCTGAGCTGGCGGACAACGCTTCTCGCATCGCGAAGGAACGTGAGCAGCTTCAGCAGGAACAATCACAACTTGCCGCAACGTTGGAACAGGAGCGGCTGGCAAAACTGGCGAAAGAAGAAGAGATCAGCCGTCTGACTCGCACACAGGAAGAACTCACCAAGTCGCTGCAAGACGAGATCTCCAAGGGCAATATCACCATTCAGCAAGTACGGGACCACCTGACGATCAACATGGTGGACCGCGTCTTGTTTGACTCCGGACAAGCCCAAGTAAAACCCGCCGGCGTAAAAGTCTTGAAACCGGTCAGTGATGTGCTCAACAAGATCTCAGACAAACAAATCCGGATCGAAGGCCACACCGACAACTTGAACATCAGCCCGAAGTTACAAGATCGATTCAAGACAAACTGGGAACTCTCGACGGCGCGAGCCACCACCGTGGTGCGCTACCTGATCGATCAGGGCGGTGTGGACCGCCAGCACCTCTCCGCGGTCGGCTATGCCGATACCCACCCCCTCGCCTCTAACGAGACGGAACAGGGCAGGGCTTCAAATCGGCGAATCGAGATCGTGCTGTACCCGAAAGACCTCAAACGCATTACCGGCCAACTGGAGAACACCACCTCAGTGGCAAAGTAGTCATCCATCCTCCGGAGGTGCTCACCATAGGTGAGCACCTCCACATCGGTCAGTCTCCAGGATCTCACCGCACATGCGTCACTTCGTCCGAGCTCGCACGATCACTGCGCTGACGTGATCGAGCCTGACCATAGCATCGAAGAACTCCGCCCCGGTCAGTTGCGTGAGCTGTACAGTTTGCCCCGTCACACTTGCTACGGTTCCTTCCAAATCCTGCCCCGACGTCAGCTTAAGCTTCACACGTTTTCCAATCAGTTGATCCAACGCCTGCTTCAGGCTCTCCGAAACCGCCTGTTCCGCATGCTTCTCCTCAGCCCAAAGATCCGAACCCACTGCCCCGGCACTCAACACGAGGCTCCCAATCAACAGGCTGGTATAGAGACCAGAGATGTTTTTGACCATACGCTCCTCCTTGTTCATCAAAGCCGACGCAGCTATATCAGGTCTGCATTCCCTGATCAATAAGATTGGCGGGAGCCTTCCCCCGCTTCCCTGCTTCGGTTATGATGTACTACGTAATTGGCGTTCGGTATCACAGCTCAGAAAAGAAGAGCTGGTAAAAGTCGACGTGCAGGTCGACCGGCTCGTCCGAGACATGAACCGCTCCATTGCTGAAGCCGACAAGTTTATTCAGGCCATGGAGAAAGAGCCGGCCTGATCCGCCCATTCGAGACAGTACGTCCTGTCAGGAGGTTCTCATGCGCTGGGAAGGACAACGAGAAAGCGACAATGTTGAAGACCGTCGAGGCATGGGACCGGCCAGAGTCGGAGGCGTGGGAGGACTGGGACTCGGCGGCATCGTGCTGGTGCTGGCCGTCAGCTATTTCACCGGCATCAATCCCTTAACCCTTATCAGCATGCTCAACGGCGTGCAGAGCGTGACGGAATCGCCGGCCCCCTCTGAACCTATCGCAGCTGGAACCCCTGACGACAAACTGGGAAAATTCGCTTCGGTTGTCCTCGCCGACACGGAAACCACCTGGAGGCAACTCCTTGGGCCGCAGTACGAAGATCCTCGACTCGTACTCTTTACAGGCGCAGTTCAGTCCGCTTGCGGAACCACATCGTCCGCAGTCGGCCCCTTCTACTGCCCCAGGGATCACAAAGTGTATCTCGACCTCTCATTCTTCAACGAGATGTCGCACCGTCTGGGTGCACCTGGCGACTTTGCGCAGGCCTATGTCATCGCCCATGAGGTGGGCCATCATGTACAGAATCTCATGGGCATTGCAGAGAAGGTGACGCGCCTCCAGCACCAGGCCTCTGAACGAGAGGGGAACGCCTTGTCGGTGCGAATGGAACTGCAGGCCGATTGTTTCGCCGGTGTCTGGGGCCACCATGCCAAGCGTGAACGGAACCTGATCGAGCCAGGCGATTTCGAAGAAGGGCTCCGAGCGGCTTCAGCCATCGGAGACGACCAACTCCAAAAAATGTCTCGCGGCTCTGTTCAGCCGGAAAGCTGGACACACGGCTCCTCCGAGCAACGCATGACGTGGCTCCGCAAAGGACTAGAGACCGGCGACCCTAAGGTCTGTGATACCTTCGCAAGCAGCCGGCTCTAGCCGTCCGTGAGACGTGAAACGAGAGAACGTATCCGAACGTTGAGACCTCTTGAAACGTTTTACCTTTCACGTTTTTTGAGAGCGACTTTTCCAGCAAACTACTAGACCTCTTCATTATATGGACATAGACCAGCCACACGAGCCGGTTTCCCAGGGGATATGGACAGCCCTTCTAGCCGAGGCGCCCTGGAATGCAAAATCCGTCATCGCCGCCGGTATCGCAATGGTTGGAGGCCTTGGCTCATGGGCAGCTAATTTCTCATCGCCTGCTGTGGCAGGCATCGGTGGCAGCTACCTGGCAGGATTTTTCATGGGCTGGGTGTCCCGGCGGTTTCTGAGAATGGCCGCGCTGATCACAGGAGGACTGCTGGCAGGCATCGCCGTATTGGAGGAGACCGGCTGGATCAATTTCGATTGGACGTCAGTAGAAACACAGATCCGTCACGCCATCGCAGCAACACAACAGGGTGCTCAAGGGCTCAAGCACATCCTCTCCGGGTATCTCCCGTCTACCGGTGCAGCAGCGGTCGGCATGTTCTTTGGATTTCGGAAAAAATAGCGCGGCCCCAACCCGCCAGGTATTGCAAGTGTGAGAGTCTACGTCAGCCAGGCAGCGCTTGATACCACCCATTGGCTTGCGCCAACGATACAGAGCAGTCGAATAATCGGCTGAGGTTAGCATCTGTGAGGAGAGATCGTTTCTCTCCATCCTGAAGAATTTTTCCTTGCTTCAAGAGCACGACACGCTCTACTTCCGGCGGAATCTCGTGAATGTGGTGCGTCACCAGCAACAGAGTCTTTCCCTTCTGCATATGCGCTCGCACCAGGTCCAGGTAGTGAAACGTGGCCGTCAGGTCGAGTCCGCTGGTGGGTTCATCCAGTACCAATGCGATCGGGTCATGCACCAACGCACGGCCTAATAAGCAGCGCCGCTGTTCACCGGTTGACATCTCGCCATATCTTCTGTCCGTCAAGAAACCGATACCAAGCTCCTCCATCACGACATGAGCGTGAGCAATCTGAGCATAGGTAAAGTCTTGGTGACCGTATATGCCAATGCTCGCATAGTAGCCTGACAGCACGACTTTCAGCCCGGTCACCTTTTCCATGTATTGATGTTGCAGGTCGTGCGAGACCATGCCCAATCGTTTGCGCACATCCCAGACATTCCACCGTTCTTCCCCGAAAAGCCGGATATGCGTCTCATCATTGGGAACTGGATGGACTTCGCCCGCCAGCAGTTTCAGAAATGTAGATTTCCCGGCACCATTGGGACCGAGGATGGCGACATGTTCACCCTCTTGGAGCAACAATGAAAAGTCGGTGAAGACGCAGGTGTCTCCCCGATAGACCGTCGCCCGTTCGATCTCGATTAAGGGGCTGCTAAGCTTCATCCGGATCAGGATTGATCTTGGCACGACCAGAAGACTTGGGAGAACGGGCAGTTTTCTTGGCTGAGGCAGGAATTTTCGGCGTGGGTGTTTTCACATCGGCGTTCTGTGCGCGATGGAGTAAGGCATGGTCCATCAGCACCAGCGCCATCATGGCTTCGGCAATCGGCGTCGCTCTGATACCAACGCAGGGATCGTGACGGCCATTCGTTTCGACGGTCACTGGCTTGCCCTGCTTATCGATAGACCGGCGAGCCACACGGATGCTCGACGTCGGCTTAATCCCAATCGTGACGACGATATCCTGCCCCGTTGAAATCCCGCCGAGAATGCCCCCGGCATGATTGGTCACAAATCCGTCCGGGGTCAGCTCGTCTCCATGCTCTGACCCACGCTGCGTCACAGAAGCAAAACCTGATCCGATCTCGACCGCCTTCACCGCATTGATGCTCATCATGGCGCCGGCCAAATCTGCATCGAGCTTCGCGTAGACCGGCCCACCCCACCCTACCGGCACGGATTCAGCCAGCGTGGTGATCCTTGCCCCAACCGAATCGCCTGCTTTTCGCAATTCATCCATGAACGATTCAAGCTTCGGCACGATCGCAGAGTTTGCAGAAAAAAATGGATTCTTACCGACCTCATCCCAACTCTTAAACGGTGCTTCAATCGGGCCAAGCTGACTCAGATAGCCACGAATCACAACCCCATACTTCTCCCTGAGCCATTTCCTGGCGATCGCTGCAGCCGCCACTCGTACCGCTGTTTCACGCGCAGAAGCCCTCCCGCCGCCGCGATGGTCGCGAATGCCATACTTCTGCCAATAGGTATAGTCTGCGTGGCCGGGCCGGAAGGTATCGATCAGGTTGCCGTAATCTCTGCTGCGAGCGTCTTCGTTTCGAATGAGGAGCGCGATGGGCGTACCGGTCGTCTTGCCTTCAAAGACACCGGAGAGGATTTCGACCCTGTCGGATTCCTGCCGCTGCGTGACGTGGCGGGAAGTACCGGGCTTACGCCGATCGAGATCGAGTTGGATATCATCGACAGAGAGGGCCAGACCGGGAGGACAGCCATCCACGACACAGCCAATCGCAGGCCCGTGGCTCTCGCCGAATGACGTAACAGTGAAGATATGCCCGAACGAATTGCCTGCCATGGGACGGATGACTCCTCCCTATTCCACGAGATCCAGCTTGATGCGCAACTCCTTCAACTGATCGGTACCGACCGCAGATGGCGCATCGGTCAATGGACATTGCGCCCGTTGTGTTTTGGGGAACGCGATCACGTCTCGAATCGAATCGGCGCCACCCAACAACATGATGAGCCGGTCGAGCCCGAAGGCAATCCCGCCGTGCGGAGGCGCCCCATAGTCGAGCGCATCGAGCAAGAACCCGAACTTGGCCTGTGCTTGCTCTTTGTCGATGCCGAGCAAGTCGAGAATGCGCAGCTGAATATCGCTCCGATGGTTCCGGATGCTCCCTCCGCCGATCTCGCTTCCGTTCAGCACCATATCATAGGCCTTCGCCCGTACTTTGAGCGGCTCAGAACCCAGGAACGAAGCATCCTCATCCATCGGCGCGGCAAAGGGATTGTGCATGAAAATGTATCGCTTTTCTTCCGGCGAATAATCCAGCAAGGGAAATTCGACGACCCACAGAGGCTTCCAGGCTGCGGTATCAATCAGCTTCAACTCTTCACCCAGCAAGAGCCTGATACGGCCCAACACATCGTGGACAATCGCAGCCTTGTCAGCGCCGAAGAGGACGAGATCTCCAGGCTTGGCGTCAGGAAGGGCCACCGCAAAAGCCTTGGCATCCAGGAACTTGGCGATCACAGACTCAAGCTGCCCCTCGGGGGTGATCTTCAGCCAGGCGAGCCCCTTCGCGCCAAAACTCTTGGCCATCTCACCGAGCCCATCGATCCTGCTTCGCGGAGTGGCCGCTCCACCCTTCACGATCAGCGCCTTTACGATCCCACCCTTGGTCGCCGCTTCCTTGAACACCTTGAACTCACTGGCCGCCGCAAAGGCTGTGACATCGTGCAGCGGCATGTCGAAGCGCAGATCCGGCTTGTCAGACCCGTAACGGCCCACAGCCTCCGCATAGGTCATGCGCGGAAAGGGAGTCGGCAATTGAACGCCGCCCGCCTCACGAAATACCGTGACGATCATCTGCTCCATCAAGCTCATGACGTCCAACCGATCGGCGAACGACATTTCGATATCGATCTGTGTAAATTCCGGTTGCCGATCGTTGCGCAAGTCCTCATCGCGGAAGCAGCGCGCGATCTGATAGTAACGATCGACCCCGCTGACCATGAGCACCTGCTTGAAGAGCTGCGGTGACTGCGGCAACGCATAGAATTGGCCAGGATTCACACGGCTCGGCACCAAGTAATCGCGCGCGCCTTCCGGCGTGCTCTTGGTCAAAATTGGCGTTTCCACTTCGAGAAAGCGTTCCGCGTTCAGAAATCCACGGACTGCCTGCATGATGTCGTGCCGAATCGTTAACAGCCGCTGCATCTTCGGACGGCGAAGATCCAGGTAGCGATACTTCAGCCGGATCGACTCCGTCACTTCAGCATCGTCTTCGATCACGAACGGCGGCGTCTTCGACTCGTTCAGGACTTCGACGGCATCCACGAAAACTTCGATCTCGCCCGTCGGAAGATTAGGATTCTTCGACTCGTCAGGACGGGCCATCACTTGGCCTGTCACCGACACGACACACTCGCTCCGCAAGGCATGGGAGACTTGATGTACCGCGGCATTACGCTCGGCGTTAAATACCACCTGCGTGATCCCTGTGCGATCCCGCAGATCGATGAACATGACCATGCCGTGGTCACGCCGCTTCTGGACCCAGCCGTTTAAGACAACGGTCTGCCCAACGGCTGCTTTTGTGAGTTCCCCGCATCGATGAGTTCTGACCTTCATACCACCTTCACTTTCTTGGAACGAGCCCATCCAGCCCGACTGACCCGCTTCTTCGGCCTGGAAGGCTGCTGCTCCGTATCCTCTGCTGCGGCAAGCTTCAGCTCTGCCAGCTCGCGCAACGCGTTTGCTTCACGATCGGTCAAATACCTGAACTCACCGGGCCCCAGATCGCCCAATAAGAGCGGACCCATCTTAATCCTTGTCAGCTTCAAAACCGGGTGACCCACCGCCTCCATCATCCGCTTCACTTGATGCTGCCGTCCTTCGCGGATTGTAATTTCGAGCCAAGAGTTCAGCTTGGCCTTTTTGACCTTCTTGACGATCGCCGGGCTCGTCATGCCATCTTCCAACTGTATGCCCTGCTCTAACTGTCGAATATGATCGTCCGTCACCACCTGCTTCACCTTGATGAGATAGGTCTTCGGCACATGGTAGC
>ERZ1292630.1590-Hain-H41-02um-R3-1590-length-22028-cov-8_pt1 | contig 10878 bp, 5 predicted proteins | sample MGYA00564408_ERZ1292630 | MGnify/ENA primary metagenome ERZ1292630 (study PRJEB36523, sample SAMEA6512641) | groundwater metagenome | collected 2019-01-08 | study: AquaDiva: Metagenomics assemblies of 32 groundwater samples
CGCACGCAGTTCGACCCGCGGCATAAAGCCGGCATTGCGGCCATCCTGATCCATCTGAGAGGAGCGGATATTCTCAATCGCGGCGCTGATCACCGGGCTTTGTTTGATCGCCTCCAATACGGCGGCGTTAGATGTGGGGGGCACGCCTGTTTGCAGTAAGGCCGGTTCGGCCATGTCAGCCGGCGGCAGCTCGCCCACAATGCGCTGATATCGGGCGCTGACATCATGAAGATTCGTCACTTCCGTCAAAAGATTGGATTCAGAGAGAGACAGGCGGCCACCCGCTTGCTCAAAATCCACGCGCCGCCCTACCCCGGCTTTCACGCGCTGCTCCATCTGATCAAACAGCAGGCGATGCTGGGCGTAGTTTTCTTCGGCCAATTTGACTAATTTGCGGTAGCGCAGCACATCGTAATAAGCACGGCTGGCTTCAGACGCGGTGTTTTCTGAGATATCGAGCAACTCGTAGTAACGCACCAGCTTCAAATACCCTAGACGCCGCACCTCGCTGCGGGTGGCAAAACCGTCAAATAGCATTTGATTCAAACTGGCGGAAAAACCCCGGCGATTAAAGTCTTTATCCGCTTGATTTGGCTGTTCTAAATGCTCACGGCCCGCACCGGCGGTGATATCCACGCGCGGGAAATAGCCGCCGCGAGCAGCATCTTGCTGTGCCAGGGTGCCGTTAAAAGCACGCCAACGCACCTGCACCTCAGGATTTTGTAGCACCGCCTGCTGCGCAGCTTCGCTCAGCGTGGCAGCTTGCGCCGGCAACCCGGCCAGGCCGAGAAATAGCGCCAAGACGCCCTTAAAAAACAGAAAACTTCTCATTTGCTTATTCAGTCCTATTTATATACTTTCGAGCAGAAGCGGTTAGCCCTTAAGAATTCTTTGTGAGAATCCGATGAATTGGTTAATTAGCAAATTCTATACCACCAATTTGCCAAATTACCACATAAATTCATGGGATAACGCCCGCGTGTCATATTCAAGGGGTTCAAAACTGCATTCGGCGCCCCATACACCCTGTCGCTGGCAGGACATGCATGCAGGATTTTGCCTTGCTCAATGAAACTGTCGGCTTGCCATCTCCAGGCGCTTGGTTAACAAAACGCGCGGGGTTTCCATTTTGGGAATCTCTTCGAAAGGGATTGTACCTAACAACAGGGTTGGTATTAATCGGTATTGGGTTTACGGTCGGCGCGGCGCCCGACCTCGACAAAATGCTCCAGCTCGCGCAACAACGCTATGGCACGACGGGGACGCAAAATGTGCAGCAGTGGCGCACCCTATTGCGTGAAGCGCATGGGCTAGCGGAGCCAGACAAAATTAAACGCGTAAACGCGTTCTTCAACCGCCGCATCGCCTTCCGAGAGGACGCGGATATTTGGGGCGCAGCGGATTATTGGGCCACCCCGCTGGAAACCCTGGGGCGCGGTGCGGGCGATTGCGAAGACTTTACCATCGCAAAATATGTGACACTGAAATTGCTCGACGTGCCGATTGAGCGCATGCGGCTCATCTACGTGCGCGCCAAGATCGGTGGGCCGCATAGCAGCATCAGCCAGGCGCATATGGTGCTTGGCTATTACGCCACGCCGGGCGAGGAACCGCTCGTCTTGGATAATTTAATCACCGATATCCGCCCCGCTTCGCACCGCAGTGATCTGCAGCCTGTATTCAGCTTTAACAGCGATGGTTTGTGGGTCGGACAGGCGGCCGGCTCAAGCGCCAACCCCACCGCCCGCTTGTCGCGCTGGCGCGATGTAATTACGCGCATGCAGGCAGAGGGATTGGAATGAATAACGCAATGACCCCTTACTTTACTGATTTTGATTAGGAGACGCAGACCATGTCACTCTTTCGACAACTTTGGCTAGCCGTAATCAGCATGATGCTTGTTATCTTCATCGGCAGCTTTCTGGTCAGCGTGCTAACAGCGCGCGCTTATTTGGAGCAGCAGCTCTCCATCAAAAACCTAGACAACGCCAGCGCCCTAGCGCTCACGCTCTCGCAGTTACCCGATAAAGACCCGACTGCGATAGAGCTCCTGGTGTCGGCGCAATTCGACACCGGGCATTACCAGGAGATTCGTCTCACCGACCCTACGCATCGTGTCATCGTGGAACGGAATTACGCCGGCGATGCGCTCGGCGCACCGGCCTGGTTCGCGCGGGTTTTTCCTATCCGCACCACACCGGGCATTGCCCAGGTACAAGATGGTTGGCGCCAACTGGGCACGCTAACCGTGTCCAGCCACAGCCGCTATGCTTACCGTGAGCTCTGGCGCGGCGCGCTTCAGTTATTAGGCTGGTTGCTCGCAGCGGGTCTCTTGGCCGGGGTGATTGGCACGCTCCTGCTGCGAATCATCGTGCGCCCGCTCAATCAAGTGGTGGGCCAGGCGCAGGCGATCAGCGAGCGCCGATTCACCACGCTCAGCGAACCACGCACGCCCGAATTAAAGAGCGTGGTGCGCGCCATGAACCAGATGGTCGCCCGGCTCAAACAAATGTTCGCGGAGGAAGCCGAGCGGCTCGACCATTTGCAGCGCAAAATCAATCACGACACCGTCACGGGGCTACCCAACCGCGATGCTTTTATGAATCTGCTGCAGACGACGCTGGCGAGTGAGGATGCCGCGCCCTTGGGTGTGTTGCTGTTTGTGCGGATGGCGGATCTTGGCGAAATCAACCGCCATGTGGGCCATGGCAAAGCTGATTTACTGCTACAGCAGGTCGCCACGCTATTGAATGCGCACTGCGCTCAACATGCTAACCACATCGCGGCACGCTTGAATGGCACCGACTTCGCACTGCTGGCGCCCGATGCGATAGCCATTGCCGACATGACCGAGAAAATCGTCGCCCTGTTAAGCCAGCAGCTGGCATCGGATTGGCCGACCGTGAAAGATCATTTCCACGTCGGCGCCATTCGTTACCGCCGCAATGACGAAATAACCACGCTCTTGGCAGCTGCCGATCAGGCACTCGCAACGGCCGAAGCAAAAGGCCCCAATGGCTGGCATGCTACTGATGAGGGGGAAGAACCCCTCGCCCGCTCGGCCGATGCATGGCGCAATCTGCTCACCACGGCCATTACCGAAAAGCGCTTAAAGCTCGCATTTTTTCCCGTGCGCACCACATCCGGTCAACCCTTGCACCAAGAAAGTATGGTGCACTTACAAACAACGCTGGATGGACCATGGCTGGTGGCAGGCGATTTTATTCCCATGGCGGCACGACTCAAGCTCTCATCCACACTCGATCTTGAAGTCATTCGGCTGGCATTGGACACACTGCAATCCGTACCAGGCGACCTTGCCGTGCATTTATCCACTGACAGCATTGCCGATTGGGGCTTTCACAATCGCTTGTCGAGCCTACTCAACCAACAACCCGATCTGTGCACAAGACTCTGGATCGAAGTCTCAGAATATGGCGCCTTCCGACAATTGGAAGCGTTCCGTGATTTGGCCCGCACGCTCAAAGCATTGCACTGCCGCGTTGGCATCGAACATGCCGGTCACCGATTAAGTGATCTGGCGCAACTGGCCGATCTGGGCTTGGATTATCTTAAAGTGGACAGCAGCTTGGTGCGGGCGATCGACCAACACACCGGCAACCAAGAATTGCTCAAGGGATTATGCAAAATGGCACGCACCTTCGGCATTACCGTGATCGCGGAAGGCGTGCAGACCGAGGCGGAACTTGCGCTGTTGCCACAAATCGGCTTCGATGCGGCGACCGGGCCGGCCGTGTCGAAATAAATAAGCCAGTAAACAGCTACCGAGCAAACCTCGAATCAGATGAGGCCTTGCTCATCCTCGCCGATTAGATTTAAGGCATTGAGCGAATGCCGCAGCGAACGGCGCTCCATCAATTTGGATTGAACTGCGGCGGGCAGGTCGGTGATGCAAATCACATTCTTGGAAATCAGCAGATCGATCACGTCCTCGATCGCGCGAATCATTTTCATATCCGATGATTCAAAAATATTATTTTCACCGGCGAGGTCTTCGATAAACGCCCGCAACTCAGGCGCATCAGCCGCCAGCTGTTCGCAAGCACCCTCCAGCGGCTCGTTGCTGGCAGCGATTATTTTTCCGCTCTCACTCCGTCGAACATAAGGCATTCGTTTTCCCCATTGAACTGCTTAGTCTGTAATCAACTTACCCTTAGTTAGCAGGTCTTGAATGATTTGCTGATCGTTCATGACACCCACCAAATCGACCCCGCTCAGCGTGATCGATTGGTTTTCATTCGATGCGCTATAGCCCGCAGCAAATCAGCCGGTACTGCTGACATGGACCACCGTATTGCCGCCGGATAATTCAAAATGCAGGTAACTGGCGAGGTTGCCAGTACCCACAGTATGGTTCTCCCCGGACAGGAGATCGCGCAAATCAAGCACATCACCGCCCAAAGCCATGGACGCTGGATCAAAGTCAGTGATGGTGTCTGTCGCAGGCGTCCCCTTTGTCCCCGCATCGGCGAGCTCCCACTTGAACACATCAACGCCAGCCCCGCCGCCAGTCAGCGTGTCGTTACCTGCGCCGCCCGAGATCAAGTCAGCACCCAGACCCCCATTAATTATGTCATTGCCCGCACCGCCGAAAATCTTATCGTTGCCGTCACCACCATTCAAGGTGTCATTGCCGGCTTCGCCGTAAATATCATCGATGCCCGTACCGCCGATAATCGTGTCGTTGCCATCGCCGCCATAAAGCTGGTCGTCGTCCGCGCCGCCATCAATCGTGTCGTTCCCTGCGCCACCTTTGATCAAATCGAATCCTGCACCACCGTTTAGGGTATCGTCGCCACCCAAGCCGGAGATGTAGTCATTTCTGGCTGTGCCGGTAATCGTGTTATTGCCAGCATCGCCACCAATATTATCGGTAGTTATATTAAGGCTGAGCGTTGCGGATGAAGTATCACCATCGCTATCCCGCAATGTATAGGTAATCACCTGAGGCTCAAATAATGTATCGGTATCATTATCAAGGATAGTGGCTCGCCCGCCGACAGTACCGTTGACAGCGTTTCCTCCAGTGCGTGCCACATTGAGGTTGAATGTCTCGACCAACTCAGCAATTGAGTCATCAACTGTTTGCACCCTGACTAAAAAGCCGGCTGATCCTGAAGCGATACTGATCGCTGCGCCAGGGTAGGCCTGCCATGTTGTGCCGCCGTTGGTCGAATACTCGATCGCCGCAGCATAGTCGGTGCCGCCGCCTGTGGCAGTACCTGCTGCCGTTGCCAAAGTGAAGGTGGTCGCCGCAGACAGGTTGCGCGTGAAATTCACGTTGAATTGCGCGAAACCGCCCTCCGTCACAATTGGGCTCGAAACTAATACCACAGTTGTGTTGGCGGTGTCGTCGTCGCCGATGGTGGCTATGCCTTGACTATCTGCAATCACGGCATTCACCGCGTTAGTCAGATTGACAAAGAAGGTTTCCAGGGCCGCCGTGTCGCCATCATTCAATATCGGCACCGAAATTGTTTGCGTAGTTATGCCTGGCGCAAAGGTCAGTGTGCCGCTTGCCGAAGTGTAATCAGTCCCGGTCGCCGTGCCATTAGCGGTAGCGTAATTCACCGTAACCGTTTGCGAGCTAGGCTGATTCAGGCTCACCGTAAACGTGGCCGTACCGGCACTCTCATCCACACTGATGTCGTTGATCGAGATCGACGCATCCACAATGCTTGAAAACCGCACATCCGAAATACTGGCTTGCGCGCCGCTGCCCGCCTCCAGCACGATCTTGGCAACACCGCTGAGATTCGCTGGGATGGTATTCAGGCTTTCCGTATTCGTTGCAAACGTGCCAAGCAAGTCACCATGAACGTCGTACACGCTGTAGCTCAATGCGGTGCCGCCACCCAAGTTACTGTTGTCGGTGTCAATAAAGAAACTGACGCCTTGAACACCATGCGGGTGCAAGGTCGAACTAAAGTTGATCACCAAACTTTCCAGGCTATCGATCTGAGTGTTTGACGAGTTACCTACGACACCCACACCATCGGCGTTTGGCGTACCAACTGTCGCGCTGCCCTCTACGCTGCTGGTTCTGGCAATCGCGGTTAACGTCACCCCTGCGGTAGCTGCTGCGGTAATGTTTGCAGCGGAGATTAGCGGCAAAGTCACCGATGCCTGCGTCAACGGCACGGGCACCTCTGCTGTGGGCGGTGTGTATTTGTAATAACCATCATTGTTGAATATCAACGAAGATCCACCCGATGCCGCAGTCCAGGTCAGGGTGCCGCCGGTGGGCACGCCGCTCACCAGTGTCACGCCGCTCACGGTATAGCTGCCGCCTGCGGCCGTGCCGCTACCGTTGGCAGCCAGGTTGAACGTAACACCCTTGAACACAATGGAGCTGACGTGCGCGTTGTCTGAAATCTGGTCTTCGCCCGAACCCGCGCCGCTCAATCCTGTCACCACCAGATCAGATGCGCCGTCAGTGCCAATACCTGAAATCACATTCCCCTCTAGGAAGGCATTTCCAGCGCTCAGCGTGTCCACATCATTTTTGGCTTTAGGTACGCCGTCTTTGATCTGAATAGTGTGCTGGCCTGAAACGGTATCGCCATCGCCATCGGTAGCCACAAATTTCAACAGGAATTGGTCGCCCTCAACCGCCTGTCCCGCTGTTAGATAAGTGTAGTCACCCGTACCAAAATTGAAGACCAGAATACCTTTGGTGAATCCTTTGCTTGAATTCAAGGTGAGCACGTCACCGGACAAGGGGAAGCCGCTGGCCGGATAGGGCCCAACCACGGTGATTTGATTGCTTGTCGCGTTGTAATTAAATGTGACATCCGTATCTGGGATCGAATCGCCATTCGTATCCAAATTCATGGTCAAGCTGGTGATATCGCCGCCATCCGCACCAAAATTCAAAGTGGTCGTACCGGCTGTGTTGGTCACGCTGCCGCCAAAGGCTGTTGGCACGGTAGCCAGCAAGGCCTCATCCAGCTTATTCACATCAGGCACGAGCGTGGCCGGATCTTTAACCCCGCTGTTGTCGGCATCGACATTGTGAATATTGTTTAACTCGGTTGGATTGGCAATACCGTTACCCAGGCCAATGGCATAGGACTTAATGCCATTCGTGTTTACAAAGTTGCGATAGCCATTCGCAGCGGGGTCAGACGTATCCCCTGCGGTTGGGACGCCATCAGACAGGAAGTAAATGGTATTGTTGTTCGCCGTATTGACGGTTGGGAAAGCATCCATCGCTTTTTGCAATGCATCTTCATAATTGGTGCTCCCACTACCTGTGATCGCATTGATCGCGGCGATGGCGCTATCTTTGGTGGTGTAAGCAACACCGCCATTCAGCAATACTGCGGCGTCAGAGAAGCGGACCAGCTTAATAGAAACGTTTGCAGCCTGACTATAATATTCATTAACCAAACTGACCAAAGCCGCTTTCGCCAGATCTAAACGGGTTGCGATTGTGACGTTACCATTGGCGTCAATGTTTTTAACCTGTCCACCAAAGTTAGCCGCAGTCATACTGCCTGACACATCCAGCACAAAGACCAGGTTGTAATCTGGCAAGTTGCCTTCATCCACCGACACAATGGCATTTTGTGCGGTGGGTGCGTCGTCGGTAATGGTGACCAATAAATTAATTGGCGTGGCGCCTGTATTGTTGCCTGTGTAGGTAAATGTCTCTACATAGCCATTAGTATCGGCACCAGCCAGCGTGTCATTGTCCACATTGTCATTTAAGGTGTAGGTATAGTTGCCAGTAGCCGCAGTCACCTGCAACACGCCTCTCGCATTAGTTACCGTATAGACACCACCCGCAAGCACACCCCCAGTCACGCCTGTAACGCTTGTATTACCCGCGTCATTGGTCAATAGGTTTCCCGTCACCACACGCACACCGCCGCCCGTGCCATCCGGCAAAGCAGACTCGTTTACGGTTGCCAAATCGGTGCGCGAATTAAATGTGGTGAGATTGACCGTTGCCGTATCAGTTTGGCCGTCATCATCGGTAATGGTGTAAGTAAACGAAGCGTTCCCCGCTGCAGCCGGAGTGTAAGTGTATGTTTGCGTGCCGGCGTTATATGTCAAACCCGCTGGCAGCGCGCTTGTCGCTGTAATTGCCGCATGATCAAACAAGGCATCGTTACCCAGCAACTGAGCGCGCGTAAACGTAATCGTTGTGCCTACCACGGCTTGGAAGCTGTCATTCACCGCATCTGGTGTACCGTCATTTACAGCCGTGATCGTAATCGTTTCAGTAGCGACAGCCGAAACCAGCCCACCGTTATCCTTAGCCGTGAAGTTGAAACTCGGCATGCCGCCGAACGTGCTGTTGAAGTCCGCTGCCGGTTTGAAATAAAGCGTCAAGCTATTACCCGTCGCGGCTATGTCTGTGCCGGTCGTAGCGAGCAACGTCAACGCCGCATCAAGATATAACGCGCCATTGGTCGGCAGAGTCGAAAGTCTGAAGCTGGCGACCGTGCCATCCACATCTGTGCCCGTCAAAACAACCGGAATTGAGACCGCATCCTCAGTCCCCGTGTTGTTGTTGCCAATAGCAACAGGCGGGTCGTTTACCGCCACAACAGCCACCGTGGTGGCTGCGGAAGTGGCCGCTTTTCCATCGGACACCGACACGGTGACGTTGCGATCCAACATGCTTGGATTTTCACTGGTACTGCTAAAAGTCACCGCCCGAATCGCCGTCTGATAATTCAACAAGGATGACGTACCCGACAATGTCACCGTGATCTGCCCTGCCACCGAAGTATTGACTGTGGCCGTAATGCCTGCAGGAAGTGCGCCCACCGTCAGCACATCGCCGACTTGGGCGTTGGTCAGCACAATCGTGCCACTACTGAGCGTGGTGTTGTCTGCATCGGCAATGGTGATATCGACATCGGCAATGGGTACGCCCACACCGTTCTCCGTATAAGTCGTCCGGTAGCTCGTGCCCGTCGCTCCGCTGCTGTCGTTCAAATCCAGATCCAATGCTGGCGCCGCGTTGGTGTCGAGCGTGATATTGATCGCACCGGTTGCCGCATCGCCATCCGCATCTCTGAGCGTATAACTCAGGGGCAGCGAAAGATCGGTAAAGTAGTTGTTCGCTGTTACTGTCGAAAAAGATATCCGGAAATCTCCTGAGCCCGTAGGTGAGGCGATTTGAAGATCGGTGAAATACAGCGCGCCATTTTGCAGCGGAATGGTGAACGGCACATCCGGGTTGCCCACCCCGGTGGCGCTGCCGGAATAAGTCACGGTACCGCCCGTAGCGTTAATTGCAGCCGTTACTGTCCAATTCAGCGTATAGGCTGCACTGCCTTGGCCTTCCACCAGCATGTTCAACCCAGTAACCTGGCCGTTTTGACCGGAGGGATCGACAAAGTCCATGAACAGTCTCTCGCCTGGATCAAACCAGTTTCCGCCAACACCGATCCAGTTGTTATTCGTGTTGATTGTCGCCACTGCCCCAGTACCATCCACTGCGGTCATTTTATCGATCAGGTAACCACCAAAACCAAGATCCAGGTTATTGGCATTGCCACCACTAATGACCGTGTAGCTACCAGATGAATCGGCAATACCAAGGCGGCCAACGGTGTTAAGCAGCTCAAATGTGTATTGCGGGCTGTTGTTGCTATCAACCACGCTCGTATTAATAATTGCGCGGAAAATTAAGGTTCCGTCGCTCAATTGCCCGGTCAACGTGCCATTGCCATTATCTACATACATAACGGCCTTCCCTTCAAACACCAACGATGGCAAACCAGCAGTATTCCAAGTGACGCCGGTAATATCATTAGACAGGATTGCCTGCGTTAGAAAACCCGTTTCGGAATGGCTGCCATCATTGTCGGTGACAATCGTTTTGCTTCCGGACACGGACGGCGCATCGTCAAACACCGTGATATTGAGGATGGAACTCGTAATCAGGGTGCCGCCTGAATCTCTTGCATTCAAGGTCAACGGTATATTCAGGCTATGGTTTTCACCTGCTACCGTTGCATGATCGATCGCGAGGAATTGTTTGAAGGTGTAGCCATCGTTGGTCGCATTCAACGTAACGGTAAACGCCGTCCCGCTGGCCGTGCTAGCGGTTAAGACACGCGTACCATTGTTCCATGAATAAGCAATCGCCTGCCCATTCGACGTCAGGCCCGACGCTACCGAATCATTTATTGAAAGCGATACCGTTGATGCGACACTACTGATCGTACCGTTGTAGGAAATATCGTTGCCGCTGACAGCATCACGGTTCTCATTCACATCGTCGTCATCTGCTGTGACGGTTGAAACGGTCATTGTGTCGTTGTCGGTAATGCTGGTGGTGACGGAGTTGGCCGCGCTGTTCACGGCGATGGCCTCAAAGCCACCGGTGCCGGTGATCGCGCCCAGGGTGATCGTTATATTCTCCGCACCTTCCACTAAAACGTCGTCAATCGTGGGCAGGGTAAATGTGGTGTTGCTGCTGCCCGCCAGGATGGTGACGTTCGCCACACCAGTGAAGTCCACGCCATTGGCGGCGGTGCCGCTGTAGTTCAAAGCCACGGTGACGTTGGAGGTCGGCGCCGCACCGTTGATGCTCACCGTGTAGGCGGTGGTGGTCTGCCCTTCGATTACGCTGCCCGGGCCCGCAATGCTGATGAGCGCGGTGTCTTCTGGACCGGGGACGGCTTCGTCGGTAATCGCGGTGGTGACACTGTTCGCCGCACCGTTCACCGCAATCGCTTCATAGCCGCCCGTGCCGGTGATGGCACCTAAGGTGATGATGATGTTTTCAGAGCCCTCGGCTAAGCGATCATCGATCGTGGGTAAGCTGAAGGTCGCCGTGCTGCTGCCCGCCAGGATGGTGACGTTCGCCACACCAGTGAAGTCCACGCCATT
>ERZ1292630.4492-Hain-H41-02um-R3-4492-length-11794-cov-17_pt1 | contig 10877 bp, 12 predicted proteins | sample MGYA00564408_ERZ1292630 | MGnify/ENA primary metagenome ERZ1292630 (study PRJEB36523, sample SAMEA6512641) | groundwater metagenome | collected 2019-01-08 | study: AquaDiva: Metagenomics assemblies of 32 groundwater samples
ATCTGCTGAGCCGTCATTCCGGTCGCTGCGGTCCACATGGCACGAATCATGGAAATCCTCCTACGTATCTCGTCGTTCGTAACGCGTGAAGCGTGGTGGCTGACGTGTACGAACGACCTACGACAAACAACGCATCACAGTCTTAGAGCACTCGCCCTACGTCTTGAATCGCAACCTCGGCCATGCGATCAAGCGTTTGAATCAGCTTTTGCGTCGATTCATAGTTGCGCATCCCCTGAAGCATCTTCACCATCTCGCCGATCGAATTGACGTTGGACTCTTCGATGTGTCCGACCTGAATTTGCGGATTCTTGCCCACGGTGCCTTTCTCCGAGAAGAACAGCCCGTCCGATGACTTCTGCGGCATGTCGTCATCCTTAAATTCCATGACTTTGATGGTCGCCACAGCCTTATCATCGACTCTGATCTCTCCCTGTGTCGTAATATCGAGTTTTCCTGGAGGAATCTTGATCTCACCCTTCGTCCCCATCAGGGGATAGCCAAGGCCTGTCACCAACCGACGTTGATTATCCAACGACAGCATGCCGTTACGGGTGTATCGAGGCCCTTGTGGCGTCTGTACCTCAAAAAACCCTCGTCCTTGAATCGCGACGTCCAGCGGATTGCCGGTCAATCGGATACGACCCGGCTCAAAAGTGGTCTTGAGCTGATGCGGTGCGACAAACGCACGCTCAGATGGTCCGGATGGTCTGGCCATGATCTGTTGGGCCAATCCCACAGTCCGGCCTCCGGTGGGAGCGACCGCATGGTATCGTGGGAATATGGCTTTGAAGGCCTGCTCGTCCTGCTTGAACCCAGCCGTATTCACATTGGCCATATTGTTCGCGAAGACCTGCATCCGCCGTTCATGAGCCAGCGCTCCGGACAAGATAGAATAAATACCTCGATTCATATTGCCGACTCCTTTTGCCTTCAGAGACAGCAACCCTTATGCCAGATTTGTTCCAAACGGAGATTGCGCTGTGCGGAATTCAAACTCGGCCAAATGCAGGCATGAATTGACATCCATGGTGATGGGCCAGGTTGGTAGGGACTCGCCCCTCCGTGACGCGAGGGTGGATTCTACCCACTGAGGTGAAAATTATTCCTAGCGATGACTGGCGAGGGACGCCTCGTGCCGATCGGAAGCTGGGGGAAAAGAGCTTACCTCATGTCCTGTCAACCATGACTGGGGAGCAGCCAGAATCAGTGTGCGCCCCTCTTCGCGTGATCGACCATTCTCTAAGACGTCCGCGGCAGCATCAAGGAGCGACTCTGCGGTACCCCCCTGTTGCGGCCCCAGGACCCCTCCAATCCGGCAAGACATCAGCAACTCCTGGCCTTCGACCAACAGGGGGAGTGCGATGGCACTCTGAATTTTCTCGGCGCTCACTCGAGCCTCGTCCTGTGACGCGAGATTGTCGACGATCACGGCGAAGATATACTCGTCCAGACGCGCCACAACATCGTGAGACTGCAGCGCACTCTTGATTCGAGCTGCTTGCACTCGCACGACCAAGGTCATATTCGGAGCAGCCGGAGCGGTCGACAACGGACGAAACTGTTCTAAGCTACATATCAAGACCGCTACGTGCCGTTTGGTCGTCTCAGCCCTGCTTAACGCCTGTTTGAGAAGGACAAGAAACAGTCGTCGAGTAGGAAGACCAGTCACACCATCATAGGCCGACGGCACACTATCGTACTCGCGCCGCGCAAGGTCCTGAGAATACGGCCAATACAAGAACCCCACCACGCTGAATCCAGCCGCGATACAAAGCCCCATCCATCCCACGACAAGCCGTACGGAGAGGACGTCGGCCACGCTTCTAGAATCGGCCGGTGTTATCTCTATCCACGCCATGCTTATGCCACACACCGCTGCCGAGACACACCACCATACAAGAGCTCGCTCCCGCGATCGAGGGAATGCATGATGTGGCACCTTCACGTGCATCGTCTTGATTGCTGCTTGAAGGCCTGACTACGCCAAATACTGGCCGAGATCTTGTCCAGAGGGGATCGGTTTCTTGGACTCAGAACTGAATACGGGCAATCGCAGACGATCGCGAATAGCCTCACAACGATTCCAAACGAGCATCCAGTCTAGCCGGTTGGTCGATGCGGTCAGCTCGGTCTATGCAAGTATGCCTTGAGCTGGATGATGGCCTTCGTATGGATTTGGCAAACCCGTGACTCAGTGACTTTCAACAACTCTCCGATTTCCTTCATCGTGAGCTCCTCGTAGTAATACAACGTTAACACGAGACGCTCTTTTTCCGGCAACATGTGAATAGCCTCGGCGATCAATTCACGTTCACGCTCGTTGACCAATGAAGAAAGAGGATCCGGCGTATGCGTATCGGCCAACATCTTGACCACTTTGTGCCCGTCTGGTTCATGAAGGCCTAAATCGTCCACACTGATCATCACCGCCCCTCTAGCCCGTGTAATAAACTCATCCAGCTCTTCCAGAGACATCTTCAGCTCTGTCGCCACCTCATCATCATGTGGCGGTCGACCCAGTCGGCTCATGAGCATCGTGTGAGTCTTTTGGAGCAGGCCGATGCGCTCATGAACCGATCGCGGGATCCAGTCCATCGACCGAATCTCATCGAGCATGGCGCCACGGATTCTGAACTCTGCATACGTCTTAAACTTTGCTTCTCGTGTGGGATCATACTTGTCCATGGCATCCATGAGTCCGATCGTGCCCACAGAAATCAGATCCTCTGCGTCGAGGTACGCAGGGAGACGGAAGGCCAAACGATGGGCCATCGCCCGAATGACATGGGCAAACTCCTTGATCAGCTGTTCACGTCCGACTCCCTGGTCCGCAAAAGATTTCCGCTCGTGTGGTAAGGCCGTCTTGCTCATGTTCTTCCCATCGTTCAATCGGTGGTCAGTTACTGGCCGGCGTCGCCGCTCGTTGCCAGACAAGCTGTATGGAACTTTTGGGGAGACCAGGCCTCGGCCATTGGATGACTTGCTGTGCCAACCGCTTGAATGCTTGGGCGGCCGGCGCATCCGGGAATATCTCAGAAAGCGCCTTCTGCTGCATGACGGCCAAATGCACATAGTCGTCATAGGGAATGACCCCGACCAATTCGACGGCCACATGAAGAAAATGATCCACCGCCACATCCAACTTGCCGAACACTTCAGCAGCTTCACGGGGGCTCTTGGCTTGATTCACCAGCACTTTGAACCGACGTTCCCGATACTGGCGGGCCAACACTTTGATCAGTGCATAGGCATCCGTCAGCGATGTCGGCTCCGGCGAGACGACGATCATCGTCTCATCTGCCGCCGAGGCAAAAAAAGTGACGTTCGGTGAGATGCCCGCGCCAGTATCGATCAAGAGCACATCCATCTCTGACGTGAGCTGTGCCAACTGTTCTTGGATCATGACCTGTTGGGCTTCCGTCAGCGCCGTCAGACGTGCAACACCGGAGCTGGCCGGAATTACATGAATGCCCGCTGGGCCGTCGAGGACAATCTCGTCGAGCGTATGGGTGCCCACCAAGACATCTTCGATGGTATGCCGTGGCACCAGCCCCAGGAGAACATCGAGATTACCTAAGCCGAGGTCGGCATCCAAAATCAGCACTCGCTTGCCAAGCCTGGTGAGCGCAACGGCAAGGTTCGCAACCACATTGGACTTTCCGACCCCTCCCTTGCCGCTGGATACTGCTATAACGTGGGTGGATGGGCCATCTCTACGACTCAGATCCTCCGACATCAGGACAGACCTTCTTGCTCCAAACGGCATATCAAGACCTCCAGCCAGATTATCCATGGTGAATTGCTGCTTCCATTAACGCGGGAGTTGCGTCTGATGATTGACCTGCCCGATTGAGACGTCCCTGAGAATGACCAGAGCCTTCCGCAGTCAACAACGCCGCCAAACGTTCAGATGACGCAATCTCGATATCGCCGGGAACTCGCCGTCCGATGCTCCAATACGACAGAGGCACGCCGGTTTGATGCGCGACTTCAAAGATGGTGCCAAACGACTCCGTCTCGTCGAGTTTGGTGAACAGAAGACGCAGCTGCGGGAGATCACTGAGGCGCTTCGTGATCCGACAGAGCTCCTGCTCCCTGATGGAAGCCGGGAACACCAGATGGGTCGTGACCGCTTCCTTTGGTAGAAGCCGTCGGAGTTCGTCGGCCAATACCAGGTCACTCGATCCAATCCCCGGCATGTCAATCAACACCAGATCTACCTGCCTATGGCGACGGAGCCCTTCATGAACCTGTCGCGCCGACACGGCACAAGCAAACGGTACCCCTACGACCCTGGCATACCGACGCAACTGCTCCACCGCAGTTTCCCGATAGGTATTAAAGGTAATGAGGGCGACGGATCTCCGCTGTTCGAGGCGATAATAGGACGCCAGCTTGGCCGCAGCTGAGGTCTTTCCGGCTCCACTGGGCCCGATCAGGAGACCGATGGAGGGAAATCCATCTCCGTGTAGAAGCGGCTCGCTCGTCCGTATGCGAGTCGCGATTTCACGCTGGAGCGCATGCCGAATTGACTCATCGTCATCTGGACCGACGCCTTGTTCGGTCTTACACACCTCGTTCACCAACACATCCACAGTGGAAGCATTGATCCCCTGCGCGATGAGCGAGCGGCGCAGCCAGACCAGCATAGACACCGGCTGACGTTCGATGGACCGGACGTCTTCCCGCGACAAATCCTCCAAGAGGAGGCCTAATTCATTCACCACGGCGTGCAGCTGTCGCCGACGATTCGGCTTCACCGGCATTCGAGACGGCTTCAACGAGGCGGACCGACCGACGGGCGGTGTCATCGTCTTCCCATTGGGCTTTAACATTCCTTGCAGGGTCTGTTGAAAGTTCGGCGCAGACCCCGCCCCTGCATCAGACGGCTTCCTGGGCGTGGCACCCTGTGGGACTTTTTCTGCCGGCTGAAGGGGACGTGAGACGTCTTGATCCGATGCGGCCATCACTTCCAGGACCGGTCGATTGAATGCTCGTACGATTCGCCCACCCTCACGCACTTCTTTCGCCGACAAGATGATGGCGTCCGGCCCCAGTTCTTCCTTGATGGCGCGCATGGCATCCTGCATGGTGAGCGCGTGAAATGTCTTGACCTTCATGGCCTACCTTACGATGAGCTACGCCAATTCGAAATCGATCCGCACCGTATCTAACGGCTGCAGGCGAACAAAGGAATCCACTTCATTGAGCCCCATGACGGGAACCGCATGTAACAAACGATCACTGTGTCGCCGGAGATGACGGCGAACAACCTGCGAACAGAGTACAATCGGCTGCTGCCCTCGGGCCGCAACTCGCTCGGCGGCCTGCTTGAGACCAGTCAACAATTTGTGCGAGAGCGTGGGGTCAAGGTTCAACAAGGCTCCAGGTGGCAAGGCCGCCGCTTGTTCCGCTAACGACCGATCCAGTCGGGGGTCCAAGGTAATGACCTGGAGACTACCGTCAGGGGATTGATACTGCTTGGTGATGGTCCGAGCCAGCGCCTGCCGTGCATACTCCGTGAGCACTTCTGCGTCCTTGGTGGTGGTGGCTTGATCGGAAATCGCCTCAAGGATCGACCGTAGATCTCGAATTGGAATGCCCTCCTTGAGCAAGTTCCCGAGAACCCGGACGACCGTTCCGAGCGGCACCAGCGTGGGAATGAGCTCTTCCACCAATTTCGGATGCGCTTTTCCGACTTCATCCAACAGCGTTTGAACTTCCTGCCGTCCCAACAATTCAGAGCCGTGGCGCTTGATCAACTCGGAAAGATGTGTGGCGATCGCCGAGCTCGCATCCACCACGGTATACCCAGCCATTTGCGCCTGTTCTCTGGCATTGTCAGGCACCCAGAGTGCCGGCAACCCGAATGCCGGCTCTTTGGTCGCAATGCCCTGCACCAAACCCCGTTGGCCAGTCCCTGGATCAATCGCCAACAGATGCCCAGGCAAGACGTCAGCCTTGGCCACTTCCACGCCCTTCAACATGATGGCGTATTCGTTCGGACGCAGCTGGAGATTGTCACGGATATGAATGGGAGGGACGACAAAACCCATCGATTCCGCAAATTGCCGCCGGAGCGCTTTAATCCGATCGAGCAATGCGGTGCCCTGCGTCCCCTCGACAAGACCTATCAAACCGTACCCGACCTGCACTTCCATGAGATCGAGCGGAGTCACCCGAGTCAAACTTTCCTCGGCCTTGGGTGTGTTCGGAATGGGCGTCGGGGCAGTGTGGACCTGTTCCCTCTGATGGAGGTGATAGGCGACCCATGCGAGGGCGCTCCCTAACGCTAGGAACGCCACATGGGGAAGCCCAGGCACCAATCCAAGCGCGAGGAGAATGCCAGCAGCCATACCCACCGGCTTAGGGGACGTCAACAATTGTCGCGTCATCTCCCCGCCCAAATCCGTTTCCGAAGCGGCGCGAGTCACCACGATACCCGCGGCAGTCGACACGATCAGGGCAGGAATCTGCGCCACCAATCCCTCACCAACCGTCAGCACGGTATAGGTTTGGGCCGCCAGTCCCGGACTCATGCCCTGTTGCAAAATACCGATCGCCAGTCCGCCGATGATGTTGACGAGGACGATAATGACGGCGGCAATGGCGTCCCCTCGAACAAACTTGCTGGCGCCGTCCATCGAGCCGTAAAAGTCCGCCTCTTGCGCAATTTCCCGTCGGCGGCGGCGTGCATCGGCCTCATTGATCACACCGGCATTCAAATCCGCATCAATACTCATCTGCTTGCCGGGCATCGCATCCAATGTAAAGCGAGCGGCCACCTCGGCTACACGTCCGGCACCCTTCGTCACCACGACGAAATTTATGATGACGAGAATGGAGAATACGACCAACCCGACTGTGTAATTCCCCCCGACGATGAAGTTCCCGAACGCCCGAATCACCTCGCCGGCCGCCCCTGCCCCTTCGTTGCCATGCAACAGAATAAGCCGCGTGGACGCAATGTTGAGGGACAGCCTGAACAACGTGATCACTAACAGGATGGATGGAAACACTGAGAACTCGATCGGACGCCGTACTTGAAGTCCAACAAGCAAGATAATCACCGACAAGGTGATATCGAAGCTCAACAGCAAATCAAGCACAAATCGTGGCAACGGCAACAGCATCACCATGAGAATGGCCACTACCCCGACGGAGATGACGATGTCCGGATGCTTGATGAACTGAGGTTGTTCTATCGGTTCTATTGCCGTTGCCATAATCTCCTAGTAGTCTGTGAACAAATTCGGTTGATGCAAACACTATGACGGAACGTTTCCGTACCTGCTGACGCCGGAACAACTTCAGGATGCTCAAAAAGGCTGTCCAGCAAGGCCGCAGCGAGCGAAGAGGCGAGGCGTACGCTTCGGTACGTTGAGCCTCTAAGCGATGCGAGAACGCCGCTGGCGGACTTTTTCAGCATCCTGTTCATGGAGTCACGCCTCTGGCGCGATACACAAACGCGAGAATCTCCGCAACCGCACGATACAGCTCGTTTGGAATCTCCTTGCCAATCTCAACGAGTTTAAACAGTGTTCGGGCCACGAATTTCTGTTCGACGACCGGCACCCCGTGATGTCGAGCCAGCTCACGGATACGTTCAGCAACCAAGCCGGCTCCTTTGGCGACCACCACAGGAGCTCCCATCGTGCTCGTGTCATACTTCAGCGCCACAGCCAGGTGTGTCGGGTTGGTGATCACCACGTCCGCCGTTTTCACGGCAGCCATCATGCGTTTTTTCGTCATCTCTCGCTGAATAGTCCGCACGCGACTCTTGATGAGCGGATCGCCTTCTGCAGCCTTGTGCTCCTCCTTGATCTCTTCCTTCGACATCCGTAGGTTGCGTTCCCACTCAAAGCGTTGGTAGACATAGTCGAACCCGGCCAGGACCGCGATCGCTCCGGCGACGGCCAATCCGACCTTCAACGAGAGCCGTCCGGTTACGTCTAGGACGCTGCCCATATCGAACCCAACCAACCCCGGGATCTGGAGCACGTCGTACCGGGCAACCCACAGGCCGACACCCGTCACAATCGCAATCTTGAGCAGCCCCTTCACGAGCTCCATCACAGACCGCAGCGAGAATAGTCGGGATAACCCCTTGATCGGACTGATGCGTTCGACATCCAATTGAATCGCATTGGCACGCCATAACAAGCCTGTTTGCAGCAACGACGCGCCGCTCCCCATCACCAGAACACCCAGCACGACCGGAAGACTCAGCGTCACCACCGTGAGGCCGGCGTGGATGACGACCTCGTAGACCTGTTCGATAGACATGTGTTGGTAGAAGGCTAAGGGGAACGAAAGCGTAAGCCCTTGACGGGTCATCTCCGTCATCTTGAGAACGCCGACCGGTAACATGGCCGCCAGCAGACCGATGCCGCCCAAGAGGATGACGGCCGTCGACAGATCACGACTGATCGCGATCTGTCCTTTCTTGCGCGCCTCCTCTTTCCGTTTCGGCGTCGCGGATTCTGTCTTATTACTCCGATCCTCAGCCATGTCCCAGCGCTTTCACGAACTCCTCGATCGTCAATTGCAGTCGCTCAATTTCTCGGACCAAGAGTTCCACTACAAACGGCACGGACAGCGCCATCACCGCCAAACCGCCGGCGATCGTGACGGGGAAACTCAAAACAAATACATTGATCTGACTGACCGCCCGTCCCAGCAGCGCAAGAAGAATATTGATCAGGAGAATGATGACGAGTACGGGTGCCGCCAACTTCAGCCCCACTATAAACATGTTCTGAGCGAGGCGGAGGATTGCCTCCCCCATGCCTCCCGTGAGGGACGCGCCGAATGCCGGAATGGATTCATAGCTCGAGATAATGGTCGCCACCAGCAACAGATGTCCGTTCAGCGAGAGGAAGATGAGGGTCGCCAAAAGGGTGAAGTATTGGCCGATGATGGGGGTCTGTTCGGCTGTCGTGGGATCGAACAGTTGAACCACGCCGAATCCCATCTGCACACCGATCACCTCTCCGGCCAATTCAAGAGCCCCGAAAAATAATCGCACGGCCAGTCCGATCGCCAAACCGATGACCATTTCACTGATGAGCCCGGCGGCCAGGACAACAGGGTCATAGGGCACGGCGGGGAGTGGGATGATGGGAGCCAACAGCACGCCCAACGCCAAGACGAGCGCCACTTTGACTTTCGCAGGAACGGTCCGCCCGCTCAACACCGGCAACGCAGCCAACAACCCGCCGATACGGGAAATGAGAACCAAAAACCCTTGGAACTCAGGAAGGAGAATCTGGATGGTCTGCGTCAACGCCGTATCCCTCTTAAGTCTTGGTCGCGAATTCAACAGGAATAGCTGCATACGGGACGCTCAAAATGGCTGCTGTTCTCACTCGCCCAGCCCCGACGTGCCCGCTTCGCCGACTCATCGAGGCGAGCCGAGACGCGCCATGCCCCAGGCGCGGCCACAGAGAACGAAGGCCTGAGTGATGTGAGAACAAAGCTAGCAGCCATTTTCAGCGTCCCGCTAATGCACATAGTTGGGAATATTCATCAAGAGATCGGCCATGTAGGTGGTCATGGTGTTCAGCATCCAGGGGAGAAAGAGCAGCAACGCCACAAACAGGACCACCACTTTCGGAACAAAAGTGAGCGTGGCTTCGTTCAGTTGCGTCATGGCCTGGAACGCACTGACCGTCAGACCGATGAGCAGACTGAGCCCCAAAATCGGCGCTGACACCAACAGCGTCGTTTCTAATGCATGCCTGGCCAGCTCTGTTACCATTTCCGGCGTCACGTGGTCATCCCTACGCTCAACACTCAGCCACCCCCTGTCGTCTTTCTACAGATCGCTTCTCACTACTGAAAACTTCGCACCATCGAGCCTACGACCAGGTACCAGCCATCGGCTAATACGAATAAGATCAGCTTGAACGGCAGCGAGATCACGACAGGCGGAAGCAGCATCATGCCCATCGACATAAGAATGCTCGCAACGACCATATCCACGATGAGAAATGGGATATAGATTAAGAACCCAATCTGAAATGCAATTCGTAGTTCGCTCAGAATGAAGGCCGGAATGATGGCCTGGGTCGGCACGTCCTCCACCCGATCCGGTTTTGGCACGTGACTCAGCTTGATGAAGAGTTCGAGGTCCTTTTCCCTCACCTGACGCAGCATAAAGTTCCGCACCGGCTCGATGCCCTTCTTCCATGCATCTTCATAGGAGATCTGCTCGGCCATCAATGGTTGGAGCGCGTTGTTGTAGACCGCCTGCCCCACCGGAGCCATGATGAACATCGTCAGGAACAGCGCTAGGGACAGCAACACTTGATTCGGAGGAACCGACTGCGTTCCCAGCGCTTGTCGGAGAAAGGCCAACACAATGACGATCCTGGTAAAGGACGTCACCATGATGAATAAGGCCGGTGCCAAGGAGAGCACCGTGAGCAGAATTAAAATCTGGATCACCACAGCGGTTTGTTTCGGACCATCTGCGCCAAAATCAATGCTCACCGATGGACCGGCCGCCACCGCTTCTGACAGCGGCAGCACAAGCAGGGTGATCCCTCCGACGATGATTCCCCAGAATATGTGCGCGCGCGACTCATGCCTATTGATCATGCAGTCCCTTATGGCGATTCCACGCATCGAGCGATAGCCGCCGCACCCAGGAGCCAAACCTTTCCGGAGATACCGGCGGCGTCTCAATGGAGGCTTTCTCGCTGCTGAGAGCGAGTAATTCCCGCAATTCGGCTGAATCGCTGATGCGCCCCAGCGGAACAAGATCGGTCGCGGTCGTCCCCACAATCAAATATTCTCCCGCAACTGACACGAGGGCGATGGTCTTGCGCGGAGCGATATAGCCGCTGGCCAAGAGTCGAACGAGCGGGCGC
>ERZ1292630.5128-Hain-H41-02um-R3-5128-length-10872-cov-5_pt1 | contig 10872 bp, 21 predicted proteins | sample MGYA00564408_ERZ1292630 | MGnify/ENA primary metagenome ERZ1292630 (study PRJEB36523, sample SAMEA6512641) | groundwater metagenome | collected 2019-01-08 | study: AquaDiva: Metagenomics assemblies of 32 groundwater samples
TGCCGGAAAATTCCCTAAGCCTTACGGAGGCAGTGATCTTTAGGCCAATATTTGGCCAAGATAACCTTGAGCTGCTTTGGAAGCTAATCGGCAGGCAATACCGCCCGGAGGAGCTGGATAATCATTACGCGCAGGCTAAGCAGCTTAAAAATTTAAAAGCAAGTATCCCTAATATTTTTACCGCGATTTTTACCGAGGCCCGCGGAGTAAAACTGCATTTTACCGACGCAAGCGTAATTAATCTGGACGCCCAACTGCACTCTACTTGGAACACGCAGAATATTCCGTTTGATTTTTCCAGTCCCGTTTATGAGCTAAAAAATAATTTAAGCCGGGATTTTCTTAAAAACGGAAGCCTGGTTTTATTTTCTGCTCCCGGCTATGATGTGGTGCCAAAAGATTTCTTCAGCCTGCTTTTGAATTTCGGCTCAGCAGATAATCACCCGGATATTTTAACTTTATTCGGGAATAAGTTAGAAGAGCTCGAAGTTATTCCTTTAAATAATCAAAATAGCTATTCATTGGTTTTTGGCCTTTGGCCGTGGCAGTTCACCGCAACGCGCAAGGTCAAAAGGATCGGGGAATTCGATTTAAGGCGCATTGAGTTAATTGATCAGGATATGTATCTGGCGGATATTGAGATCGATCTATTGCTGGCATCGACGAATCAGAGTATTTCTTTAAAAGGGTGTGCAATAAAAACTAATCCTGCAGAAAAAATCCGCTTAGTTGTTTTAAATAGTTCAAAAGAAGCAATCAGCACAGAGGAACTCGCGGAAATATATTTAAGCCGCTGGCCTAATCTTGAGGAGACTTCCCATGATTTTAGCCGCAAAATCGAGCTTTTTGCTTATGCCGGCAACGCGCAAAAGTCTTTCTCTAACGATAGCTATAACAAGGAGATAGATGCCTCAAATAATTCCGAACCAGATACGATCTCGGCAAATTATATTAAAATACTGGATGCTTACCTGCGCTGGCATTTTTTTCCTTCAGAATACATTAAAAACAACCTTGATTTTACAAGCAGACATTTTTATAAGCTTGCAATAAAGCTTATTGCCGGTAAAAATAAAATTACCGCTCAACTGCAGGCTGAGCAAGGGTATCAATTCACCAAAGACCTGGAATATTTGATCCGCAGGCTTAATGAAAGGCAGATAAATCTGGCGGGAGGTCTGCGCCTTTACTTTGGAAGCGCTTTCAAATAAGAGCCAAAAGGATATTGATTATTCTGCTTTAAGGTGATATATTTTAGGCATGCGGGGAAACAAAGGATTTAAGAGACACAAGAGGTAGAAGAGTGCATAAACTGCGTTCAGCCGGCCAAAGTATGATAGAATATTTAGTGCTTTTTGTAGTTGTGGCAGTTGCCTCCATAATCTTTGCCCGGAATATTCCGGCTCTTTTTGTCGGCTATAAAAATACCGCAGAAGGAGAAATGCATGACGCAGAAATGGGCATAGGAGACACACCGTAATGTTTAGAAAATTTAAGGGCGGGCAGGGTATTATTGAGTATACGATGTTAATTATTATCGTTGCTGCGGCGCTGATGGCGATGTCAACTTATATTATGCGCTCGGTGAACGCGCGCATTAAACAGACACAAGATGAACTAGATAAGAATAGTTATTAAGAATAGTTATGAGGTAGAGCCTTAATTTATAAGGGTAATATTGACAGATGGAAGTAAAGGTGAAGAAAGCAAAGTGCGGGCAAGGTACATTAGAATACGTGATTATTTTTGCCGCTGTAGTAGGGGTGATGGTTTTTGTAGCGGGATGGGTAAATGACAAAATCAGCAACAATCCCGGCGGTTCTTATAAGCATCTGCGCGATCAGATGGCAGACAAGCTTACTATAAAAATTGTTCCATAACATTAATTTATTAAGCGCAATATTGACAGGAGGAAAACAAAGGTGAAAAGAGCAAGATGCGGGCAAAGTACGTTGGAATATGTGATTATTTTAGCCGCTGTAGTAGGGGCAATAATTTTGGCTGCAGGGGTTATTAAAACTAAACTGACAGGCACTGATGCACAAGGCTATAAACAGCTGACTAATTCAATGAGAACAAAAATAAATGACCTTGCGATTAAATAAAGATACTATTCTTTTAGGAGAGAAAAATGTTAAGAGGATTTAAAAATAGTCTTGGCCAAGGCACCTTGGAATATGTAATTATTCTGGCAGCGGTAGTGGCAGCAATGATTGTAGTGTCAGGGTATATTAGGGGAAAAATAGGCGGCACAAGTAATACTGACACCAGTGGAGGTTACCAGCATTTGACTAAACAATCGGTGGATGAAATAGAAGCTGTTTCATTTGACCCCAAACCTAAGCCCTAAGGAGAGAAAAATGTTAAGAGGATTTAAAAATAGTCTTGGCCAAGGCACCTTGGAATATGTAATTATTCTGGCAGCGGTAGTGGCAGCAGTGATCTTTGCTGCGGGGTATATTAAAAGTAACCTGTCAAGCGGCAAAGGTTACGATAAACTAGCGGATCAAGCGGCGACAAAAATAGGAAAAGTTAGTTTTTAAGTAATGAACTTAATTTTTAAGGAGATGCCGGAATGTTAAAACTAATGCGCAGCAAAGCTCAAAGTACAGCTGAGTATGCAATTGTTATTGGACTGGTGATTGCCGCAGTCGTAGCCATGCAGGTTTATGTTAAGCGGGGATTGCAGGCTAAGGTTAAAGGTGCGGTGGATCATAATGAAGTAACGAGCGCCCCTGGAAGTTTAGGAGGTACAATTTTAGGTACCACAAAACAATTTGAGCCGGATTATGTTGTTGCGCAAGAGGGTGATACTGAGGGAATGCATACTGTTGCTGATAGTGAAGCGAAAACAAAAACAGATATTGGCGGAGGAGTTACCAGGAATGATACAAGGACAACTAATAAAACAGGTGTCCAGGTGGTTAATAATTAAATAGGTGTCTAGTGTTATGCTTGTACATAAGGAGGCAATATGTTTGGCATTAGGTCAAAAGGGCAGAGCGCTTTGGAATATGTTATTCTGATCGGTTTTGTCGTCTCGGCTTTGATTGCCATGGGTGTATATATTAAAAGAGGAGTTCAGGGAAGATTGCGCGAGTCTACTGACCAGGTCGGAGAGCAGTATTCCGCATGGCATACCAGCTCGGAATATACAACAAACAGTCATACGGATCAACGTGATAGAATACTCGGTCAAGGAGAAACTGTAACTGAGTTTTCAACGGAGCCCGGTAAAGAAACTTATCAGAAGAAGTGGGGCAACGAGGAAATCAAAGGCTATGACGATGAAAAGAGAAGTCAGACGGAAAACTAGCCGTAATAATTTTTAAGGAGGTCAAGATAATGTTAAGATCAATGCGCAGTAAAGCCCAAAGCACAGCCGAGTATGCGATTGTCATCGGATTGGTGATTGCCGCAGTCGTAGGCATGCAGCTTTATGTTAAGCGGAAACTGCAGGGTAAAATCAGAGATGCGACAAACTATATTGATCCCAATGTGCCAGCAACAGGTAAATATGGCATAGGCGGCACAACGGCTAATCAATACGAACCTTATTATAATACTGAAATTGATTTGCGGACGATTTCAAACCGGGAAGAGACAGTTGAAACCAAGGCATTAGGAAATGTAATAAGAGATACTGAATACGGAAAAGAAAAAACTACAAGGTCAGGAAAGACGGGGGTAACGAGTAACCTGTATGCGGATTAATAGACATCCCGGTGCCAACAAAACACTCGGTGCTAAAAGGAATTTCCTCAGTGTGCGCTACGTAGCGCAAAGGAGGCAATATGTTTGACAGAAGGTCAAAAGGGCAAAGTACTCTGGAATATGTTATTCTGATCGGACTTGTAGTCTCAGCGCTGGTTACCATAGGCGTATATATGAAAAGAGGTATTCAGGGAAGATTGCGTACGTCCACTGACGAGATCGGAGAGCAGTATTCCGCAAAGCATACCACAGGAAAATACAAGGTAGTGACTAAAATGGAACAGTTGGAGAATATGGCAGCCGGCAGCCGCGGCCGGACCACAACTAATATTTTGACAAACATCCAGACTAAAACCGGTGAAGGCGCAGGCGGTGTTTATGAAACCGTAAATGCACTGGATGAAGAATAATTCTGTTTAGTAATTTTTAAGGAGGTCAAGATAATGTTAAGATCAATGCGCAGTAAAGCCCAAAGCACAGCCGAGTATGCGATTGTCATCGGATTGGTGATTGCCGCTGCCGTAGCCATGCAGATTTATGTTAAGCGGGGATTGCAGGCCAAGATTAAAGATGCGGTGGATTATAGGCCTAATGCGGCGGGCGCAGATGTATCGGCAGTACTGTCCGGCGATGATTATGAGCCGGATTATTTGTCTTCGGAAATGCGCTCTACGAGTAATACTTACGAAAATGTGGGAACTGATTATGGCGGAAAAGTTACCAGGAAGCTTACCGGAACCGGGGATGTTAGTACAAAGACAGGCAATCAAGTATTAGCTGCACCGTAAATCAATAAGCACTCGGCGCAATATGTATGTGTCGGTGTTTTATCCGTATACAAGGAGGTAATATGTTTGGTAGAAGGTCAAAAGGGCAAAGTACTCTGGAGTATGTTATCCTGATCGGTTTTGTCGTCTCGGCTTTGATTGCCATGGGCGTATATATGAAAAGAGGCGTTCAGGGAAGACTACGCGAGTCTACCGACCAGGTCGGAGAGCAGTATTCCGCCCAATATACCTATTCAAATTATGACACGAATACTGAAATGGTTCAGCATGAGAGCGTAACTGGAGAGACAACCACGACCAATCTCCAAACGAATTATCAGAAAAAGAAAGGTTCCGAGAAATTAAAAGGTTTTCAGGACGATGAATGATGATGCGCAGGGCTCAGACAACTTTAGAATATGTTTTTTTGATCGGCATAGTAGCTGCAGCGTTGATCGCGATATTAGCCTATGTCAGCCGGGGGTTTCAGGGCAAGCTGCGCAATCAGGCTGATGAAATGGGAGAGCAATATTCGCCGGGGCATACGGATATAGATATAACTGAAACTACAAATACTTATATTGAATCTCATACGGGTAAGGAGGCTGGTACGGGTAAAAAATTTTCTACAAGCCGAACAGTTGAACCTACAAAGATGACCATTAGAGATGCAAGCGGGGCTCATCCCGGGCATGAGAATATTGAAATGAATCTTGATCAGGAGCGGTATTAAGGTGTTTAAGAAAAAATTGTTTGTCAAAGGGCAGAGCCTGGCAGAGATTATTGCTATTTTTGCGATTGTGTCTTTAGTTGTAGTAGGGATGCAAATATATGTCAAGCGCGGGATCCAGGGAAAAACTAAGGCGCTGACGGATAAGATTATCGGTTTACAGCAGAAGGCATATACTGCAGAAGACGAAGAAAATATAAGTTGGAGCAGTTCCTTGGGCATCACATCCGTTGAAACTTTAGAAGGTGGAAGAGTCAGTAAAAACATTACAGAGGATACATCTTCAACTTCTTACACAAAGAGCAAGCAAAAGTATTAGGAGAAAAAATGCGGTGGTTCATTAAGAGCGAAAAAGCGCAGGCGGCGGTAGAGCTGGCAGTAGTTGCCTCGATAATTATTTTGGCATTTTCGGCGCTGATAACCTTAACTGAGCAGGTTAACCGTACGCAGTCCCATATACAGAAGACTTTTAAGGCGCGGCTTGCTGAAGCAAAGACTCAGGGTTACTCCACGGCCCAAGAAGGAGATTATTATCGTGCGCCCAATATTATAGACCCTTATGCTCCGGGGGAGCCCGTATTTTTAAGAACCTCAGGAAAGGTCCTTTGGAAAGGAAGCGGTAAATTTAGCGAAACTGATGCTGAATGGAATGAAAATGGGTATTCAGAGAAAATCAAATATAACAAAAAACTTATACGTAAATCTAAATCGGATCCGGGTGGAGAATTGGATGCCAGGCATGAGGTGACTTATTATGATCCGATAGCAAAGAAAGAGGTAACGCGCGGTGAGTATAAATAAAAAAGCTCAAGCAACACTGGAATTTACGGTGACATTTGTTATAATGATGGTGTTGCTTTTCGGATTACTTTCTTTATGGAAAAAATGGTGTGACAGGATAATCGTCCGCCAGAATGCGTATAGTGCGGATCGGGTTGACGATGCAAGCACGGATATAGGGACAGGGGAGCCGATTGATTATTGGCCGGGAGACGACGGTTAGAGCGAGTGAGGTACTTATGTTTTTTAGCTGGTTTATTAAAAGAAAAAATTTTAAGCAGAAAAGCAATGTATCCGGTCAGATTCTGCCTTTTTTGATCGTGGTCATTGCGATATTCCTCGGCGCAGCTATGTCTACCCTGCAGATCGGAAAGTACGCTATAAGCATGAGCTGCCGGGATAATGCTGCGGATGCCTGCGCTTTAGCCGCTGCTTCTGAATCTGCCCGGGCGCATAATACCTTAATGCTCTCAAATAGTGTTGGTTTAGGTGATGGGCCGGGTCTTAAAACAGCATATGAAGATTATAGGACTCAACTTACGATAGATTCCGGTCTTAAAATCCAATATTTAAAAAATACAAAAATAAATATTCAAGCGATAGTAGATACTCTTAAGGCAATTGGAACAGCCCCCGGTTCTGAATTGGGTTCGGAAGGAGTTTGTAAAACTTGGGGATCTGTTAACATTGCTGCTACTTCCGTAGCAACTGCCCAGTCATTAGCTTACAACGAAGGTACAGGGTATATTACTGCGCAAGAAGGGCTGTCCAAAGCCGTAAAAGCATTAAAAAAGGACCCGGATAATGCAGCTCTTCAGGCAGCGGTCAAGGCGGCCAACGATAACTTGGCAAGGTCTGCCAGTTTAGGGGGAACAGGGGGTACTGATTTTCTGGCTAATAAAATGCTTGGCGATTCACTTTCGCTAAAGACTAGCCAGGGCCTGGCGTATCTGGAATTACGAAATGTAATGGATTTTCTTTATCTACAAGCTAAGCAAACAGGGTTAACTTATGCCTTGCTGAATAACTGTGTGTTTGCAGGGCTTTCAGAGACTCAGGCAGATCAGTATTTGGCTTCTGTGGAGCAGAATTTTCAAGCTCCAATTCCCGGCATTCCGGTTAACCTGAGTAATCCAAACGCCTTTCAATACTGCGATGTAAATAATCCGCATTATGAGCAGTATTGGAATCGCGCTACGGCTCAATGGGATGGAGGAACAGCCGGAGTCGATGTGACAGTGCCTAAGATAGCATCTTATAATCTAGAGGTAACTAAAATGAACATTCCTTGTTCTTACAACGGTATTCCTCCCGGTCTTCCTACTTTTACTCCCAATGACTGGCCGGTTCCTGATACAATACCTCTTCCTGATCCTTTTGGAACTCAAGCTGCTGGAAATTTGCTTGGCATCATGGATGAAACAAGAGAATTGCTTAGTCAGGCCTATACTAAGCTGATAGATATTTATAATGAATCTGTTAATTCTGCGGGAGCCTGCGCAGTTTCACTGCCTAGTCCTTGCGATCCTGATGATCCAAGTGCAGAAGCAAAATTTTATTATCAAGGTCTTAAAGATAGATTAACTCCAATAACAGAGGTTCTGAGCCAACTCGTTACAGCCTTAGAAACCCTTGTTGTTGTGAATGACAACGGAACAGACCTATCAATAGCTGGCCTAATCGCTCATGAACAAAAGATTCTTGAGGGGCTTGGACATCAAGGCCCCACTTCGTCTTCCAGAAGAATTGTTAATAGCTCAACTGATATGGATACATCAGGTTTGATAATTATAGGTATTGACTCTGTTAATTATGAGCCATCAGATAAAAGATGCATTGAATGTAAAGTACAATTTGGGGATGGGCCTGTAAGCAGCAGTACGGCAGCATTTAATGGCGGAAGCATGAGAACGAATTCAGCGGACATACCGGCATCGTCAATATATACTCCTAGAGTAATCGGGAATAAGGGGCAGGAAGGATGTCCGGCTGAAACTCCATCACCGGATGGCCCCGGTCGTATTGGAGGAGTTGATGATGGGGGGTGTAGTGGTGATTCCTTTTAGTAATCTTTACTAACGTCTGAGGACTGTATAAACAATCAAATAGGAGCCGGATGATTTTTAAATTAAGAACGATAATTTTAGGATTAATTTTTGTGTTTTGTTTTTTTGTCCCCATTTTGTCCGCATCAGAACCGGTTGTTCCCTTACCTAAAGATGCGCTAAAGATTTCGGAAAGAAATGTTGTCTCCGGGCCGGTAAAATCATTGCGTAAAAATTATGAATCTTCCTGGGATGGGAATAAGCTGGTTGAATTTTATAAGAAAGAAATGAAAAAAGCAGGCTGGGTAGATAATGGGAACGGAAGTTTTGTCAAAGATGGTTATCTGGCAGTAATTACGGTCAGCTCAGCAAAAAATGTAAAAGGAAAAACCGGTTTTACCGTCTCAACTCTTAAAACAGCTTTAGCAAGAGAAATTTCCGCGATGCATAAAGAAAATCCGGATAAGCTGAAATTTATGCCTGTTTATCCGGGCAGCGAACAGGTTTATCTTTGGGATAATCCTCACGGAGTTACAGCTTTATATAAAGCAGAGGGCAGTATTAAAGAAGCGGTTTTTTTCTATAAATCCGGCATGTTAAATTATGGCTGGGTTCTTAGCAGTGAAAAGCCTATTAAGGGCAACGTAACCGGGGCACTTGTTCAAACTAATCTGATATTTCATAAAGCAGCGAATGAAATTTGTGAAATCGAAATAACTAATAGTTATGTTGCCAAAAGTAAGGTGTCTTCATTGAGTAAAATAACCATTTCTGTCCGTTATAATGTTTATAACCGCAAAAAAATTAAGCGTTAATGCCCAGTCGATCATAGAATATGTGGCGGTGATCATCGTGATTGCCGGGGTATTTATTGCTATGGGGGCTTATTATAAGCGCGGCCTGCAGGGAAAATACCGGCAGACAGGGGATGCTTTAAGCGATCGAGCGCAAGTCAGCAGAGCACATTCGAATATTGATGGTTATGTCGAACTACCGGCTTCATGGAAATAGATTAGGTCCTGTTTCCAATTAAAAATAACAAAAAATTATGCTTATACTGCTTCTTGTCCTGATTTTAAGCGCGGTTATTCTGTTTTCTTACGCCATCCTGCCTGTGGTTATGCAAAAAATCCAGTTTTGGCAAAAAAAGCAGGAGGTTATCGTTGCCAAAGAGATGGATAAGATGTTCTACGACAAGAACCCCAAGAACATCGTGTTGCTTTATTTTATCCTGCCTTTAATCTTCGGTATGGCTGCGCAGATCTTCCTGCAATCCGGGATTGCCGTGATTTTCGGCGTGCTCATCGGGCTGGCGATACCCAACCTTATTTTAAAGATGCGCTATAAACGCAGAATCCAAAAATTCAGCGAACAGTTGGTAGATGCGATCAATATGCTCTCCAGCTGTTTAAAAGGGGGTTTGAGTCTTTTGCAGGGGCTGGAGGTGTTAGTTGAGGAAATGCCTGCGCCAATAAGCCAGGAGATGGGCTTGGTAATTAAGGAAAATAAGATGGGCATTCCTTTAGAGGAGAGCCTGATCAGTTTGAATAAGAGGATGAATATCGAAGAGCTTGGTCTTGTGGTTAACGCGCTTTTGGTTGCCCGCGAAACAGGAGGCGATTTGACTAAAGTATTTAGCCGCCTGACGGTGACCATCAGGGATAACCGTAAGCTGAAAGAAAGCATTAAGACGCTTACTTTGCAGGGAAGGCTGCAGGGGACGATCATGTCTTTTTTACCCATTGCGTTTGTGGGCTGGGTTGTTTCGGTGAATAAGCACCATTTTGATATTATGTTAAACAGCGACTTTGGCAGGTTGTTGCTTATTGCGGCAGTAGTTTTGCAGATCGGCGGTATGATTTTGATCAAGATCTTCAGCACAATCAAAATATAATGGGAATACTCATACAGATACTCATACTGTTTCTTGTTATCGGCGCGATAGGGCTATTCGCCTGGGCTATTCTTATTTCCCGGCAGGCTACTCTTATGCGCTTACCTAAAGACCAAAATATCAAGGTCCGCAAGCCGGGGTTTGATTTTTCAAAGGTTCTTCCTACGGGAGCGCTTCTTAATGGCCTTAAAATGTCAGCGGGGATAAAAAATAACCTTGATGCCGCGCATTTGAATATGACCCCGGGAGGATTTTTTAATATCAAGATACTTTTGATCATTATCCTGATGGCAATCAGCATCGTTGCTGCCGGTAAAGCTGATCCGGTTTTTATTGTAATCGCTTTGGGAATCGGTTATATTATCCCGGATTTTTTATTAAAGCGCACAGTTGCCAAGCGCCGGTATTTGATTGCCCGCACGCTTCCGGAAACCGTTGACCTTTTAGGCCTTTGTATTGAAGCAGGGCTTGATTTTGTCAGCTCGGCAAGATGGGTGATCGATAAGACGCCCAGCACGCCGATGATCGAGGAGCTGGCTTTTGTCATTGAAGAGGTCAAATGGGGTAAGCCGCGAGTCCAGGCGCTAAAAGACATGTCGCGCCGGCTCAATATTCCTGAGATAAGCTCGTTTGTGCAGACGATCATTCAGGCAGACCGTATGGGTACGCCTATTGCTGAGGCATTTAGTATACTTTCCGAAGATTCCCGCGCACAGAGGTTTAACCGCGGCGAAAGGATCGCATTGCAGGCGCCGATCAAAATACTTCTTCCGCTAATATTCTTCATTATGCCGGTAATCGGCATTGTTATCGGTGGCCCAATCTTGCTGCAATTCATGCAAGGCGGCCTTACCGGCCTCAAATAAACTCCAATCAGATCAAAATTAGAAGCTTTCCCGAATTTGTAGCAAGCTTTTTCTGTAATCTATTATTCCTCATCGG
>ERZ1292630.452-Hain-H41-02um-R3-452-length-43329-cov-9_pt1 | contig 10869 bp, 6 predicted proteins | sample MGYA00564408_ERZ1292630 | MGnify/ENA primary metagenome ERZ1292630 (study PRJEB36523, sample SAMEA6512641) | groundwater metagenome | collected 2019-01-08 | study: AquaDiva: Metagenomics assemblies of 32 groundwater samples
GTTGGCCCAACGCGAGGCGTTGCAATCGATTAAGGTCCGCGCGGCGGCGATAACGCGCGACGGCCACCAATGACGAGTGGCGGCGGGACGGCCATCCCCCGTTGTGGTGGATAATTACGGCATCATCACACTGTGTGCCCCTCCTCTCCCAGAACGGGGAAGGAAGGAAGGAGTTCCGTTCAATGGCATCTCTCCCTAAAGGTTTTGTTGCTTGCCACACCAATCCCTGCGATCAGTTTCAGTGTTGGGTTTTCCGGCGATGCACCGAAGGGGTGGGCTCATGGCTACGAGGGGACCCCGCGCGGCCGCCTCCTCGAAATTCCACGGTCGCTACTTCAGCCGACTGTGGAGCGCGCACCGATCTCACGGCGACATGGCTTCCGCCGCGGTGGAGGCTACCGGGCTCTGGGGCCACTACCTCCGTTTCTGTGCCGCGTATCCGCTCTCCTCAGCGATTGGCACGTCGGCGGTGCTCTGGGGCCTCGGTGACGCCACGGCGCAGCTGTTGGAGCCCAAGTCGTCGGCGAATGGAGTCGACCAACATGACGCCGCCCCCAATAATGCTGGCGGCGGCCATGGTCACGGTGGCGGCGGGAAGCAGCCGACTGAGGGCTTTGACTTTCGCCGCTGGCTCGCGACTGTTTTTCAAGGTAGTCTCGTGGCGGGCGGAGGTGGACTGTATTGGTACGCCTTCCTCGATCGCGTGGTCTCCAAGCACGCGGTCCATGGCACCGCTAAGTTCGTGGGTATGAAATTGGCCCTCGAGTTCGCCGTATGGCATCCGTTCACGTTGCTCTCTTTTTGGACGGTGGTGGGGTTGTTGCAAGGGTCATCGGTCAGTCAAATCAGACGTGAGCTATCCTCTGACTACGGTTCGGCGTTGGCCAGCGAATACGTTCTCTGGACCCCCATAGACATTCTCAACTTTTGGCTGGTGCCCGTCCATCTCCAGGTGCTGTGCATTAACTGCGGCTGTCTACTCGAGGCCATCGTGGTGTCGTACATTCACAGCCACGGATTTCCCCAGCTATTTGCAAGCGATACCAGCAGCGCCGCGGGGGCGAAGGGTAGCAAAGCGGCACCATCGGCCGCGAGGCAGCAGCAAGACGAGGAGCCTCTCCCCCCACCCAGCGGCGACATGGCGTCGGATATGCGGCGCCGTGTCAATCGAGCGCTGACGATCGAGTCGCGCGACCACTCGTTGCCCCTGACGGGCAATCAGCGAGAACTCCTTCCTGCGCGATTGCGGGAGGCCATCACCCAGCGCATCCGGCGGCCGGCCGCGCTGCGGCTAGCCTCCAGGGAGTGGGACCGCCTCGACGCCACCAAAACCGGGCAGATTTCCATCACCAAGCTGCTCTCTCTGGCCAACGACAACCTGCTCCCGGGCGTGTCGGACAAACTCGTTTCCAAATTTTTGGGTCACGCGCTAGAGCAACGCGCCGTGTCGCGGACAATCCCCGGCACTGGCGGCAACACCGCTGTGTCGAACGCTTCGCTAACGACCAAAAAACGCCCCGCCGACGCTTCATCCAATTTATTGTACGTCACCAAAGAGGAGTACATGGCGCTGCTCAATTGCCTCCATCAAACTCACTTTGAGTATCAAATGTTCGATCAGGCCATCTTTGCCTTGTTCGATAAGAATCGCGACGGGTCGATTGATCGTCGGGAGGCGGCGGAATTTTGTCGCGTGGTGCACTCCTACGCGGCGAAATCAAAGCAACCCTTGATCCCAGACGATGATTGCGTCGCGCAGCTCTTCGAAAAGTACGACACCAACAAAGACAATGCCCTGTCATTCGCGGAACTCAGGCACGTCATGAGGGACCTTCGTACCCTTGAACTCTCATCGTCACCTCCTCCTCCTTCGTCTGCGAAGAAGTGAAGGTCGGCGGCTTGAGCCATCGGATATTTCATTCACCAGTTCTTCCTGAAAACGAACAAATAGACACCGCCGCCGTGCGGTCTGAGGCGTCGAATGGGGTGTTTTTCATTGTGTTCGCATCGCACTTCGGCACACGTTCTTCGCGGTGCTACCTGTAGCATTCATGGCCCTACGAAGGTGGAGAAGGGGAAATATCATCGTTGCTTGATACGAACCCCATAGCACGAACCTCACTCACAAAGCAAAGTCCATTCTTTTACCTACACCTCTCTCGTATCTTATCTTCGCCGCGGTTCGTTTCAGCACTCCCCCCTAGCTTCCCCACCAGACCATCTTGTGCATTTTTATTGCTCCGCATTCGACGTCCGCTTCGCCTTTCCACAATTGGATGCTGAAGGAACTTCGCCATGCCAACTTCATCTCAATCATCCGAAATCATTGTCATCTCGGACAGCCTACCGCGCAGCAGCATCTTCATGCTGCTTCCGGTTCTTCCCACGGCGCGGCGTCGATGTCCATCGCCGCCCCTGCCCGCTTCCGACGCGTCCGTTCGGCGGTGCCGTTAAACGTCCAGGCGCCTGTGGTGGCATCCTCGGTTTCCGGTTCGTCTCGACGAGTGTCACCGGTGGTGCCTCTTCGCTGCGCTGTTGGGCTTCATTTTTTTATGCCGTCGGGGTGCAAAAACCTTACAGGCTCCAGCATCGGAACGGCGGGCGCCGGCGAAGAGGCGGCGATGTCATTTCCCCCCTCGACCATGCGTCGCCATGCGGACGCATCTTCAACGTTGGGCACAGCGGCGGGGCAAGGAGGAGAATCCGAGACTGACGGCGGCGGCCTGTGGTCGGCCTATCTCCGCAGCACATCTCAGCGTCCACTAGCGACCGCGCTGGTCACGGCATTTACACTATGGGGCACGGGGGATGTCGTGGCTCAGTACATTGAAAGTCGCGGCGGCGCCTCCTTAGTCGTCGATCACCAAACCGAAGACGACCGCGGTGTCACCGACGTCCTTCACTCCAAGTCGTCATCGCCCGCCAAACCGAGCCATGCGGGAGCCGTTGAGGGGTGGTTTGACGCCCGTCGCTGGTGGGCCACTTCGCTACAAGGGTCCCTTGTCGTCGGTGGCATTGGCCTCTACTGGTATGCCTTCCTAGAGCGACTCGTCTCGAACTACGCCGTCCATGGGACCATGAAATTCGTCGGCATGAAGATGGCGCTCGAGTTCGCTGTGTGGCACCCTTTTACGCTGCTCTCATTCTGGACCGTCGTGGGCCTGGCACATGGTCACAACTTTTCACAAATTCGTCGAGAGTTCGAGCACAGTGTGCAAACGGCTTTTGCGGGTGAGCTGGCATTGTGGACGCCCATCGACATTCTCAATTTTTCTTTCGTCCCTGTTCATTTGCAAGTCCTGTGCATCAACTGCGGCTGCCTTCTGGAGGCGGTCATGCTATCCTACCTGCACAGCCAGGGTGGAAAGGGTTGCGCCCCAACCACGCCGGAAGCCGTGTTGCAGCTGCCCTTGGCGAGCGCGACTCCGTAACCGACTGCCTAGACACGACGCCAGCCGTGTGGTCCGTTGGTTGTCAGCCGCCGGCATCGCATTTGCATCTACCTTGCAGGGTCCAACCGCCCTTCTCTCCTATCGACTGCTTTGGTGTGTTACCCCCGGCCCCCGTGTCGTTGCAACTTCCCACAACTTCACAGTAACAGTAAACCTCTAAACCTCTCGGGTTTTTTTCCGCCACGACGTCCAATCGCGGCGCGCACCATTCGTACACTTCTTTCGGTTGTTTTCGGACATTGTTGCTTTTGGCTGCGGTGTGCACCACCTTCTGCGCGCGTCGGGGGAAAGCGCGGATCGTTGCTATATCACAATGCAAACAGTCACCGCCCATCCGTGCTTCCTCACCGTACTTATTGTGCCCTCCTTTGATTTCCCCTTGGCTACCTCGCTCGAGGAAATTTTTCGCCATCCCACTGGGAACCATTTCTGGACGCTACAGTGTAGAAGTTCACACCACCAGATATTCAAAGTGTGTCGTTCATTATTAACAACTTAACGCGCGTTCACAGAGGGGTGTGTCCCACAACGAAGACTTAATTTGGGGGCGTTTATGTCCTCCGGTGCGGCTGGGAATCGGTGGGCACGAAGCCGCCAGTACGTCGTGTTGTGGATCCTGCACGACGGACCCCTTCTTGAGGCTTCTGCGGCGGGAAATGATATGACTGCAAATGCCATGGTGGTGGTGGTGACAGGTGCCGCCGCGCTCGGTGAGTTGTCTCAAGTTAGCATCGCTGGCAACACAGGCACCAACCTGCTGCGCCATAGCATCCTTGGCCGACCGGAGTCAACGGCCGTCGACTCGCCATCCCATGACGGCGCGGCTGACGGCGGGACATCCGATGCTGCTGCTGCTGGAGGGCAGGGCGTCCCGTTGCTTTTCGTGGTGTCGCCGTTGGAAGTGACCGTCGACGCGCCGGTTCCTGATGGCCGACCCGCGTTTGGAGGCGCCGGCGTTGGTTCGACATGTGGGTGCCCGGGCGGCGTCCGCATCGTGCACGTACGCTATCTGTTTCTCATCGTCTGTGCCTTGCTTTTACTTGTGCCCGCTGCCATCATGGCGTTCCTTTCGCCAACCGCCGACAATGGGGTGCGCATCGCGGCAGGATCCCTTCAAGGCGCTGTCGGCGCGCTCGCGTTGATTCCGCTCACGGTGTGGTGCCCCGGAGTAGGATACAGCAGCCGCGCATTGGCGAGATGGTGCCGGGACACGGACGTCTGGTACTTTATTTTCGTCGTGATTCTCTACTGTGCGTGTCACCTCGGGTCGAGCATCGACAATTTATCCGAATTCACATCGGCGTCGTGGGACAATTTCCTCACGTGCCTGCGGTCGATGACGCATCTGGTGGTCGGTGTCTGGTGCGCGTCGCTGGATGCGCTAAGGGTCCCGCGATGGTTTCGCACCGGTTGTGAAGTGGTTGTTTGTGTGCGGTACGTCATCATCACCGCCGATTGGTTTCACATTGCGAAGTCGGTCACCGCTTCGTTCGAGGTGGCTGGCCTGGGTCGCATCGGCCTCGCCGGCTTCGTGCAGTCGTTGGCGCTCCATCTTCTGGTGCAGTTACTACGGCAGATCTTTCGCACGTACGTCCGAGGTTTTGAAGTGGGAATTATGAGGGGATATTTTCGTGCTGGAAATTCGGTCGAACGGCTGACGCTCAACGGTTCGTCACTCTTGACCCGCACTGCAATAGTGCCTGAACAGACCGAAGATGACAACGGCGAAAATACGCGGCTCAAACCTCGGGCAACGATGCGACACAGCACACGGATCGCTGTGGCCATCGGTCTGAACGAACCAGATGCTGTCGTTGCACAGGCAGTGCATGACGTTGCGCGTCGGCTGCCGTCTGGTTCGAGGATACTCCGAGTTCGGTCGCGGCTTGTGACGGCCGCCACAACAGACGAGGCGGTCGAGCGGAGGGGGGATGACGACGACGAAGCCGTCGAGGGAAGTCACGACGACCATCCGTCGCTGCTACGCTACTACCCGTCTGATACATTCGTTGGCATTCAGCATCGCCCGGTGGCAGCTTACTTGCTCGGAAGACCGCACCGGTGGTTCGGAAAGGAGTCTCGTCCGCGGCAGTTCCCGCTCATCGTGGGCACCTATTTCGCCGTCGCATCGCTAGTGTTTCAAATTACGATGCGCATCATCCAGATGTCGGTCGCATTCGAATCCCACGTGTGGTTGTGGTACATGGTTGACTGTACATTGGGGCTAAGCTCGATCGTGGCCGTCGGAACCCTCAGCGACGGCGTCTTGCAGCTCGTGTGGCGTGAGTTTGACACGTTAATACTCTTCGTGCAGCTCATTTTTGCGCACGTTAGTGGGTTTCAGTACGTCGACGGCCCAACGTGGCACCACTGGCTGTGGCACGGCATCGATCTGTTTTTCGTCTACTTCCACTGTGCGTGGTTCGCTAGCATGGACGCGCTGAGCCCTCCAGGCGGACGCCGCTGGCTTAAAATTGCTGTCCGTTGCCTTCTCGCAAGCTACTTGCTGTTGTCGACCGCGGTTTGGCGGATTGCGGACAACGAATTTTCTCAGAAGCACCAAAGCCTTCACTCCTCGGGCGTTAACGCGGACGGTTTTGAAGCGTCGATCACCATTTCATTCATTCGCGACAGGTTGTTGCCTGGGATGGCACAGAGTACCATGATGCTCTGTGGACTTCAGTGTCTCAAGCAAGCGGTCGACTTGGGTCTCAAGCGAGTGGAATTCGCCGCTGTCACAAAGGGTTGGAAACTTTTGGCTTCGTCTCCAAACACCGCGTGAAAACACATTAGGGAGGGCGCTCTGGACATCTGGGTGCAATGGGCGGCCACAGAAGAACGTTCGGGTTGGTCCACGATATCCGCCGCGCTGTCGAACTTAGGAGATTTTCGAACTCCAACTTTCCACCCGTTCCCGTCCACTTGTGGCGTCAACTGTCAAGGCGAACCACGCGCCGGTTTGAAATGCACAAAAGCGAGTTGCGCGAACCGACGAACGGTTTTGAAGGGTACCATATGAAGGGAAATACCATGCTCCCATGTTCAAACCACAGGGGCCCGCGGCATAGTTGAAGTGTAACCCCTCTGGTCGAACAATGCACAACGGTGTCGAGCCGTCTCGAGCTGGCGTTACATCCACCCGACTCCTGGCTTCGTCGTTCGTGACTCAGAGGCGCTACAGCTTGTCGTCGCAGCAGCATGAAGCATCATCGGCACACTTCACTGAAGCGGGCGGCAGCGAGGAGGGGGGGGCCTACCCCTCCTACCTCCTTTCCGGCCATGCCTTGGAGGCACGTACCGTGGCTGGCGGTCATCATCGCCGTGACACGACGGCGGTGTCGCAAAGCACCGACGCGGCCTCCGCTGCGGCACCACGCTTGACCGATGACTGCGAATCGGCCCCTCGCGGTGGTATCAGGAGCAGCCGTCGGCTAGGGTCGTCGCACCGAACGCCACGGGAGGCGGTGGAGTCACTTCCGACCACCATCGACCGCCTCCTGCACGGTGTCGACAGTGTCATGACTGCCATGCTGCCGCCCGCGACGCTCCAAGCTCTCTTGCTGCAACGGGGCGGCGGGCGGTTGGCCCCCCCGTCCCCATTGCCAGGGGGGGTGATGATGCATAGCAGCGTTCGCGTCCATCGCCACAGCCAGGGCGCCACGCCTTCCACCGCCAGAAGGGACAGCGCACTCTTTCTGTCGACGTCACCAGCCGCCGGTCGACGCGCGGCCCCAACAACCGAGGAGCAGGAGGAGTCTGCCGGTAGTTGCGACCCACGACGGTCGGAGGGAGGAGGGGAGAGTAGCGATCATGACGGTCATCGTCATCATGCTGTGCGCCAGGGGGATGATCATACCGTGATGTCGCTGCCAGCGCAGCGGGCGGCGGTCGCAGGAGAGGCTCCTCCCGCGAGACGATCGACCCCATACGACGTCTCTGCAGCCTCCTCCATGTCGTCATGGACACCGCGGTCGTCCGTGCAGACCGCCATGTCACCTTCATGCTCCACAACGCTCGACATTCGCCGCCGTCTCGACATCGAACGCATGCGGCAGGCTAATTTGCGGCGACAGTTCGAGTCCGTCCGCCAGGCATCACTGAGACAGAGCCAAAGCAGCACCAGCAGCCACCTAGCTGCTTCCTACGTGGACGCTCACGCCTCCTCCAGTCACCCCCTCCTCCGCAGGCCGCCTAGCCCTCCCCAGGCGCTTCATGGGGGCTCCTCTTCTGGCGGTGGGGGTGAGTTGGGTTCCTCGGGTGACAGTGTGGTTGGCACCGTGTCGCCGTCACCGCGACGAGGCGGCATCGACGACGTCGAATCGACGCACAACCTTCACGGCGCGGCACTGTCCATCGGGACCTTTTTAGAGCGCGTGCTATCGGGTTGGAGAGAGGTGCAGTCCAACGAGCAATCGTGTCGCTCGGCCATTGAGGCGGAGGCCGCGTCGGATCAGGGCCACCTCGCGAATCGGCATGTCGCTGGCCTCCTCCGTGCGTCACGGCCGCTTCTTCATCGTCCCCTTGGCGCGGCGTCTGCGCACCCGTCCGCCGCACCGACCGTCAACGCGCTCGTGGCACCATCGGCGGTCACCGAAGGCGGCGCCCCTCAGTCGTCCGTTCCCCCATCCCATCCAACAGGAGAAGTTGAGGCGAATGCGTCGGCGAGAAGTTTTCACGCGATGAGCGCGTGGCAGCTGATTGCGGAGGCGGAGGCGCGGGTGTCGCAGCAGGAGGCTGAGCATCAGGCGCAGCAGCAGCGCTTGGGCGACCTGCAGCGCCGTTGGAACGCGGTGGCTACTGGCGCGTCGTCTTCCCTTTCGGTACGCGAAGATGTGACCCGGACTCCTCCCAGAACCTCCTCTTTGGTCGCCGGGAGCGCAGAAGGGTCGACCCACTTTCCCCCAGTGCCGATTCCCGCGGCCCGCGGAATGTCATCGGTCGCGGTCAGTCCTTCGGCAGAACTGAGCGAAGAAATCGACGGTGGGGCCGCCGCCGCCGCCGCGATGATACGGTGCGGTGCCGACGATGAGGGGGCGCCGGCAAGGGAGGGGGTGCTGGCAAGGGAGGGGGTGCTGGCAAGGGAGGGGGTGCTGGCAAGGGAGGGGGGACCCCCACCGCCTCCTTCATCATCGTTGTGGCCCACTCAGCAGCCGCCGAGAAGTACGCGAGCTGCGGTGGCTCCGGTGCCAGTCATTGCCGGCGGTCGCTTCGTCGTTCGGCAACAGCCTCCTGCCGGTTTGGGCATCGCCGCAACGCCGAGCAGCGGAATCGCGAGCCTTCCTGGGGGCGTGATGTCCAGTCGGCTGATCCCCGCCGCTGCAGCCGTCGCCATCTCCGCATCGACCTCCACCTCATCGGGGGCCGCGGGCCGATTCCGCACCCCTCCTCCGGCAGCGGCGGACGAGGGCCGAAAGGAAATCGCGAGGTTGCTGCCTTCATGCGCTCAACGTTCGGCATCGGACTTCACTCCTTCCACAAAGCGCATCGTTGTGATGTCACCAGGAACTCCACCTCCAGGACATGTGGTGGCCAGGCAGGCGAGTTCGATGGCCCAGTCATCGGCTTCATGCTCTCCTTCTGCCGCGAAGCCGATCGCCTCCCCATGGCGCCTAGTCATGCCGTCACGCTCCACAGCAGCAGCGGCACCAGTAGGCCTTGCGAAAGAAATCAGGCGCTACCAAGCTGAATCCGCCGTAGTCGCGGCAGCAAGTGGCAGCTTCAGACACGATGGCGAGAACGATACGCCCACCGCCGTCGACCGCAATGGCCGCGCCCAACCACTCCCGCGACCCGCCGCCTCCGTCCTCCATGGCGTCGTGCCACCCGCATCCGCCGCCGTTGCGCGATTGGTGTTCGGAAATGAGTGTCTCGTCACTCAAGCCACGGTTTTCATGGTCCCGCCCGGCACGTCGGAATCGTCGACGCGTCGAGCGATGGGCACCACACCGCCGCCGCCATCACGCCGATTTATTTCGTCCTCGACTGCCTCGAGCAACATGGCACGTCGGATGGATTTGACATCGATTGTCGTGCGCCTCAGTCAGGATCACAGTACGCTGATGTTCGTCAACGAAGAGCGGCTTTCTCCCCCTCGAGGACGAAACGTGGAGCGGCATCGGCAGGTTGACGCACCGCCACCGGCTTTTGACGGAGCGATTCACGAGGCCATTTCGATACCTGTCGCCCAGATCGATCGAGTCTTATGGTTTTGGCCATTCTTGAGCCGAGCGGTCGCGAGAAGGCAGCTGGGCCTCTCGCCTGAGGCGACGATGACGGCGGTGAAACGGATCAGTCGGCCTCCTCCACGTTACGCGCTGGGCCGCGGAACACCAGAGGGAGCGGCGACGGTGATGCCGTGTTCGCCGACACATCCTTTTTTTCGCTTTATCTCGTCCAGTGAGGATCCGAAGAGGGTGCCCATCGTGCTGGGAAATGCGGCCGTGCGCGACGCCGCCATCGCCAGCGCGGCCCTAGGACTTCAATCGCTGTGGGACTCTCATGGCGGATCGTGGCGGGTCGATGCCGAGGAAGTGCCGTGTTCTCGATACACTCTCGGGCTTTTCATCCGGAATGCGGCAGCCGATGCCGTCGTCACGACGAGAGGGGCGAAGGGCTCTTCCGTAGTCTGGATGAACGACGACGTCGTTGCGGGGGCGATGGATCTACGCGCACCTGCCACCTCCTCCGTTTCCTCCATGGCGCGCCGCCCACCGCTCCCATTGACGAACGACGAGGGCCCTCGGCTCCCTCCGCGTCGCCCCCCCTCGCACGACGATACCGTCACCGGCCGGTTCTCTGTCGGGATTCGTCAAGCGGGTCCCGCGGTCAATGCCGGTCACCGACGGCACGTCGGCCTCCACACCGCAGCAGGTGACGCCGTGGTGTACCAGGAGGAAGGTGGCTCCTCCGTCGCCGCTTCCAGCAGCTGCGAGAGGCTACCGAGTGGGTGCTGTGTCAACGACCTTCGTGGCTGCGCGGTCATCCAATGCGCCAATCGCGCGTCGCTGATTCGGCTGGTCGTTGCCTTGAGTCTCTTGGCCGCCACGAAGGCGGCGCCACACCCGCCGCGACGCCGCAAGCATGCGACGGGCGCGGCGGTGGGATTGACGCGCGGCAGAGCATTGTGGCTCTTCTGCGTCAGCGTCTGTGTGATGAGCTTGCCCCAACGAGCGATCCATGTCACCAAGCAGTCTTCCTGACAAAGAAGCCACACATGTGATGACCCGCGGCAGTTCTTTGCGTTCCTCGTCGCCACACCCGCGACGGCAAGAATGTGATGGGGCGCTTTGAGTGCAGCCGTCGTTGTAACTGCCCCCCGCAGAGCACACACACACATTATTGCTTTCAAATCTGCACTGCCCCCATGAGCTGCGGCCGCACGACACGATCGGTCGGCGTGGCACTGCTCGTCGTCGTC